>Ga0308157_10007934_pt1 | contig 12201 bp, 9 predicted proteins | sample PhyBR1_FD_201035 | JGI IMG/M metagenome (GOLD analysis project Ga0308157, IMG submission 201035) | Phyllosphere microbial communities from UC Gill Tract Community Farm, Albany, California, United States - DLSLB.R1 | ecosystem: Host-associated > Plants > Phyllosphere > Unclassified | place: USA...
GAGGTTTTGCTATAGAGTCATAATACAATTTGGTGTAATTTTTTGAGCGTTGTCTTCCTACAAGAATTCCGGGATCATAAGAAGGCGCTGTAACTAATGCTAAAATTTCGCCTGTTTTAGGTTCAATAGCGACTATTCCTCCGCGTTTATTAACCATTAATTGCTCCCCGTATTTTTGGATTTCAGCATCAATAGTTAGGTTTATATCTTCTCCTTGTACAGCAATTGTATCGTATTTTCCGTCTTTGTAGGAGCCAATTTCTCGATTGAATTTATCTTTCTGAAAGTATTTGACACCTTTTATTCCACGAAGGACTTCTTCATAACTCTGTTCAACTCCTTGTTTTCCAATTAAATCTCCGCTTTTGTAATATTTGTTTTTTTCAATGAGTTTATCGTTAACCTGAGTTATAAAACCAAATATATTGGCGCCAAAATTCACTTCATAATCGCGCAAAGAACGTTTTTGAAAATAAAAGCCTTCAAATTTTCTGATTTTTTCCTGAAAAGCGGCAAATTCTGTTTTATTCAACTGTGCCATAAACACAGAAGGCAATCTTGGACTGTATACTTTGGCCTTTTCTATTCTTTTAATAAAATCGTCTTTTGTAATATTTAATAGTTTACAAAACTCAAGAGTGTCTGTTTTGTTTAACTCTCTTGGGATCACCATGATATCATAAGAAGGCTGGTTGGCTACCAATAGCACTCCATTTCTGTCATAAATATAACCTCTCTCTGGATAATCATATTTTATTTTTATTGCATTATTTTCTGATTTTAATTTAAAAGAATCGTCAATAATTTGCAGATAAAAAACACGTAAGATTAACAAAGATGCACCAATAATAATTAAAGCTGGTAACAAGACTTTTCTCATCGTTTATTTGGCTTTATGAGATAAATAAGAATAATGCAGGTTAAGATAGTAAACAGTATACTTAAAAGTGTTCTGAGTAAAATATCTAATAAAAAAGTGATTTGAAAAGATTCTACTAAAAATAAAACTACATGATGTGTCGTAACCGATAATAAAATAAACGTAAATCTTTCTGGTGTTAGTACATCATTCAATTTAATTGTTTGGTATTCGTAACTAAGGCCAAATGAGAATTTGAAAAAATAAGGTCTCAAAAATGCCAAAAGGACGCAAGCCGTCGCATGAACGCCACCTGAATTACAAAACATATCCATTATAAGACCCAGAAAAAAACTAGCAATAAGTAAATTGGCTTTATTGCCATTTACAGGATAAAGGATAATAAAAAGAATATAGGGGAATGAGCTTATGTAACCTCCAAAATTCATATTATTAAAAACCAGAATTTGTAAAGCTAATAAGAACACAAAACGAAAAATATTCACCAATAACGTGCTATTCATTTTTTCTTTGGTTTTCTAAATTTCTAATTTCTTCGCTGTTTTCACTTTTTAAAATATAAACATGTCCCAAATTAGTCATGTCATTGAATAATTTTACTCTTATCGTGTAATAGTGAGTTTTGTCGCCTGGAATAAAAATTTTATCAATTGTTCCAATTCCAATATTTTCAGGGAAGATAACCGATTGTCCACCAGTGACAATAGTGTCTCCTTTTTTGATGGTAGCCAATCTAGGTACATCAATCAATTGAACAAAACCAGTATTTTCCCCATCCCAATTTAATGTTCCAAAATGATCTGAATGTTTGATCTTGGCGTTTATTTGTGATTTCGTATTTAATATACTAATTACAGTAGCATAATTTGTAGAGACATTATCAACAATACCAACGATCCCCAAGCTGTTAATGACCCCCATATCTGGTCTAACTCCATCTTTGGAACCTGAATTCAAAGTTAAAAAATTCTCATACACATTATAAGAATTACGGATTACTTTAGATACAATAATATCTTTTGGCAAAACACCTTTTAAACTGTCTAGGTTAGGGATTTTAGCAGAGTCTTGAGTTTTAAACAACAAGCTCTTTAAATTAGCATTCTCTCTAGCAAGCTCTTCGTTTTGTTCACTAAGGTGAAGGTATTCTTCTATTGAGTTTATTTTTTCATAAACACCGCCACTTAAAAAATTTGCCGAGCTGATTATTCTGCTTCTGTGAAAAGAATGGGATTGAATCGTAAGCGATAATGAAATACCCAAAAGCAGCAAAAACAGTAACCTATTACTGTTTTTTATAATAAAAGAAAATATTTGCTGCATTTTTTATGGTATAATAAATGTTAAATAACTATAAGATTCAGTAAACCAAAGTTTTACTTGATTAATATGTTTTTAAATTTTGAAATGTTTTTAAGAGCCATTCCGGTACCTCTTACTACTGCTCTTAACGGATCTTCGGCAATGTAAACCGGTAAATCAGTTTTTTGAGAAATTCTTTTATCAAGTCCTCTTAGCATTGATCCTCCACCTGCAAGATAGATACCTGTATTATAAATATCTGCTGCTAATTCTGGAGGTGTTTGAGATAAGGTTTCCATTACTGCGTCTTCAATACGTTGAATTGATTTGTCTAATGCTTTTGCAATTTCTCTGTATGAAACCTCTACTTGTTTTGGTTTTCCAGTTAACAAATCTCTTCCCTGAACAGACATATCCTCCGGAGGTGTTTCCAAGCTTTCGATAGCAGCACCAATTTGAATTTTTATTTTTTCGGCAGTACTTTCTCCAACGAATAAATTGTGTTGTGTACGCATATAGTAAACAATATCATTAGTAAAAACGTCTCCAGCAATTTTTACAGATTTGTCACAAACGATACCACCCAATGCAATTACAGCAATTTCTGTTGTTCCTCCACCGATATCTACAATCATGTTTCCTTTTGGTTGCATAATATCGATTCCGATACCAATTGCAGCGGCCATTGGCTCATGAATTAAATATACTTCTTTACCATTTACTCTTTCACAAGACTCTTTTACCGCTCTCATCTCTACTTCAGTAATTCCCGAAGGAATACAAACTACCATTCTAAGAGCTGGTGTAAACATTCTCTTTTTCAATGCCGGTATGCTTTTTATAAACATACTGATCATCTTTTCTGATGCATCAAAATCTGCAATTACACCATCTTTTAACGGTCTAATTGTCTTAATATTTTCGTGCGTCTTCCCTTGCATCATGTTGGCTTCTTTACCAACAGCAATAATTTTGCCCGATATTCTATCACGCGCAACTATAGATGGACTGTCAATTACGACTTTGTCATTATGAATGATTAAAGTGTTTGCTGTACCAAGGTCTATCGCAACATCCTCGGTCATGAAATCAAAAAATCCCATATGCCTTTTTGGGGTTAATAAGTTATAAAAAAATTACGCACAAAGTTAAACAAATTAATGTTTAAAATGACGAGTTCCTGTAAATACCATTGCAAGATCATTTTCATTGCAATAATTAATACTCAACTCATCTTTGATTGATCCTCCTGGTTGAATTACTGCAGTTATTCCTGCTTTTTTTGCCAATTCAACACAGTCTGGAAAAGGAAAAAATGCATCACTTGCCATTGAAGCTCCTTCTAAGCTAAATCCAAAAACCTTTGCTTTTTCAATTGCTTGTAATAAAGCGTCTACTCTTGAAGTTTGTCCTGTTCCTGAAGAAATCAAAGTTCCGTTTTTAGCAAAAACAATAGTATTTGATTTGGTATTCTTGCAAACTTTGGAAGCAAAAATTAAATCCTCGATTTCTTGTTCAGTTGGTGCTTTAAGGGTAACGGTTTTTAAGTCTGCTTTAGTATCAGTGATGTTATTTCTTTCTTGAATTAATAAGCCGTTCAAACACGTTCTTACTTGTTTTTGAGGTAACTCTACCTCGTTTTGAATTAAAATAATTCTATTTTTCTTTTCTTGTAAAATAGCAATTGCTTCAGCATCATAAGAAGGAGCGATCACTACTTCACAAAATAATTTGTTTATTTCATTTGCTGTAGCAACATCAATATTAGCATTAGCAATTAATACACCACCAAAAGCGGATGTAGGGTCGCATGCCAAGGCAACATTATAGGCTTCAGAAATAGTTTTTCTTGTAGCCAATCCACAAGCATTATTATGTTTTAAAATGGCAAATGTTGGATCGTCATTTTTGAACTCATGAATTAAATTAACAGCGGCATCAACATCTAATAAATTGTTGTATGACAATTCTTTTCCGTGAACTTTAGTAAACATAGCTTCAAAATCACCAAAGAAAAATCCTTTTTGATGTGGATTTTCTCCATATCGCAATACTTGTCCGTTTTCTATACTCGCTTTGTAGATAGTTTCGTCAGTATTAAAATAATTGAAGATAGCTCCATCATAATGTGAAGAAACGTGGAAAGCTTTAGTTGCCAATAATTTTCTATCTTCTAATGTCGTTCCTCCGTTTTGAGATGAAATCATATCCAAAAACAGACCGTATTGATCCATAGAAGCAACAATTGCTGTGTCTTTGAAGTTTTTTGCAGCAGCACGAATCAATGAGATTCCACCAATATCGATTTTCTCGATAATATCTGCTTCGCTGGCTCCAGAAGCTACTGTTTTTTCAAAAGGATATAAATCAACAATTACCAAATCAATTTGAGGAATATCGTATTCCTTCATTTGTTGTACATCACTTTCATTGTCCTGACGATTTAAGATTCCACCAAAAACTTTTGGATGTAATGTTTTTACTCTTCCACCAAGAATAGACGGATACGATGTAACATCTTCTACTGGAATAACTGGGATTCCTAAATTTTTTATGAATTCTTCTGTACCTCCTGTTGAATAAAAAATTACATTTTGCTCATGTAGTTTTCTAACAATTGGTTCTAAACCATCTTTTGAAAAGACTGAAATTAATGCTGATTTGATTTTTGTTGTTGTGCTCATTAGGTAGTTATAATTATCAAAGTGCAAAAGTAGTTTTTTTTGATAATATAATTAAATAAAAAGATGTAACAATCTTTTAAAATTACATACCTATTGTTAAATGTAATTTTTTAGGTTTTTGAAATAAAAAGATTGAATTTTACAATAATTCAAAATTGAAAAATATGCTAGTTTACCTCCGATTATTAAGAGAAAGTTTTGGTTTTGCAATGAATGCGTTGCGAAGCAATAAATTAAGAACATTGCTTTCTTTATTGGGCGTTACTATCGGTATTTTTTCGATCATAGCGGTGCTTGCAGCTGTTGACTCTTTAGATAAAAAAATTTCTAAGGATTTGAGTAGTATGGACAAGAATACTATTTATTTATTAAAATTTCCGTTTGGGCCTTCAGATATACCACAATGGAAAAGGGAACAATTTCCTAATGTAAAATACTCCGAGTATGTTTATTTGAAAAGTGTAATGACTCATACCGATGAATTAGCATATCGGATATTTACCAGAAGTGAATCTATAAAATTTGGGTCCAACATTGTAAGTGATGTACAGATATTTCCGGTCTCTCATGAATTTATAGATATTGAAGGGTTAACATTTGATGAAGGAAGATTTTATAATGAATCTGAAGCAAATTCAGGTGCGACAGTTATTGTGCTTGGAGCAGAAATCGCAAAATCACTTTTTGGCGATACCGAGCCAATTGGAAAAAACGTAAGATTGTATGGTCAGCGATTTACAGTTATTGGAATTTTGAAAAAAGAAGGGTCAACTTTCGGGGGAAGCAATGATTCGGCTGCTTTTATTCCAGTTAATTTCATCCGAAGATTGTATGGTGATAACAATACGAATTTAACTAACGTAATTATATTCAAACCAGAAAAAGGCGTTGATATAGAAGAATATAAAAGTGAAATCTCGCAAAAACTTAGAAGCTTTAGAGGATTGAAAGCAGGAGAGATCGATAATTTTTTCATTAATGTTTTCGCAGGATTCCTGGATTTCATTGATCAAATTTTAGGGTCATTACGAATAGGGGGAATTTTTATAAGCTTCTTTTCATTTTTAGTAGGTGGTTTTGGTGTGGCTAATATTATGTTTGTTTCAGTAAAAGAGCGCACAAATTTAATTGGAATCCAAAAATCATTAGGCGCAAAAAATCGTTTTATATTATTTCAATTTTTATTTGAAGCAATTATACTTTGTATAATTGGTGGGGCAATAGGATTATTGATGGTTTGGATAATTTCCATTATTCTTACCAATGCATTAGATTTTGAATTTGTTTTGAGTATCTGGAATATTATAATTGGAGCAGGATTATCAATTTTTGTCGGAGTGCTATCAGGAATAATCCCCGCAATGAGTGCTTCAAAATTAGATCCGGTAGAGGCCATTAGAACTGGTATGTAATGTGACAAGTATTATAATATTGTTATTTTAATGTAAATTTGGAACACGATAAATATTTAATTAATTTTGAAAGAGTGTCCCTATAATTAAATCAATATAAATGAGCTTTATTTTAAGAAATGTAGATACAGTTGACTCTATTACCAGAGAGGATTTTAAAAAAAAATATTTAGATAAAAAAAAGCCTTTAATTATAAAAGGATTAACTAAAGACTGGCCTGCACGTGAAAAGTGGTCGACAGATTATTTTAAAGAAATAGCTGGAGATATTGAAGTGAAGCTGGTTGATAATTCCAAAGCTGATCCAACAAAAGTTATTAATGCCTCGATTGCCAGCATGAAGTTTGGTGAATATTTGGATTTAATAAAAAGAGAACCTACAGAATTGCGTATTTTTTTCTTCAATCTTTTCAAGCACAGACCTGAATTGGTCAATGATGTAAAAGTACCCAAAGATTTAATGGGAGGTTTTATTGAAAGTATGCCGGCTATGTTTTTTGGTGGTTCCAAAGCAATTACCTTTTTACATTATGATATTGATTTGCCTCACCTTTTTCATACTCATTTTGGTGGACGTAAACACATTATATTGTTTGATAATAAATGGAAAAAAAGGCTTTACTGTGTTCCCAATACAACTTATGCACTTGAAGATTATGATGTGACTAATCCAGATTTTGAAAAATTCCCAGCATTAAAAGGGGTAGAAGGATATGAAGTTTTCCTGGAACATGGAGATACGCTTTTTATGCCAGCAGGAATGTGGCATTGGATGCGTTACATTGATGGTTCTTTCTCATTGACACTTCGTGCTTGGGATCAATCAATTGCTAGAAAAGTAGCAAGTGTTTGGAGTTTGTTTATGCATGGAGCAGTTGACAGTGCTATTAAAGTAATCTTTAGAGAACGTTATGCGAAATGGCGTGAGAAACTGGTTTTCAAAATTGCCGAAAAAGAATTGAAGAAAGGAAGACCTGCTGTATAAGGTTATTCCAGAAAGTATTAAATATAAAAAATCCCGATTGCTCGGGATTTTTTATTATCTGATTGGATTGTTTTGAATCAAATCGATGTATAGATTAATCTTATCTTTTAATTCTTTTCTTGGTACAATAAAATCTAAGAAACCATGCTCTAACAAAAATTCAGCAGTTTGAAATCCTTCTGGCAAATCTTTACCAGTTGTGTCTCTCACTACACGTGGTCCTGCAAATCCTATTAAAGCACCTGGTTCAGAGATATTGATATCTCCTAACATGGCGTAAGAAGCAGTAGTTCCCCCTGTTGTAGGATCAGTACAAAGAGAGATGTAAGGTAGTTTTGCTTTTGCAAGTTGGGCTAGTTTTACAGATGTTTTTGCTAATTGCATTAAAGAATAAGCAGCTTCCATCATTCTTGCCCCTCCTGATTTGGAAATCATTACAAAAGGTAATCTGTTTTTGATTGCAAAATCAATTCCTCTGGCAATTTTTTCTCCAACAACAGCTCCCATAGATCCACCAATGAAGGCAAAATCCATACAGCAAATTACAACTTCTTTTCCTTTAGATTTTCCTACCCCGGTACGAACAGCATCTTTAAGATTTGTTTTTGCCATTACTTCTTTCAAACGATCCGAATATTTTTTTGTATCAACAAAATGTAAAGGATCTTTAGAAGTCATGTTTTTGTCTAATTCAACAAATTCATTATTGTCAAATAAAATATCAAAATAGGCCTCACTTCCAATTCTAACATGGAAACCATCTTCGGGACTTACAAATAAATTACGTGCCAACTCATCAGCATCTATAATTTTTCCAGTCGGAGATTTATACCAAAGCCCTTTTGGAATATCCATTTTGTCTTCGGTAGCCGTAGTGATTCCTTTTTCTTGTCTTTTAAACCAAGCCATATTTTTAATAATTTAAGATTTAAGATTTACGATATACAATTCAAAAAACCGCATATCGTAATCATAGATCGTACATCAAATATTGTAATTATAGTGTATTTACGTTATTTAAGTCAGCAAATGCTTGCTCAAGTCTTGCAATGAAAGTTTTTTCACCTTCACGCAACCATCTTCTTGGATCGTAGAATTTTTTGTTTGGAGCATCAGCACCTTCTGGGTTTCCAATTTGTGTTTTTAAGTATTCAATATTGTTAATCATAAAATCACGGATACCTTCAGTAAATCCAAATTGTAAGTCAGTGTCAATATTCATTTTTACAACACCGTAGCTAATTCCTTCTCTGATTTCTTCAACTGTAGATCCAGATCCTCCGTGGAAAACAAAATCAACAGGATTTGGTCCAGTTTGGAATTTGTTTTGAACGTAATCCTGAGAATTTTTTAAAATTTTCGGAGTCAATTTTACGTTTCCTGGTTTGTAAACACCGTGAACGTTTCCAAAAGCAGCTGCAATAGTAAATTTAGGACTTACTTTTAATAATTCTTCGTAAGCATAAGCAACTTCTTCTGGTTGTGTATATAATTTTGAGCTATCTACATCAGAGTTGTCTACACCGTCTTCTTCACCACCAGTGATTCCAAGTTCGATTTCTAGAGTCATTCCCATTTTGCTCATTCTTGCTAAATAACCTTTACAGATTTCGATATTTTCTTCGATTGGCTCTTCAGATAAATCGATCATGTGAGAAGAGAATAATGGTTTCCCTGTTTCTGCAAAATGTGCTTCTGAAGCGTCTAATAATCCATCAATCCAAGGCAATAATTTTTTTGCACAGTGGTCAGTATGTAAAATAACTGTCGCTCCGTATGCTTCTGCTAATGTATGAATGTGTTTTGCTCCAGCAATACCACCAGCAATAGCGGCTTTTTCTCCAGCATTAGAAAGTCCTTTTCCAGCATTAAATTGTGCCCCACCGTTTGAAAATTGGATGATTACTGGTGCGTTTAGTTTAGCAGCAGTTTCCAATACTCCATTAATTGTATCAGATCCTATAACATTTACAGCAGGAAGCGCAAAACCTTTTTCTTTTGCATATTGGAAAATTTCTTGAACTTGATCGCCTGTAGCTACTCCGGGTTTAATATTGTGTGCCATTGTTTTTTTACTTTTAAATTGTTTTTTTAGTTTTTAGATTATAGTTTGCAAAAATAAGAATTAATTAGCATTTAGAAAGGGTAATTGATCCCAAAATTAAATACTGAGTTTGCAAAATTATATTGTGTAAACCATCGATCCCCGATTTCCTTGGCCGGATTGTAGGTTTTAAATCCAACATCAAGTCTAACGACAAAGAAACTTATGTCATATCGAAGACCAAATCCTGTTCCTAAAGCGATTTCGCTCAAGTCTTTTATACTGTCAAATTTTGCCGGATCATACGTAACTGCGTCAAGAACGTTCCAAATATTTCCTGCATCTGCAAAAAGTGCGCCACCCCATTTGCCAGCAATTTGAAAACGATATTCACCGCTGATGGCAATTTTCATATTGGCTTCATTAAAATCATTTGTAAAGGCGCTGCTTCCTGGTCCAAGGTTGTAAGGTTGCCAGGCTCTGTTGTCATTTGATCCACCCGCATAGTAACTCTTAGAAAATGGAATTGTATTTGAATTTCCATACGGGATAGCGATTCCAAAAAAGGTCCGCATAGCAAAAATGTTTGATTTACCCAGACTCCAGTGTTTAATGAAGTCAAATTCGGTTTTTAAATATTCAGAATATTCTAAATTAAAAATCTCATAATTTCCATCTGCATTTTTAGGAATATGTCCAATTTCTGAGATTGCAGACAATAAAGTTCCAGCAGATTCAATTTTTGTTCTAAAGGTATAAAAATCATTGTCCTGTAAATCTTTTTTACTCGTCTTGGTAAAATTAAAATTTGTAGCCAGGATAAAATCATTATCGGTTAGTCGTATTCTTTGCTGTTCAATACTATTAACATCTTGAAATTCTGAATCACTTGGTGTTAAAGCTGTTTTACCTGTTAGAACATCATTTGTAAAACCAGTCGTTCCGCTTTCTATAATTAAATTCCCATTCGAGTCCACATAGCTCGGCTCTTCATTATGTGTTTTAGCAATATCATTCAAAGCATCGTATGAACTAGTATAAACATGAAAATAATTCTGAGGATTTAAATTGCGGACAAATTGAAAATTTAATAGATCCAATCGCGTCGTTGTATTTCGCTTTGGTGTCCAATTGTATGAAAAAGATCCAGTGAAATTTTCCTTGTCCAGACCAATATTGGTTTGTTTCGAAAGTCCCAAACTGACTACCGTCGAAGGAATCATACTTTTTGGAATGATTTTTTCTGTCTTAATTGGAAATAGAACCCTAGGAAAATTCAATTTAGCATCAACACCATATTCAGAAACATTAAAAAAGCTATCGTCTGAATTGGCAATATCATTCGATGCTCCAATGTTTCCTCTTGCCGAAATTTCTAATGTTTCGGCTCCATTAAACACATTTCTGACAGTTTCTGTGATGCTTCCGGTAATCCCGAAATCTTCTATGTTGGAATGCGTAAAGTCTAAAGTATAACCAAAGCTATATTTTTTTCTAGGAGTTAAATAAATTTTAGCAATCAATGACTGCGCCGTTGAGTCTTTTTTATCAACTTCATATTGTATAGTCGGATAATTAAAAGTCTTTAAATTATTTAAATACCTCGTAGATAAAACTGTTCTAATGTCATTAAAAACACCGCCTTTTGTAATAAACACTGCATCAGTAATAGCGTGTGGTGTATATTTTATTTTATTAAAACCATATAAGGTCATGTTATTGTAAGTTACACTATCCTTAATTGGTTGATTGTGATTTGCAGCAGAATAATCTGTAAATATTTTAATGTCACTGATTTTATACAGTTTAAAAGGCTCTGTCTTAATAGAATCATTTTCTAAATAAGAATAATTTGCAATATTTAAAGTTACTGACGCCTTATTTTTTTTATTGATCGTATCAATATCAAAAGTAATGTAGTTGGGTTGAAATAGATAGGCACCATGATTTCTGAAGTAGGTACTTATATGGTTTTTTTCATTTTCAAAATCTTCCGTTTTATACTGCTTTCCCGGAATCAGCATGGAAGTTGTTTTTTTATAAAGAGAATCTAATTCGGGAGAAAGAATTTTTGTTTTTACAGTATCAATAAAATAAGGATTTCCTGTGCTCAAATAGTATTTCATTCGGGCTTTTTTAGGCGCTAAAGAATCTAATTTATAAGATGCTTTAATGTCAAAATAGCCATTATTAAAATAGTAGCTTCTAAGTCTGGTTAGTGATTTTTTTGATTTTGTAGTATCGGCAATAACAGGTGCTTCACCGGTTTCTTTTAAGAATTCATGAATACCGTGGTACCAGAATGACCTGCGAAGCCCTTCTATTTGTTTTGCAGAAAGCCATCGAACTTCCCTGTCATACTTTTTTTTGTTATTTAAATATTTTAAATTAAAAGTAGAATCGGGATTAGGATTGGCCAAATTGTACACATTCAATAGGAATCTATACTTTAATATAGTACTGTTTGGTTGTTGGTATAATTGATCGTAAATAGTTTGATTTTTGACTAATTTGTCGTTCTCAAAAATTTGATTTTTGACAAGAAGTTGTTTTCGCTCTGGTACTCTTTTTTCTGAATTACAAGCGTAGAAAAAGACACTAATTAGGATAAATAATGATATTTTTGCAACGTTCTTTTTCTCCTTAAAAAATATAGATTGCCTTTTATTTTCGGCAAAACTATTTTTTATTTTAATGAAAAAAAAACATTTATTCATGTGGGAATTGGTGTTATAGAATATTTAATTCAAAAATACATTTTTTATGTTTAGTAAAAACCAAATAAAACTTATATCTAGTTTGCAACAAAAAAAATATCGTTTTGCGAATCAATTGTTTTTTGCTGAGGGTGCAAAAGTAATTCAAGAATTAGTAAAATCAAATTTTGAACTCGA
>Ga0308157_10007935_pt1 | contig 12201 bp, 10 predicted proteins | sample PhyBR1_FD_201035 | JGI IMG/M metagenome (GOLD analysis project Ga0308157, IMG submission 201035) | Phyllosphere microbial communities from UC Gill Tract Community Farm, Albany, California, United States - DLSLB.R1 | ecosystem: Host-associated > Plants > Phyllosphere > Unclassified | place: USA...
GGGCCACGCCGGCGCGCTGATCTCCGGCGGCGCTGACACCGCACAAGCCAAACTGGAAATCATGGAAGCTTGCGGCATCACCGTCACCAAGAACCCGTCGGAAATGGCGCGTCTGCTGAAAGCCATGCTGTAATTTCAGCTAGCTTTACTGCGGCATAACAAAGGGGAGCCTCGTGCTCCCCTTTGCTTTTGCCAGTGACGGAAATTGTCAGCGCTGACAAATCGCGCCAGCGCGACTGACAAAAAATGGCAGGTTGAACGCGGTTTTCGCCGTGTTTGCCCCGGAACAGGTCTGGCACACCTATTGCGATATGTCGGGTTGTGGCACTGATCAATCTCAACCGGAGACGCAAACATGAAATCCCTCAAATCCCTGCAAGCAATGAAGTCCATGAAAACCCAGGCCCAGGCCGGCTTCACCCTGATCGAACTGATGATCGTGGTGGCCATTATCGGCATCCTGGCTGCGGTGGCCATTCCTGCGTACAGCGACTATACGGTCAAGGCCAAGATCGCCAACGTCCAGGCGGCGGCCGATTCGACCAAAACTGCCGTGGCACTGTGCGCGCAGGAAGCAGGCGGCGTGCTCACCGGTTGCAACTCCGGCTCGAACGGCGTGCCAGCTGCGGTTACGCCCACCAAGGAAGTTGCGTCGGGCAGCGTGACCGCCGGTGTGATTACCCTGGTGCTCGCGGATGGTGTGGGTTCCGGTCTCAAGGACAAGACCGTGACTTACACGCCCAATATCGTTGCCGGCTCCACCAGCCTGACGTGGAAAATCGAAACCAATATCACCGACTCGGACAACAAGGCGGCGAAAGAAGCACTGGTGAAAAACAGCACCCCATCGACCTGATTGCCGATGCGGGATTAACGTAGTCGTGGCGCTGGCAGCTGTCATGCCCGCGCCAGCAAGCCCGGTCTACTGGTCGTAACTGTGGAAGAACGGTCTTGCCACTTCCACCGCCGCGCCGGGCGCGCCCAGCCAGCCTTGCAATGCCTGGGGCCAGGCGGCGCCCAGCGGCAGTAACACGAACCGGCCGGAAAAGTGTTTGCCATGGTCCAGCGCGACCGTGGTTTCCGGCTGGGTGCCTTTATTTCCCAATCCCCCGATGACCGCGTTGTGGCTGAGCAGCGTGCGCGCGCCGTGGCGCTCGACCGCCACGTCGGCCGCCGGCATGGCCAGCGCGAAGCCGGCGCCGCCGGCGTCGGTCAGCAGCGCCAGCTCGGTCTGGCGCCGGTTGCCGGGAAAGCGGATATCGTCGCGGTTCAGATGATAGATGCCGAACTCGTTCAACTGGTCCTTGCCCGGATAGCCGGCATACGGACCCTGGCCGATCCAGCGCAAGTGGCCGCTGCCTGCCGGCGCCACCACCGACAGTCCCGCCTCCGCCACCACCGCGCCCGGCTGCAGCGGCTGGTACGCGTAGCTGGCGGTGATCGCACCGCGCTGATCGATCTCCAGCTCGTAGCCGCCCATCAACCCTTGATCGGGTGTGGCGGCTGCCGCGCCGGTACCGCCAGGCACGAGATCGTCCGGCAGGGCGGTGGCGGGCTTCTTCGCGATGTCGGCCACCACTGGCGCCGGCAAGCGATACGTGCCGTGGACCGACAGCCGCACCCGGCCTTCCAGCTGCTCCGCCTCGATTGCAGGCTGCTCCACCTGTTCGAGGATCGAGGCCGGCCAGGTGCCGGACTTCGACGCGCCCAGCGTTTCGGCCATGGTCAGTCGCCGTCCGCTATGCGGATATACGCCGTCGACCAGTACCCGGCCGGCACGGTCGCGAATCTGCAATACCCCATTGGCGCGCTGCACCGTCAACACCCATTGTGGCGTGGTCACCGTGATGTCACCGGCATTGTCGGTCAGCACCGGCGCGGTGCCGCTGGCAGTGGCGCCGGCGGTCCAGTCGAAGTTGTGCGGCGCCGCGCGCAGCAAGCGCAGCGCGCGCTCATTGATTTGCAGCCCGTGCTGGTCCACGGCGCGCAGTTGCAGCGTCAGCACATCGGAATAGGGCGCTGGCGGCGCCGGAATATTCACCGCAATGGTCACCGCCTGGCGGCCGCGCGCCGGCGCCGACAGCGCTCGCGTGCCTTGCTGCAGGGTTGCGCCGTTTTGTTGCAGCGCCCAGTGCAGGGTGATGCCTTGCAGGCTGCGGAAATCGTGGCGGTTGTCCAGCGTGACCGTCACCTGTTGCGCGCCGGTACCCACGCGTGCCGCGCGCTCGATGAACTGGACCGGCGCGTACACCTTGCGCATTTGCCAGAAGTCCACCTGCGGCGTGCGGTCTGCGTAGACCAGGCCGTCGGCACCGTCGAGACCGTGGGTGTCGTAGTAATGGTGGGCGTCGCGCCACGCGTACTGTGTCGGCTGCACGGGATCGACGGGCGTAGCGCTATGGCGCAGCAAGCCCTGGTCGTGGAAGTGCCAGACCGAGCCGCCCGCAAACACCGGGTTCGCCTGCAGGATGGCCCACTGGTCTTGCAGGCGGTCGGTGGCCAGGCCCAGGGCGTGCGCGTATTCGGTCAGGATGGTCGGGCGCGTGAGTTTGTCGGCGTAGCCGGACAGCGTGGCGTTGCTCGGATAGTGGGGGGCGTAAATATCGACGTGCGGCGGCAGGCGTTCGTAATTCTTGGCAAAATAGCTGCCGATCTTGGGAATCGTGATCGGCCGCGTGGGGTCGAGCTGTTTGACCAGTTGTCCCGCTTCCAGTTCGAAATCGTTGATCGGGTTTTCGTTGCCGATGCTCCAGATGATGACGGACGGATGGTGCTTGTCGCGCGCCACGGTGGCCCGGGCGCGGGCCAGGATGTTCTCGCGGTAGGCGGGATTGTCGAGGTGCTTTTCGCCGTGGCCGATCGCCACTTCATCCATTACATAAAAGCCCAGTTCGTCGCACAGTTCCAACAGGCGCGGGTGCGGTGGATAGTGCGACGTGCGCACGTAGTTGACGTTGCCTTGTTTGAGCAGCGCCAGGTCCCGGCGCATTTGCGCTTCGGTCACGGCGCGGCCGGTGACGGGGTCGAGATCGTGGTGATTGACGCCGCGCAGCTTGATCGGCTTGCCGTTTACCAGCAGCAGCTTGCCATCGACTTGTATGTCGCGCAGGCCGATGCGCTGCTCGACGGTCTGGATGGTTTTGCCGTGCTGCGTGATGGTCAATACCAGGCGATATAAAAAGGGCGTCTCGGCCGTCCACAATTGTGGTTGGCGCACAAGTAGCGCGGCGTGCAGTTTGTCGCGCGCGCCAGTTCCTTTGAGCGTATGCTGCAGTACGCGCTGGCCGCCCGGATCGAACAACTGCGCCTGCACGGTGGCGTCGGCCGCGCTCAGCTGCACATCGAGCGTCAGCTGCGCAGCATTGTCTTTCAGGACGGTGCGGGTGGCGATATCCTGCACCTGCGTGGCCGGCAGCGAAATAAGCGTGACATCACGATAAATGCCCGACAGCGACCAGTCGTCGTTGAGGTCGAATTCATAACCGAGCGGCTTGGTGGTCACGCGCACGGCGACCGTATTTTGCGCCTGCAAAAGATCCGTGACATCGAACGTATGGCGGTTGAAGGCACTGGCCGACGACTTGCCCGCGAGCTTGCCGTTCACCCACACTTCATAGCCGAACGCGACGCCGTCAAAACGTAAATAGGTGCGCCGACCTTGCCAATTTTTGGGCAGCGAAAACGTGCGCCGGTACAGTCCCAGGCCATCCTTGAGATGGTCGCCGTACGATGGCTCGGCGTGGCCTTGCAGTTCCCAGTTGGCAGGCACCGCGATCGTGCTCCAGCGCGATACGTCGAAGCCAGTTTCCGTGAACTGCGCATCGGCGCCGGCATCGAGCCCGGGCAGATATTTGAACGACCAGTTGCCGTTCAGTGATTGCGTGTAAGTGGCATCGCTGGTCGGATATACCTCCGCAGCGCCAGCGTGGCCGAACAGATTCAATAAGAACCACCACAGCACCAGCCACTGCGTGTTTTTCAATTGCAGCATGAGATCTTTTCCTTAAGGCAGGAAAAGAAATTATCACTTTCACGAAGGCGGGAGCGGGCGAATGGCTCAATTCTCAAGGTCTTGATTATTCGGCGCTATTCTCGCCGGCTGGTTCAGCTCGTCACACTCCAGTCCCCCGACTTGCCTCCATGCTTTTCCATCACCCGGATGTCGCTCATCACCATGCCCCGGTCCACCGCCTTGCACATGTCGTACACGGTCAGCAAGCCCACCTGCACTGCCGTCAGTGCCTCCATTTCCACCCCGGTCTTGCCGAAGGTTTCCACCTGGGCGCGGCAGTGCACGCTGGATTTGGCGGCGTCGGTCTCGAAATCGACCGCCACCCGCGTCAACGCCAGCGGGTGGCACAGCGGAATTAAATCGCTGGTGCGCTTGGCGGCCATGATGGCAGCGATGCGGGCAATGCCCAGCACGTCGCCTTTCTTGGCCGTGCCGCCGGTGATGATGGCCAGCGTTTCGGGCTTCATGCGGATCGTGCCGCTGGCAACTGCGATGCGGTGGGTTTCCGCCTTGGCGCCCACGTCGACCATGTGGGCCTGGCCGGTGGCGTCGAAGTGGGTCAGGTGGTCGGCGGGAGGAGTGCTGGTATCGGTCATGGGTACGAAGGCAGAGAAATCATTGAGTGAACGGGCGCCGTGCGCCAGCGCCCCGGTTGCGGGTATCATAGCACCGTGAATTCAAAACGCTGCCCCCCTACCTGTGAGTCCCGCCGTCCCCTGCGTCTGCGCATGGTGGCGGCGGCGTTGCTGGTCGCGATGCCGATGGCCATGGCGCAAAACGCGCTCGCGCCCGCTAAAATACCCAACTTGCCATCGCTGGGCGATGCCGAGCGCCAGGACTTGTCGCCGATTACCGAGCGCAAGATCGGCGAGGAGATCATGCGCGATATCCGCCGCGACCGCGACTTCCTCGACGACGGTCCCACGCTCGAATACCTGAACAGTTTCGGCAATGCGCTGGTGGCGGCCCGTCCCGGTGCCCGGGGCGAAGCCAATTACGATTATTATTTCTTTGCCGTGCGCGATCCGCAGCTGAACGCGTTCGCGCTGCCCGGCGGCTTTATTGCCGTGCACTCGGGCTTGCTGCTGGCGGCGCAAACCGAGTCGGAACTGGCGTCCGTGCTGGGCCACGAGATCGGCCACGTGGCGCAGCGCCATATCGCGCGGTCCATCGGCCAGCAAAAGCAGGATGCGCTGATACCGCTGGCGGCCATGATCCTGGCGGCGCTGGCCTCGCGCGCCGGGGGCGATGCGGCGGTGGGCGTGTTCATGGGCGGGCAGGGGCTGGCAATCCAGCGCCAGCTCAACTTTGGCCGCGATGCCGAGCGCGAAGCGGACCGGATCGGCTTCCAGATCCTGGGCGAAGCCGGCTTCGACACTACTGGCATGGTGGCGTTTTTCCAGCGCATGCAGTCGGCTACCCGCAATTACAGCGACTTCGTGCCCGCCTATCTGCTCACGCACCCGCTCACGACCGAGCGTATTGCCGACATCCAGGCCCGCATCCGCGACCAGCCGTACAAGCAGCGCGTGGACAGCCTGGACTTTTACCTGGTGCGCTCGCGGGCCCGCGTGTTGCAGGCGCAAGGCTCGCAGGAGATGGCTGAAGCGAAGAAATTTTTTGAAGAACAGATGAAGCAGGAAAACCGCCTGCAGCTGACGGCCGGCCAGTACGGGATGGCGTTCTGGTCGCTGAAAAACAGCGATCCCATTGCCGCCCAGGCCTGGCTGGACAAGGCGCGCGCCACGTTCAACAAGCCGCCGGCGGCCGGTACCTTCAGCGCGGCGCCGAAGCCGTCGTCCGACGCGATTTTTGTCAGCACCTCGATCGAAGTCAAGCTGGCGCAGCCGCAGGATGCAGCGGTAATCGCCCAGGGACTGGCCGAGGCCGAAGCGGCGCAAGCGAAGTTTCCGCTGTCGCGCAGCATTGCCCACCTGTATGCCGAGGCCATGATTGCCGCCGGCAAGTACGACCAGGCCACCTTGTACCTGCGCGACCAGGCGCAGCTGTATCGCGAGGAGCCCGAAGTGTACGATTACCAGGCGCAGGTGTATTCCAAGCAGGGCAAGATCGCCTTGCAGCACATCGCGCTGGCCGAGTCGTACATGCTGCAAGGCGGCACCTTGTCGGCGCTCGATCAATTGAACTTTGCGCGCAAGGCGCCCGATGCGTCGTTTTACGACCAGGCGCTGATCGATGCCCGCGAGCGCGAATGGCAGGCGCGCCAGCGCGAGGCAATGGGTGACAAGGCCAAGAAAGACCTGGCCATGCAACCGGCGTTCAAGGCCGAACTGCGCAGCGGCAGCAGCGTCAACGGCAGCAGCCAGGGCACCAGTGCCGACCAGGATTCGACCGACCCGTTTGGACGTCTGCGCCAGGGCAACGATCCGTTCGAGCGCCTGCGGCAGAAATCCGATCTTACGCCGGAGCGGTCGGTACGCTGACGAAGCCGAAGCGCTGGCCCAGCGCATCGGCCGCCGCATAGCCGACGGCAAGGCGGCGCGCGCCATCGACCAGCATCAACGGCATGGCGGGCTGCTCCAGCCACGCCAGCAATGCATCGTCGTCGACCGGGGCGCCATGCAGCTCCAGCCGTGCCAGCACTTGCGCGACATCGCGGTCGTCGAGCTGCGCCACCACGTTGCCGCCGTGCAGAATCAGGGCGCCAGTGTCGGTCAGCACCACGCTGTCGATGCCAGGCATCGGCGCCCCCGTGTGCAGCAGCCAGCCCGCCACCGGGTCGGTGCGCACGATGAACGGCGTGGCCGCCAGTTCCACGTACACGCGCTGCGGACCATTCTGAAAATACCAGCAGCCGCGCTCATCGGCGGCGTAATTGCGATTGATAAAACCCACCAGCACCGCATTGGTGAGCTTGTCGCCGGGCAGATCGAGGTGCTGGGCGCGTTCGTCGCGCATGCGCCAGTGGCCGCGCGCGTCGAGCGCCAGCCAGCCGTAGCAATTGGGGACGTTGGGCCACTTGGCCAGTGCCTGCTTGACGATGTCATCCATGTTTGAGTGTCCCGAAATCGTTGGCGCCGTCGAGGAAGTGCAGCAGGCGCCGTGGCAGCCAGTCGAGCTTGCCGGGCATGCCGCCGACGGCAAAGCCGACATGGCCGCCATGGTCAGGATAATCGAGCACGACATTCGATGCCGCACGTTGCGGCAGGTGGCGGCCCGGCAGGAACGGATCGTTTTTTGCGTTCAGCACCAGGGTGGGCACGGTGATGTCATTGAGCACGTGCTTGGCGCTGGCGCGGTCCCAGTAGTCGTCGGTATCGCGGTAGCCGTGCAGCGGGGCCGTGACGATGTTGTCGAACTCGTACAGGTCGCGCGCCCCGCGCAGCGCATCGATGTCGAACAGGCCGGGAAACTGCTCCAGCTTGGCGATGCACTTGGGCTTGAGCGTTTGCAGGAACATGCGCGTGTACACCATGTTAAAACCGCGCGACAGCGACACGCCGCCCTGCGCCAGGTCGAGCGGCGCCGAGACCGCGCAGGCGGCATCGACAAACTCGGCGCCGTGCTGTGCTTCACCGAGCCAGCGCAGCAGTGCATTGCCGCCAAGCGAGACGCCGGTAGCGTACAGCTTGCCGCCGTGCTGTTGCGCGTGCAGGCGGCGCAGGATCCAGTCCACCTCGGTGGCGTCGCCCGAGTGATAAAAACGCGGCGCCAGGTTGGCTTCGCCCGAGCAGCCGCGAAAATGCGGCACGGCGCCGGACCAGCCGCGCGCGGCCACGGCCGCCATCAGCGCGCGCGCGTAATGGCTGTCAGACGAGCCTTCCAGGCCGTGAAACAGCACCACCAGCGGCTGGCCCGGTTCGCCGTCGACGAAGTCGACATCGACGAAATCGCCATCGGGCGCAGCCCAGCGCTCACGTCGGAAATGCACCGCCGGCTTGGCGATGCACTTGGCAGGATAGATGGTTTGCAGGTGGCCGCTGGGCAGCCAGAACGGCGCAGAATAGTTCACGGAGTCAAGAATAGACCCTTCAATGGAGGATTTGCGCATGGACGTCGGTTGGTACCGGGCCGGGCGCGATCGACACGTGATGCAGCACGATGCGCCAGCCGCGCGGGGTTTTGCTGTAGACGTTGGTGGCCACCAGGTGGGCCGGCTCGCCGCTGGCGGCCGTGGTGCCTTCGATCACCGTGTGCACCGAACTCATTAAGGTATGGGTTTCGTGCAACTGCGACGGCAGGATGTGCAGGCCGCCATGCTCGAGGATCGCTTCCCACGACGTGCGGATGGCGGCGTGGCCGATCAGGCGCTGGCCGCCCGGGTGGACGCAGACGATTTCGTCGTCATCGGCCCACAACGCCATCAATGCGTCGACATCGGCGCGGTTGAGGGCATCGTAAAACGCCGCCTCGGTTTCGACGGCGCTGCCGTTCATCTGTTTGACGCGTTTGGTTGGCATGCGGCGGCGTCCGGACAGATCAGTGGTGGCCGACGACGGTGCCCGGCTTCAGGCGGTAGGCGGTGCCGCAGTACGGGCACTTGGCGGTGCCGTGGTGGTCGAATTCCAGGAACACGCGCGGGTGTGACGACCACAGCGGCATAGCCGGGTTGGGGCAGTGCGCTGGCAGATCCTTGCCTTCGAGTTCAACGGCGGGGATGGTCGTGTTGTTGGCGGTCATGTTATGCGTGCTCCGAGGGCAAGGGAAAACCACGATTTTAACGGATTCGCGCAGAGCGTAAAAATCATCGACCATTTACGGCGCCCGCCAGGCCGGTCCCCGGAGCTCTGTGGCGTGAATGGTACAAGCGGCATCGGCGCGCGGAGGCGGGGCGGGGCATTGATGCAGATCAAATTGCAGCCAAGACTCGCCTGCCACAATCAATTATTTGCTGCGCTGCAATATGCAGAAAACGGTGGTTATTGTGATGATTTTCCACAAGGCATGACACGATTTGCCAGGCCTGTTCCTGTATTTTAATAACAAATAAATCACAGCAGCCTTGCGGTAGAATAGCGCCTTCTTCCAACTCAACCAATGGGTCGCCATGTCCGCTGTTTTGAACTTCATCCGTCTGCAAGATCTGATCGACCAAAATGCCCTGCAGGGCAAGCGCGTGTTCATCCGCGCCGACTTGAACGTGCCGCAGGATGATGCGGGCAACATCACCGAAGATACGCGCATCCGCGCATCCGTGCCGGCTATCCGCGCCGCTGCGGCGGCCGGCGCCAAGGTGATGGTCACGTCCCACCTCGGTCGTCCGACCGAAGGCGAGTTCAAGCCTGAAGACAGCCTGGCGCCGGTTGCCGCGCGCCTGGCCGAGCTGCTCGGTCAACCGGTTGAGCTGAAACAGAACTGGGTCGACGGCACCGGCCTCGACAACCTGCAAGCAGGGCAGGTGGTGCTGCTGGAAAACGTCCGCGTCAACAAGGGCGAGAAAAAGAACACCGACGAGCTGGCGCAGGCCATGGCCAAGCTGTGCGACATCTACGTCAACGATGCGTTCGGTACCGCGCACCGCGCCGAAGCGTCCACTCATGGCATCGCCAAGTTCGCGCCAGTCGCTGCGGCCGGCCCGCTGCTCGCTGCCGAGCTCGACGCGCTGGGCAAGGCGCTGGGCGCCCCGGCCCGTCCGCTGCTGGCCATCGTCGCCGGTTCCAAGGTATCGTCCAAGCTGTCGATCCTGAAAGCGCTGGCCGACAAGGTCGATAACCTGATCGTCGGCGGCGGCATCGCCAACACCTTCATGAAGGCATCGGGCCTGAACATCGGCAAGTCGCTGGTGGAAAACGACTTGCTGGAAGAAGCCCGCGCCATCATCGACATCATGGCCAAGCGCGGCGCCACTGTGCCAATTCCCGTGGACGTGGTATGCGCCAAGGAATTCTCGCCAACCGCCGTTGCTACCGTCAAGGACGTGGCAGACGTGGCCGACGACGACATGATCCTCGACATCGGCCCGAAAACCGCCGCCCAGCTGGCCGACCAGATTGCCGCTGCGGGCACCATCGTCTGGAACGGCCCGGTCGGCGTGTTCGAGTTCGACCAGTTCGGCGAAGGCACCAAGACGCTGGCGCTGGCGATTGCCCAATCGAAGGCGTTTTCGATCGCCGGCGGTGGCGACACCCTGGCCGCGATTGCCAAGTACAACATCACGGAACAGATCGGTTATATCTCGACCGGCGGCGGCGCGTTCCTGGAATTCCTGGAAGGTAAAACCCTGCCAGCGGTGGAAATTTTGACCCAGCGCGCTGCAGCGCAATAAATTTTTACGGCAAAGATTAGTAAATAGCACGGTCGTGCGTGTAGTGATTTACCAGTAAAATTGCTGCCATGTCAGTGTTTTATGGTGATTTTTGTAAAAATGCTACAAAGTTTTGTAGTTTGGCTACATTTATTACCGATGACGCAGCATTTTTCTGGCTTCCGTGTCCCACGGAAGATGTCCGCATGACCTTCTCGCTCAAGGAATACTATGTCCCGTAGCACCAAAATTGTCGCCACGATCGGCCCTGCTTCTACCGAATTCAACGTCCTGGTCAAAATGATCCGGGCCGGCGTCGATGTCGTGCGCCTGAATTTTTCGCATGGCAAGGCGCAGGACCACATCGACCGCGCACGCCTGGTACGCGAAGCGGCAGCTGAGTGCGGCCGTGAAGTGGCGATCATGGCCGACATGCAGGGACCGAAGATCCGCGTTGGCAAATTTGAAAGCGGCAAGATCGAACTGGTGGCTGGCGACAAGTTCATTCTGGATGCCAAGTGGGGCGAGAACGGCGAACTGGGCAACCAGGAACGCGTGGGCCTCGACTATAAAGCGCTGCCGCAGGACGTGCGTCCCGACGACAAGCTGTTGCTCAACGACGGCCTGATCGTGCTGGTGGTGGACCAGGTGATCGGCAGCGAGATTTACACCACGGTGCGCATCGGCGGCGAGCTGTCCAACAACAAGGGCATCAACCGCCAGGGTGGCGGCCTGACCGCGCCGGCGCTGACCGCCAAGGACATGGAAGACATCAAGACGGCGATGAGCTTCCAGTGCGATTACCTGGCCATTTCGTTCCCGAAAAGCGCCACCGACATGGAAATGGCGCGCCAGCTTGCCAATATCGCCGGCGAGCCGTACGGCCACAAGCCGATGATGATTGCCAAGATCGAGCGCGCCGAAGCGATTCCGGTGCTGCAGGAAATCCTTGATGCGTCCGACGGCATCATGGTCGCCCGTGGCGACCTGGCAGTCGAGGTGGGCAATGCTGCCGTGCCGGCGCTGCAAAAGCGCATGATCCGCATGGCGCGCGAATCGAACAAGCTGGCCATTACGGCCACGCAAATGATGGAATCGATGATTTTCAACGCCGTGCCTACCCGCGCCGAAGTATCGGACGTGGCCAACGCGGTGCTGGACGGCACCGATGCAGTGATGACGTCGGCGGAAACGGCCTCGGGCCGCTACCCGATCGAAACCGTGGAAATGATGGCGGCCATTTGCGTGGAAGCCGAGCAGTCCGAGTACAACAAGCTCGATGCCGATTTCCTCAACGCCACGTTTACCCGCATCGACCAGTCGATTGCGTACGCGGCGCTGTTTACCTCGCATCACCTGGCGGTAAAGGCCATCGTGGCGCTGACCGAATCGGGTTCCACCGCGCTGTGGATGAGCCGTCATAACATCGACACGCCGATTTACGCGCTCACGCCCAGCGTGGTCACCGAACGCAAGGCTGCGCTGTACCGCAACGTCAAGGCGTTCAACCTGGCGCAAGCTGGCGACAGCGCCACCGTCATGAAGCAGGCGGAAGAGTTGCTGGTGGCGCGCGGCATCGTCAAGAAGGACGATATCATCGTGGTCACCTGGGGTTCGCGCATGGGGTATGCCGGTGGCACCAATGCGCTGCGGATCGTCAAGGTTGGTCAGGTAGTGAATAAGTAAGTCCGGTAGCAGTTGTCGCGTTGGTGGGGAGTTCGATGGTCGTCGGTGCGCCGGCCACATTGGATTCCCGCCTGCGCGGGAATGACGGCGGTGTGCAGGAGGGTCCTGTGCACGTCGCGGCTCCGGCAAGGTTTTTTTTTTAATTGTTTGGAGTACATACCATGTCCCTCGTATCGATGCGTCAACTGCTGGACCATGCTGCTGAAAATGGTTACGGCATTCCTGCTTTTAACGTCAACAATCTGGAACAAGTGCAAGCCATCATGGCTGCCGCCGATGCGCTCGACAGCCCGGTCAT
>Ga0308157_10007937_pt1 | contig 12198 bp, 9 predicted proteins | sample PhyBR1_FD_201035 | JGI IMG/M metagenome (GOLD analysis project Ga0308157, IMG submission 201035) | Phyllosphere microbial communities from UC Gill Tract Community Farm, Albany, California, United States - DLSLB.R1 | ecosystem: Host-associated > Plants > Phyllosphere > Unclassified | place: USA...
AATTTTTGACCAATCATTTTCAGAGAAGTTCTCTTCCGCCCAGGTAGAAATATTTTTGGTAAGATCTGCAATCTGTTCATCTGTCAATGCGGCAATTTCAATAATCCATTTTGCTATTTTATGATGTTCAAGAGACAATCTTGTACATTTTACAAATTCTTCTTTTACCAGTTCTGTATTTCCTTGCAGATAAGCTGTATAATTAATAACGAAATCCAATTCATCAGCACCGTCTTCTATTGCTTTTGAGGCTTCAGCAAGTTTCTCATCAACAGAATACGTTCCTTCGTGAAAGCCTATTACAGTTCCTACTGCAACATTTGAATTTCTTTCCTGAATATATTTCCTGATCTCAGCTACATAATCCGGGCGAATCATTACTGCAAAAATGCCATTATCAATAGCTTCCTGAGCAAGTTCTTTATCTTTTTGAAGTGTTTCTTCATGGGAAATACCTGATTGTTCCGGTGTTTTCAGGTAGGTTGAATCCAAATATTGGGCTATGTTCATATCGTTATACTTTCAATTGTCTGTAAATACCTTGTTCCAAAGATATAAAAGTCTCTGTTCTTGTTACCCCTTTCAGCTTCTGAAGCTTGTTAAGGATCTGCATTAAGTGATCATTATCTTTACAAAGAACTTTCAGGAATATGGTATAATTTCCTGTTGTGTAATGGGCTTCCACTACTTCATTAATATCATGCAAAGATTTTACCACTTCTGGATAATGGCTTGGCTGATCCAGAAACACACCAATGTAGGAAATCACTTTATATCCTATTTTTTTAGGATTAAGAAATGATATTGAATTTTCAATAACTCCTGCATGTTCAAGTTTTTTGATTCTTTGATGCACTGCAGTTGTGGAAATTCCAACATTTTTTGAAATGTGGGCTAAAGAAGTTTTAGCATTATCCATCAACATGTAGATAATTTCCTTGTCAATAGAATCTAAATGATAGCTTGTGTTGCTCGAATTTTTCATTTTCTACTTTTTTTATTATTTATGTTTTTTACTGTAAACTTTTAAATTTTACAAAAACCGGAAAGTGATCACTATATCCTCCCAAATACCTTGTACCGGCATAAGTTCGGAAAGGTCGTCCTTCAAAATTTCTGGTTCTGCTGCGGATTTTCTCAGAATTGAATATATCGGCATCCTGAAAAGTCAGCGTCTTATTATCAAGCAAAGATCTTGACATAATGATCTGATCATACAGCAATCCAGATTTATAATGAAAAGTAGAATAATTTCTTGCAGAAAACAATTGTTGAAAAGGGTTTATTAAAACCTTTTCGTGGTCATTGTTATAGAGAATCTGTACTAAATTTTCATCATCCGGGTTTTCGTTAAAATCACCACACAGTATGACATGCTCTTTATCAGCATCTACAATTTTCATAATCCGTTCCCGGACTTCATTCAATATAAAGGCTCTTTTAGGTTTATTGATATCTTTTTCTCGCTTAGAGGGAAGATGGGCGATAAAGACATTAATAATTTCCCCTTTATATTTAATTTTTGAAAAAAGTACGTCTCGGGTTGTGTCGTAATTTCCTGTGTTTTTATTTACTATTTCAAAAAAGAAAGTAATGGTTTCAGAATCTATTACCTCTACTTTATTTTTATCATACAACATGGCTACATCCACTTTTCTTTCGTCCATAGAATTGTAATGCACAATCCCATATTGCGAATGAAAGGGCTCCATCTCCACAAGATCTTCCAATACTTTCCTTCCGGAAACCTCAGACAATCCTATTACAAATGGCAATACACCATTATCCTCCTTCATCAACTGAAATACATGGGAGATCTTGAAAAGCTTATTATTATATCTTTTTTCATCCCAATTCCTTAATCCTGACCGTGTAGGATCTAATTTGTGGACAGGTTTCGGATCGGGTAAAAATAAATTTTCAACATTATAAAAAGAGAACAGCTCCATCTACACTAATTTCTATACTTTTAATTTATTATGTTCTTTTTTCTTAAGATGTAAATTTATTTATTTTTTTTCAAATTCCTCTGATTCAACTCAAGAAAAGCGAATCAATTTCCAATAAAAAACGATTCAAATATAATAAAAAATATCAATGAAATCAGCTATAATAAATTAATTTTTCAATTATTAGAGAGTTTTAATACATTAATCAAAATTGAGACAATACATAAAAATCAAAATAATAGAAATAAATTTTTAATTTAAAATTAGAAATATTAATATTTTTCGTTATTATTAAATTTATAACAAATATTATTCCATTTATCTTCAAAACAAATGGAATTCAACGCGGATAAGAATTGACAAGTTTCGACAGTATTTGACTACAGTAAATCGGGACGTTTTTCTTTAGTGATCCTTACCGCTTCATCATGGCGCCATTCTTCAATTTTTCCGGAATTTCCGCTCAGTAAAATTTTAGGTACATCCAGTCCTTTATAACTTTCAGGTCTGGTATAAATTGGCGGTGAAAGAAGGTCATCCTGAAAACTATCCGTTAAGGCACTCTGTTCATCATTTAAAACGCCCGGAAGCAGTCTTATTACAGAATCTGCCAGAACGCAGGCTGCCAGTTCTCCTCCGGTAAGAACATAATCTCCGATGGAAATTTCTTTTGTGATATGAAGATCTCTTACTCTTTGGTCTATTCCTTTATAGTGGCCACAAAGAAAGATCAGATTTTCTTTTATGGAAAGCGAATTGGCAATTTTCTGATTTAAAGTTTCGCCATCCGGTGTCAGATAGATTACCTCATCATAATTTCTTTGGGATTTAAGTTCTGAAATACATTTATCCAGCGGCTCAATCATCATCACCATGCCTGCTCCGCCTCCGTAAGGTTCATCATCAATCTGTCTGTGCTTATTAACAGCCCAGTCTCTCAGTTGATGAAAATGTACTTCTGCCAGTCCTTTATCCATTGCTCGTTTCAAAATAGAAGTTTTGAACGGACTTTCCATCAATTCCGGAAGTACGCTTATTATGTCAATTCTCATTGTAATGTTCCGTTTTTCTTAGTAGGTATAATAATTAATCTTAAAGAAGAATCTTTGTTGATATAGCTCCACATCCAGTTGAAGAATATGGCCAGCTTATTTCGAACGCTCAAAATTAGCATTAAATGGAGAAACATCCAGAAATACCACGCCAGAAATCCCTGAAATTTTATAAATGGCAGATCAACAACGGCTCTGTGCTTCCCTATGGTTGCCAATGAACCTTTATCATCATATTCATATTCTGCCCACTCGTTCTGACTTTTCTTTAATAGATTTTTACCTAAATTTTTTGCCTGATTAATGGCTACGTTTGCTACCTGCGGGTGCCCCTGTGGATATTTTGGAGTTTCCATATAGGCAATATCCCCGATGGCATAAATATTATCGTATCCTTTTATTTTATTGTATCGATCTACAATATATCTGTTTTTCACTAATTTTTCTTCAGGGAAACCACCTACCACATTTCCGGTAACTCCTGCTGCCCAGATTACATTATTGGAAGGAATTTCTTTCCCGCTTCTAAGATGTACTTTATCTCCATCATAATCTGTCACCACTTCTCCACTCATAAAAGTCACCCCAAGATCTTTGAGGTATTTTTCAGATTTTTCCTGGGCTTCACTGCTCATTACAGCCAGAGGCTTTTCTGTGGAACTTACCAGGATAATCTTCAGATGGTCAAAGTTCATGTAAGGATAATCTCTTGGAAGGATGTCTTTTTTCATTTCGGCAAAAGCACCTGCCAGTTCTACTCCTGTAGGTCCGCTTCCTACGATAACGATATTCCAGTTTCCGTCATCGCTCCGGCTTTTTTCAATAATCAGCTTTTCAAAGGTCGTCAACACATGATTTCTGATGCTGATGGCTTCCTGAGTATTTTTCATTCCGAAAGCTTTTCCTTCCAGATCTTTGTTTCCGAAAAAATTGGTTTTACAGCCCGTTGCGATGATGAGTTTATCATAAGTAAATTCTGCCTCATCGGTAATTACTTTATTGTTGGCAGGGTCTATTTCTTTCACCTCTGTCATACGGAACTGTGTGTTTCTGGACTGCTGAAAAATCTTTCTGAAGGGGAAAGAGATATTGGAAGGTTCTATCCTTCCTGAGGCTACCTGATAAAAAAGCGGCTGAAACATATGATGATTCATCCGATCCAGAACAATGACCTTTTTGTTCTTGTTATTCAATGTTTTTGCAAGCTGCAGCCCCGCAAATCCTCCTCCTATAATGATGATTTTTTCGCGTGTTTCCATAATACACAAATTTACTGATTTTATTTTAGCATTTAGCAGTGAAAAAAGTTAGTTTTGCAAAACTTTATGACACCAAAAAAGTACACCAAAAAAACTGCCAAACAGCTCCATAAAACAAGACGGAAGAACTATTTTTTCCGCAGAAAGGTAATATTGGCTATTTTAATTATTGCTCTTATCGGAACCGGCTTTTATTTAAAGCAATCCATCAGCTATTATTACGCACTGTACTTTAACAAATTCACTCACAAAAAACTCCACAACAGCGAAAGGGAAGCCGCGAGAATTCAGAGAATTTTAGCGAACAACCTTGATAAAACCTATGGTTTTGATGTTTCTCATTATCAGAACAAAGAAGATATCAAATGGGACAGTCTCAGCATTGGTAACAAAACGATTCCACTGGAGTTCGTCGTGATGCGTGCTACGATGGGAAATAAAAGTGCTGACAAGCATTTTGATGAGTTCTGGGAAATGGCTAAAAAACATGATCTGATCCGTGGTGCCTACCATTTTTACAGGGCTGATGAAGATCCTGTCATTCAGGCCAATAATTTTTTAGCCAATGTAAAACTTGAAAGTGGAGATCTTCCTCCCATTCTTGATATTGAGAAAATTCCAAAGCGCAAAACGAATAAAAAACTGATTGAAGACCTGAAAGTCTGGTGCAAAATTGTGGAGGATGCTTATGGTGAAAAACCTATCATTTACACCTACTATCATTATTATAAAGATTTCCTGAAAGGTGAATTTGAAGATTACCCTTTATGGTTGGCCAATTACAATGATGTTCCTTCTCCGTCTCCCGATGACCAGTGGGATTTCTGGCAGTTTACGGAAAACGGAATTGTTCATGGCATCAATGCCAAAGTGGATCTTGATATCTATAATGGTAATTCCTGGTCGTTAAAAAGACTGACGCTGGATTAGTAAAGATGGAAATGGATGAACAAGCTGATTGATTCTTCAGCTACTCAGACACATCTGTATTAATCATTCTCATTCTGATTATCGTTTCCGTTTTTATCCATTTTCACATCAATATTAATCGCTGGTGCAGCAATGGTCATTTTCTGCCAGTCACCATAAAATTCCCTTATAAATCCAGTTCTGAATAAAGCGGCACTTATTTTAATCCTGCCGTCAAAAGCTTTTAAAAACTGAATTCCGATAAAAAATTTTCCCTGAACCCAGATATTACGATCATTGACATCCAGCGTATAGGTTCCGTCTTTGATCATATTTTCAGTAAGTTCCACAGTAATCTCTTCTTCAAGAATATTTTTATCCGGGAAGCCATTTTTTTCACTGTAAATGCTATATCTCATTAAAACCGGCTGGGTAGAAACATAACTGGCTATATTCAGATTGATATTTTTAATTTTGGATCTTTTCTTAGCATTGAATTCCAAAGCGGTTTCTCCAAGAAAACTTTTTTTGTCAAATTCCGGATTAACAGAATAAATAACACTTTTTGTTTTTGTATTTACTCCCCAGTTCTTATCAACAAGTTTTTTAGGTTTAATTGCAATCTCTTTAATATTTTTAGTTTTCTCCGTTAAAAATACTTTTTGCTGATCATGCTTTTTAAAACTCTCTATTGTCTCCTGATAAAGATCGTACCCCGGGACTTCTATTTTTATTTTCTGCTGTGGTTCGGCATTGGAAAGATCAATTGAAAATTGTCCTTTTTCATCCGAAATCGCCCCGGTTGATTTTTTCTCAATCCCGATTTTCACATAAGGAATCGGCTGATTTTCGTTTTTAGAAATAACAGTTCCGGTAATAATTTGTGCATGGAAGGCTGAAGCGGCCAAAAGGAAGAATAAAGTATGAGATATTTTCATGTTAAAAGTTTGACGCAAACTTATTTATTTTAAATCTTCAGCTGTCACAATTCTTTATTAAATTTATTCTTCCTATAGTTAAAGTTCTTTTAAAAAATTCTATTGTTTCTAAAAGAACCCTAAAAAGAATTTACATTCTTTTCTGCTAAAGGATATTCATAACTTCTTCCCACGAATGAACTCTTTCGTAAGTTTCATTTTCTATCAGTTCATTATGAGGCTGGGTAAAGATCAATCTTTGTCCTGAAAAATGATCCAGATTTTTTGGATAATCATCAATCATTACATCCCCTGAAACTACTTTTTTGCTTCCACAAAGAACAATCTGCTCCCAGGTAATGAATGGAAAATGTTCTGCCAGCCAATCGTATTTTTCTCTTAAGCTGTTGGGAAATTCCATGCCTGCAGAGACAATATACAGATCATATTTATTATTCAGATATTCTATTGCTTCACGGCTCCCTTTCATTACAGGCAGCGTTCTGAAAAATCCCACTTCATTAACGTGCTTTTTTCCATTCGGAAATGATTCTATTTCAGGTTTACCTGTCAAATCACTGATTTCAATTTCTCTCCCCGTATCTCTTTTTTCAAATTGTACCAGCTGATGATATACATCTGCCATTACCCCATCCATGTCGACAATTACTTTTTTCATTACTTCAATCAGATTTTGTATTATTTATATTACTAAAAATGCATGCATTATCAAATTTACTGAATAGTTTTTCCAGCAAGCCTGTAAACTCTATTAAAAAATTATAAATAATCATTTTTATAAAAGAGGTTCCGGAAAATTTTAGGTTACATTTTCGTATTTTTGCGGTTCAATTCAAAATTAAAATCAAACCATTAATTTCCAATGAATTACGTTTCTGCAGAAAACCTTACCAAATCATACGGCATCAAAGTTTTATTTGAAAACATTACTTTTCATATCAATGAAGGGGATAAAATTGCTATTGTTGCCAAAAACGGAAGTGGAAAATCTACCCTTCTGAAAATATTAATGGGTAAAGAAATTGCAGACAGTGGAACTGCGATCATCAACAAAGATATCCAGGTGGTATTATTTGACCAGGAAATTGATTATGATCCTAAACTCAGCATTGAGGAATTTATGATGGCGCTGGATTCTGAACCTATTCTTGCTCTTAAAAATTATCATCAGTCACTTCATTCTACAGATAATGATTTTATTGAGAAAGCATTGGCCGATATGGAAGCTCACAAGGCATGGGATCTTGAAAATGAAATGAAACAGATTCTTTCCCAGCTTAAGATTACTGATCTGGATGCCAAAATGGGAACGCTTTCGGGAGGACAGATCAAACGTGTAGCACTGGCTAAACTTTTGACGGAAACAAGAGCAGAACACAGACATACGCTTCTTATCATGGATGAACCTACCAACCACCTTGATGTGGATATGGTAGAATGGCTTGAAAATTATCTGAATAAAGCAAAAATCACCTTATTACTCGTAACCCACGACCGATATTTCCTTGACAGTGTTTGTGACATTATCTGGGAAATGGAAGATAGAAATCTGTATGTTCATAATGGTTCATATGCTACTTATCTTGAAAACAAAATGATTCGTGAGGAGAATCTTAATGCTACTATTGATAAAGCCAATAACCTTTACAGAAAGGAACTGGAGTGGATGCGCAGACAGCCGAAAGCCAGAACTACAAAATCAAAGAGCAGAATTGATGCTTTTTACGAAACGGAGAAGGTTGCCAAAACTGATACCAGAAAAGATGGCTTGGAACTTGATTTTGAGATGAAGCGTCTGGGAAATAAAATTCTCGAACTTAAACATATTGATAAAAGTTTTGGGTCAAAAGTTCTTCTGAAAGATTTCAGCTACCAGTTTCAACGTGGTGAAAAGGTAGGAATTATCGGGAAAAACGGCGCAGGAAAATCTACCCTGCTTAATATTATCCAAGGTTTGGAAAAAGCTGACCAGGGAGAAATTGAAACCGGAGAAACTATATTTTTCGGTTATTTCGCTCAGAAAGGACTTACTTATAAGGAGGATGAACGTGTGATTGATTTCATCAAGGAGATCGCAGAATTTTATCCTTTAGCCAATGGAAGAAGCCTGTCTGCATCGCAATTCTTAAGACTGTTCTTATTTGACGACCAGACACAATACTCTCCTATCTCCAAACTTTCGGGTGGGGAAAAGAGAAGACTTCACCTGATGTATATTTTGTATCAGAATCCTAATTTCCTGATTTTTGATGAGCCTACGAATGACCTTGATCTTCCTACACTAACGGTTCTTGAAAACTTCCTTCAGCAATTCCAGGGATCTTTGATTATTGTTTCCCACGACCGATATTTCATGGACAGAATTGTAGATCATGTCCTGGCTTTTGAAGGTGACGGAAAAATCAGAAACTTTGTAGGAAATTTCTCAGAATACCGAGAGGCAAGAAGCCGCGAAGAAGCATTGGAAAAAAATGCCACTGTAAAACCTGAGCCCGCTAAAGAAGTTCTTGCTGTAACAGAAACCGCTCCAGCTGCTGCCTCTAAAAAAAGAAAATTAACTTTTAAGGAACAAAAAGAACTGGAAACGATAGAAAAGGAAATGCCTGAACTTGAAGACCAGCGCTCCAAAATTCTGGATCAGCTCAACAATGAAGCAGATTACGAAAAGATCGCCAAACTCTCTTCCGAACTGGAAACGGTTTCAGAAAAACTGGAGAACCATGAGATGAGATGGCTGGAGCTTCAGGAAATCCTTTAATAATTATGAGTTAAAAATTATGAATTATGAATTATGAATGAATTTAAGGTTTAAAGTTCAAGGTTGATAGCAGTCGTGATTAGAGGTTTCCAACCCATTTACACTCAAACCCAAAAACGCTCAAACGCTCTGACTCATTCATAATTCATAACTCATCATTTATAATTGAATACCCTTTTTATAATTTAATTACTCTTTCTTCTTTTGCACTTTCCAGAGAAGCATCAATAATTTTCATATTCTGAATAACTTCTCTTCCCGGAGATGGCAAAGCATATCCAAACACAATGTGCTCGTAGATCTGCTGGTAATAATCCATATAATTTCCGGCTTCACTGGACGTCAGAATTCTTTCCGTCTCGGAATCATCATTGAGGAAGTTTAAAATTCCATCCGATTCTTTCAATGGCTGGGTCCATTCTTTACCATATTCAGGAATAGCACCTGCTACCAATTCATTTTCCTGATTATCTGTCCTTTCCTGTAAGAAAGTTCCTCTGTCACCGTGAATAGTATAGGCATAGTGCCCTTCTTTACTGAAAACAGACGATTTCAGCCTTACTCTCAGGTTATCTTTATAGAATAAGAGAATTTCAAAGTAATCGTTAGCAAACTCACTTCCTTTCATAGAAAATACATCTGCAAAAAGTTTTTCAGGATATCCAAAATACTGTACAGCCTGGTCTACAAGATGTGCTCCCAGATCATGAAGTGTTCCTGCACCTACCTGATCCGGACTTTCTTTATGCTGTTTTCCGCTGGGAGTTGTACGGAACCTGTCAAAGCGGATTTCTACCTCTTTAATATTCCCTATTTTTTTATCATTTAAAATCTTTTGAACCTGTAAGAAATCACGGTCGAATCTTCTGTTTTGATACACACTTAAAAACAGTCCTTTTTCTTCTGCCAATTGTACCAGCTCTTCTGCTTCAGCAACATTGACTGTAAAAGGTTTTTCTACAATAATATTTTTTCCTGCTTCCAATGCTTTTTTTGCATACTCATAATGGGTCTGAACCGGAGTATTGATAATGACCAATTCTACATCTGCCTGCTGAAGCATTTCTTCCACAGAATGGTAAATTGTTGCTTCCGGATACTTCTCCTTCGATTCTTCCTTACTTCTTTCCACTACAGCAGCTATAAAAAATCCCGGATGTTCCTTTAAAAAAGGAGCATGGAACACTTTTCCGCTCATTCCAAAGGCACAAAGCCCTGCTTTTACCAATTGCATATTATAATTTTTAACAAATATATTCATAAAAAACGCTCTATTCCTCAATCTAAAGGAGGTATAGAAATAATCCATCTCACTAACCCTGAAAAATATGATTTAAATCATAAAATTATTTTTATCTATTCTAAACAAATACTTACATTTGCGCCTTATTTAAAACTGTTCTACATAAAAATAAAATGAAAAGACAATTACTTTCTTTAGGTCTTCTATTTATTGCTGCTTCAGCAAGTTCACAGCTGAAAAACGTTGAAGCAGACACCATCAGAACTCAGACCATTGAGGATATCAATCTTCATAAAACAGGAAATCCGAATCAGGCAAGACCATTATCGACAAAATCAAACCTGACGGTAATGGAAAATCCACAGCCTATTGCTATTGTTACTCACGAAATCATTGAGCAGCAGCAGGCAAAACAGCTTAGCGATGTTCTTCAGAATGTAAATGGACTGTATATTACTTCATCCAGAGGAAATTCTCAGGACAGCTTTGGTGGACGTGGTTTCATTTTAGGAAATGATAACATCTTCAAGAATGGTTCAAGAATAAACAGTGGTGTTTTCCCTGAAGTAAGTGGTCTGGAAAGAGTAGAAGTTTTAAAGGGAGCGAATGCTATGCTTTTTGGTAACACAGCAGCGGGTGGTGTTATCAATATGATTACCAAAAAACCTAAATTCAATTTTGGGGGAAGCGTAGGATTAAATGGTGGAAGCTGGAACTCTTATAAGCCAACAGTTGATATTTACGGACCTTTATCCAAAAATGTTGCATTCAGAATCAATGGTGCCTATGAGCATGCTGAAAGTTTCAGAGATGTTGTAGAATCAGAGAAATATTACTTCAATCCTTCATTCTTATTTAATTTAAGCGATAAATCTCAGTTAATTGTTGAGGCAGATTATCTTAAAAATAATTTCACCCCGGATTTCGGAATTGGATCTATCACTGAAAAAGACCAAAGCTACAGATTGAATGATGCTGTTTCCAGAAACACGTTCTTCGGAACTGACTGGCAATATCAAAATGTACAGCAAGCCTCTACGAACGTAACTTTTAATCATCAATTTAACGAAAGATGGTCTTTGAACGCTACTGCTTCATATCAAAACTATACTAAAGATTATTTTTCTTCTGAAAGAGTACAATGGATATATGACACCAAAGATGCCAGTGTAGATCCTAACAGATTATCATGGAAAAGACCTTTTGGCAGAACTTACAACGAACAAAATTATACTTCTGCACAAGTAAACATCAATGGTGAATTCAATACAGGAAAAATCAACCATAAAGTTTTAATTGGTGCTGATGCCGATTACAGCCAGGCAGATGCGTATGCTTATACTGTTACGGCTCCAAGAAATCTTCTGTATTTAGATGATCCATCAACGTGGGGAAGCATTGATATGCCAAATTCTACTCTTAGTACAAGAAACAGAATCAATACAAGAAGAATCGGGATCTATGCACAGGATTTTATCAGCATAACAAAACAACTAAAAGTAATTGCCGGGTTAAGATGGTCTTACATAGAAAATATGCCTACGCTGACAACTCGTTTTACATTAAATGATAAAATTGAAGTAGCCAATTCTTCAACATCTGACAATGCATTCTCTCCAAAAGTAGGTTTGGTATATGCACCAAATGAAAACCTTTCAGTGTTCGCAACGTATACGAATTCTTTTGCAGCAAATGCGGGATATACTTCAGATCAATTTGGAACAGTAAATACCAATCAATCTGCTTCAGATGTTCAAGCTCAGTTAAACACTTTATCAAAACAAAGCATAAAGCCATCAACAGTTGATCAATATGAAATTGGTATTAAAAAGAATTTCTGGAACAATGCTTTAGCTGTGAATTTAACGGCTTATCAGATTATGTATAATAATTACTATCAAACATATTGGTTTGCTTCTGCTCCGAACGGAGTACCGGTAAATTCTACAGATACCAATCTTAAAGAATTTGCAGGAAATATGAGAAGCCGTGGTGTTGAACTGGACATTACAGGAAATCCAACAGAAAACTTATCTATAATCGGAGGTTTTTCTTATAATAATTCCGTTTACACTGATACTCCTGAAAAA
>Ga0308157_10007938_pt1 | contig 12198 bp, 9 predicted proteins | sample PhyBR1_FD_201035 | JGI IMG/M metagenome (GOLD analysis project Ga0308157, IMG submission 201035) | Phyllosphere microbial communities from UC Gill Tract Community Farm, Albany, California, United States - DLSLB.R1 | ecosystem: Host-associated > Plants > Phyllosphere > Unclassified | place: USA...
TGAGGTCGGCTTCGTCGAGACCGACGATCTGGTAGGTGACCTTCTGGCCCGATTCCAGGTCTTCGAGGTCGACGGTGGCGCCGAACACCACGCGGCCTTCGGCATCCAGGGTCGACGGGTCGATGACCTGGGCGGTCGAGAGCTTGCCTTCGAGCTCGGCAATGCGGCCTTCGACGAAAGCCTGGCGCTCCTTGGCGGCATCGTACTCTGCGTTTTCGGACAGGTCGCCATGCGAACGCGCCTCGGCGATCGCGTCGATCACGATGCGGCGCTCCTTGGTCTTGAGCTGGTGCAGCTCTTCTTTCAGGAGTTCTGCGCCGTATTTGGTCAGTGGTGTGTTCATGGTTCTCTGCTATTTATGTGTGGCGGATCTGCCGGCAAAGGCACGTCCGCGTTCATCAAAGCGAAAACCACAGAGTCACGCGGCCAAGGCCGCGCGAGCTCTGTGGTTTAAACGGTACTGCGCTGTACTACGGTACTGCGTGTGCTTAGTTTAAGGTTTTATGCAGGCCTTGTAAATCGTACACGCGCAGTTCGTCGATGTGACGCATGCCCTCGATCGCCGCCTCGGCGCCGAAGATCGTGGTGTAGGTTACCACGTGCGCCGCCAGTGCCGAGGTCCGGATCGCGCGCGAATCGTTGATCGCGCTGCGCTTTTCCTCGACCGTGTTGACGACCATGACGATCTCGCGGTTCTTGATCATGTCGACCACGTGCGGACGGCCCTCCAGCACCTTGTTCACCGAGCGCACCGGAATGCCGGCAGCCGAGATCACGGCCGCGGTGCCCTTGGTCGCCACGAGGTCGAAGCCCAGCGCCACCAGGTCGCGCGCCACGGCCACGGTACGCGGCTTGTCGGACGACTTTACCGACAGGAACACGGTGCCCGACTTCGGCAGCTTGATGCCGGCCGCCAGCTGCGACTTGACGAAGGCCTCGCCGAAGGTGGTGCCCACGCCCATCACTTCGCCGGTCGATTTCATCTCCGGGCCGAGGATGGTATCGACGCCAGGGAATTTATTGAACGGGAACACGACTTCCTTGACGCTGTAGAACGGCGGGATCACCTCTTTGGTGATGCCCTGCTGTTCGAGGGTCTGGCCGACCATGCAGCGCGCCGCGATCTTGGCCAGCTGCAGGCCGGTCGCCTTCGACACGAACGGCACGGTACGCGAGGCACGCGGGTTCACTTCCAGCACATAGACAGTATCAACCGTTTGACCGTTTTCCTCGGACTGCTTGATCGCGAACTGCACGTTCATCAGGCCGACCACGTTCAGGGCCTTGGCCATCAGCGAGGTCTGGCGCTTGAGCTCATCGATGGTCGCTTGCGACAGCGAGTACGGCGGCAGCGAGCAGGCCGAGTCGCCCGAGTGCACGCCGGCCTGCTCGATGTGTTCCATCACGCCGCCGATGAAAGTGGCTTCGCCATCCGAGATGCAGTCGACGTCGACTTCGATGGCGTCGTTCAGGAAGCGGTCCAGCAGCACCGGCGAATCGTGCGAGACCTTGACCGCTTCGCGCATATAGCGCTCCAGGTCGCGCTGCTCGTGCACGATTTCCATCGCGCGCCCGCCCAGCACGTACGAAGGACGCACCACCAGCGGGTAGCCGATTTCCTCGGCCAGCGCCAGGGCGTCGGCTTCGGTGCGCGCGGTGCGGTTCGGCGGCTGGCGCAGATCGAGCTTTTGCAGCAGCTGCTGGAAACGCTCGCGGTCTTCGGCGGCGTCGATCATGTCCGGCGAGGTGCCGATGATCGGCACGCCATTCGCTTCCAGGTCGAGCGCGAGTTTCAACGGGGTCTGGCCGCCGTACTGCACGATCACGCCGACCGGCTTTTCCAGTTCCACGATCTCGAGCACGTCTTCCAGGGTCAGCGACTCGAAATACAGGCGGTCCGAGGTGTCGTAGTCGGTCGACACGGTCTCTGGATTGCAGTTGACCATGATGGTCTCGTAGCCGTCTTCGCGCATCGCGAGCGCGGCGTGGACGCAGCAGTAGTCGAACTCGATGCCCTGGCCGATACGGTTCGGGCCACCGCCCAGCACCATGATCTTCTTCTTGTCGGTCGGGTTCGATTCGCACTCTTCGTCGTACGTCGAGTACATATACGCGGTATTGGTCGCGAACTCGGCGGCGCAGGTGTCGACCCGCTTGTAGACCGGACGGATATCCAGCGCATGGCGGCGCGCGCGCACGGCCATCGGCTCGACCTTCAGCAGGAAGGCCAGGCGGCGGTCGGCAAAGCCCTTCTGCTTCAATTTATAGAGCGTGGCCTTGTCCAGCGAGTCGAGGGTCTGCGTCTCGAGCCACAGTTCGATGTCCACGATCTCCTTGATCTGCACCAGGAACCACGGGTCGATCTTGGTGAGATTGTGCACTTCTTCCAGGGTGAAGCCCTGGGCGAAAGCGTCGCCCACGTACCAGATGCGGTCCGGGCCAGGCTCGCCCAGCTCTTCCTCGATCTTTTCGCGGTCGCGGGTCTTTTCGTTCAGGCCGTCGACGCCGACCTCCAGGCCGCGCAAGGCTTTCTGGAACGATTCCTGGAAAGTGCGGCCCATTGCCATGACTTCGCCGACCGATTTCATCTGCGTGGTCAGGTGCTTGTCGGCGGTCGGGAATTTCTCGAACGTGAAGCGTGGGATCTTGGTGACGACGTAGTCGATCGACGGCTCGAAACTGGCCGGGGTCGCGCCGCCGGTGATCTCGTTGCGCAGCTCATCGAGCGTGAAGCCCACGGCCAGCTTGGCCGCGACCTTCGCGATCGGGAAGCCGGTGGCTTTCGAGGCCAGCGCCGACGAACGCGACACGCGCGGGTTCATCTCGATGACGATCATGCGGCCGTCTTTCGGGTTGATCGAGAACTGCACGTTCGAGCCGCCGGTGTCGACGCCGATCTCGCGCAGCACGTCGATCGACGCGTTGCGCATGATCTGGTATTCCTTGTCGGTCAGGGTCTGCGCCGGCGCCACGGTGATCGAGTCGCCGGTGTGCACGCCCATCGGATCCAGGTTCTCGATCGAGCAGATGATGATGCAGTTGTCGTTCTTGTCCCGAACGACTTCCATCTCGTACTCTTTCCAGCCCAGGAGCGACTCTTCGATCAACAGCTCATTGGTCGGCGAAGCCTCCAGGCCGCGCTTGCAGATCTGTTCGAATTCTTCTTCGTTGTAGGCGATGCCGCCGCCGCTGCCGCCCATCGTGAACGAAGGACGGATGATGGTCGGGAAGCCCAGTTCGCGCTGCACGCTCCAGGCCTCGTCCATCGAATGGGCCACGCCCGAACGCGCCGAACCCAGGCCGATCTTGGTCATCGCGTCCTTGAACTTGGAGCGGTCCTCGGCCTTGTCGATCGCTTCCGGGGTCGCGCCGATCAGCTCGACCTTGTATTTATCGAGCACGCCGTGACGGTGCAGGTCGAGCGCACAGTTCAGCGCGGTCTGGCCGCCCATGGTCGGCAGGATCGCGTCAGGACGCTCCTTGTCGATGATGCGCTCGACGACCTTCCAGGTGATCGGCTCGATATAGGTCACGTCCGCCGTTTCCGGGTCGGTCATGATGGTCGCCGGGTTCGAGTTGACCAGGATGACCTTGTAGCCTTCTTCACGCAGGGCCTTGCAGGCCTGGGCGCCGGAGTAGTCGAATTCGACTGCCTGGCCGATGACGATCGGGCCGGCGCCGATGATCAGGATGCTTTTGATATCACTACGTTTTGGCATATTATTTTTTCTCCGCTGCTTGCATCAGGCCGATGAAGCGGTCAAACAGGTAGGCGACGTCGGTCGGGCCGGGCGAGGCTTCCGGGTGGCCCTGGAAGCAGAACGCCGGTTTATCCGTGCGGGCGAAGCCCTGCAGCGAGCCGTCAAACAGCGAGACGTGCGTCACGCGGCAGTTGTCCGGCAGCGTCTCTGGATCGACCGCGAAGCCGTGGTTCTGCGAGGTGATCAAGACCTTCTTGCTGTCGAGGTCCTGCACCGGGTGGTTGGCGCCATGGTGGCCGAACTTCATCTTCATGGTCTTGGCGCCGGATGCCAGCGCCATGATCTGGTGGCCGAGGCAGATGCCGAAGGTCGGGATGCCCTTCTCGATCAGCTCGCGCGATGCGCGGATTGCGTAGTCGCACGGTTCCGGGTCCCCCGGGCCGTTGGCCAGGAAGATGCCGTCCGGGTTCAGGGCCAGGGCATCGGCGGCGGTCGATTGCGCCGGCAGCACCGTCACCTTGCAGCCGCGTTCGGCCAGCATGCGCAAGATATTGCGCTTGACGCCGTAGTCGAAGGCGACCACGTGGTATTTAGGATCGGTCTGCTTGCCGAAGCCTTCGCCCAGCTTCCACTCGGTTTCAGTGAACTCGTACGGCTCGGTCACCGACACCACCTTGGCCAGGTCCATGCCGGCCAGGCCCGGGAACGAGCGCGCCAGTTCCAGCGCCTGGGCTGGCGACGGCTCGGCGCCTTGCGCGGCGGTCAGGATCGCGCCGGCCTGGGCGCCTTTTTCGCGCAGGATGCGGGTGAGTTTACGGGTGTCGATGCCGGCGATGGCAACCACGTTCTCTTGCTTGAGGTAGTCGCCCAGCGACTGGGTCGAGCGGAAGTTCGAGGCCAGCAGCGGCAGGTCACGGATGATCAGGCCGGCGGCGTGTACCTTGCCCGCTTCGACGTCGGCGCTGTTCACGCCGTAGTTGCCGATGTGCGGATAGGTCAGGGTGACGATCTGGCGCGAATAGCTCGGATCGGTGAGGATTTCCTGGTAGCCGGTGATCGCGGTGTTGAACACCACTTCGCCCGTCGTATGACCGACGGCACCGATGGAATATCCTTTGAAGATGGTCCCGTCAGCAAGTGCCAGGATGGCTGGAACGGAGGGGCCAGAAAAAAATGGCGGCAAGGGCAACTCCCGAAAAAGTTGCCGTAGCTTCGCCACGTCAGACCGACATCCAACTGTCCTGGGCGTGGTAAGTCCGCCCGGTGTTGGAGGTCATGTTGAATGAGGGATGGTGGGTATGCGCTACGGCTAAGTTTGAATTAGATAAACTTCCGAATTATAGCGCGTAGTCTGACATTCGGCAATGCGGCGCTGCCACATTCCGGCTACCAAATTGTCCGAAGATGACACGCCATGCCGTCACCCCTGCCCTGCTGAAACTTATATTGCGGGTGCAACATGGCACCCGCGCACTGCTTCTAATCAAGCATCCAGGGCGGCGATGCCCGCGCGGGCGATCTGCACGTCCTGTTCCGACTTCACGCCCGAGACGCCGACGGCGCCGATGACATGGCCGTCGACGATTACCGGCACGCCGCCTTCGAGCATGCCTTCGAGCTTGGGCGCGCTCAGGAAGGACATGCGGCCGTTATTGATCACGTCTTCATAGATCTTCGACTCGCGGCGGCCGAGGGCGGCGGTATTCGCCTTGGCCGGGGCGATGTACGACGACACCGGCGGCGCGCCGTCCAGGCGCTGCTGCCACAGCAGGTGGCCGCCGTCGTCGACGATCGCGATCGACACGGCCCAGCCGTTTTGCAGGGCTTCGGCCTCGGCGGCGGCGCCGATTTTCTTGGCATCAAGCAGGGTCAGGTAGGGTTTCGTGTTCATGGTTTTCCTTGTGGTGAGGCTTGCTGTTTCAGTTTGAGCTTGGCCTTGATCTGCGGCATGACCGCGGCGGCGGCCTGCTCGCCGGCCAGGATGGCGAGATTGCGGCCGCCGAAATCGCTCGATCCCATATTGCCGAGCGCCGGCGTGACGACGATGTCGGCATCCTTCAGTTCAAAATGGTTCAGGCGCTGGCCCATGATGCTGAAGGTCTGCATCAGCACATCGAGCGAGCTGGCCGTGGCCGCGCCCTCGGTGGCGCTGGAGATATTGACCGCGATAATGAAATCGGCGCCCATCTCGCGCACGAAGCGCACCGGCACCGGCGCCACCAGGCCGCCGTCGACATATTCCTTGTTGCCGATCCGAACCGGCTGGAACACGCTCGGCACGGCGGACGAGGCGCGCACCGCCATCCCGGTATTGCCGCGGTTGAACAGGATCGGCTGGCCGGTTTTCAAATCCGTGGCGACGGCGCCGAAGCGCAGCTTCAGCTTTTCCATCGGTACATTGCCGATCGCCTTGTTGACATAGTTCTGCAACGCCTCGCCCTTCAGCAGGCCGCTCGATTTGCTCAGCCACGGCATGGCCCAGTCCGAGATGGTCGCCTCATCCATGGCGAGCGCCGTCTTTTGCAGGGCGAAGCCGTTCAGGCCCGATGCATACAGCGAGCCGACCACCGAGCCGGCGCTGGTGCCGACCACGATTTCCGGATAGATGCCCTGGGCTTCAAGGGCCTTGATCACGCCGATATGGGCGAAGCCGCGCGCGGCGCCGCCGCCGAGGGCCAGGCCGATGCGGATTTTCCTGGGTGGCAGCGGTGCGGCGGCCGGGGCGGCGACCGGAGCGGTCGGGACCGGCGCCTGGACCGGCGTGCTGCCGCAGGCGGCCAGCAGCAGTGCGGCGCAGGCCGCGATAGAGGTACGACGAGAGAGCATGGAATGTGCCGAAAAGAACAAGGCTGGGATTGTACCCCGGCTTGTTCCCGCCGACACCAGGAGACCGGTCCGCCTCCGCGATAGCGGACCGGCGCCTTGCCTTACAGACTGCCGCGCAGGCTCACCGAGACATTGCGTGGGTCGCCGTAATACCAGGCCAGGCCGGTCGGACCGAACTTCTTGTAGTAGACCTTGTCAAACAGATTGTTGACGTTGGCCTGCACCGACAGCTTATCGGTAAAGCGATAGGCGAACATCGCATTAGCGATGCCATAGCCGCCCTGGGTCGCGGTCAAGCCACCGCCACGCACATACGAATCGCTCTGCATGTCCACGCCACCGCCAACAGTCCAGCCCGGGCCGGAGCGGTTCGGGCTATAGCTGGTAAACAGGTGCAGCTCGTGCTTCGGATCGATGCTGCGCAGCGGCTGGCCCGTGTTGGCGGCAGTATCCCGCACGAACTTGGTACGGGTATTGGTATAGCCAGCCATGATCTGCCAGCCCGGCAAGATCTCACCCGACACTTCGGCTTCCAGGCCTTCGCTGCGCTGCTTGCCGCCGGCAATTCGGCAATAGCCGGTCGTGAAGTACGGCAGGCAGGGATTGACCGACGACGTATCCTCGATCGGCCGGCCGACGTTCTCTACCTGGAACAAGCCCATCGACGCGTTCAGGCGGCCACCGAAGAACTCCCCTTTCAGGCCGACCTCGATGTCTTGGCCGGTGATCGGCTCGAGCAGGTCGCCGTTCGCACCGCGCACGTTCTGCGGCGTGAAGATCTCGGTATAGCTGGCGTAGGCGCTGATCTCGTTCGACACGTCATATACCAGGCCGAGATACGGCGTGGCTTCGCGCGTCACCTTGTAGCCGCTGCCATTGGCGCGGTTCTCGGTTTCCCACCAGCTCAGGCGCGCGCCGATGAGCAGGGCCAGCGGATCGGCCAGCGAGAAGCGCCCGGTGGCGAAGACGCCGTTATTGGTCGTCACGTTCGGCGGGTTGCCGCCGGCCGGCATCGTCGTCACCTCGCGCTCGGCATAGGTCGAGTAGGGATCGAAGGTGCGAATGTCGATGGTCTGCTTGAACAGGCTGCCCACGCCGTAGGTGCCGATCGTCCGGTTGTATACGCGCTCGGCGCCGAGCACCAGCGTATGCTTGCGTCCGAACAGGGCGAGCGGGCCATCGGCGACGATACTCATCGCCTGCTGGCGGACGTCGTCGCCGGTGTACTGCGACGTCGTCATGTCCATCAGATAGGGATTGGTGGTGCTGGTGCGTGTGATGTACGACTGCTTGAAACCATTGGGCTTGATGCGCAGTCCGAGATAGCCGGCATTGGCACGCACGTTCCAGCCATTGTCGAAGCGGTGCTCGACGCCGATCTGGGCCTGGTCGTTGTAGCGGTTCCAGCGATTCCAGGCGGCGCTCAGGCCGGTCCCGATCGGCATGTTCAGCGACGTCCCGTCGAAATTGCCCGGTATGCCGCCCCAGGCGCCGGTGGCGTCGAGGTCGGAGTGCTGCAGCCAGGCGGTCACCGTGGTGCGCGGCGTCAGGTCGGCCTGGACCACGCCGTACAGCACTTCGCGGTCTTCTTCGCGCCCCTTCTGGAAAAAGTCTTTCTTGTCCTTGACCGCCACCACCCGGCCACGTACCGAACCGCTTTCATTGAACGGGGTCGACACGTCCACCTCGATGCGGCGGCGATCCCAGGATCCGACCGTCAGGCCGCCCGATACCTGGAACTCGCGGGTCGGGAGTTTACGCACCATATTCACTGTGGCCGACGGATTGCCCGAGCCGCGCAGCATGCCGGCCGCGCCGCGCAGCAATTCGACCCGGTCGAGGATGGCCGTGTCGGGCTGGATGAAGGCCGAGCCGGACTGGTTGTAGTTCAGGCCATCGATCTGCATCGAGTCGATCGAAAAGCCGCGCGAGTTGTAGCCGATGCGCTCGCTGTCGGTGTATTCGATCGTAATGCCCGCGGTATTGTTGAGCACATCGGTCAGGTCGAGCATATTGCGCTCTTCCATGTACTGGCGCGTGATGACGGTGACGGGTTGCGGCGTGTCGCGGATGTCCATTTCGCCCTTGAACAGGGTCGAGGAACGGGTGGTGAAAGACCTGGTTTTCTCGGTCGTGGCGTCGTGCTTGCCGGTGATGTTCACGGTCGGGATCGCGTCCGTCGACACGTCATCGGGAGCGGCCGGCGCGGCGGCGGCGGCGGCCATGGCGGCCAGCGGCGACAGCAAGGCAGCGGTTGCGCACAGTGCGGCGGCCTGGCGCGCAAGGCGCGCAACAGGCGTTGGGTTCGATACAACAGGTGGCACTGGGCGCAACATGATCACTCCTTGAAAGTGTTTTGAAATGAGAATGATTCGCATTATAATTCGTGTTCAAATGTTGACGCAATGCACATATTCGCCACTTCTCCCAAAAGAGACATGCTTATTCGGTGCGAACGCCAGCATCAATCCACTGGACAATCCTCATAAAGAGAACGTAGACCATGAACAAACTGCTGCTCGCCTCCCTCGTCGCCACTGCTGCATTTGCGCCAAGCGCCCAGGCCCACCACGTCTGGCTGGAGCAGGACGGCAAGACCGTGACGCTGCAGTTCGGCGAGTTCGGCCTGAACCAGCGCGAGACCACGCCCGGCCTGCTGGACAAGTTCGTTGCGCCGCGCGCGACCCTGATCAAGGCATCGGGCGCGACCGAGCTCAAGCTTGAAAAAACGGCCAAGGGCTATGTGGTCGGCGGCGCCGGCCTGGCGGCGGGCGATGCGATCGTGGCCGAGGACAATGCCTATCCGGGCTGGGAGACGACCAAGGACGGCAAGACCAGCCAGCACATCTGGATCCCGGCGGCGCGCCTGGCGACCAGCTTCGCGGCGCAGCAGCCGAAGCTGGCGCTGGACATCGTCCCGACCGGCACGGCCGGCGCATTCAAGGTGTTCTACAAGGGCCAGCCGCTGCCGAAGGCCAAGGTGGCGATCACCGTGCCGAGCGGCTGGTCGAAAGAGGCGGTGGCCGACGCCAGCGGCGCGGTCAAGTTCGACCTGCCGTGGAAAGGCACGTATGTTCTCGAGACGGCCCATACCGACAAGACCGGCGGCGAGCGCGCCGGCGTCCAGTACGCGAGCGCCAGCCATACGTCCTCGCTGACCGTGGTGCAGCCGAAGGGCATCGCGGCGCTGGCCGCGGGCCCTGCGCTGGCGCCGGGCGCCGAGCACTGATCCCGGCCTGCCACCTGTTTGCATAGAAAGGCTGGAGCCTCATGACTACCATCACCTGGCGCTACCGCGGCGGCGTGGCCGCGCGCACGGTCGCGGCCATCGGCGGCGGCTATGTGCTGACCTCGATCGCCAGCGCCCTGATCGCGATCGCACTGCCGCTGCCGCGTGCGGACGCCGTCACCATCGCTACCCTGCTCTCCTTCGTCGTCTATACCTGCGTGATCCTGTGGGTGTTCGCGACCACCAGCGCGCTGCGCGCGTGGATCGGCGTGGTCGCCGTCAGCGCCGTGCTCGGCGCGGCATTGTGGATCGTCGGGAGGATGGCATGAAAGAAGGCTTGCGCCAATCGATGGCATGGGTGCACACCTGGTCCGGCCTGCTGGTGTGCTGGCTGCTGCTGCTGGTGTTCATGGGCGGCACCGCCGCCTATTACAAGCACGAGATCACGTTCTGGATGAAGCCCGAACTGCACAAGGCGGCCGATGCGCCATCGCGCGTCACGCCGGCCGAATCGGCCACGCTCGCGGTGCGCGAGCTGCAGCAGCGCGCGCCCACGGCCAACGCCTGGTTCCTCGACCTGCCGCACGAACGCAATCCACTGATCTATGCCAGCTGGACCAACCCGCCCAGCAAGGGCATGACGCGCGAAGAACGGCGCGCCGCCTTCCGCACCCAGAACTTCACGCTCGACCCGATGACCGGCGAGAAGACCGCCGCGCCGCGCGACACCCGCGGCGGCGAGTTCCTGTATCGCCTGCACTTCGACCTCTACTATATGTCGGCGATCTGGGGGCGCTGGATCGTGGGCGTCGCCTCGATGTTCATGCTGGTCGCCATCGTCAGCGGCGTGATCACGCACAAGCGCATCTTCAAGGACTTCTTTACCTTCCGGCCCAAAAAGGGCCAGCGCTCGTGGCTGGACGCGCACAACGCCACCGCGGTGCTGGCGCTGCCCTTCCACCTGATGATCACGTATACCGGCCTGGTGACCCTGATGTTCATGTACATGCCCTCAGCCACCAAGGCGCTGTACGGCGCCGAGCAGAACACCATGTTCTCGGAAGTGTTCCCGAACGCCGAGCGGGTGAAACCGGCCCGGGAACTCGCGCCGCTGGCTGACATCGGGCCGATGCTGCAGCACGCCGAACGCGCCTGGGGCCAGGCGCCGACGCGGGTGGTGGTCACCAATCCGAACGACGCCAATGCCCGGGTCGAACTGCATCGCCCGTCGGGCCAGCAGTTGTCGAACATCGAGCCGTCGATGACCTTCGACGGCGCCAGCGGCGCGCTGCTGTCCGACGCCAAGCCCCTGAGCGCGACCCTGGACGCACGCGCCGCGATCTACGGCCTGCACGTGGCCCACTTCGCCGACACGCTGCTGCGCGCACTGTTCTTCGTGTGCGGCCTGGCCGGCACCGCGATGGTCGCCACCGGCGCGCTGCTGTGGGGCGTGAAGGAGCGCCAGAAGTACGCCAAGGTGATCGCCAAGGGCGGCAAGGCCGGTTTCGGCGTGCGCCTGGTCGACGCCCTGAACATCGGCGCCATCGCCGGCCTGCCGATCGCCTTCGCCGCCTACTTCTGGGCCAACCGCCTGCTGCCGGTGGAGATGGGCGAGCGCAGCAATGCCGAGGCCAATGTCTTCTTCATCGCCTGGGGCCTGGCCGCGCTGCTGGCGCAGGTCCGCCCGACGCGCGCCATGTGGCGCTTCCAGCTGACGGTGGGCGCGGTGCTGCTGGCCGGGATCCCGGTGCTGAACGCGATCACGACCGACACCCACCTGGGCGTGACGTTGTTCGGCGGCCCGGGCCTGCGCCCGGTGGCGGCGTTCGACATCGTCGTCATGCTGCTTGGCTTGCTGCTCGGCTGGGCCGCCTGGTGGCTGGGCCGCAAGGCCAAGAAGGCTGCCGCCAGGCAGCCGTCGAATCCCGCATCAACCACGCCCCTGGAGGCAGCATGACCCTCTTGTTCCTGAGCGGCCTCGCCCTCGCCTTCAGCGGCTTCGCCGCAACGAGCATCACGATGGACCGCCACTACGCCGACATCCACGGCCGCGGCAAGGAAGCCTCCCGCGTAACCCGGCTGCGGCTGCGGACCCTGGGCTGGATCGGCCTGGCGCTATCGTTCATGGCCTGCATCGGCGCCAGCGGCTGGCACATCGGCCCGGTGCTGTGGTGCGGCGTCCTGTCGCTGGCCGCCTGGAGCGTCACCTTGCTGCTGCAATACCACCCGCGCAAGGTAATGCAAGGCGCCTGGATCGGCATCCCGGCTGCCCTGCTAGCCACCGCCCTCCTCCTGCGCTAAGCCCATCAATGAGGGTCAGAGTAGAATTGTTGAGCAATTTCCCATATCCGCTCACCACCCTTCTCTGACCACAATTACCTCGGCCACAGCTTTCCAAAAAGACAATTAGGGTCAGAGTAGAATTCTTTGACAACTTTAAAA
>Ga0308157_10007940_pt1 | contig 12196 bp, 11 predicted proteins | sample PhyBR1_FD_201035 | JGI IMG/M metagenome (GOLD analysis project Ga0308157, IMG submission 201035) | Phyllosphere microbial communities from UC Gill Tract Community Farm, Albany, California, United States - DLSLB.R1 | ecosystem: Host-associated > Plants > Phyllosphere > Unclassified | place: USA...
CGCACGTGTCTTAGGTTTCGGCGTCGCGACGCAGTTGTGCTTCTTGATCCCCCTCGGCGCGATCATCGCGATGCCCGCCGCCGTGGCAGGATCCACCATCCTCGCTCGTGGCCTCAGCGCGCGTGCCTCAGATACCACGCCGCCTCCTCCGCCCGCCCATGCCTGAGGGCGACACAGTATTTCGCACGGCTCGACGGCTCGATGAGGCGCTCGCCGGGCACGACGTCACGCGATTCGACCTTCGCGTGCCCGCCTTCGCCACCGTCGACCTCACCGGAGAACAGGTTCACGGCGTCATCGCCCGCGGCAAGCACCTATTGATACGCATCGGAGAGATGACTGTCCATTCGCATCTGCGCATGGACGGCGCCTGGCTGCTCTATCGTCCTGGCGAGAAGTGGCGGCATCCGGCTTTCAAAGTGCGTGCCGTCGTCGGCACAGGCATCAACGACGCCGTCGGTGTCGACATCGCAGAGGTGCAGCTTCTACCCACCCGCGATGAACAGCAACTGCTCGCACATCTCGGCCCTGACCCCCTGTCAGACAAGTGGGATCCGGCCGAGGCCACCCGGCGGATCGAGGCTGATCTGCGCAGCATCCACATTGCGCTGCTCGATCAGCGCAACGTCGCCGGTTTCGGCAATGAGTACGCCGCTGAACTGTTGTTCCTGCGCGGCATCCTGCCGACAAGGCCCGCCGCAGAGGTCGACGCGAAAGGGCTGCTCGACCTCGGCGCGCGCACGATCCGATCGAACCGCGACCGGGCGGATCGCACGTTCACGGGTGTGAACCGCAGAGGTCAGACGACCTGGGTGTACGGACGCGCGAACCGTCCATGCCGTCGCTGCGGGACGCTGATCCAGCGCGGCGAGCAGGGCGCTGACCCCACGCGCGAACGAATCACCTTCTGGTGTCCTTCGTGCCAGCGATGACGACTTCCGACCCTTCGACGGGCGCAGCGGGCCGAAGTCGAAGAACAGCATCCCCATTCGGGAATGAATCCCACCCTCCCATGGTTGTTGATATATCCGGGAGTCTCCGGACACGGGAGGAATCGTGGGAAAGAACTACATCGACATCGAAGATGACCAGGGCAAGGCGCTGCGCTACCGCAAACACGTCAATGGCCGTGGTCTCATCGCACACGGCGCGAAGGTGCACCCTAAGGCTGTTATCGAAGCCGGTGCGTACGTCGAGCCAGGAGCACGCGTCGGTGCAGGAGCGAAGATCATCCGCGGCGCATGGGTCGAACCGGATGCCGTGATCGGTGAGAACGCGTACATCGACGCGCACGCGCACATCGGACAGGGTGCCGCTGTCGGCGACGGCGCACACATCGGAGTCCGAACAGACGTCGGAGCAGGGGCGCGCATCGCACGCGGGGCACGCATCGGCGATGACGAGACCGTCGCTGCAGGACTCAGGATCGCCACCGACCGCAAGGGACTCTGGCTCGCAGCCTGAGCCCCTCACGAGACGCTACTTGAGCGCGCGGCGGATGAGGATCGACGCGCTCTCGACGACGACCACCATCGCGATGATGACGAGGACGTAGGCCAGTACCTCGTCGAAGTGACGCCCCTGCAGCGCATTCAGCAGGAGGAAGCCGATACCTCCGGCGCCGACGATGCCGAGCAGCGTGGCCGAGCGGATGTTCTGCTCGAGCAGGTACATCAAGTGACTGACCATCGCGGGCACCGACATGGGCATGGTCGATGAGAAGAAGACCTGGGTGCGGGTGCCTCCGGCCGCTGCGAGCGCACGCTCGGGGCCGCCAGGCACCTCTTCCATCGAATCGCCGATGAGCTTCGCAAGCAGCCCTACGCCGCCGATACCGAGCGCGAGCGCACCCGCCTGCGGGCCGATCCCGGCTGCGATGATGAACAGGATCGCCACGACGAGGTCAGGGATCGCACGAATGAACAGTGTGACTCCGCGGAAGAAGTTGCGCACCCAGCTGTTCGGAGCGACGTTGCGCGCCGACAGCGGACCGATCACGGCCGAGATGATCGCGCCCATGAGAGTCGCGGCGAACGCGATCTGGATGGTTGTGATCACGGCGCCCAAGACGTCATCCAACCCTCGACTGCCGAAGTGCGGCGGCCAGATCGCGCGGTCGCGGGCGGGATCGACGATTTCGTTCCACGATGGTGCGAACATCTTCGATACATCCGGAGCGGTGTAGATGAAGGCTCCGACGACGATAAGGATGCCGATCCAGATCCACAGCGTGTTTGTGATGCGGCTCCGATCCCAAGGCCGATGCATGGCCGCTTCGATGCGCGCGTGGCGATCGAGCGTCGCGGTCGCCACGGTGTTCGTGGTGACGTCAGATGATGCCTTCTTGCGCGCGACCGCGCGGGCGACTGAGTCGCCGAAGCCCTTACCCGTTGGCTGCACGCCCAGCAAGCGTGTGCGCAGCAACGATGAGACGATCTCGAACAGCACGCACAACACGATGATGATGACCACCAGCGGGATGACACGCCGCATGCCTGCAGGCCCACCATGAAGGGCTTCATCCAGCTCATAGCCGATGCCGATCACACCGACGACGCCGAGGATCACGGTACTGCGCAGGTTGATATCTGCCCGGTGAAGGGTGACCGCGACCCAGGCGGGGAGTACCTGCGGCACGACACCTGACCAGAACTGCTGCGCTTTCGAACCGCCTGCGGAGCGGATCGCCAGGCGTGGTCCCTCATCGATCTGTTCGATGGCGTCCGCGAACATCTTCGAGATCATGCCCACGGAGTGCAGTCCGATCGCGACGATCGCGGGAAGAGTGCCGGAGTTGAACCACAAGAACGCGAAGATGACGACGAACACGACATCGGGAATTGCGCGCGCGACGACGCCGATGCCCCGACACAGCGCGAGGACCGAGACGTGCGGGGTGGTATTGAGTGCGGCACCGTAGGCGACGGGCACTGACAGCACTGCCGCGAGAGCCGTGCCGGCGACGACCAATGCGAGGGTGATGACGATGGTGAGGAACATCTCCCAGATCGGCGCGAAGCCGACCCAGGTGGTCACGAACGTCGTCGTGCCGTCGGCTTGACGCTCTCCGGCGACCTCCCACCCGGGCCACTGCATCGGCGTGGCCATGGAGAGGAAGCGAGAGATGTTCTTGCCTGTGGTGTCCAGGCTCTTCAAGCTGTAGTCGAGGCCGATGAACGACCAGACTCCGAGCGCGAGGATCGCGACGATTACACCGTACGAGACGACGGTGGACGATCGCGGTGCCGGGCGCGGAACCCGCGCGATGCGCTCGGCAAGAGCGGGACGCTCGGCCAGGACAGTCACGCAGGCTCCTCGTTCGCGAAGTCCTCTGCGAGACGCTCTCGAGTCGCAGAGCGCTGCATTTCACGGCTGAGAACCTGCTCGCGGGCTTCGGCGAGCTCGTCTTCGAGGGCTGCGATCTCACTCGTGGTGGTGGCCACCCGGCCGTAGATCTCCATGACCTCTTCGCGGCTCAGGCCCTCGGTGTGGGTGTCTAGTACAACCTTGCCTGCGCGGAGACCGACGATGCGATCTCCCCAGCTCAGCGCCAGATCTACCTGGTGCAGCGAGCAGATGACGGTCAGTGAGCGCTCAGCGGCGATCTCGCGAATCAGGGCCATGACCTGACCGCTCGACTCCGGATCGAGAGAGGCCACCGGCTCATCGGCGAGGAGGATTTCCGGGTCCTGCATAAGGGCGCGTGCGATCGCAACGCGCTGCTGCTGACCACCGGAGAGAGTGTCGGCACGCTTGTATGCGAAATCCAGAAGTCCCACGCGGTCGAGGTGGCCCAAAGCCTTCTCGCGCAGAGCACGAGGGTAGGAGAGGATGCCGACACGGGGGCCACGCAGCGTGGCCAGCCCGCCGGTCAGCACGTTTTCGAGCACTGTGACGGCACCGACCAGCTCGAACTGCTGAAAGATGAATCCGATGCGTCCGCGCAGGGCCCGCAGAGCCTGGCCCCGAAGAGCGTTGACAGACTCTCCGAGGGAGACGATGTCACCCTCGGAGGGCGTCTCCAATCCATTGACGTGACGCAGGAGCGTCGACTTGCCGGAACCCGAGAGCCCAAGCAGGACGACGATCTCGCCAGGAAGGACAGACAGCGACACCCCCGAGAGAGCCGGTTCGGCGGCTCCCGGATACGTCTTTCCCAGATCTGTGATCTGGACGGCGGGGGTGTCGCTGTTCGTCATTTCATCTACTCCTGGCTGCGTGTACGTCGGTCAGAGATCGGATCAGGCCCGGCAGGCCTCGACCTCATCTGCGATCTCGCTGCAGAGGGTGCGGATCAGGTCGTAGTAAGCGTCATCGACAGCACCGAAACCGAACCAGCCGTCCGTGAGGAACTCATTGAGCTCGACGCCCGCGTCGGTGAGGTCGGACTGAGTGCTGTCGGCAAGTGCCTCGACGAGCTGGTCCTGCACGTCCTGAGGCAGCGCAGCCTGCATGACGATGGGCGCTGCGGGAACCTGCACGCGCGTGACCTCCTCGAGCTCACCCGACTCGATCAGTGGGTCGGCGTCGATGTCCTGAGCGAAGCCGACCTGGCAGTCGGTGCCCTCAGCGACCTTCTTGGCGTTGAGGTCGTGCTCCTCGCCGAAGAAGCGGTTGTCGTCGGAGACGGTCACGCCGACTTCGAGGAGCCCGCCCATTGGGACCGCGAAGCCCGAGGTGGAGGTCGGGTTGACGAAGCAGACCGGCTGGTCGGCGAAGTCCTCAAGCGAGGTCACATCGGTCGCGGCCGGGTTCTTCACTGCAACGGAGAAGTACCCGGGCTCGGCGCCTTCCTGGGTGATCTGTGCACCGATCGGAACGATGTCCGCGCCGGCGTTCTGCGACTGGTAGTAGGTGAACGCAGAGATCTGCGCGATGTCGATCTGGTCTGCGGCGAGGCCCTGCACGACGGCGGTGTAGTCGGTCGCCTGGAAGAACTCGACCTCTTTGCCGGTGATCTCCGAGATCCAGTCGGCGATGGGCTGAGCGTCCTGATCGGCACCCTCGTGGTCGGGGAGGACCGCGAAAACCAGTGTGTCGGAGTTTCCGGAGGCGTAGGTGCCCTCGGCGGCGCCATCTCCGGTAGCGGAGTCGGCGGGCGTGGAGGCACAGGCCGCAAGGCCGAAAGCGAGGGTGAGACCGGCGGCGATCGCGAGAGCGCGCTTCACAGTGGACTGCATGGGGAAACCCTTTCGAAAGGTACGGGTGCAGAGTGAGATATCGGCGGGACGGCCGACTACGACAGCTAAGGCCGCACCTTTGACGATTACGCGGCGAGATTCCGACGCCACCGTGAACGAGTCATGAATTCCCGAAGCACGAGTAGCCTGAAGCCATGGCTCATTCCGGCAGATCCAATCGGCGCGCGGCGATGGGCGGACCTGCTCGCTCGAAGCGGAAGGCAATAAGACAGCAGCCAAAGAAGTCGCCGAAGGTGGAGCAGGCCCCGGCGATGCCTGCTCCTGAGCCGCATGCATTCCGCCTCGGAGCGGTTCCGGGAGCAACACCGGGCAAGTGGATCGACACATGGAAGCAGCGGATGCCGCACGTCGCGCTTGAACTCGTCCCGATCGAGAAGGCGACCCAGCGTGCGTCCATCGATGAGTTGGATGCTGCGCTAATCCGGATGCCGCTAACCGATGAGAGCCTGCACGTGATCGCGCTCTACGACGAGGTGCCGGTGGTCGTGGCATCGGCAGAATCACATCTGATGGCGGTCGATGAGCTGACCGCAGACGACTTGGCCGGCGAGGTGCTGATCACCCCGCTCGATGATGTGCTCGGTCCGCTCGACCTTCCGACCACCCCGCCGAACTTTCCACCTTTAAAGACGACTGCGGATGCGATCGCTACCGTCGCCACGGGAGTCGGCATCGCTGTCGTGCCGATGTCGCTCGCGCGCCTGCATCTGCGTAAAGACGTCGATTATCGGCCGCTGCTCGAGGGTCCGACGTCCTCAGTGGCACTGGCGTGGCCACGCGATCGCACCACGGACGATATCGACACCTTCGTCGGCATCGTCCGGGGACGCACAGCCAACTCCTCGCGCTGACGCTGTTCTCGGTCCAGGCGCCTCAAGCGACCAGAGCCGGCACCTCGACGCGAAGGCCGTCAGCGCCCGCATCCACTCGAACTGCCCCGCCGTCGGCGAGCTCGCCCGAGACCAGCAGGTCGGCGATGCGGTCATCAACCTCACGCTGGATCAGCCTGCGCAGCGGCCTGGCGCCATACTCCGGCTCGTAGCCGTGCTCGCCGAGCCACTGCACCGCGGCGTCGGTCACCTCGAAGTTCATCGACCGCTCTGCGAGCCGCGCCGAAGTCGCTCCCAGCATCAACCGCACGATCCGCGCGATCTCCTCACGGGTGAGTTTCTGGAACAGCACGATCTCGTCGATACGGTTCAGGAACTCGGGACGCATTGCCTCGCGGAGCTTGCCCATCACGCGATCGCGCAGGTCCTTCATCGATGAGAAGCCGTTCGCTGCGCCGTCCTGCGACGCGACGAAACCGAGCGCACCAGAACGCGAAGCGAGGAACTCTGATCCGATGTTCGACGTCATCACGATCACCGCGTTGCGGAAGTCGACCGTGCGGCCCTGGCCGTCGGTGAGGCGACCGTCATCGAGCACCTGCAGCAGCAGGTTGAACACGTCGGGGTGCGCCTTTTCGATCTCGTCGAACAGCACGATCGAGTACGGGTTGCGACGTACTCGCTCTGTGAGCTGCCCTGCTTCGTCGTATCCGACGTATCCGGGAGGGGCACCGACGAGACGCGACACCGTGTGCCGCTCGCCGAACTCGCTCATGTCGAAGCGGATCACGGCGTTCTCGTCGTCGAACAGGCGATCGGCGAGAGCCTTCGCGAGTTCGGTCTTGCCGACGCCGGTCGGTCCGAGGAAGAGGAACGATCCGACCGGACGACGCGCATCGCCCATTCCGGTTCGGTTGCGTCGCACGGCGCGCGAGACAGCGGTCACGGCGTCTTCCTGTCCGATCACCCGTGCGTGTAGCTCGGTCTCAAGGTCGGCGAGACGTTCGCGCTCGTCCTCGGTGAGGCGGCTGGCCGGAATGCCTGTCGCCCGTGCGATCACTTCTGCGATCTCGCGCTCATCGACGACAGCATCAGCAATCTCCGAGCGGCCAGAGGCCACCTCGTCGATGCGGGCCTGAGTCCTCGTGATCTCATCGCGCAGGCTGGATGCCTCTTCATACTTCTCCGCCGTCACAGCGGCGTTCTTGCGCGCCTCGAGGTCTGCCAGCTCTGCCAGCAACGCCGAAGCGTCCGCGGGCAGGCCGAGCTTGAGCCTGAGCCGCGCACCGGCCTGATCGATCAGGTCGATCGCTTTGTCGGGCAGCACCCGATCGGGCAGGTAGCGGGCGCTCATGGTCACGGCGGCGCGCAGCGCAGCATCCGTATAGCTCACGCTGTGGTGCTCTTGGTAGGCATCCTTCAGACCTTCCAGAATGCGTACCGCGTCCTCGATCTGCGGCTCGTCGACCTTCACCGGCTGGAAGCGACGCTCCAACGCGGGGTCCTTCTCGATCTTGCGATACTCGTTCAGCGTCGTGGCCCCGACCATGTGCAGATCGCCCCGAGCCAGACGCGGCTTCAGGATGTTTCCGGCATCCATGCCGCCGTCACCCGCGCCGCCGGCGCCCACGACCGTGTGCACCTCGTCGATGAAGACGATCACCTCGTCCTTGTGCGCGGCGATCTCATCCATCGTCTTGGTCAGGCGCTCTTCGAAGTCACCGCGGTAGCGTGTACCGGCGAGCATGCCCGGCAGGTCGAGTGCGATCACCCGACGGTCCTCGAGCTGAGCGGGAACCGTCCCGTCGACGATCGCCTGAGCGATACCGTCGACGATCGCAGTCTTTCCGACGCCGGCCTCGCCGATCAGCACGGGGTTGTTCTTCGTGCGGCGGCTGAGGATCTCGATCGTCTGCTCGATCTCGTCGCTTCGGCCGATCACCGGGTCGAGTTCGCCAGCGCGCGCGCGGGCGGTCAAGTCGATGCCGTATTTGGCCAGCATCGGAGAATCGGATGCCTCGGCCTCCGCCTCTGCGCCATCGCCGCCGACCGGAGCGGCGACATGCTCACGTGCGCCCTGGGTGAGGGCTTCGGCGGTCACACCTGCACGGGCGAGAACCTGCCCTGCGGGCACGTCCTGACCGAGTACGAGTGCGAAGAAGAGATGCTCGGGGTCGATGTAAGTGGCTCCGGCCGAGCGTGCGACCTGGTACGCGTGGAAGAGCGCACGGCTTGCGCTGGGAGTGATCCTCGCGGCGTCTGTGTCAGCCGGCTCCCCTGGGAGCGGCAGACGGGCCTCCACTGCATCGATGATCTGCTTCGGCGTCACACCGATGCGCTCGATGGCCTGCACGACCGTGTCGTCTTCGACGATCATGCGCAGAACGTGCAGTGCGTCCAGTTCGGTGTGGCCGCGCTCGAGGGCGAATCGCCCCGCATTCTGCAGAATCCCCTGTGTGCGCGCGGTCAGGAAACGGCTGAGGTCGATGGATCGAGCCTGCCGAGACTGTTCGCCCGCGAGATATCGGGCGAGGAAGTCGTCGAACGAGCCTGCGCCGGTGTCGCTGAAGTCGTTGGCCACTGTGTCCTCCTGAAGGTTTCGCCACTCATTATTACAAAGTTGAGTGGATGTCACTCATGTTTAACGCGAGCACCCGGACGATATTCCCGCAGCGGCGAATAGAATCTTCGGATGGCCTCGATCCTGTACATCTGCGTGCGTCCTGAGCGCGGTGCTGCCCACGCAGAGCACTCATCGTTCCTTCGTGGCTTGGGTGTCGACGATCTCGATCAACTCGATCTCGTGTCTGAACCACTCACCACGGAAGTGCTCGAACGGCACGACGGGTTCGTCATCGGAGGATCGCCCTTCAACGTGACGGATGCTGTGAAGACGCCGCTGCAGGAGCGGGTCGAAGCCGATCTGGAGCGGATCGCAGCCCGGACTCTCGACGGCGCGGCCTCGGCGTTCTTCACCTGCTACGGGATCGGCGTCGTCACCCGCATGCTCGGCGGAGCCCTCACGCTCTCCCATCCAGAATCGACGCGGGCGACCGAGATCCGAACGACGGATGCCGCCGCATCCGACCCTGTGTTCGGCGCCAGCGCGCCGGCGCTGAAGGTCTTCACCGCGCACAAGGAGAGCGCGTCTGCCGTTCCGCCCACGGCAACGCTGCTCGCCACGAACGATGAGTGCCCGGTGCAGGCGTACCGGGTGGGAGCGCGGTTGTACGCCGCGCAGTTCCATCCAGAGCCGACGCCGCGCGACTTCGCCGATCGGATGGTGTTCTACCGGAACAACGGCTATTTCGACGCCGCAGAGTTCAGCGCGGTCGAAGCAGAGGTGCTCGCAGCATCTGTGAGCGGCACCGACCTGCTGCGTCGGTTCGCGGATGTCGTGACGCCGCGCTAACTCTTCCGCATGAGATCGACCTGCTCGCGGAGGTAGCCCTCAAGCGGCCTCATCCCCGCCGCTGAGCCCGACCACCGCACCGACACGATGCCGTCGCGCATCGCGAGCGGCCCTGACGAGCCGCCGGCATCCACAGCATCCACATCGATCACCGACCACCCGACGTGGGCGACTTCGCCCTCGCTAAAGCCACCGCGCAGTGCCATCTGACGCCGTGCTGCCCGCGCCCTGGCGGACTCGGCTGTGTATCCGCGGCGTCCTGGATCGGCAGCGCGCAGCACTTCGGCGGTGGTGAGAACCTGCTCATCGGTAAGCAGCAAGACGCCCACGTGCCATGCTTCGCCGATGCGCACGATCCGCTCGCCGCGCCAGCGCGAGGAGCGCTCCTCACCCAGCCCCTCCTTCGGGATGCCGGCGAGCGAGGTGCGAGCGCCGGCCAACAGTTCGGTGGCGGACTTCATCCATTCAGGCTACCGATTCGTCGCCGTCGGCCTGAACGGGGCAGAATCGATGCACACCCCTGCAAGGAGCATCCATGTCTCAGACCGATACCGCACGTCTGCTCATCGCCTGCGATGACCAGCCGGGAATCGTCGCGGCCGTTGCCGGTGCACTCGCCGCGCACGGTGCGAACATCATCTCGCTCGATCAGCATTCGACGGATGCCGCGGGCGGGCGCTTCTTCCAGCGCACGGTGATTCACCTGGACGGTCTCGCGGCGGCCCGCCCGGCGCTGGAGGCAACGCTCGGCGAGGTTGCGGAGCGCTTCGGCATGGAGTGGTCGCTACACGACACCGCCCGCCGCAAACGCGTCGCGATCTTCGTATCGAAGTACGACCATTGCCTGATGGAGCTGCTGTGGCGCACCCAGCGCGGCCAGCTCGACATCGACATCACCATGGTCATCTCCAACCATGCTGATCTCGCTGAATCGGTGCGCACGTTCGGCGTTCCGTTTATGCACATCCCCTCCACCGACAAGGCGGCGATGGAGCAGCGCCAGCTGGAGCTACTGCAGGGCAATGTCGATCTCGTGGTGCTCGCGCGCTACATGCAGATCCTCACCGACGACTTCATCGAGAAGGTGGGCGCGCCGGTGATCAACATCCACCACTCGTTCCTGCCCGCCTTCATCGGCGCGAACCCCTATGCGCGTGCGAAGGAGCGCGGCGTGAAGCTGATCGGCGCGACCGCGCACTATGCGACCGCCGACCTCGATGAAGGACCGATCATCGAGCAGGACGTCACTCGGGTCTCGCACTCCGATTCGGCTGCCGAGCTTCAGAGCCGCGGCGCAGACGTCGAGCGTCAGGTGCTCGCTCGCGCTGTGCAGTGGCACGCGGAAGACCGCGTGATCGTGCACGGGCGCTCGACCGTCATCCTGTAATCACAGCCCTGCCACCAACTCGGCGAACACCTCGCCGGCCGTGTCCAGCCGCGCAAGCGGCGCTGCCTGACCGAGCCACAGCGACTGCAGCTCACCCAGGTTCTGCTCCCCCGCTGCCGCCCTGAACTTCCCAGTCAGCCAGTTCTGCATCGGGAACGGTGCGATCATGCCGCCAGCCTCGATCGCACGCACCGTGCGGTTGCGCGCACCGCGGGCGAGGCGCCCGCTCATCGCTTTCGTCAGTACGCTCTCATCTGCCGCGGTCGAACGGATGGCAGCGCGGTGCGCGTCGTTCGCAGCAGACTCCTGCGTCGCCAGGAACGCCGTGCCGACCTGCACCCCGGACGCTCCGAGCGCGAAGGCCGCAGTGACGCCGCGCCGGTCGGCAACCCCGCCTGCCGCGATCACTGGGACAGAGACGGCATCCACGACCTGCGGTACGAGCGCGAAAGTGCCCACCAGCGAGTCCTCCGCAGGGCGCAGAAACGACACGCGGTGCCCTGCGGCCTCCGCGCCGCTGGCGATCACCGCGTCGACACCGCCAGCCTCCAACGCGACGGCCTCGGCCACCGTCGTCGCGGTGCCGATGATGCGGATTCCTCGGCGATGCGCCTCTTCGACGACCTCTGCCGACGGCACCCCGTAGACGACGCTGAGCACAGCGGGTGCCGCATCCCAGATCGCCTCCAATTGCTCTTCGAGCGACGGTCGGTACGTCTCCGGACGCGGAGGAACCTCGACGCCCACCGCTTCGTAGAACGGCTCGAGCGCCTGCGCGAACACCGCGTGCTGCGCGCCCGGTTCGACCTCATCGCCCGTCGGCAGCCAGATGTTGAGGGCGAACGGCGCCGAGGTCGCGTCGCGCAGCGCGCGGGCGGTCGAGCGTATTCGCGCGCCGTCGTACCCGTATAGACCGTATGCCCCGAGGCCGCCAGCGTCGCTGACCGCGGCCGTTAGCGCGACCGATGACAGCCCGCCGAACGCGCCGAGCAGAATCGGATGCCGGATGCCGAGAAGTCCACACAGATCGCTCATGCATTCGAGGCTACGCCTCAGCAGGCCACTGGTAATCTCTGTGACATGGCGGACTGGTTCGAGCAGATGGTGCAGCTGATGCTGTCGGTGCTCGGCGTGCTCAATATGCCGGATCTCGCCACCATGGATTTCGCCGCGCTGAGCCTCGCTCTGGCGCTGATCGCTGTGACGGCCGTTGTCGTTGCCATCGTCCTCGGCGTTGTTCAAACGGGGCAGGGTTCATCCCCGCACCCGCTGCGCGCCATCGATGTGTCCGTTCTGCTCTCGCAGAGTGATCCGAGAGCTGACGGCCACCCGCGTCCGCGAGCGCCGGGAGTCGTGCGCGCCGTGT
>Ga0308157_10007942_pt1 | contig 12195 bp, 9 predicted proteins | sample PhyBR1_FD_201035 | JGI IMG/M metagenome (GOLD analysis project Ga0308157, IMG submission 201035) | Phyllosphere microbial communities from UC Gill Tract Community Farm, Albany, California, United States - DLSLB.R1 | ecosystem: Host-associated > Plants > Phyllosphere > Unclassified | place: USA...
GGCGGCGATGAACGCCAAGCCGAAGCCCGAGACTGACAGCGTCCAGGCCGACACCGACAAGTTCATGACCCTGCTCGTGACGCAGTTGCAGAACCAGGATCCATTGAACCCGATGGACAATGCCCAGATGACCAGCCAATTGGCCCAGCTCCAGACCGTGACCGGCGTGAACAAGCTGAACACGACCCTGGAGTCGCTCAAGGCCAGCTACCAGTCGACCGAGTCGTTGCAGGCCACCCAGCTGATCGGCGCCGGCGTGCTGGTCGAAGGCGAAAGCATCCTGCTGCACAAGAGCCAGGCAATCCTGGGGCTGGAGCTGGAGACCCCGGCCGACAAGGTCCAGATCACCATCGTCGACGCCAAGACCGGCAAGGACGTCGCCTCGATCGAACTGGGCGAGCAGGAAGCCGGCATCCTGCCAATCGCCTGGGACGGCGTGCCCGACCCGACCAAGGTCGACGCCGACGGCAAGCCGATCGCGCTGCCCGACGGCGCCTATACCTTCCGCGTGGAAGCGTCGCGCGGCGGCGAGAAGCTCAAGGACGTCAAGACCTTGTCCTTCGACAGCGTCGCCAGCGTTACCACCGGTGGCAAGGATGGCGTCAAACTCAATCTTCCTGGCAAGGGTGCTGTGACCCTCGCCGACATCAAGCAAGTCATGTAAGCCGAGCCGCTTACCCCTTTACTTATTCAGGAGTACTACCATGTCTTTCCAACAAGGCTTGAGCGGCTTGAACGGCGCTGCCAAATCGCTTGACGTCATCGGCAACAATATCGCCAACGCCAGCACGGTCGGCTTCAAGGGCTCGACCACCCAGTTCGCCGACGTCTACGCCAATGCGCTCAACGGCGCCGGCGGCATTTCGGCCGGTATCGGCGTGAAGGTTGCGGCCGTCGCCCAGCAGTTCAACCAGGGCAATATCGAAACCTCGGGCAATCCGCTCGACATCGCCATCAATGGCGCCGGTTTCTTCCGCATCGAACAGGCTGGCGTGGTGCAGTATTCGCGCAATGGCCAGTTCTCGCTCGACAAGCAGGGCTTCATCGTCAATGCGCAGGGCGCGAAACTGACCGGCTACGGCCTGGGCCCGAACGGCCAGCTGGCCGCCGGTGCGCCGGTGCCGATCAAGATCGACACCGCGGACCAGCCGCCGAAGGTCACCGAGAATATCTGGGCCGAGATCCAGCTCGATTCGCGCGTCGAGCCGCCGAAGAACAAGCCGTTCAATGCAGCCGATCCGTTCTCGTACAACAAGCAGAGCGCCATGTCCACGTATGACACGCTGGGCAACCCGCATACCCTGCAGCTGTACTACGTGAAGACCGAGGCCGGCACTTGGGATGTCTACACCAGCATGGGCGGCACCGAGAAAACCGCGCTGGACGTGGCCGGCGTCACGCTGACCGACGCAGCGACGCAGACCGCGCGCACGGCATGGGACAATGTGGCCGCGGCCGGCAAGGCCGGCGCGCTCAATACCTATGCGACTGCCGCCGCCGGCGCAGTACTGACCAGCGCGCTCGCCGCCTACACGGCCGCCGGCGCCACCATGAGCCAGGACGACCAGGACGCCATCGCCGCCGCGGCCAACGCTGCCGCCGCCGTGCCGGGCACGACGCCGGAGCAGGTCGATGCAGCCATCCTGAAGGCGCTGAAAGTGCCTGCAGCAAAGCTCGGCACCCTGAATTTCAACACCAACGGCGCCCTGAACATGGCGACCAGCGGCACCGCGCCAGGCTTCAACGGCAAGTTTGCGACCAGCCTGCCGGTGGTGCCGGCCACCGGCGCCGAACTGCAGATTCCGGTCACCTTCGACTTCACCAACAGCACCCAGTACGGCGGCCCGACCAGCGAAGGCCGCCTGGACCAGGATGGCTACAAGCCGGGCGCGCTGCAGCGCTTCACGACCGGCGCCGACGGCGTCATCGTGGGCCAGTACAGCAATGGCCAGACCAAGCCGCTGGGCCAGGTGGTGCTGGCCAACTTCACCAACCCGAACGGGCTGGAGTCGCTGGGCAACAATGCCTGGGCCGAGTCGGCCGCCTCGGGCACCGCGCTGATCGGCACCGCCGGCACCGGCGGCATGGGCGTGATGCAGTCGGGCTCGGTCGAAGCGTCGAGCGTCGACCTGACGGCCGAGCTGGTCAACATGATCACCGCGCAGCGCGTGTACCAGGCGAATGCGCAGACCATCAAGACCCAGGACTCGGTGCTGCAGACGCTGGTGAACCTGCGTTGATGATCGATCGCGCCGGCGTTTCAAGCGCAGGCGCGCCACCGCACTAAACCAAGGACCACACCATGGACCGCCTGATCTACACCGCCGCCTCCGGCGCCAAGCACATCCTCGAGCAGCAGGCCACGACCTCGAACAACCTGGCCAACGTCAGCACCACCGGCTTCCGGGCCCAGATGGACGTGTTCCGCGCGGCGCCGGTGCAGGGCCCCGGCCTGCCGACCCGCGCCTTCGTGGTCGATTCGACCGCCGGCAACGATTTCTCGTCGGGCGCGCTGCAGGTCACGGGCCGCGACCTGGACGTGGCGGTGAAAGGGCAGGGCTGGCTGGCGGTGCAGATGCCCGACGGTACCGAGGCCTACACCCGCAACGGTTCGTTGCAGATGAGCCCGAACGGTGTCCTGCAGACAGCTTCAGGCCAGACCATCGCCGGCGAGGGCGGTCCGATCACGCTCCCGCCAGACGCCACCGTGACGGTCGGCGGCGACGGCACCATTTCGACCATCTCGAATGTCGACTCACCGGCCGCCCCGGCCGTGCTGGGCCGCCTGAAGCTGGTCAATCCGCCCGAAGGCGAGATGGTGCGCGGCGACGATGGCCTGTTCCGTCTCAAGAGCGGCGCCAACGCCCAGCCCGACCCGAGCGTGCGGGTGGCAGGCGGTGCGCTCGAGGGCAGCAATGTGAATCCGGTCGATTGCATGGTCGATATGATCTCTTTGGCAAGGTCGTTCGACACGCAAATGAGCTTGCTGAAGAACGCCGAGAATAACGCCGCAAAAGCGACCCAGATCCTCGCTTTGAATTGATAGTTGCCCCGGCATAATTCTATTGTGCGTGGCGGTGTTCGCCTGCCACCAATAGGAGAATGCCATGATTCGTTCGCTGTACATCGCCAAGACCGGTCTTGAAGCCCAGCAGACCAACCTGGACGTCATTTCCAACAACCTCGCCAACGTCAGCACCAACGGCTTCAAGAAGTCGCGCGCCGTGTTCGAGGACTTGCTGTACCAGAACGTGCGCCAGCCCGGCGCCCAGTCCTCGCAGCAGACCAACCTGCCGTCGGGCCTGCAGATCGGTACCGGCGTGCGCACCGTCGCCACCGAGCGCATCCACACCCAGGGCAATCCCCAGCTGACCGGCAATGACAAGGACGTCATGGTCAACGGCCCCGGCTACTTCCCGGTCATGATGCCGGACGGCACCCAGGCCTATACCCGCGACGGCTCCTTCCAGAAAGACCCGAACGGCCAGCTGGTCACCTCCAGCGGCTTCGTGGTCCAGCCCGCCATCACCGTGCCGGCCAACGCCGAATCGATCAGCGTCGGCCGCGATGGCACCGTGTCGGTCAAGATCGCCGGCGAAGCCGCGATGACCCAGATCGGCGCCCTGCAACTGGCGACCTTCATCAATCCCGCCGGCCTCGAGTCGCGCGGCGAGAACCTGTACGTCGAAACCACCGCCTCCGGCGCGCCGAACCTGAACGTGCCTGGCACCAATGGCGCCGGCAACCTGATGCAGGGCTATGTCGAAGCGTCGAACGTCAATGTGGTCGAAGAGATGGTCGCGATGATCCAGACCCAGCGCGCCTACGAGATCAACAGCAAGGCGATCACCACGTCCGACCAGATGCTGCAGAAGCTGTCGCAACTTTGATTTTTGCTACTTATTACGCATCCATGAAAATCCTGACTTCGTTTGCCGCGCTGTTGCTGCTTGCCGGCTGCAACACTGCCCCGACCACCATCGTGCAGGGCCCGACCAGCGCCCGCCCGATGCTGGTCGACACCGCGCCGGCCAGCGACGGCGCGATCTTCAACGTCAACAGCTACCGCCCGATGTTCGAAGACCGCCGCGCGCGCCATATCGGCGACCTGCTGACCGTCAATATCAGCGAGCGCACCAGCGCTACCAAGACCGGCGCCAGCTCGGGCAACAAGACCGGCAGCGCCAGCTTCACCGCGCCCGGCCTGCTGGCCGGCACCATCGGCGCCGGCGTCGACCTCGAGTCGGGCACCAAGTATGCCGACGGCGACAACCAGAGCGCCTCGAACAACTTCAGCGGCACCATCGGCGTGACCGTGACCGAAGTGCTGCCCAACGGTAACCTGATCGTGGCCGGCGAAAAGCAGGTCGCGATGAACAAGGGCACCGAGTTCATCCGCTTCTCGGGCATGGTCAGCCCGGACACCATCCAGGCCGGCAACACGGTCTCGTCGGCCGTCATCGCCGATGCGCGGGTCGAATACCGCACCAACAGCCGTCTCGACCGCGCCGAGGTGACCTCGATGCTGTCGCGTTTCTTCCTGTCGATGCTGCCGTTCTGATTATTAGAGATATCCATGCGTAAAATCACGATCTTCATGCTGCTCGCCGCCGTGCTCGGGGGGGCTGCTCCACTGGCCCAGGCCGAGCGCCTGAAGGACCTGGCGACCATCGCCGGCGTGCGCCAGAACCAGTTGTCCGGCTACGGCATCGTCGTGGGCCTGGACGGCACCGGCGACCAGACCACGCAAACCCCGTTCACCGTGCAGTCGATCAAGGCGATGCTGCAGCAGAAGGGCGTCAACCTGCCGCCCGGCGTCCAGCTGCAACTGAAGAACGTGGCGGCCGTGATGGTCACCGCCTCGCTGCCGGCCTTTGCCCAGCCGGGCCAGACCCTGGACATCACGGTGTCGTCGATCGGCAACGCGAAAAGCCTGCGCGGCGGCACCCTGCTGATGGCGCCGCTGCACGGCGCCGACGGCCAGGTGTACGCGATGGCCCAGGGCAGCCTGGTGGTCGGCGGGGTCGGCGCGCAAGCCCCGGGCGGCGGCGCGCAGGTGCAGGTGAACCACCTGTCGGTGGGCCGCATCTCGGCCGGCGCGACGGTCGAACGCGCGGTGGCCTCGAACCTGGGCGAAAACAACCAGATCCGCCTCGAACTCAAGGAAACCGACTTCGCCACCGCCGCGCGCGTCGTGGAGGCTGTCAACGACCAGTTCGGTCCTGGCGTGGCCACTGCCCTCGACGGCCGCGTGGTGCGCGTGCGCACCCCGTCGTCGAGCGACCAGCGCGTGGCCTTCCTGGGCCAGCTGGAACAGATCGACGTCAAGCAGCCGCTGGCCTCGGCCAAGGTGATCATGAACGCCCGCACCGGTTCGGTGGTCATGAACCAGGCCGTGATGCTGGACGACTGCGCGATCTCGCACGGCAACCTGTCGATCACGATCGGCAACGATACGCAAGTGAGCCAGCCGAACCCGGGCACCCTGGGCGCGACCGTCGTCACCCAGAATCCGAGCGTCGAGATCCGGAAGGAACCGGGCCAGGTGCTCAATGTGAAGGGCGGCGCATCGCTGGCCGAAGTGGTCAAGGCGATGAATTCGATCGGCGCCACCCCGCAAGACCTGCTGGCCATCCTGCAGGCGTTGAAGGCGTCCGGCTCGCTGCGCGCCGAACTCGAAATCATCTGACCCCACTGCCGAGCCACGCATGATCGCTTCGAAAATCTCCGCCGACCAGACCGCCAAGCTGGCGCTCGACACCAACAGCCTCAATGGCTTGCGGCAGAGCGCGAAGGACGGCTCGCCGGCCGCCCTCAAGGAAGCGGCGACCCAGTTCGAGGCGATGTTCATCAATATGATGATGAAGAGCATGCGCGACGCCACGCCGCAAGAAGGGCTGATGGACAACCAGCAGACCAAGACCTTCACCACCATGCTCGACCAGCAGACCAGCCAGAACCTGGCCAAGCGCGGCGTCGGCCTGGCCGACGTGCTGGTTCGTCAGCTGAACTCGCAGACCATGGGGCAGCAGGCGCTGGCGATCGGCGCCGATGGCGTGAGCGCAGGCGCGTCCATGGGTGCGCCTGGAATGAAGGGCCTGCCGACGGCAATGAACGCCGCCGCCATGTACAAGAATGGCGCCATGAGCGGCGCCGAAGCGGGCAGCAAGGCGCCGCCGCTGCCGGCCACCACCGAGAGTGGCCGGGTGCAGGTGCCGCACGTGCGCGCGTTCCAGGAAAAGCTGCACGAGCACGCCCATGCGGCCGAGCAGACCACCGGCGTGCCGGCCAAGTTCATGCTGGGCCAGGCCGCGCTCGAGACCGGCTGGGGCAAGCGCATGATCAAGAACGCCGACGGCAGCAGCAGCAACAACCTGTTCGGCATCAAGGCCGGTCCGAACTGGAAAGGCAAGGTTGCCACAGCCGTGACGACCGAGTATGTGAACGGCAAGCCGCAGACCCGGGTGGAGAAGTTCCGTGCCTACGATACGCCCGCCGATTCGTTCCGCGACTACGCCAGGCTGATTACCAACAACCCGCGTTACGAAAAAGTCATCGCCAATGGCGGCGACGCCGAGTCCTTCGCCAAGGGCCTGCAGCGCGCCGGTTATGCGACCGATCCGAACTACGCGGCCAAGTTGACCCGTTTGATCAAGAATTCGCTGGCCTGATACCACGGCTAGAAACATGTCCTTACAACTGACCGTCAAGTTTTCCCGAAAGCTGCCGTAGACGGTATTGTCAAAGAGAGAAAAACAGTCATGAGCAGCCTTCTCGCCATCGGTAAAACAGGCCTGTACGCAGCGCAGGCGGCCCTGTCCACCACCGGCCATAACATCACCAACGCCAACGTGGCCGGCTATAGCCGCCAGGTGGTGGTGCAGGCGACTGCGGCCGCGCTCAACACCGGCGTCGGCTTCATGGGGACCGGTACCCAGATCTCGCAGATCAAGCGCTACAGCGACGATTTCCTCAATACGCAGGTGCGCAGCGCCCAGGCCAGCACCAGCGGCCTGGAATCGTATTATTCGCAGATCAAGCAGATCGACAATCTGCTGGCCGACACCACCTCGGGCCTGACCCCGGCGACCCAGGGCTTCTTCAAGGGCATCCAGGACATGGCCGCCAACCGCGCCTCGGTGCCGTCGCGCCAGGCGATGCTGTCGAGCGCCGAGACACTGGCCACGCGCTTGAACGACCTCGACGCGCGCCTGGGTCAGATCCGCGACGGCGTCAATTCCGAGATCGAGTCGAGCGTCACCGCGATCAATACCTATGCCAAGCAGATCGCCAAGCTCAATGACCAGATCGGCAACTACGCGTCATCCGAGCAGCGTCCGCCGAACGACCTGCTGGACCAGCGCGACCAGCTGGTGCTGGAACTGAACAAATACGTCAAGGCCGACGCCCGGCCGGGCGACAACAACAGCCTGACCATATCGATCGGAAATGGCCAGCCGCTGGTGGTGGGCCAGGATTCCTTCCAGCTGGCGGCGATCGCATCGCCGACCGACCTGAGCCGCCTCGAAGTGGGATACCAGGTGGGCGGCAACGTGTCGCTGCTGCCGGACGGCGCCCTGCCTGGCGGCAAACTGGGCGGTGCGCTCGAATTCCGCAGCACGACCCTGGACAAGGCCCAGAGCCAGCTGGGCAAGATCGCGGTCGGCCTGGCCTTCGAATTCAACAAGCAGCACGAGCTGGGCCTGGACCAGAATGGCCAGCCGGGTAAGCCTTTCTTCAGTATCGCGCCTGGCTTTGTCGGCGCAAGCATCAATAACGCCAAGGGCACCGCAGCGGATCCTGCCGCCGCGGTGACGGCCAAGATCGTCGATCCGAGCAAGCTGAGCGACAATGACTACGAGGTCAAGTTCAACGACGGCGAATACCATGTGGTCAGCCTGCCGAGCCGGCAGGCGGTTGGTTCGGTCGAGCCCGATGCCGACGGCAATGCCACGCTGGTCGTAAACGGCGTCGAACTCACGTTCTCGGAACGCCCGCGCCAGGGCGATACCTTCATGGTGCGTCCGACCATCAATGGCGCCGCCGATTTCAAGGTATTGATCAACGACGTGTCCCAGATCGCGGCCGCGGCCCCGATACTCGGCGGCGACCTGGCGACCAACACCGGCACTGGCAAGATTTCCGAGACCAAGGTCGACAGCGGCTTCCTGGACACGCCGCCGGCGCTGCCGATCACGCTGACCTTCAACAAGGGCACGCCCGCCGCGCCCCCCGCGCCCGCCACACCCGATACGCTGACCGGTTTCCCGGCCGGCGAGACCATCTACAAGGTGGACGCCAAGGGCAACAAGACCGAAATCACCGGCCCCGTCGAATTCGAGAACGGCGCCACCTACAGCTTCGGCGGCATCAGCGTCACCATGACCGGCGCGCCCAACGGCGGCGACCAGTTCACCATCAGCGACAACAGCAGCGGCGTCGGCGACACCCGCAACATCGCGGCGCTGGGCGAGCTGCAGACCAGGAACATCTTCAACAACGGCACCGCCACCCTGCAATCCTCGTATGCGCAGATGGTGAGCGAGGTCGGCAACAAGACGCGCGAAGTCCAGATCAACGCCGCGGCCGGCAATGCCCAGCTGGCGCAGGCCCAGGGCGCGCAGGCCGACGTCTCCGGGGTCAATCTGGACGAGGAAGCCACCAACCTGATCAAATACCAGCAGGCCTACCAGGCGGCCAGCAAGGTGATGCAGATCGCCGGCACGATCTTCGACTCGCTGCTGTCGATCAGCCGCTAACGCCCGGGCCCACGCGAAAGAACGCCATGCGCATCAGTACCCAGAGTTTCTACAACACCTCGACCAACCAGCTCAACAACCTGCAGTCGGCGCTGGCGCGCACGCAGATGCAACTATCGACCGACCGCCGCCTGTTGACCCCGGCCGACGATCCGGTGGCCTCGGCGCGCGCGCTCGAGGTGACCCAGTCGCAGAACATCAACGCCCAGTTCGCGACCAACCGCAGCAGCGCGAAATCGTCGATGGGATTCGTGGAATCGGCGCTCCAGAACGCCGGCGACCTGCTCCAGGAAATCCAGGAGCTGGCGGTGGAGGCCGGCAACGGCATCATGCTGCCGGCCGACCGCGAGAAGCTGGCGACCGAGCTCGAAGGACGCCTGACCGACCTGCTGGGCGTGGCCAATACCGCCGACGGCGTGGGCGGCTACCTGTTCTCGGGTTTCAAGACCACCACCCAGCCGTTCACGGCGACGCCGAACGGCGCCACCTACCAGGGCGACGCGGGCGTGCGCCAGCTGCAGGTGAGCGACTCGCGCAAGGTGCCGCTGTCGGCCGCCGGCAGCACCGTGTTCGAATCGATCCCGACCGGCAACGGCGTGTTCACCACCAAGGCCAGCGCCGCCAATACCGGCGCGGCGATCATCTCGTCGGGCTCGGTCGTCAACCGTCCGGTCCTGGACAATACGAAGTACGAGATCGAGTTCGGCATGAGCGCTGACACGCCGCCGGTGCCGACCTATTCGGTGTACAACACCAGCAACGATCCGCGCACCGTCTTGCCGGACCAGCAGGACCTGCCTTACAAGGAAGGCCAGCAGATCGCCTTCGGCGGCATGTCGATGGACATCAAGGGCGTGCCGGCCGCCGGCGACAAGTTCAGCGTCGAGCCGAGCCAGAAACAATCGGTGTTCACCACCGTGACCGACCTGATCAAGACGCTGCGCTCGCCTACCGATGGCTCCACCGGCAAGGCGGCCCTGACCAACCAGCTGAACTCGGCGATCGACAACCTCAAGAACGCGCACGACAACGTGCTGACGGTGCAGGCCTCGGTCGGCGCCCACATGAACGAGCTCGACTACCTGGACAGCGCCGGCATGGACCTCGACATCCAGTATGCGAGCACGCTGGACGACCTGCAGGGACTCGACACGGTCAAGGCGATCTCGGACTTCTCGCAGCAGCAGCTGACCTTGCAGGCGGCGCAGATGTCGTTCAAGACGATGTCGGGGCTGTCGCTGTTCAACGTCATCTGATCAACGCGCCGCCGCCGGCTTCGGCGGCGTCTTCGCATTCACCTTCGGCGGCTTGGTCGCGGCGGCGATCTCGGCGCCGCAATTGGTGTCCGGCGCCTTGTCGACGTTCACCAGCGGCAGCAGGGCGGCCAGCGGATTCACGGCGGCCAGCGCCACGGCGGCCCCTGCCTTCAGCGCCAATGGGCCCACGTGCGGCCCGACCTTCGGATCGGTAAAGGTGCCGCGCGCATACAGCGGGGTGCGCAAGGTCAGGATGCGCGCACCCTTCGATTTCGGCCGCACGTCGACGTCCAGCCTTTCCGTGGCCAGGTCGACATAGCCCGAGGCATTCACCACCGCATCCTCGCTGTCGAGCACGAAGCGGTCGATATTGGCGCGGCCATTGCGCACGGTCGTCTGCGCCGCCACGCAATTGAGCATGGTCTGCTTGTCGCCGAAGATCTTGGCGTACACGGCGTTCGCCACGTTCAGGCCGGCCAGTTCGAGGATGAACTGGCTGACCGTGCCCTCGGTGACCACGGCATTGATCTCGCCTTGCGAGGTGCCGAGCATGGCGGCCACCGTATTGCCCTTGCCGGCCAATACGCCGTCGCCATTGACCTCGCCGAAGCTGGCCTGCAGCGATTGCAGCTTGGGGAACAATTCGCGGATCTTGAGCCCGCGCGCCGCCAGGCGGGCCGAGGCGTCGAGCGTCTTGCCGCTGCCGTCGAGGCGGATATTCGAGGTGATGCGGCCGCCCGCCATGCCGAAGCTCAGCGGCGTGAGGGTGAGCACCTTGTCCTTCATGCGGATCGTGGTCTCGATATCGTTCAGCGGAATGTCGTTGGCCCGCACGATGCGCTTGCCCGAGAATTTCACTTCGGCGTCCAGCGCATCCCATTTCTCGGTATTGAAACCTTCGGCCGGCAAGGCCTTGCCGGGTGGCGGCGCCTTCACGCGGCCGGCCGCCCTGGTGCCGGCCCCGGTATCGGCGCCGATGGTCGGGCCCAGGTCGGCCAGGCGCAGCTGCTTCGAGGTCAGGGCGCCGCTCAGGAACGGGCGCGGCTTGCGCTGGGCATAGGACAGGGTGCCGGCGATATCGCTGGCGCCCACCTTGCCGGTAAAGTCTTTATACGTGAAGTGCCAGAACTCGCCATCCTTCTTGCCCAGCAGGTCGCCGCGGGTGGAGAAGGGCGGCGTTTCCGGCAGCAGCACGCCGGTCAGGCCATACAGGTCGGCCATGCTGGGGCCGGCCAGTTCCATCTTGAGGGCGAAGCCGGACGGCGAGCGCGGATCGCGGATCACGCCGCGCAGGCCGAGCTTGTTCTGGCCGGCGCTGGCCGCGGCCTCGATCGGGAAGGTGATGTCGTCGCCGGTGAGCGAGAGCACCGCGCCGGTCTTGCCGCCACCTAGGATCTTCGCCTTGTTATAGGTGCCGGACAGGGTGAAGGCCAGGCCGTACGGCGGCACGCCGGCAGCGGGCGCCGGCTGCTGGCCGTCGATCGAACGCGCATCGGCGCGCAGGTCGAGGCCGAGCGGCTCGTCCAGGTAGTGCAGCTTGCCGCTGTTGAAACTCAGGCGCCGGATATCGACTTCCCACTGCGACGGGCCGTTGTCCTTGAAGGTCCAGGAATTGCGGCCATCCTTGCGCCGCTCGACGGCGATGTCCGGCCCGGCCAGGCGCAGGTCGGTGATGATGACGTGCTTGCGCAGCAGCGGCAGCACATTCACGCCGGCTTCGACGCGCTGGGCGTTGGCCATTTGCGGGCCGACAGTGCTCCAGCTCGGGTTGCTCATGTAGACGTCGTTGGCGCTGACATAGGGGCGCGGCACGTAGCGCCGCCAGCCGGGTTCGCTGTCCAGGCCGCGGTGGAATTTGACGTCCAGGTCGCCGCGGATGGCGAATTCGCGCCCGGTGGTCTCGGACACCTTGCGGTTGATATAGGGCCGCAACATATTCCAGTCAAACAGCAAGAAGAACAGGATCACTACAACCGTAATTCCGAGCAGGATCCAACCGGCAATCTTTAGAGGTTTTGATGGTTTCATTGTCGAGAGCGGCCAACGCGTGGCTTGGTGGATTGAGGCGCTGCTACGCCCTGGGACCTTCAGGCTACCCCTGCCATGCGGTTTTGTTTGTTGGCTAAGTAGCATTACGGTGCAATTCGGCCTGGATTGTCCGGTGTCTCTGCTAAAGGAGA
>Ga0308157_10007943_pt1 | contig 12195 bp, 12 predicted proteins | sample PhyBR1_FD_201035 | JGI IMG/M metagenome (GOLD analysis project Ga0308157, IMG submission 201035) | Phyllosphere microbial communities from UC Gill Tract Community Farm, Albany, California, United States - DLSLB.R1 | ecosystem: Host-associated > Plants > Phyllosphere > Unclassified | place: USA...
TTGATATTTTATTGTAATTCAGTAGAAATACTGATTTTATTACTGGAAATAGTTTCATATATTTGATTAATTACAATAATTAGATTACACAAATTAAATGGAAGAAAATATACCAAAAGTATTTATAAGTTACAGCCATGATTCCAAAGAGTTTCAAGACAAAATTTTGCATTTTTCAAATAAACTACGAAAAGAAGGCATTGATGCTACTATAGATCAATACGTTGATTCTCCAAGAGAAGGATGGCCCAAATGGATGGAAAAAAATATTCAAGAAGCTGATTATGTACTTGTAATTTGTACCGAAAATTACAAACTTAAAGTTTCTGGAGGAGTATCTGGAAATGGAATTAATTGGGAGACAAGTATTGTTTATCAACATCTATATAATTCAGGAAGTAAAAATGAAAAATTTATTCCGGTTATTACTGGAGATGGGAAATTTGATGATATACTCACACCTCTACAAGGTTCAACATTTTATGACATGGATAATGAAGATGAATATAATTCATTATATTGGTATTTAAGAGGTGTAAAAAAAGAAAAACCTGAATTAGGTAAATTAAGAGAACTACCAGAAATAGAAAGAAAGACAATTTTTGTTTCTGGCCTAATTAAACCTAATTTATGGTCTAAAGCGAAATGGAAAAACGTTCCATTATTTCTTTTCAGTGATGCTAAACCAGTACCTCCTGTATTATCTATTATATTTGAAAATATTGAATTTGGAAAAGAAATATTTAGAAATCTTATTGATAAAATTGGGAAAGAAGATATAAATGAAAGGTTAAGAATTTCAATTGTTGAAGGAGATGTTCCAAATCAGCAGTTTGGTTATTTTCTTTTAATTGGTGAAAATCTCAGTGCAACCAATAATGTCATAGAAAACAATACTAATGCTGAAGTAGAATATATAATAATTCAACAACAAATTCATCGAATGAAACCTCCTGTAGATTCAATAATTCTAAATAAATTTAAGGAAGAATTCCAAAAACATGGTTGTTTTTTTATAGCACCGGCTAAAGTGATTCATGATGAAAAGAATGGAAAAGGATATCAAGTTGAAATGGAATATTCCATTCTAAAAAGAAACATTGATTTTAGAAATTATGTTGAAATTAATGATCCAAACGATCCAGATATTATATTAAAAAATGAAAATTTACTCGAAAATAAGTTTTAATTGAAAAGTACAAATATGTATAGAGGATTTAATTTAGAAATTAAGGCAAAAGGTGGTGGATATTTTTTAGAAGTTGGAAAAAAAATATTTGAAAATCAAAAACGAAAAATTGAACTTAACTTTGAAAAGTATTTTATTGCTGAGAATACTTTAAGTGCAAAGTTAATTATGGAAGATTGGTTTCCAATAATCAACTCTCACGTATTTTTATCTCATTCACATAATGATTTCAATTTAGCTTTAACAATTGCAGGCGCCTTGAAAGAGAAGTTTAATATTGATACATTTATAGATTCTACAATTTGGGGGAACTCTAATGAATTATTAAAAAAAATAGATGATAAGTATTGCTATAACGAAAATTCATCAACTTATATATATGAAAATAGAAATTACAGCACTACACATGTTCATTTAATGCTGATGTCGGCTTTAACAAATATGATCAATCAAAGCGAATGTCTGTTCTTTCTTAATACTCCAAAATCTACGTCAATTAGTGAAGAAATAAAAAATACTACTAATTCTCCATGGATTTTTGCAGAATTAAATACTTCAAAAGTTATTAATAAAATTACTCCTGAACGATTATTACTATTTAAAAGAACATATTCTGACTCTTTAACTAAAGCTGAAACACTAAACGAGTCGGAAAATAAAAAGTTTGAGATATCTTACGAGTTGGAATTGTCACATCTAGAAACAATATCGGAAAATTCTTTTGATGATTGGTTAGGAAACAATTACTTGATGCATCCAGAAAAAGCACTAGATGATTTATATAGAAGCTTTCCAATTAATAAAAAATTCACAAAATTATTTTAATGAGCGAAAAAAAAATTAAGCATTTAGAATTTATTCAAAATTCAATTACTAGAATGAGCACAAATTCTTTTATTATCAAAGGTTGGTGTATTACAATAATTTCTGCAGTTTATGCACTTTCAGATAAAGATTCTAATAGAAATTTTAGTTTTATAAGCTATGTATTAATACCAATTTTCTGGTATTTAAATTCCTATTTTTTACAATTAGAAAGAAAATTCAGACTATTATATGACAAAATTAGAATTTTAGGGGAAAATAATATTGATTTTACTATGGATATTAATATTGATGAATTTAAAACCAAAAAAACAAATTTATTTAATTGCTTTTTTTCAAAAGCACTTTGGCCATTGTATGTAATACTAATTATATTAAATATTATAATCTTAAGAATGCTATAATCAAAAAACCTGCCTCACAGCAGGTTTTCCCATATCTAAAAAGTTTTAAAACAAACCCTCATCCACAAAATTCGGCAACGTCACTTTCAAATTTGGCTCAGCTTCCATTGCTCTCTTAATTGCGAAAACAGCACCTTCATTTCTTGCCCAGCTTCGTCGGGAAATTCCGTTGTTCACGTCCCAGAAAAGCATTGATTTTAATCTTCTGTCGGCATCATCGCTTCCATCGAGCAACATCCCGAAACCGCCGTTGATCACTTCTCCCCAACCAACGCCACCACCGTTGTGAATACTCACCCAAGTCGCCCCACGGAAACTGTCGCCAATCACGTTGTGGATCGCCATATCTGCCGTAAATCTTGAGCCGTCATAAATATTGGAAGTCTCCCTGTACGGCGAATCCGTTCCCGAAACATCGTGATGGTCTCTTCCCAAAACCACCGCTCCGATTTCTCCGTTGGCAATGGCTTTGTTGAAGGCTCCAGCGATTTTCATTCTTCCTTCCGCATCGGCATACAAGATTCTCGCCTGCGAACCAACGACCAGATTGTTTTCCTGAGCACCTTTGATCCACGTGATATTGTCTTTCATCTGCTGTTGGATTTCTTCCGGCGATGTTTTAATCATTTCCTCTAAAACGGCACACGCAATGTCATCCGTTTTCTGTAAATCTTCAGGTTTTCCGCTGGTACAAACCCAACGGAACGGCCCGAAACCATAATCAAAACACATAGGCCCCATAATATCCTGAACATATGACGGATATTTAAACTCCCTTCCAATCGTAGTATTTTCCGACATTACATCGGCTCCGGCTCTGGAAGCTTCGAGTAAAAAGGCATTTCCGTAATCGAAGAAATAAGTTCCTTTTGCGGTATGTTTGTTGATGGCGGAAGCGTGTCTTCTCAAAGTTTCCTGAACTTTTTCTTTGAATAATTCAGGGTTTTCTGCCATCATCGTATTTGATTCCTCAAAGGTTTGCCCTACCGGATAATAACCGCCCGCCCAAGGATTGTGAAGCGAAGTCTGGTCTGAACCAATATCGATTTTTAAATTTTCTTTATCAAATTTCTCCCAGATATCGACAATGTTTCCGAGGTAAGCCAAAGAAACCGTTTCCTGATTTTCCTGTGCTTTTCTTACTCTTGCCACCAGTTCATCCAAATTTTCGTGAATCTCATTCACCCATTTCTGTTCGTGACGGATTTTTGTAATTTTTGGATTCACTTCCGCAATCACGGTGATACAACCTGCGATATTTCCGGCTTTTGGTTGAGCTCCGGACATTCCACCTAAACCTGAAGTAACGAATAATCCGCCTTTAGGCTCTTTATTGATTTTTCTGAAAGCATTCAAAACCGTAATCGTCGTTCCGTGCACAATTCCCTGCGGACCAATGTACATATAAGATCCTGCTGTCATTTGCCCGTACTGCGAAACACCAAGCGCATTGAATTTTTCCCAATCATCCGGTTTGGAATAATTTGGAATCATCATTCCATTCGTCACTACTACTCTTGGCGCATCTTTGTGTGAAGGAAATAATCCCATCGGATGACCGGAATACATTGTCAACGTTTGTTCGTCCGTCATTTCCGACAGATATTTCATAGTTAGAAGATACTGCGCCCAGTTGCTGAACACCGCACCGTTTCCACCGTAAGTAATCAGTTCGTGTGGATGTTGCGCCACGGCATAATCCAGATTATTCTGAATCATCAGCATAATCGCTTTTGCCTGCTCAGATTTTCCGGGATATTCTGCAATATCTCTCGCTTTCATCTCATAATCCGGACGGAAGCGGTACATATAAATCCTGCCGTATTTCTCCAATTCTTCCCTGAATTCCGGCAACAATTCTGCGTGGAATTGCGGTTCGAAATAGCGTAAAGCGTTTTTCAGTGCGAGTTTTTTCTCTTCATCTGAAAGAATTTCTTTACGTTTAGGAGCGTGGTTGATGTGGGTTTCGTATGGTTTTGGTTGAGGTAATTCTGTTGGAATTCCCTGTTGTATTTGTTGTTGGAAAGTCATAATGAAGTTTCGATTTTCAAAGTTTTAAAGATATTCAATTTGAAAAGATACCGCAATTTATTGAGGAAAAATTCCCCTCCTCTGGAGGAGAGAAATTTGAAATTGTAAATTTTAGATTTCGGGGGTGGTTAATTATGCTGAACCACCCCGTCTTCTCCCTTTGGTCGAATCCACTTCTCCAGAGGAGGGGGATTTTGAAATTCACTAGGTGAATTTTAGAAGAATGGTTTATTAGGAAACTAATTTATGAAATTTCTTAGAACAGTTTCTATCACTTATATTTGCACCTTCAAAAAACGATTCCAGTACACAACTTTAAAGCTATCAAGAAATGAATTACGAAGATAAAATCCAACAATCTGAAACGCGTGTTTTCAAAGTGGTTTTCCCGAATACGACCAATCATCACAACACGATGTTCGGCGGGAAAGTAATGGAAATGATGGATGAAGTAGCGTTTATGACCGCCACACGATTTGCAAGAAAGTCTTTTGTAACTGTGAGTTGTGACAGAATCGATTTTAAGAAACCAATTCCGGCTGATACGATCGTGGAACTAGTCGGACGCATAAAATATGTCGGAAACACCAGCGTAAAAGTGAATGTGGAGATTTTTGTGGAGGAAATGTACAACGATGTTCGAGAAAAGGCTGTTTCAGGCGATTTTACTTTGGTTGCGATTGATGAGAATAAGAAACCGCTGAAAATATTCAGAGACTTAAACTAAAAAATAAAAGCTTACCAGATTGGTAAGCTTTTATTTTTTATTCTACGATGTCGTCGTTTTCCTCTTCGTGGTCATCTTCATTGTCACTTTGACTGTAATAATTATTTTCTTCATCGGGAAGCTGGTCAGTAATCTGGTCAAAATTATCATCGTCTTCAGCACCTGGAACGTCTAGTCCGAATGGCATTTCGTCGTTCACCTGGCTTGCGTCTCTGATTGGATTTCCGTCGCCATCCAGCGGGATGTGTTCTTCTCTGTTGAAAATGTCTTCACCTGGATTGTAATCCAAATCTTCTAAATTTTTTTCGATGTTATCTTCTGGTGTCATAATATTTATTTTTGGTTGATTGAAGATAGACAAATATGATTCCAAGCTGAACGGCAAATTTAATTTTGATGAAATTAATTATAAACTTCAGGATTCACGCAGGTTGGCATTTTTTCTCCTTTTGCAAAAGCGACTACGTTTTCCGACGCCAGTTTTGACATTCCGCTTCTTGCTTCCAGAGTTGCAGAACCGATGTGTGGCAGAACGCAAACGTTTGAAAGTTCTAACAATGGACTGTCTTTTTGCACCGGTTCCGGATTGGTAACGTCTAAACCTGCGCCCCAGATTTTGCCTGATATCAAAGCCTCGAACAAATCTTTTTCATTATGGAAACCACCTCTTGCGGTGTTGATGAAAATCAGATTCTCTTTCATTTTTTCAAAAACAGATGTGTTGAAAAGGTCAGCTTGTTCCGGTGTGTAATTAGCATGAATGCTGATAATATCTGAACTTTCAACTAATTCGTCAAAAGAAACATATTTTGCGCCGAGTTCTTTTTCGGCTTGTTCGTTGTGACTTCTGTTGTGATAAATGATGTTCATTCCGAATGCGGCTTTACACTTTTCAGCCATTTCAAAACCGATTCTGCCTAAGCCTAAAATGCCTAAAGTTTTTCCGTAAAGTTCCTGACCGAGTTCTTCTAAGGCGTCAAAGTCTTTCCAGTTTCCGGATTTTACTTTTGCAATATTGTAGCTTGCTCTTCTGGAAACCATTTGCATTAGTAGAAATGCGACGTCGGAAGTGGCGCGGCTCAAAACGTCTGGTGTATTTCCAACTGCGATTTTTCTTTTTGTGGCTTCTGCAATATCAACCTGGTCGAAACCTACGGAGAATAGAGCGATTGCTTTTACATTCGGGCAGGCGTCGAAGAAGTCTTTGTCGTATTTGCTTTTTCCAACGCTCAGAATGATGTCTGCTTTTTTGCAGTTTTCCAACCATTCTTGGTAGCTTGGATTTTCTGTTTCTGAAGTGATGATTTCGAGATTGTTTTCTGTGATGATATCTAACCCAACTTGTGGAATTTTCTTGTTTATGAATACTTTCATTTTATTTAGATTTTATAATATTAATAATGTCTGGTTAACCACCCCGATATTTTACCTTCGGTAAATTATCGCCCTCCAGAGGAGGGGAATTTTTTTAACAGCGAATCTGCAGCCCGACTTGAGCGGAAATCCTTTTTTGCTTGTACTAAATTTCTAGTTATTGGCAAACCGTCTGCAAAAAAGATTGGGAGCGGAAGGCGGAAATAGCTGCCCAAATCCTACTGATTAAAATACAAAAACCGGAAATAGCTCTCCGGTTTATATGTTGTTTTAATATTGTTATCAAAAATTATTCCTGCGCTGGTCTTTCTTTGTCTTTTGTGAAAAAGAATTTGATGATGATAGGTAGAGTAGTTACCAGAACGATAATCAGGACGATGATTTCTAATTTTTTCTTCAAATCGATTCCGAACTGGTCCATAAACAATTTGTCCAGATAATGGCCTGCGTAAATCATTATGTATGACCAAAGTATTGCTCCGACAACGTTGTAAAGGAAGAATTTCTTTTTGTCCATTTTCACAATTCCTGCTACGATGGGTGAGAAAGTTCTTACAATTGGGAGAAATCTGGATAAAATAACGGCAACAGTGCCGTGCTCTTCGAAGAAATCGTGCGCTTTGAAAAGGTATTTTTTCTTGAAAAGAAAGGTGTCTTTTCTTTCATACAACAACGGTCCGCTTTTGTAACCAAACCAATACCCAACCTCGTTTCCAATGACTGCAGCAATTGCAACGGCTGTTGCTAGAATGGTAGTATCCAGAAAATCTGAACCTGTAGTGCCGAAAGTGGTATCGATGATTTTAACGGCATAAATCCCAGAAATGAAAAGTAAACTGTCACCCGGCAAGAAGAAACCAACGAAAAGCCCTGTTTCTGCAAAAATGATGAATAAGATAAGCCAAAATCCACCCAAATGGATGTAAAATTCGGGGTTTAATAAGTCTTTCCAGCTTTGGTATTCCATAAATTATAAGTCTTCGGCAAATATATTAAAAGCAATCTGAATTAATCAGTTTAAAATAAATATTTAGGATTATTTAACGTCAAGTACTATGTTTAGTCATATTTGCCGCCCCATTTGTCTTTGAGCTGCTCCTTGATTTTTTTCTCCGTCGAGTTGTTAGCTGGTTGATAAAATGCAGTTCCTTTAATCTCCTCTGGCAGAAATTCCAAATCCACAAAATTACCTTCGTAAGAATGGGCGTATTGATAATCTTTCCCGTAATCCAGATTTTTCATCAGTTTCGTTGGCGCATTTCTGAGATGGAGCGGAACAGGGAGATTTCCTGTCTTCTTTACAAAAGCCATTGCTTCGTTGATGGCATTGTATGTGGAGTTGCTTTTTGGGGAAACAGCGAGATAAACTGCAGTTTCACTGAGGATGATTCTCGCTTCCGGATTTCCGATGACGTTAATGGCTTGGAAACAGTTGTTCGCCATTACCAAAGCATTTGGATTCGCTAAACCAATGTCTTCTGCCGCGAGAATCATCATTCTTCGGGCAATGAATTTGATATCTTCGCCACCGACGAGCATTCTTGCCAACCAGTAAACAGCGCCGTTTGGGTCGGAACCACGCATCGATTTGATGAAGGCTGAAATGATGTCGTAATGTTGCTCTCCATTTTTATCGTACAACGCCATATTTTCCTGCAAAACAGAAAGAACATCTTTGTTGGAGATTTTATTTTTCTTGGCAGATTTGAATTGATTCAGAACCAGTTCGATGGAATTGATTAATTTTCTAGCGTCGCCTCCGGAATATTGGATGAAAGCTTCTTTTTCTTCGAGGAAGAATTTGGTGTTATAAAGTTCGTTATATTTTGAAACCGAAATATCAGCCAATTCTTCTAATTTTTCAAAAGTCAAGGCTTTCAAAATATAAACCTGAGTTCGTGAAAGCAAAGCGGAAACTACTTCGAAACTTGGATTTTCAGTCGTTGCACCAATCAACACAATCCAGCCTTTTTCTACCGCGTGAAGTAACGAATCTTGTTGAGATTTATTGAATCTGTGGATTTCATCAATGAACAATATTGGGCTTTTTCCAGAAAAGAGATTCTGCTTTTTAGCTTCATCAATGATGTCTCGGACGTCTTTTACACCTGCTGAAACTGCGGATAATTTGTAGAATTTTCTTCCTGAACTTTCCGAGATGATTTCTGCCAAAGTAGTTTTTCCCGTTCCTGGCGGACCCCAGAAAATCAGTGAATTGATGGTGTCATTCTCCATCATTCTTTTGATAGTTCCGGATTTTCCTGTAAGGTGCTCCTGACCTAGAACGTCATCAAGAGTCTTCGGGCGGAGAATTTCTGCTAAAGGAATATTCTGATTCATCTTACAAAAATATAGCATTTATACGTATTTGTAAAAAAATCAAAAAGAAATAACATATTTAAGTTTTTTTTGTAATTTTAACAAAGAATAATCGGTATGATTATAGATTTAATACTTATTAATTTAATATATCAATAAAATGCTACAGTACAATTTAAAATGCACAAATTATGAAAACAACAAAAAAACTTCTGCTTTTCGGGAATGTTTGCATCTTCGCTTCATTCTATACTCAAATTGGAATTAATACACCATCACCCTTAGCTGCTCTGGATGTCAACGGCAATCTTAAAGTCCGTACTGTTCCCGAGATAACAGATGTTACAGGTCATCATTTGCTTACAGTCAAATTGAGTGATAATGAGGTAAATCGGATTAATCCTAATATCTTCGCTCTCAACAATAATACATCGGTTTCAAAAGCTAGAACAACTTCTGGTGTATATTTACTAGCTGTTGGATTGACTTTATTTGATACTTCCTGGTATCTGATGAGATTTGATAATATAACCATCAATTCTTCTAATTTCACAACTTCCGCATCCGATTTTTATTATACAGTTCCAACTTCTGGGAAATATGTTATTGATCTCAATTTTAAAAACAGTACACTTCTTTCACTTGGTGTTGCAACCAATGCACAAATAGGTATTTTGAGAACTCCCGTGTCTGGCTCATCTGTTCTGGTTGACTCGAAATATATGAACGTTGTAGGATTGGCATTAGTTGCAAACTATTATTTTGAAACAATTAATTCTGTATATGAGTTGGAAGCAGGAGACAAAATTAGATTCATTTATAACAGAGGTGCTTTAGCTTTAGGATTGGGATTACTTTCTAATTCTTCTGGTGGTACTTATATTTATAAAGTTTCTAATTAGAAAATTACTTTTAAATATTTTATGATTATCATTGATGGAATAACAAACTCTTTCAATGTTTATAGCTTTTTGATCATTTCATTTCTAAAAACTATTCTTTTTTTTTATACAGTTATCAAAATAGTGCACAAAATGAATTTGTCAAAACTATTTAATGCTTATATTAAAAAAAAAGGTAAGGCAAAATTATGGTTTTCAGTATGTTAGAAGCGATTTTGCAAAGTTTAAGGTTGTCGTTTTGCGGATATTTTAGAATATTGAGAGGAGAAAAAATAAGATTAAAGTTTCCGATTAATCACATAATCCAGCATCAGTTTCAAAGATTCTTTAGCTTCGTTATCAGGAAATTCAGCTAGAATATCAAGCGCTTTTTGCTGATAATTTTTCATAGTTTGAATGGCGTAATCCATTCCGCCAGAGGATTTTACGAATTCTACCAGTTCACGAACTTTTTTAGAATCGTTATTATGGCGTTTTATCGTTGCAAAATATTTTTTGTAATTCTCAGGACTAGCATTTTTCAAAGTGTAAATCAACGGCAAAGTCATCTTTTGTTCCTTGATGTCGATTCCCACAGGTTTCCCAATGATGTTGCTCGTCTGATAATCAAAAAGGTCATCTTTAATTTGAAAAGCCATTCCAGTCAAAGTTCCGAATTCCTGCATTTTTTTCGCAGTCGCTTCGTCCACATTATTAGAAAGAACGCCAACTTCACAACAAGCCGCAATCAAAGTTGCTGTTTTTTGACGTATAATTTCGTAATAAATATCCTCCGTAATATCCAGTTTTCTGGCTTTTTCTAACTGCAACAATTCGCCTTCAGACATTTCCCGAATTGTCCTCGCAATCACAGAAAGCAAATCAAAATCTTTGTTGTCCGTAGAAAGCAAAACTGATTTCGAAAGTAGATAATCGCCCACCAAAACCGCAATTTTATTCTTCCAAAGCGCATTGATAGAAAAGAAATTCCGGCGCTTAAAACTCTCATCCACAACATCATCGTGCACCAGAGTTGCTGTATGAATCAACTCAATCATACTCGCACCACGGAAGGTTTTTTCGTTCACATTTCCGACCAATTTTGCACATAAAAATACAAACATCGGGCGCATCTGTTTCCCTTTTGTGGTTACAATAAAACGCGTGACTTTGTCCAACAGCGCCACATTACTTTTCATCGATTCATAAAACTTTTGTTCAAAAAGTTTCATTTCTTCAGAAATCGGAGCTTTGATGAGTTCTACTGTATTTGCCACTGTTTGTGATTAAAAAATAATGTTTTTTGGAGCAAGAAGATTCGTATTTCTTTTCACGTTTCCCACCCGCTGTCCGTTGCAATCTTTTTTTTCAAAAAAGGATTTCCACTACCATCGGGGCTATGTTGAGGATTTATCTATCAATTGACCCAAAACTATTCTACAAATATAAATATTCTAAATCTTTAAATAGAATAAAAGAGTGACTTTGAAACGCTTTTTGATTTTAATCACAAATTGGAGATTTGTAATCATAAAATCAATTCATCCAACTTTATCGAAATTGAATCAAACACGTTCTTTATTATTTATACTTTCTAATGAAATTTCGCTTTAATTAACAGTATTGTTCAAATATAATTATTGCAAATCCTCAAACGGAATAAAATATAGACTTTGCGGGACTTTTTTAAGTTTGATATTGAACCGTTCTCCCGAAATATAAACGCCTTTTTCCGTCGCCGTTATTCCCTCGATTTGTCCAATGTTGAAAGCTCTTCCCAAAGAAAACTTCTTCAATGGCTTGGTGAAAAACAGATTTCCAAGATCATCTTTCTCAAAGATCATCATATAAACCGACGCATTTTTGGTGTAGCCAACAACGTATAATCTATTATCAAAAAACGAAGCATCTGTCACAACAAAGCCAGTATCAAAAAATTCCAGTTTCTGAGCAGGTTGATTTTCCTCCAAATTTTTATCGATAACATAATGAGAAACTGTATTTGTAATCCATTCTTTCGTGAAAATATGAATGTTTCCATCCAAGAAAATCATCGCTTCTGCATCAAAATTATTGTTGATATTCTTCGGCGTAAAATCATCTTGTTCGGGATAAAAAAACGGAATAGTCTTGATAGAATCCGTAATGATTGAATCATTTTTAAAAGGGATTCGATAAACTTTCAAATCTTTCCTCGTTCCCAGATTATTCCCAAATTCTCCGACATACAAATTGTCGCCATCATTTGTCATCGCTTCCCAATCGATATTTTTAAGACCAGTCTGGAAAGTTTTTTCGATGTGTGGACTTCCAGGTTTTATTTCAAAAATTTCACTGGTATTTCCACTGTCATTAAAAGAAAATAATCTTCCATTTAGATTAGTCAGACCAGAAGATTCTTCCAAAGAATCACTTAAAACAGCGATTTTATATTTTTTGAGATTG
>Ga0308157_10007944_pt1 | contig 12195 bp, 9 predicted proteins | sample PhyBR1_FD_201035 | JGI IMG/M metagenome (GOLD analysis project Ga0308157, IMG submission 201035) | Phyllosphere microbial communities from UC Gill Tract Community Farm, Albany, California, United States - DLSLB.R1 | ecosystem: Host-associated > Plants > Phyllosphere > Unclassified | place: USA...
AACTCGGCGAAGGCCATGTGCGTGCCCGCGCCGTTGCCGGTGGAGGCGTAGTTGTACTTGCCGGGGTTGGCCTTCACCAGCTCGACGAACTCCTTGAGCGTGCGCACGTTGATCACATCGGGGTTGATGGTGAGCACGTTCGACACGTCGAGCACCGGCGCCACGGGCACGAAATCGGCCTCCACGTCGAAGGGCAGCTTTTTGTACAGCGCGGCGTTGCTGCCGTGCGTGGCGGCGGTGCCGAACGAGAGCGTGTAGCCGTCGGGCTTGGCATGCGCGACGTACTCGCTGGCGATGTTGCCGGCGGCGCCCGACTTGTAGTCGATGATCACGGGCTTGCCGAGCTGGCGCGACAGCGGCTCCTGGATGGCGCGGGCCACCACGTCGACGCCCGAGCCGGCCGGGAAGCCCATGATCAGTGTGACGGGTTGTTGCGGCCAGTCGGGCTGGGCCAGTGCCAGGGTCGATGCGGCGGCGGTGCAGAGCAAGGCGCCAGCGGCCCGCAGGGCGCGACGCGAGAAGGGAGAATGGGCCATATCGGTCTTTCTTCGAGGCGGACGGTGCAGGCGCACATTGTGGCGCGCGGCTGATAACTGTTTGCACATGTGCTTATGCACCGCGCCCCTTGCCTCTCCATAATCGCTCCATGGTCCGCCCCACACAACAACTCCACGCCCCTCGCGAGCCGGTGCCCGTGCGCGCCGCCGCCACCGTCCTGCTGCTGCGCGACACCGACGCCGGCCTCGAGCTCCTCATGACCCGCCGCTCGGCCACCGCGAGCTTCGCCCCCGGCGCCTACGTCTTTCCGGGGGGCCACATCGACGCGGCCGACGCCGCCGCCGCGCGCATCGCGGCACGCCGCGCCACGCAGAGCGGCACGCAGCACACGCAGGCCATCGCCGCGATCCGCGAGGCCTTCGAAGAACTCGGCATCCTGCTGGCCCGCCACGCCGATGGCCGCGCGGTGAGCGCCGACGAGGTCGCCGCGATGGACCGCAGCGCCACCGCCGGCGCGGCCTTCGCCGACCAGTGCGCGGCGCGCGGCCTGGTGCTGTCGGCCGACGAGGTCTTCACCTTCGCGCACTGGATCACCGACCGCGACCTGCCCAAGCGCTTCGACGTGCCCTTCCTGGTGGCGCGCATGCCCGAAGGCCAGACGCCCACGGCCGACGAGAGCGAGCAGTTCGAGCCCTGCTGGGTGCGCCCGGCCGATGCGCTGGCGCGCCACGAGGCCGGCAGCTTCTTCATGATCTTCCCGACCATCCGCACGCTGCAGCGCATGGCGGCCTATGCATCGGTCGACGCGGTGCTGGCGGCCTGCGCACCCGTGGCTGGCGGCGAAGAGAAACCGCTGTGGACCAGCTGCCCGCGCGCCGGCCTGCTCAAGGGCGAGGACGCGCGCTACATGGAACACGAATCGCCTTTCGGCGAACTCGCGCTGGTCTGCCCCGACGGCCAGATCGCGCACACGCTCGACTGGCAGAGCACGCAGCCCGTGGCACTGCTGAAGAACGTGCAGCGCCTCACCGCGCCGAACCCCAGCGCCATGACCGGCCCGGGCACCAACACCTACCTTGTCGGCGATGCGGCCACCGGCTACCTTGTGATCGACCCGGGTCCGAACGACGCGACGCACCTCGCACGGCTGATGAACGCCACGCAGGGCGACATCCGCCTCATCGTCTGCACGCACTCGCACGCCGACCACTCGCCGGGCGCCGCGCCGCTGCAGGCGCTGTGTGCTGCAGAGCGCAAGCCGCCGATCCTGGGCCTGTCGTCCGCGCCCACGGCACGCGCCACCGCACGCTTCAGCGCCGAGCGCGAACTGGCCGACGGCGAACGGCTGGTGCTCTCGGGCACCGCCGCCGACGGCACGCCGCTCATGCACACGCTGCGCGCCATCCACACGCCCGGCCATGCGGCCAACCACCTGTGCCTGGTGCTCGAAGAAGACGGCCTGCTGTTCTCGGGCGACCACATCCTGAACGGCAGCACGACGGTGGTCGATCCGCCGGACGGCGACATGACGGCGTATCTCGATTCGCTCGACAAGCTCGATGCGGCCTGCGCGGCCGGTGGCATCGAGTTCATCCTGCCGGCACACGGCTACGTGATCGGCTTTGCGCGCACGGCCATCGCGCACCTGAAGGCGCACCGCCTCAAGCGCGAGGCCAAGATCGCCGCCGCGATGCAGCGGCTGCCCGAAGGCACGCCGGAGCAATGGCTGCCGCTCGCCTACGACGACGTGCCCGAGCGCATGTGGCCGGTGGCGGCGCGTTCGCTGGCGGCGCACGTGGCGCGCATCCGGCAACTGGCCGACGCGCGATGAACCGCTCGAACCGCCCCTCTGCGCCCGACGACGAAGGCGTGCGCCTGGCCAAGCGCGTGGCCGCGATGGCCCAGGTGTCGCGCCGCGAAGCCGAACTGCTGATCGAGAACGGCGCGGTGCGCGTGGACGGCGTGCCCGCGCTGCTGCCGCAGTCGCGCGTGCAGGCGAACCAGCAGGTCGAGATCGCCGCCGGCGCGCGCCCCGAGCCGATCGTGCCGGTGACGCTGGTGCTCTACAAGCCCGCCGGCATGCCGACCGACACCGCGCACCAGCTGCTGGTGGCCGCCAACCACCACGATCCCGAGCGCGAGGGCCAACGCTTCCTGCCGGCGCATGTGCGCGGGCAGCGCTGCATGACACCGCTCGAAACCGGCGCCAGTGGCCTCGTGGCCTACACGCAGGAATGGCGCATCGAGCGCAAGCTGCAGGAAGACGCGGGCATCCTCGAACATGAAGTGATGGTCGACGTGACCGGCCCGGTCGGCCCCGAGGTGCTGGCGCGGCTGGAGCGTTCGCCCGCGCGCGTGAGCATCGGCCGCCAGGCCGACGACCAGACCGGCCTGCGCTTTGCGCTGAAGGGCGCGCGCCCCGGACAGATCGCGAACATCTGCGACACCGTGGGCCTGCGCATCGTGGCGATGCGGCGCCTGCGCATCGGCCGCGTGCCGCTGGCCGGGCTGCAGCCGGGGCAGTGGCGCTACCTGGCGCCGCACGAGCGTTTTTGACAAAGGACCGAGGCGACGAGGCAGCACCGCAAACTGCCCCTTGAAGACAGCGGCTTCGCGCCGCACACGGGAGATTCCAGCACCATGAAGTTCGGCACACCGACCCGCACCCTGGCCAGCATCCTGCCGCTGACACTGCTGGCTGGCTGCAGCCCCCTCACCGCCCTGCTGTTCCCCGACACGCCGATCGGCGCGCCCGCCGCGACAACGGCCACCAAGCCCGCGACCCGCCCCACCGTGGTTTCGAAAGACGGCCTTGCGCCGATCACCGCGGTGCAGGTGGACCGCATCCGCAAGGTCGTCGGCGCCAAGCCCCCGAGTCCTGCGGTGGGCAAGGTGGTGGGGAGCGCGTCGCCAGCCATCGAATCCTTCCTGCGCACCGAAGGTTGCATCACGGCGCGCAACGGCGCGGTGCTCAACCCCTTCGCGGCGCCCGGCCATCTCTTCGACAGCACAGGCTTCCAGGGCGGCCCGATGGCCGGGATGCAGTACCACGACAAGACCGCCTGCGTGACGGTGCAGCGCATCCAGAACTGGAAGCTGGTGTCGCCCCGGCGGCTGCGCTTCGACGTGGTCTATGTGGGCGAGGACGGCGAGGAGCGCGCCATCAAGCGCCACGAACTCATGCGCCAGCCCAAGGGCGGCTGGCTGTTCACGCGCTGATCGATACAGCCGCGGCCTGCGCGCGCAGGCCGACGCCGAACGACAGCTGCGCCACGATGCCCGCCCCGGCCAGCACGATCGCCGCCGCGAGTGCGGGGTTGCCGTGGCCCATGCCCGCGAGCGCGGTGCACAGCGCACCGATCGCCATCTGCGTGGCACCGTACAGCCCCGAGGCCGAGCCGATGACCTTCGGATTGACGCCGATCGCCAGCGTCAGCGCGGCCGGCGAGGCCATGCCGGCGCCCACCGTGAAGAGGAACATGCTCGCGACGATCAGCGGCACCGAGAGCTGCCCCGCGAGCGCCGCGCCCAGCAGCACAAAGGCCGCCGCCACGCTCAGCGCGTTGGAACGCACCATGAGCCGGTCGAGCCGCACGCGCGAGATCAGCCGGCTCGTGAGGAAGCTGCCCAGCCACACGCCCGACACGAGGATAGCGAGGTAGATGCCGGCCTCGTGCGCGGGCCGGTGCAGCTGGTCCACGAAGATGAAGGGCGCCGAGGCGATGAAGGCGTACATCGACGTGGTGGCGCAACCGCCGCCCACCGAGAAGCCGACGAACGCGCGCGAGCCCACCAGCTGCCGGTAGTTGCGCGCGAGCGCGGCACCGTCGAGCGCCGCGCCGGGCGAGCCCGTCTCGGGCAGCAGGCGCCAGGCGAAGAGAAAGCCGACGACGCCCAGCGCGAAGAGCGCGTAGAAGATCGAGCGCCAGCCGAGCGCGGTGGCCAGTGCACCGCCGATGAGCGGCGCCACGCTCGGGCCCACCGCCACCATGAGGTTCATGAGCGCGAGGCGGCGCGTGGCCTCCTGCGGCTCGGCCGTGTCGCGCACGATGCTGCGGCCCAGCACGAGCCCCGCGCAGCCGCCCACGGCCTGGAACAGGCGCGCGGCGATCAGCGCATGCACGTCGGGCGCCACGGCCGCCGCCAAGCCCGACACGGCGTAGATCGCGAGCCCCGCCAGCAGCACAGGCCGACGACCGAAGCGGTCGGCCAGCGGGCCGTACACCAGCTGTCCGGCAGCCAGGCCGAGGATGTACAGGCTCACCGTCATCTGCATCGCGCCCATGCCGGCGCCGAGGCTCTTCGCGGCGACGGGCAGCGCGGGCACGAAGACGTGCATCGCCAGCGTGCCGCTGAAGGTGACCAGCGCGAGGAGCCACAGCGGCGCGTGCCGCGGGCGTGGCGGCAAGGAGTCGCTCATCGGGCGGTCGTGGTGGGCTTGCCTTGCGCGAGTGCGTCGTCGGCCGGCTCCCAGCCGCCACCGAGCGCCATGAACAGCACGACCTGGTCATCGGCCAGCTGCGCTTCGCTGGCCGCCAATGCGGCATCGGCGCCGGCCAATGCGCGCTCGGCGTCGAGCGCGTCGAGGTAGGCGGTGCGGCCGTTGCGGTACAGCTGGCGCGCCTGCGCGGCGACCTTGGCGCTTTCGTCGCGCGATGCCTGCAGGGCAGCGCGGCGGTCGAGCTCGCGGGCGTAGGTGCCGAGCGCGGTCTCGGTCTCGCGCAGCGCGGTCAGCACGGTGCCGTCGAACTTCGCGAGCGCGGCGCGCGTGCCGGCCTCGGCCTGCGCGATGCGGGCCTGCGCGGCGCCGGTGTTGGGCACGGTCCATGAGATCAGGGGGCCGAGGCTCCAGGCCAGGGTGTCCTTGCGGCCGAAGTCGTTGGCATGGCCGGCGGAGGAGCCTGACAGGCCCAGCGTGACCTTCGGATAAAGGTCGGCCGTGGCCACGCCGATGCGCGCGGTCGACGCGGCCAGGCTGCGTTCGGCCTGGCGGATGTCGGGCCGGCGGCGCAGCAGCGCGGCACCGTCGCCCACCGGCAGTGTGCCGGCCACGCGCGGCGCCGTGGTGCAGTCGGCCACCTCGCGCGGAAAGTCTTGCGGCAGCGCGCCGGTGAGCGTGGCCAGGCGGTACAGCGCGCCCTGGCGCTGCGCCTTCAGCGGCGGCAGCGCGGCATCGAGCTGCGCGAGCTGGGCGCGCGCGCGGCCGGCGTCGATGGCACCGGCCCGGCCTGCGCGCTGCAGGCGCTCGGTGACATTCACGGCGTCCTGCTGCAACGCGACCGACTTCTGCGCGATCTGCAGCCGCAGGCCGGCCGAGCAGGCTTCGGCGTAGGCGCGCGCGGTGCCGGCCGCGACGTTCACGCGCACGAGGTCGAGCGCAGCTTCGGCGGCCTGGCTGTTGGCGGCGGAGGCCTCGATGGCGCGGCGGATCTGGCCGAACAGGTCGACCTGGTACGACAGCGACGCACCCGCGCTGTAGTTGAAGGCGTTCGGCGGTTCGTAGCCCTTCTGCAGCAGCGACAGGCCCGAGACGTGGCCGAACGACGGCCCGCCGTTGACGCCGATCGTGGGGTACTTGGCGCCGGCCACTTCGGTTTCGATGGCGCGTTCGCGCTCGAGGTTGGCGACGGCCTGGCGCAGGTCGGTGTTGTGCGCGAGCGCTTGCGTGACGAGCCGGTCGAGCAGCGGGTCGTGGTACAGGCGCCACCAGTGCGCGGGCAGCGGCGCAGCATGGGCCGGTGCTTCGGCGAAGGGCTTGCCGGCAGCGGGCTGGCTGGCCAGCGCCTCGGACGGCTGGTGATAGTCGGGGCCGACCGCCGCGCAGGCCGCGAGTCCGGCCGCGACCGCGAGCGAAGCCATGCGAAAGGCGAAGCGGGTCATGGCGGTCATCCCTTCTTCGGTGTGGCAGCAGCGTGGGCCGCGTCACGTTCCAGGACCTGCACGGTGACCGTCTGCCCGGCCACGAGGCGCGCGCCTTCGGGCAGCGGGTCGAGCTTCACGCGCACGGGGATGCGCTGCGCCAGCCGCACCCAGTTGAAGGTCGGGTTCACGCTGGGCAGCAGGTTGGCGCTGGTGGAGCGGTCGCGGTCGGCAATGCCGGCGGCCACGCTGTCGACCGCGCCTTCGAGCACCGCGCCGCCACCCATCGGCGTCACGCGCACGCGGTCGCCCAGGTGGATGCGCGGCAGCTTCGTCTCCTCAAAGTAGCCCTCGACATAGAACGACTGCGCATCGACCAGCGCGAGCACCGGCCGGCCCGCGGCGGCGTAGCTGCCCTGGCGCAGGTCGAGGTTGGTGACGAGGCCGGCGGCGGGCGCGCGCACCTCGGCGCGCTGCAGGTTCAGGCGCGCCGAATCGAGCGCCACCTCGGCCTGCGCGACGGCGGCGCGTGCCTGCTCGACGCGGGCGCGGGTCTGTTCGCGCGATTCCTTCGACACCAGGTCGTCGAGCCCGGTGTTGCGTGCGTTCTCGCGCTGGGCCTGCGCGCTCACGGCGCGCTGCGCGGCGAGCGCGGCCTGCGCCTGGCGCACGGCGAGGTCGTAGCGCGCACGGTCGACCTCGAACAGCAGCGTGCCGGCAGCGACGGCCTGGTTGTCGTGGACCGGCACGGCGGTGACCAGGCCCGAGACGTCGGGCGCGATCTGGACCACGTTGGCGCGCACGCGGCCGTCGCGCGTCCACGGCGCGAGTTCGTAGTGGTCCCACAGGCGAAAGCCCGCCCAGACGGCGGCGGCCACCACGGCCACGGTGAGAAGAACGCGCAGCAGGCTCTGGGCCCGGGGGTTGTCTGCGAAGGGGTTGGCTTTCATGGGAATCTCTGTGTTGTTTGAGTTGTCGGTGCGGGCGTCATTGCAGGTACGCCATGAGGCGGCTCAGGCCGTAAAGCAGCAGCAGGTACAGCGCCATGTCGAACAGTGCCGGGTGCCACACCCAGCGGTACAGGCCGGTGGCGGCGAGCAGCCGGCGCACGCCCCACAGGGCGAGCAGCGCGGCGCCGGCCAGCAGCATGAGCCAGGGCACGTAGAGCCCGTAGAAACTGGCTTCGCCGATCATGCGGACGCTCCTTGCGGTGAAGAAGACGCGCCCGCCAGCGAAGGCGGCGCATCGGGGAACAGGTTGCGGCGCAGGCCGACCAGTGCGGTGACGGCGGCGCGCGACGCGGTGGAGGTGTCGCGCGCCGCGAGCACGGCGGTCAGCGCCTCGTCGATCTGCGGCAGCAGCGCGGCGGGGCGCGGCGTCATGCGGCCTTCGCCGCGCTGGCGGAAGAAACGCGCGATGCCGCCGAGCAGCGCGCCCGCGGTGGCCAGCGGCAGCTGGGCGCGCACACGCTGCAGCACGGCGATGTCGGCGCCCATGCGCAGGTCGCGCAGCGCATCGTCGGCGACCACGCCTTCGACCGTGCCGCCGGACTGCGCGATGCGCGGTGCCAGCAGGCCGATGCGGTCGAGCATGCGCACGGCATAGGCGTCGCTCTGCGCGTACTGCGGCTGGGTCGAGGCGGCCATGTCGCCGAGTTCGCGCCAGGTGGCGCGCTGGATGCGGCGCGCGCTCCAGTCGGCGCCCACCGAGCGCACCAGCCGCGTGACGCGCGCAGCCATCACCACGCCGACGATCTGGCCGAGCATGCTGTTGATGAAGCTCACGAGGTCGGCGCTGGCGGTGTCGTGCATCGCGAGCGTGCCCGACACGCCGAAGATCAGCGCCATCGCGGCCATGAAATGCGTCGGGCGCGGCAGGTACAGGCCCAGCAGCAAAAAGAGCGGCGCGCAGATCAGCGCGAGCATGCCGAAGTCCTGCACCGTGGGCATGAGCACGAGCACGTAGACGGCCGAGATGGGAATGGACCACAGCGTCCACTTCAGAAAGCCGTGCATCGCGGGCACGGGGTCGTCCATGGTCGCGAAGAAGCAGCAGAAGACGGCGGCCATCATGGTCGCGGCCGAACCCATGGGCCAGCCCGTGAGGATCCAGAACGCGCCGCACACGCAGATGGCGATGACGGCGGCCAGCGCCGACAGCAGCGCCATGCCGTGGTCGCGATGCATCGCGCGCTGGCCGAGCGCGGCCGTGCGCCGCAGCGGCGCGCCGCCCTTCAGGCCTTCGTCGATGTCGCGGCGCAGCCGGGCGCAGGCCGTCCAGCCGTCGACCAGCTCTTCGAGCCGGCCCGCGAGACCGATGCGCAGTGCGCGGGCCCAGGGGGTGAGGTCCGCGTCTTGCACAGTGCCGAGCGCACCAATTGCCTGACGCAGCGACTGCAGGCGGGCCGACGCGTCGGCGGCCGGATCGCTTTCCTCGCGCAGCCATTGCGCCGCCAATGCCAGCACGGCGGTGACGTCAGGCGCGAGGCGGCCTTCGGCCTGCACCAGCGCCTGCAGCCTGTCTTCCACGGCCGACAGCGCGGGCGTGAGCGCCGCCACGCGGTCCTGCATGGCGCGGATCGCGCCGGCGGTCCAGCGCAGGTGCGTGGTGTCGAAGGGCACGTGGGTCGAAAGCAGGCGCAGCTGCGTGATGTCGCCCGCGAGGCGGCGGCGGTCGTCGTCCAGGCGCTTGGGGTCGGCGTCCTTGGGGGCGCTTCGGTCGGCGGACTGGAACAGGTCGCCCAGCCACTGGCGCGCATCTTTCAGCGTGCGGTCGAGCAGGCCCAGCACGGTGGGCGCGAGCCCCGCGGGCAGCACGAGGCTGTGGACCAGCGTGGCGCACAGGATGCCCAGGCCGATTTCTTCCACGCGCGCCACGGCGGTGTCGAACAGCACGAGCGGCGTCTGCACCGACGGAAAGCCGATCAGCGCCGCCGTGTAGCCCGCAAGCATGAAGACGTACGAGCGCGGCGTGCGGTCGAGCAGCGAGATGTACAGGCACAGGCCGACCCACAGCGCGAGCACCAGCGTGAGCAGCTCGGGCGCGTTCGAGAGGGCGGGCACCATCAGCACGGTGGCAACGCTGCCGATCAGCGTGCCGCAGAAGCGGAAGACCGCCTTGGAGCGCACGGCGCCGGCCAGCGGGTGGGCGACGACGTAGGTGGTCATGAGCGCCCAGAACGGGCGCGGCAGGCCGGCGCGGCTGGCCAGGTACATCGCCAGCATCGCGGCGGCGAAGCTCTTGACGGAAAAGAGAACTTCCGCGCGGGTGAAGCGCGGCAGGGCCATCGACATCGCCATTTACTGGCCGCGCCCTTCCTGCTGCAGGCTTTGCATGCCGGCGGCACTGCGGCCGAGCTTGGCCTCGAGCGCGCCGAAGACGCGCAAGGTGGCGGCGATGTCCTCGTCGGGAATGCCTTCGAACAGCGCGGTGCGCATCTGGCGCAGCGCGGCCTCGATGGGCTCGCACACGGCGCGGCCGGCGGGCGTGAGGTGCAGCGTCTTGGCGCGGCGATCGGCGGGGTCTTCGCGGCGCTCGACGAAACCGGCCTCGACCAGCTGGTCGAGCGAGCGCACCAGCGACGGCCCTTCGATGCCCAGCGCCTCGGCCACCGTGCCCTGGCGCACGCCGTCTTCCATGCGCCCGAGCACCACGACCGGCCAGGCCAGCGTCTGCGACAGGCCCACGTGCGCCACCGCCTTGTCGGCCGCCGCGCGGTAGCCGCGCTGGAGCACCGACAGCGAGGTGCCGAGCCGCATCAGCGCGTGTTCGCGCAAGAGGGAGATGGGTTCGGTATCGGCCACAGCGTTATCAATTAGTTAGCTTGCTAACAATTGTACGGGTTTCTACCGAGTCTTGCACGCGGCCGCGCACGTCGTCAGCGCGCGGCCCGGGAAAAAGGGGGAAGAAAGAAAAGTGTGAAGCTCGCCGATAAGCCGGATTCTGTGCACCGGCGCCCTCTTGCGAAGACCCCGGCGTGACCGCCATTACTCTGGGCCGTCTGTCGCCAGACGGCTCGATGCCACCTACCCGCCAGCTCAGCGGAACCACCTCGATACTGGCCTACTTGGTGTTGCTGCGCGCAGAGATTGCCCGTTTCACCCGAACTGAATCGGCTCGTCTCTGTTGCTCTGATCCTCACCTCACGGTGGAGAGTCGTTAACTCCTGCGCTGTCCTGTGCAGTCCGGACGTTCCTCCAGTGCGATCTTTCGACCCGATGCTGTTGCCCGAAGGCGCAGCGTCGTCCCTTTCGGGCTTGCACCAGCGGCGGTCTGGCGTGCTTCACCCCTCGATTATCGCCCGCCCCATCAATGACCCTTCGAGCGGTGCCGCGCGCCGATCGTCAGCCGGGCGTTTCGCGGTCGTCGACCTGCACCAGGCCCAGCTTGCGCAACGTCCGGTGGAAGTTGCTGCGGTCGATGCCGGCCTCGCGCGCGGCGCTGGCCACGCGACCGCCGTGACGGGCGAGGACCTCCGAGAGCCAGGCGCGCTGGAAGGCTTCGGTCGCCTCGCGCAGCGTGCCGCCCGTGGCGGCAATCCCCGCGGGTTCGCGCGCCGGGGCCTGCGCAGGCGCCGCCACCGGCGCTGTCGCAGCAGCGGACTCCAGCGCCAGATGGTGCGGCTCGATGGCCGTCCAGCGCGAGCCGCGCGGCTGCTCCCTGAACGCTCGCAGCGAGGCGCGGCTGATCACATGCTCGAGCTCGCGCACGTTGCCCGGCCAGCCGTGCGCCAGCAGGGCGGCCTTCGATGCTGGCGAAAGCCGCAGGTTGCGTGCGCCCAGCCGGTGCTGGTTCTCCTCGAGGAAGCTGCCCGCGAGCACCAGCACGTCGCGCCCGCGTTCGCGCAGCGGCGCGACGACGAGCGGATAGACCGACAGCCGGTGGTACAGGTCGGCACGGAACCGGCCCTGCGCGATGGCTGCGGGCAGGTCGCGGTTGGTGGCGGCAATCACGCGCACGTCGACCTTGCGCGTGCGGTCGCTGCCGGGCCGCTGCACCTCGCCGCTTTGCAGCACGCGCAGCAGCTTGGCCTGCACGCTCCGCGGCAGTTCGCCGACCTCGTCGAGAAAGAGCGTGCCGCCGTCGGCGATCTCGAACTTGCCGTCGCGGTCCTGCACCGCGCCGGTGAACGCGCCGCGCTTGTGGCCGAAGAGTTCGCTGTCGGCCAGTGTCTCGGGCAGCGCCGCGCAGTTGACCTGCACCAGCGGCTGCTCGCTGCGCCGCGAGTGCGCGTGCAGGCGCTGCGCCACCAGGTCCTTGCCGACGCCGGTTTCGCCGAGCAACAGCACCGTGAGGTCGGACACGGCGACCGTGTCGATCTCGTGGCACAGCTGCTTCATCGCCGCGCTGCTGCCCAGCAGCTCGCGCGGCGCGCCGCGGCCTGCGCGCAGGGCTTGCGCGACGGCCTGCTCGCGCATCGCGCGCGCCTGCATCTCGCGGATGGTGTCGGCGGCCTCGATGCCGGTTTCGACGAGCGCGATCAGCGCCTCCATCTGCGCCGGGCTCACGGCATCGAAGGCGTGCGGTTCCAGCGCATCGAGTGTGAGCAGGCCCCAGAGGGCACCGTGCAGGCGCAGCGGCGCGCCCATGCAGTCGTGCACCGGCAGGATGCCCGGCTGGCCGGCGACGAGGCCGTCGTACGGGTCGGGCAGGTTGCTGTCGTGCGCGAAACGCAGGCCGCGTTCGCTGCCGAGCAGGCGCGCAAAGCGCGGATGGGCGGCCACGGGAAACTGGCGCCCGAGGGTCTCATCGCTCAGGCCGTCGACCGCGACGGGTTTCAGCACGTCGACGTCGAGCTGCAGCAGCGCGGCGGCGTCGCAGCGGACCAGCCCGCGCGCG
>Ga0308157_10007945_pt1 | contig 12193 bp, 9 predicted proteins | sample PhyBR1_FD_201035 | JGI IMG/M metagenome (GOLD analysis project Ga0308157, IMG submission 201035) | Phyllosphere microbial communities from UC Gill Tract Community Farm, Albany, California, United States - DLSLB.R1 | ecosystem: Host-associated > Plants > Phyllosphere > Unclassified | place: USA...
TCGGTCGAGGCGTGGGTGATGATGGTGCGGCTCATCGTGCTGGTGATGGCGTGGTCGATCACCTCGTGCGTGTTCATCTTGCGGTACTTGCGGAAGGCCTCGCGGATCCGGTCGAAGATCACGACGGATTCGTTGACCGAATACCCCAGCACCGCCAGCACGCCCGCCAGCACGGCGAGCGAGAACTCCCACTGGAAGAACGCGAAGAAGCCCAGGATGATGACCACGTCGTGCAGGTTGGCGATCACCGCCGCCACGCCGAACTTCCATTCGAAGCGGAAGGCCAGGTAGATCACGATGCCCAGCACCACCACGCCCAGGGCCATCAGGCCCCCATGCACCAGTTCCTCGCCCACCTGCGGGCCGACGAATTCGGTGCGGCGCAGCGTCACTTCGGGGTCGGCCGCCTTCAGGGCGCCCAGCACCTGCTCGCTCTGGTGACGCCCTTTTGCACCGGCAGGCGGATCATCACGTCGCGCGAGGTGCCGAAGTTCTGCACGATGACTTCCGGGTAGCCCAGCTTGGTGACCGTGTCGCGCACCTTGCCGATGTCGGCGGTCTGCGTGTAGGCCACCTCCATCACCGTGCCGCCGGTGAACTCCACCGACAGGTGCAGCCCGCGGGTGACCAGGAAGAACACCGCCAGTGCGAACGTCAGGAAGGAAATCGCGTTGAGGACCAACGCGTACTTCATGAACGGGATGTCTTTTTTGATGCGGAAAAATTCCATGGATCTGCTCCCTCAGACGTTCTTGGCAACGGTGCCGGTGCCAGGAACCGCATCGGACGCCGGCTTCCACACCTGGCCGATGGACACGCTCTTGAGCTTCTTCTTGCGGCCATACCAGAGGTTGACCAGGCCGCGCGAGAAGAACACGGCCGAGAACATGCTGGTCAGGATGCCGATGCAATGCACCACGGCGAAGCCGCGCACCGGGCCCGAGCCGAAGGCCAGCAGCGCCAGGCCGGCGATCAAGGTGGTCACGTTAGAGTCCAGGATGGTCGCCCAGGCGCGCTCGTAGCCCGCATGGATGGCCGCCTGCGGCGCCACGCCGGCCCGCAGTTCTTCGCGGATGCGCTCGTTGATCAGCACGTTCGAGTCGATGGCGACGCCCAGCGCCAGCGCCAGCGCGGCGATGCCGGGCAGCGTCAGCGTGGCCTGCAGCATCGACAGGATGGCCAGCAGCAGCAGCACGTTCACCGACAGCGCGATGGACGAGATCACGCCGAAGAGCGCGTAGTAGATGCACATGAACACCGAGATGGCGACGAAGCCCCAGACCACGCTGTGGATGCCGCGCTGGATGTTGTCTTCGCCCAGGCTCGGGCCGATGGTGTATTCCTCGATGATTTCCATCGGCGCGGCCAGCGAGCCGGCGCGCAGCAGCAGCGAGGTGTCGTTGGCTTCCGCCGTGGTCATGCGGCCGGAGATCTGCACGCGGCCCCCGCCGATCTCGCTGCGGATGACCGGCGCGGTGACGACTTCGCCCTTGCCCTTTTCGAACAGCACGATGGCCATGCGCTTGCCGATGCTCTCGCGCGTGACGTCGCGGAAGATGCGCGAGCCCTTGGCGTCGAGCGTCAGGTTGACGGTGGCTTCCTGCGTCTGGCCGTCGAAGCCGGGTTGCGCGTCGGTCAGGTTCTCGCCGGTCAGGATGACCTGCTTCTTGACGATGATCGGCTGGCCGTTGCGGTCCAGGTACTTCTCGGAGCCGAACGGCACGGGGCCGGAGCCCATTTCGGCGGAGCGCGCATCGGCGCCCTCGTCCACCATGCGCACTTCCAGCGTGGCGGTGCGGCCCAGGATGTCCTTGGCCTTGGCCGTGTCCTGCACGCCGGGCAGTTGCACGACGATGCGGTCCAGGCCCTGCTGCTGGATCACCGGCTCGGCCACGCCGAGTTCGTTGATCCGGTTGTGCAGCGTGGTCATGTTCTGCTTGAGCGCCTGCTCCTGCACCTTGCGCACCGCTTCCGGCTTGATGGTGGCGCGCAGCAAGAAGCCGTTGCCGTCCGGCGTGCTGGTGGTCTGCAGGTCCTGGAACTGGTCGGAGACCAGGTTGCGCGCGGCCGTCAGCGTGGCCTCGTCGCGCACGCGGATGTCCACCGTCTGGCCGTCGCGGCTGATGCCGCCATGGCGGATGTTCTTGTCGCGCATGGTGGTGCGCAGGTCGCCCGCCAGCGACTCGGCCCGCTTGGTCAGCGCGGCCTGCATGTCCACCTGCAGCATGAAGTGCACGCCGCCGCGCAGGTCCAGCCCCAGGTACATGGGGCGCGCGTGCAGCGCGGTCAGCCAGGCGGGCGAGCGCGACACCAGGTTCAGCGCCACGATGTAGGGCGGATCGTTCGCGTCGGGGACCAGGGCGCGCTGGATGGCGTCCTTGGCCTTGAGCTGGTTGTCGGGCGTGTCGAAGCGCGCGCGCACCGAGTTGCCTTCCAGCACGATCTGGTCGGCGGTGACGCCCGCCGCCTTCAGCGCCGCTTCCACGCGCTGCTGCACGGCCGTGTCCACCTTGACGGTCGCCTTGGCCGACGAGACCTGCACCGCAGGCGCCTCACCGAAGAAATTGGGCAGGGTGTAGAGCACCCCCACCAGCAGGACGATCACCAGGATCGCGTATTTCCAGACCGGGTAACGGTTCATGATCGCGCTCTTTACTCAGTTATCCAGGCGCTGCGTGCGCCGAGCCCCCTCTTGCCAGCGGGCGCCGTGGAACTGGCTCTGCCAGGCCACTGGCGCCGTCCCCCTTCCCATCACGCAGTGATGAGAGAAGGGGGAAGCGGCGCAGCCGCTCAGGGGGTTGTCCTTTATTTGACCGTGCCCTTGGGCAGCACTTGCGCCACGGCGCTGCGCTGAACCTGCACTTCCACGCCCGAGGCGATCTCCAGGTGCAGATAGCCTTCAGAGAGGCGCGACACGCGGCCCAGCAGGCCGCCGGAGGTCGCCACCTCGTCGCCCTTGGCGATGGCTTCGATCATGGCGCGGTGTTCTTTCTGGCGCTTCATCTGGGGGCGGATCATGATGAAGTACAGCACCACGAACATGAGCACCAGCGGCAGCATGCCGGTGAGCGAGCCCATCAGGCCGCCGCCGGTGGCGGTGGCGGCAGGGGCGGTCTGGGCGAAGGCGGAAGAAATGAACACGGCGGGAAGCTCCACGGAGTGAGGGGTCGATTCGGACGCCCGCGCTGCGGCCAACGCGGCTCGGCGGGCGTAACCAGCCATTGTATTCGGCGCCGCCGAAAGGGGCCCGCCTTAACCCGCGCCCTGCCGGGCTTTGGCCAGGACGGCGACCGGCCAGGGCAAAGAGTTCTCGCCAGAACAGCCTGCAGCGCCCGTCGATCAAGCGCATTCTGCTATTATTTTAATAGCAAATCCGGCAGATCCACGCACCGGAACCGCTCTGCGCCGTGGCGGTACGCGGGCCTCGCGGCGCCGCTACCGATCAGGTCGGGCCATCCTGGCCGCGCGCTCAGGCCGTCAGGCCGTCAGGCGTTCGGCCTGCGGGTTGCGCCACTGCGCCATCAGCCCCGCCCACTGCGGCCGCACGGCCTTCAAGTGGCGCTCCTTGACGTGGCCGTAGCCGCGGATGCCTTCGGGCAGGCTGGCGATCTCCACGGCCAGCGGCAGGCGGTCGGCCGTCAGCCCGGCGATCACCTCGTCGATGGCGGCGCGGTACTCGCCGATCAGCGCGCGCTCGGTGCGGCGCTCCTCGGTGCGGCCGAACGGGTCGAGCGCCGTGCCGCGCAGGCCTTTGAGCCGGGCCAGCACCGCGAAGGCGCGGCGCATCCAGGGGCCGTAGGCCTGCTTGACCAGCTCGCCCTTGTCGTTCTTCTTCGCCGTGAGCGGCGGCGCCAGGTGGTGCACCACGCGGTAGTCGCCCTCGAACATGCCGTCGATCTTCGCGGCGAAGGCGGCGTCGGTGTGCAGCCGGGCGACCTCGTACTCGTCCTTGTACGCCATCAGCTTGAAGAGGTAGCGGGCCACGGCTTCGGTCAGCCGCGTGGCGGGCGAAGCGCCCAGCCGCGCTTCCGCCGCCTGCACCTTGCCGACGAAGGCCTGGTACTCGGCCGCATAGGCGGCGTTCTGGTAGGCGGTGAGGAACTCCACGCGCCGGGCGACCATTTCCGCCAGGCCGGGCTTCTTCACGAACTGGATGACCTGCGCGGCCTTGAACAGCGCCTGCACCGATGCCAGGTCGTGCGCGCAGCGGCGGCCCCATTCGAAGGCAGCCTGGTTGTTCTCGATCTGCACGCCGTTCAGCTCCATCGCCCGCATCAGCGCGGCATGCGACAGCGGCACGCGGCCCTGCTGCCAGGCGTAGCCCAGCATCAGCGGGTTGGTGTAGATGCTGTCGCCCAGCAGCTGCACGGCCACCTGGTCAGCGTCGAACGCGCCCATGCCGCCCTGCCCCACGGTGCCGGCAATGGCGGCTTCGCAGCTGCCGGCAGGGAACTGCCAGTCGGGGTTGTGCACGAAGGACGCCGAGGGCGTGCCATGCGTGTTCAGCGCCACGTACGTGCGGCCGGGCTGCATGGCGGCCAGCGTGGTCTTGGTGGCGGCGACGATGGGGTCGCAGCCGATGATGAGGTCGGCCTTGGCGGTGTCCACCTTGGTGGTGTAGATGGCGTCGGGCCGGTTGGCGATCTGGATGTGGCTCCAGGTGGCACCGCCCTTTTGCGCGAGGCCGGCGGAGTCCTGCGTGACCACGCCCTTGCCGTCCAGGTGCGCGGCCATGCCCAGCAGCGAGCCGATGGTGATCACGCCCGTGCCGCCCACGCCGGCCACCACGATGCCCCAGGCGCTCTCGGCCACCGGCAGCACGGGTTCGGGGATCGGCGGCAGCAGCGACAGGTCGCCCTTCTTTTCTTTCTTCGGCTTCTTCAGTTGGCCGCCTTCGACGGTGACGAAGCTGGGGCAGAAGCCCTTCACGCAGGAATAGTCCTTATTGCAGCTGTTCTGGTTGATGCGGCGCTTGCGGCCGAATTCGGTCTCGACCGGCTCGACCGACAGGCAGTTGGACTGCACCGAGCAGTCGCCGCAGCCCTCGCACACCAGTTCGTTGATGACGACGGTCTTGTCGGGCGTGGCCAGGGTGCCGCGCTTCCTGCGGCGGCGCTTTTCGGTGGCGCAGGTCTGGTCGTAGATGATGGCCGTGCAGCCGGGAATCTCGCGCAACTCGCGCTGGATGCGGTCGAGCTCGTCGCGGTGGTGCACCGTCACGCCGTCGGCCAGCGCCACGCCGCTGTATTTCTGCGGCTCGTCGGTCACGATGACCAGCTTGGCCACGCCCTCGGCCTTCAGGCTGGCCATGATCTGCAGCACCGAATGCCCCTCGGGCCGCTCGCCCACCTGCTGGCCGCCGGTCATGGCGACGGCATCGTTGTAGAGCACCTTGTAGGTGATGTTGGTGCCCGCCGCGATGCTCTGGCGGATGGCCAGCAGCCCGCTGTGGAAGTAGGTGCCGTCGCCCAGGTTGGCGAACACGTGGTTCTCGGTGGTGAACGGCGCCTGGCCCACCCAGGTCACGCCCTCGCCGCCCATCTGCGTGAAGGTGGACGTGTTGCGGTCGGGCATCCAGTTGACCATGTAGTGGCAGCCGATGCCGGCCACGGCGCGCGAGCCCTCGGGCACGCGGGTGCTGGTGTTGTGCGGGCAGCCGCTGCAGAACCAGGGCGTGCGGTCGCCCGTTTCGGCCTTCAGCTCGGCCATGCCGCGCTCGCGCGCGTCGATCACGGCCAGGCGCTCGTCCATGCGCGCGGCCACGTCGGCCGGCACGCCCAGTTTCTTGAGGCGCTTGGCGATGGCGCGGGCGATGATGGCGGGGGTCAGGTCGGCCTTGGGACGCAGCAGCCAGTTCTGGCTGGGGTTGGGCATGCTCCACTCGCCGCCGGAGTTGTCGCCCGGCACCTCGTCGAACTTGCCCAGCACGTTGGGCCGCACGTCGGCGCGCCAGTTGTAGAGCTCTTCCTTCAGCTGGTATTCGATGACCTGGCGCTTTTCCTCGACCACCAGGATCTCCTGCAGCCCCTGCGCGAAGTCGCGGGTGATCGTCGCCTCCAGCGGCCAGACCACGTTGACCTTGTGCAGGCGGATGCCCAGCTGGCGGCAGACATCGTCTTCCAGCCCCAGGTCGATGAGCGCCTGGCGCGTGTCGTTGAAGGCCTTGCCGCTGGCGATGATGCCGAAGCGGTCCTGCGGGCCGGCGATGACGTTGTAGTTGAGTTGGTTGGCGCGGATGTACGCGAGGGCCGCATACCACTTGTAATCCATGAGCCGCGCTTCCTGCTCCAGCGGCGCGTCGGGCCAGCGGATGTGCAGGCCGCCGGGCGGCATGGCGAAGTCTTCGGGCAGCACGATCTTCACGCGGTCCGGGTCCACCGAGACGCTGCTGGACGACTCCACCACCTCCTGGATGGTCTTCATGCCCGACCACACGCCCGAGAAGCGGCTCATGGCGAAGGCGTGCAGCCCCATGTCCAGGATGTCCTGCACGCTGCTGGGAAAGAACACCGGCAGGCCGCAGGCCTTGAAGATGTGGTCGCTCTGGTGTGGCGCCGTGCTGCTCTTGCTGATGTGGTCGTCGCCCGCGATGGCGATCACGCCGCCGTGCTTCGAGGTGCCGGCCATGTTGGCGTGCTTGAACACGTCCGAGCAGCGGTCCACGCCCGGGCCCTTGCCGTACCAGATGCCGAACACGCCGTCGAACTTCTTCGACTGGGGGTACAGGTCCAGCTGCTGCGTGCCCCAGACGGCGGTGGCGCCCAGTTCTTCGTTCACCCCCGGCTGGAAGACGATGTTGTTGGCCGCCAGGTGCTTCTTGGCCGACCACAGCGCCTGGTCGTAGGTGCCGAGCGGGCTGCCGCGGTAGCCGCTGATGAAGCCGGCGGTGTTCAGGCCGGCCATGGCGTCGCGCTGGCGCTGCAGCATGGGCAGGCGGACCAGGGCCTGCACGCCGCTCATGAAGGCGCGGCCTTCAGGTAGCGCGTATTTGTCGTCAAGAGTCACTGTCTCGATCGCGCGGCGGATGTGCTCTGGCAGCGGGGCGTTCATGGGGTTTTTCCTATCGTGGTGGGCGGCGCTTCGTGGGCGCTGGGGTCGGGCACGCGCCGGGTCGGCAGGCGCCCTGGTGCTTCAAGGCAGTTTAGGCACCCAGGCCGGATATGTCCTTTCTCAATCGTGCCGTGTTTACCCTCGTTCCAGAAAGATCCTTTCTTGAAACAATCGCGGAATGGAAGAACTGGACAAATACGACCTCGCCATCCTGCAGGAACTGCAGACGGACGCCCGGCTGACCAATGCCGAGCTGGCCCAGCGGGTGGGCCTGTCGGCGGCGCCCTGCTGGCGCCGGGTGCGGGCGCTGGAGCAGGCCGGCTTCATCAAGGGCTACCGGGCGGAGATCGACCGCCACAAGATCGGCCTGGGCGTGCTGGCTTTCGTGCGGCTCGATGCCGATCGCAGCACGGGCGGGCTGACGCGCGAGATGGAGCAGGCCATCGCGCAGATTCCGGAGGTGGTGGCCTGCCACTACATCAGCGGCACGGGCACGTTCGAGCTGCAGGTGGTGGCGCGCGACCTGGACAGCTTCTCGCAGTTCGCCCGCAACGTGCTGCTGAACCTGCCCAACGTGAAGGACATGCACACCAGCTTCTCGCTGGGCGAGGTGAAGGCCAGCGGCGCGCTGCCGCTGTCGCACCTGCGGCCCGCGCCCCGCAAATAAGCGCCATATAGGCCTCCCGCGCCCATTGGGCAAAGACCTTTTGCTATTACTTTAATAGCATGCAACACACTATCCGCACGCCAGCCGCCTGCACCACAATACCGCCCATGCTCAGCCTCCAAGACATCCAAGCCGCCGCCGCCCGCCTGCAGGGCCAGGTGCTCGACACTCCGTGCGTGGAATCGCAGACGCTCTCGCAGATCGTCGGCGCGCAGGTGTTCCTCAAGTTCGAGAACCTGCAGTTCACGGCCACCTTCAAGGAACGCGGCGCCTGCAACAAGCTCAGCCAGCTGTCGGCCGAGGAGCGGGCCGGCGGCGTGATCGCCATGAGCGCCGGCAACCACGCCCAGGGCGTGGCCTACCACGCGCAGCGCCTGGGGCTGAAGGCCGTGATCGTGATGCCGCGCTTCACCCCCGGCGTGAAGGTGGAGCGCACGCGCGGCTTCGGCGCCGAAGTGGTGCTGCATGGCGACACGCTGGAAGAAGCCCGCGCCCATGCCTATGCGCTGGCCGAGCAGCGCGGGCTGACCTTCGTGCACCCCTACGACGACGAGGCCGTGGCCGCCGGCCAGGGCACGCTGGGCCTGGAGATGCTGCGCGCCGTGCCCGACCTGGACACGCTGGTCATCGCCGTGGGCGGCGGCGGGCTGATCGCCGGCATCGCCACCGCCGCCAAGGCGCTGAACCCGGCCATCGAGATCGTGGGCGTGCAGACCTCGCGCTTCCCGGCCATGGTCAACGCCATCAAGGGAACGCACTACGAACAGGGCACCTCGACGATCGCCGAGGGCATCGCGGTGGGCCGGCCCGGCAAGATCACGCAGGAGATCATCACGCGCCTGGTGGACGACCTGGTGCTGGTGGACGAGGGCGACATCGAGCAGGCGGTGCTGATGCTGCTGGAGATCGAAAAGACACTGGTGGAAGGCGCCGGCGCCGCAGGCCTGGCCGCGCTGCTGCGCTACCCGGAGCGCTTCCGGGGCCGCAAGATCGGCCTGGTGCTCTGCGGCGGCAACATCGACCCCCTGCTGCTGGCGGCCATCATCGAGCGCGGCATGGTGCGTTCAGGCCGGCTGGCGCGCATCAGGGTCAGCGTGCGCGACGTGCCCGGCGCGCTGGCGCGCATCACCGCCACCGTGGCGGAGGCCGGCGCCAACGTGGAAGAGGTGCACCACCAGCGCGCCTTCACCATGCTGGCCGCGCAGAACGTGGAGATCGAGCTGGTGCTGCAGACCCGCGGCCACGCCCATGCGCAGCAGGTGATGGAGCAGTTGCGCAGCGCTCAGATGCAGGTGGAACTGATGTGACGGGCATGGCGGGCGGGGCGCGCGCAGGCCGCCCTGCCGCGGTCCACCCCACCTGCGCGCGTGACCATGGGCCGAACGCCGCGCTCCTGTAGGAAAACGCCGGCAATCGGCGCCAAAACCCCGATCTTTCACATGCCGTTGCATCCGCCCCTCGGGTTTTCGGCACACTGCGCACCCATGCAAAAACCACAACGACGCCACTTTCTGCGCACTCTCGGCCGCGGCGCCGCACTGGCATCGGCCGGCAGCCTGGGCCTGAACTGGACCCAGGCCTTTGCGGCGATGAAGCCGCTGGGCCAGCCCCGCGCGTTCGACTTCGCCGCGCTGAAGGGCGAGGCCCGGGCGCTGGCCGCCAAACCCTACGCACCGGCTGCGGGCACCATCCCGCCGTCGGTGTCGGCGCTGGATTGGGACCAGTACCAGTCGATGCAGTTCCAGGCCGACCATGCGCTGTGGGCCGATGAAAAACTGCGCTTCCAGGCCAAGTTCTTCCACCTGGGCCTGTTCTTCAAGAAGCCGGTGCACATGTACGAACTGGTCAACGGCCAAGCCCAGGAGCTGGCCTATGACCCGGCCATGTTCGACTACGGCAAGAGCGGCCTGAAAGCGGGCGACCTGCCGCCGGACCTGGGCTTTGCCGGCTTCCGGCTCAACTTCCACACCGATCCGGTGCGCGATGTGGCGGCCTTCCTGGGCGCGAGCTACTTCCGCGCCGTCGGCGGCGAGTGGCAGTACGGCCTGTCGGCCCGGGGCCTGGCCATCGACACCGGCATGGAGCGGCCCGAGGAGTTCCCCGACTTCACCGCCTTCTATCTGGAGCGGCCGGCGCCGGGCTCCAACACCGTCGTGGTGCTGGCGATGCTCGACTCGCCCAGCATCACCGGCGCCTATCGCTTCGCCATCACGCCCGGCGACACCCAGGTGATGGAGATCGACGCCGCGCTCTACCCGCGCAAGGCCATCGAGCGGCTCGGCATCGCGCCCTGCACCAGCATGTTCCAGCACGGCGAGAACGACCGTCGCATGGCCAACGACTGGCGCCCGGAAATCCACGACTCGGACGGCCTCCAGATGTGGCGCGGCAACGGCGAGTGGGTCTGGCGGCCCATCACCAACCCGCCGACCCTGCAGTTCAACGCCTTCGCCGACGAAAGCCCGCGCGGCTTCGGCCTGCTGCAGCGCGACCGCAACTTCGACCACTACCAGGACGACGGCGTGTTCTACGAGCGCCGCCCTTCGCTATGGGTGGAACCCAAGGCCGACTGGGGCAAGGGCTCGGTGCAGCTGGTGGAGATCCCCACCGTCGACGAGACCTTCGACAACGTGGTCGCGTTCTGGAACCCCGAGCGCAAGCCGCAGGCCGGCGAGGAATGGCTGATCGGCTACCGCCTCTTCTGGGGCGCCGAGGCGCCGGCCCGGCCATCGCTGGCGCCCTGCGTGGCCACCCGCACCGGCTTGGGCGGCGTGGTGGGCCAGCCGCGCAAGTATTTCTCGTGGCGCTTTGCCGTGGACTTCGCGGGCGAGAGCCTGGCTGGCCTGGGCCGCGATGCCAAGGTGGAGCCGGTGATCACCGTGAGCCGGGGCCAGATCGAGATCACCTCGGCCCGGCCGCTGGACGCCGTCAACGGCTGGCGCGCCATGTTCGACGTGCGGCCGGACGACGACAGCACGGCGCCCATCACCATCCGCCTCTTCCTGCGCGAGAACGGCCGCCCCATCACCGAAACCTGGCTCTACCAGTGGGTGCCCCCGGCTGCGGCGGACCGCAAACTGGTCTGACGCGCATCGGCGCCCTGGCGCGGGGCAAGGCAAGGCAAGGCACGGCACGGCGGCTGCCGCCCGGCGGCCCGGCCCTCCGGGAAAGGCCGCATGCGGCGCGGCCCCGGCTTGGCTAGAATTGCGTAACTTTTAGGCAGACCACCGCAGGAGACAACCGCATGGCCCACGACAGCACCACGGCACCCCACGCCGGCGAAACGCACGCACCCGACGCCATCGAGGCGATCGTGCCGCTCATGCCCATCGTGCTGCCCGCGGTCGGCGCGGTCATCATGTTCTTGCTGGCGTTCATCGCGATCTACATGGCCTGACCACCCACACACCCTGTCCTGGCCACGCCCGGAGCCCCGCCCAGCGGGGCTTTTTCTTTTTCCGACCCGCCCGTTTTTTTGACAAGAGGATCACCGCCATGAGAGCTGGCCACGCACTCGTTCTTTTCTCCGGTGGACAGGACTCCACCACCTGCCTGGCCTGGGCCCTGACCCATTTCGCACAGGTCGAGACCATTGGCTTCGACTACGGCCAGCGCCACCAGGTAGAACTGACGGCGCGCACCGAGGTGCTGGCCGCCGTGCGGGAGCGCTTCCCGCAATGGGCCGGCCGGCTGGGCGAGGACCACATGGTCGACCTGGCCGTGCTGGGTCAGATCAGCGACACCGCCCTGACGCGCGACACCGCCATCCAGATGACCCAAGCCGGCCTGCCCAACACCTTCGTGCCCGGGCGCAACCTGCTGTTCTTCCAGCTGGCCGCCGCCGTGGGCTACCGGCGCGGACTGCACACACTGGTCGGCGGCATGTGCGAAACCGACTTCTCCGGCTACCCCGACTGCCGCGACGACACGCTCAAGGCGCTGCAGGTGGCCGTGTCGCTGGGCATGGGCCAGCGCTTCACCTTCGAGACGCCCCTGATGTGGATCGACAAGGCCGACACCTGGGAGCTGGCCCGGCAGCTGGGCGGCGATGCCCTGGTGGACGTCATCGTGCGCCAGTCGCACACCTGCTACCACGGCGTGCGCGACACGCTGCACGCCTGGGGCCATGGCTGCGGCGAGTGCCCGGCCTGCGCGCTGCGTAGCGCGGGGCATGCGCAGTGGGTGAAAGCCCAGGCACAGCCTGCGCCTGACCTCGCTCCCTGAAAATCAACGGCATAACCCCATGCATCTTTTGCATGGATTTCCCCGGTGTCTGACAGACACGCGGGGGGTGGGTTCATAAAATCGTCATCCCAGCCGACCCGTGGAAGGCTCGGCGCCGGAGCTCCCTGAACGCACCGGCCGCCGCTCCATTCACCCGCCGACTGAGCATCCAGCCGTTTTTTCAAAGGCAGCGCTCAGGAGTCTCGACAGCGTGCGCCGGCAGGCCGACCACCGCTTGGACGGTGCGTGCGC
>Ga0308157_10007946_pt1 | contig 12192 bp, 12 predicted proteins | sample PhyBR1_FD_201035 | JGI IMG/M metagenome (GOLD analysis project Ga0308157, IMG submission 201035) | Phyllosphere microbial communities from UC Gill Tract Community Farm, Albany, California, United States - DLSLB.R1 | ecosystem: Host-associated > Plants > Phyllosphere > Unclassified | place: USA...
TGACCTCCTGAAGATTGACCGCCGAGATCGCTGCACGTCCGACGTGTGGTGTGACCTTGTCAGCGCCTGGCTCATCCCGAACCAGCGCCAGCACCGCGGATGCATCCATCACAACAGACGTCACGCCGCATCTTCTTGCGGGTTCGAATGGGAAGGCTCGCCTGCCTCCGCAACGGCCTCTACCTTACGATCCGACAGAAAGTCGTCGACTGTCCGGGTCTGCTTGGCATGCTCTCGATAAAGCGCCTGGGCTCGAGAAACCCCGTGACCAATCGGCGACAGACGGACCTGATCGTCCTCAACCGTCAAAATGACCTTCGCATCTCCATGGAGGCCCATTGCTTTGCGAACCGATGCGGGCAGTACCATTCGGCCGTTGCTAGCCACCTTAACATCTATGGACTGCGTTGCCATAACGGCGCCTCTCCTTAATGCTTCGGTGAGGACTATGCCACCTTAAGCTAGATGACACAACTCAGCCTTTGACATCAGATCCATCCTTTCACATCTGCTCCGTCATTCTGGGTATACCGTGAGTGAACACATTGCATTGGACAGTCTTCCCGTTCAATCAGGGTCATTTGCATAGAGATTGAACACTCCGTGCAATTGGTCTAGAACCTGACTGAACAGGTGAGGATCCAATGACGCTTTTTGGTTACGCGCGCGTATCGACCTCTGAGCAGGATCTCGGGATACAGGAAACCGCGCTGCGCGCCGCTGGCTGCCAGACCATCCGATCGGAGAAAAAATCAGGGAGCGAGCGTGGCGCACGGACCGAACTGCAAGTCCTGCTCGACTTCCTTCGCAAAGGCGACACTCTGGTAGTGACCCGTATTGATCGGCTCGCTCGGTCGATGAAAGATTTGCAGGATATTGTGCACGAGCTGAAGGGCAGGGGGATCGCTCTCAAGGCGACAGAGCAACCGATCGATACAAGCACGGCAGCGGGAAAAGCTTTTCTCGATATGCTCGGCGTATTTGCAGAGTTCGAGACGAACCTCCGCCGCGAACGTCAACTTGAAGGTATCGAGGCAGCGAAGGCGCGAGGCGTCTACAAAGGCGGCAAGCCGCGTATTGATCCCGACGCGGTGCGTAAGCTGATCGCCGACGGCATAAAGCCCGCGCATATCGCTCGCCAACTCGGCATCTCCCGAGGCACCGTCTACAAGTTCGCCCCCAAGCTAGATACGACAGCAGCCTCCGAGACGTAGGACGGCGTTTCGGTGTTTCTGGTGGAGAGGAGCCTGTCCGCTTCCGGGTGGTGAAACAGCGTGAACGGACGCTCGTTAAGCCGAATTGGAACGGCAGCTTTGCGCCCCCTCGGACCTCGAAGCTGCACGCTCGTCACCCGTGAGCAGACGCTTGTCCAGCTAAGTAGCTCACCTTCGCGAATGGCTCCATCACGTACAGCCAGCCGCAGGATGCTTTCGGCCATACATTGGCACAAGGGTCGTAGTATGCTTAGGACACTGCGGCATATTACATCGGCGTGGGCCAAATTAGCGCTGGCGAACTTTGCGGTCGCTAGCGACGCTCCTTGGAGCTGTGTCGAGCCTCCCAAGTTGGCGACTGAGCCGATTTGCAAGAACACTTTCGGACAGGCACGACCGGTCAACGGGCACCACCAGCATGAACAATCCCGCTGTCCTTAGACAGCCGCCGAGTGTTCGGCCACGATGTCGCCGGAGGCAGGATCGGTGCGGCACGACCGACAGATTAGTCGCCCGCCGTTCGCGTCGGTCTCGACTTCGCCGAAGACGAGCAGCGTGCCGCACGGCATTCCGCGCGCTTCGCCGTCGCAGTGCGCAAGCAGGGTGCGGCGCGTGCGCTCGTCGCTTGGGTTCGCGATGATCGTGCCCCGGCTCGTCACGACGAGTTCGCGAATCGGCGGCAAGTCGCCGCCTGCTGCGGCGCAGGCCTCGATGCAGCGGAGTAGGGCGTCGTACGCGCCGTCGGGGTCCCAGAAGCTCATCGGCAGCGGTGTGCGCCAGGGATCTGCACCGAAGCGATTTCGTGCCAGCCGCAAGGCACGCGCGTTCGTTGGCGGCCCGTCCTGAAACGCCTCGCGGTAGACCGTTGGGTCGTAGTTGGCGCGGTCACGGTGGCGGCAAAAATGTTCGAGCGTGAACAGGTAGAGGTGCCGCAGCCGCGGCGCGTCGTCGACGATGGTTATAAGCAGCGCGTCCTGCAGAGCCGTTGCCGCACTTTCCGCCCACCTGTCGCGAAGGCCTGGATGGACGTGGAGGCGAAGCCCGACGGCGTCGCGAATCTCACCGGGATCCGCGCGCTGGACGACGCGCTCTGTGTTGCGAAGCGCCGTGCTGAACGGCTGACCTCCGCGTAGTGCTGCATCGGGGATGTGAAACATCCACGCCGGCACGTTCGCACGCCGGCGATCGTTGCAAGCGCCCTTGCGGCGCGCCGGTGTGGTGGCGGCCGAGCGCACTCGTCCGCCCGAGGCGGTGTTGATGTTATGCTCGAACCGCCGCCAGCGTGCGATTTCATGGCTGCTGAGATGGCCGAGGATGCGGATGGCGTACCCCGTGTCTAGTTTGACGGTTTGCGTGGCGATCAGCTCGACGTCTTCGCGGGGCCTGCCCCCTTTGACGACAAGCTTGTCGCGGCGCCCGTATGCGGTGTTTTTCACGTCGAAACGCCGCACCTGCAAGCCGTCGTTCAGCTCAAGATCGTAGGCGAAGAACGGATGATGCCCCCCGTCGAGCAGGCGCTCGTTAAGTGCGGTGCGGGAGACGTCGGTGATCTCGACGTCGGGGTAGAGGTGTCGCAGCCAATCGATCGCGGCGAGCTCGGCGAAGCGTGCGTTCCTGTGACTACCGGCGGCCTCGTCGGCATCGCGGCGCAGGTAGTGCCGCGTCCAGGCGAGCGCGAGCTCCGCGTCCTCTGGTGTGTAATCGATCTCACCGTACCGCAGGAGCGCGTGGTCGGGCGCCGCGGCGAGCCGAGCCGCCGCGTCCCTAAGATCGCGCGCGAGCGCTTGCCGGCGCTCGCGTATCGCCTGCTCGGCGCAGCGGCGGTCTGCAGCCTCCTCGGCGACACGGCGTTGCTCGGCCGCCTCCGCTACTTGCCGCTCGAGCTTGCGGGCGGCCGCCGCCTCGTCGAGGCGCGCTTTCTCGCATGCGCGTGCCTCGGCCTCGGCGCGCTCGACGAGTCCGCGCCGGTGCTCGGCGATTCGAGCCTGCGCCTTCGGGCTGCCGGTTCCGCGGGGAGCGAGCCTTCGGCCCCTCCCATCATATTTGTCGGTCACGTCGTGCTTTCTTAGGTCCGGTCGCATCCACCCGATCGCTGATGCGATCGAGCCGTTTATAGGGCATGGGTTAACATTGGTGCGTGAAGCGTTGAAGTAAGGCGCTCGCGCTCCGCTACGGTACCTGTGGAACTGCCCAACGCGAGCGGTTGCTAGAGACGGGCAAAGCGAAAAACCGGTCCGATCGCAGCTTCGCTAAGGGCGTTCCCTTGGCAGCCACGTCCGAGCGTTTGGCATCTGAAGACCCACGCTGACGCGTCTGCTTCTATCCGACCCCGACGTTCGCGTCCGACGACTTCAGTGACCACTTGTCCCAATTTTCCCCATTTCCACGGCGCTTCAAGTTGCTCGTGGACCGATGAATGAATGTCGGAAGTTGGGAAGACGAAAAGGCGCTGGGACGGCGACTTATGGGTCTTCAAACCAAGACGGCATTAGAACGCCTCTCTATAGACGGCCTTGCTCGGAGATTTCAGCGATGCGATCACGAACGGTCTGAAGGCATTCGTCCGCTCGAATAGCAACCAAAGGCTCATTGCACTGATCAGCAATATCGACAGCGTTCTGGGCCGCTTGCTCGATCAAGGCCAGTTGCTGCAAACGGGCTTTCACTTCTGGCATATTTGTACCTCCGTCATCTCAGCAGATTTCGCGATGCCCTCTGGATGACGCGGTGATCGCCGTCTCGTTTGAGCTTTGTTTTCTAGCCATATTCGGGTCTCTTTCCGAAACTCGACGGGAACCCGTGTGGCAGCCTGATCAGCCATGTCGCGAAGTGTTCTCGCTTTCAGAACATCCTTCATCCGCGCGTCGGCTTCCAGCATCACGGCGTGGATCCCGCATACGCCGGACGTCGCCCAGATGGGGGGCGTTTGACCATACAAGGGGCAGGCATGCCTAACATTGCGGCAGTCGAAGAGCGCTTTTTGGCCGTCGACTGCGATCACGACGTCATGAAACGATATTTCTTCAGCCGATCGGGCGAGGCGAATGCCGCCCCGCATACCCTCGGTCGCGACGACTATCCCCGCCTTGTTAAGCTTGGTCATCACGCCTGCCATGAACTTCACTGGCAGTGCGCGCAGCGTAGCCAGATCCTTGGAACTTGGCGCCGGTGCGTCGTCAGGCAAGTCTATGATGTAGAGCAGGGTATGAAGCGCATATTCGACTGCCGTACTGATATGGCTCACGTGAAACTCCGACTGCGCGGGTGGTAGTTATAACCGATCGCTCGCTCACCGCAAACGCTGAGTTTCTCACGCTACCGAACACCTGCGCGTTCATCTCCGCCCACGCTTTGACGCGAGCGGCAAAGGAGCTCACCGCGGTTGATTGCCAACAGCATCAAACCCCAGCATCTTTGTGCGTTTTCGATCGTCTTTTAGTTGTGCTAGATGGGGGGGGATAACAATCGGTAGCAGTCACACGCCAAGCAGACGAAGTAATCCGATCTCGCAAACCCTGAAAAAATTAACGTAAATTATTCGAAAGGCGCTGAATGCCCGTCGCTCATTGTGTATCCAGCATGGCAGGGATCATTCTGGATTTTGATGAGGGGTTCTGTCGACTGGTTCAGCGCAGGCCTGATCAGTTAATTGGTATATCGTACAAAGCTATTACCGCTCCTGCTGATCTCTCCAGAAGCAGCAAAATGCTTACGGGGCTGATAGATAAGGCCGCTCCAACCCATCTGCGCAAATCATATGTACGTCCGGATGGCAGCCTTATAAAAGCGGATCTGTTGGTATCCAAGTTCGGCGATGAAGGACGTTTAATAACGACATTGTCTTGGATTGACGGGAGGCAGGAACCGTCACCGTCACGGCTTTGGAAAGCAGCCCTTCGGGTCAAGCATGTTTATGACACGCGGCTCATCGAATTTGGAAAAGATCTTTTTAGCGATCATGTAGGCCTGATTCTACTTCATATATATCTGGCAGAGGCGGAAGGCCGTGTGGTGACGGCTTCACAAGTCGCCAAATTAATTAACATTCCAGAACAATCTATGGATCGATGGGTAAAAGCTCTGGTTCATCGTCGCCTGGTAGAAATACCGGTCAGTAATCTGGGATATATCCAGCTCAGCCAAGACGGAATCACAAGGCTCGAACGTCTATTTTTCGCGACGTTAGCGCCTGAGCCGCTGGCAGTTGCCTAGGAGGACTTTCCTTTTTCGCGTTTTCGCCGCAAGTAACGGCTAGATGGCTCTCTCACCCGACTATTATTCTGTTCTAGGGGTGCCCTCGACGGCAAGTCGCGAAACTATCCACGCCGCATGGAAAGTGCTTCTCCGTCAATATCACCCCGATGCCAACCATGGTGTGGATGTCTCCGCTCGTGCGAAACAGATCAATGAGGCGTATTCCGTTTTGGGGAAGAAGGAAGCACGCGCCTCCTATGATCGGTCGCAGATCAGGCCGTCTGCCCACCGAGCGACCGCGGACCGCCCGTTTCACCCCAGGAAAGCCGGCAGGCGCCCGATGCGACCTAGCCCGTCGATGCCGCCCAGCGGTGGCTTCTCGCAGCCGCTACAGCCCAACGAATGGCTGATGGGCCTTTTCCTGCTGATCCTCACCGCCGCACCGATCGCTACGATCCTGGTTCTGTGGAATGAGGAATCTGGATTGGCACCTAAGGTTCGACGTAGCGTCGCCGCTAATCCCATGCCTCAGCCCGCTTCAAAAGTCGTCCGCAGTCCATCGGGCACAAAACTCGGACTTGGACAGCCTGCTTCCTAAACTATCGCCCAACCGCGACATGCGAGTTTGCAGGGTCAGGCGCCAAAAGCGGTCGTAACGCGGAGATGAACGAGCGTCCGAAGTTGGGAAGTGAGGGAAGGGGCCTGAACATCTGCTTATGGGTCCTAGCGAACCGGTAGTTTCCGGTCCGCTAGTAACGAAACAAGGGATCAGCGTACGCCGATCAGCGAGGAGCCGAGACAATGATTTCGGCTGCGCTTGGCGTCTCACCCTTGCGTACGAGTACGTCGAGCTTGTCGATACGAGCTGGCCGCGTCAGCAATGCGTTGGAACGCTCCATCAGAAGCGCTGCCCCAGGGCCAGAGAGATGGGTAGTCCGACTGGCTTCGTCCGGGAACGCCTCGAAGATTTCGAAGGTCGAACCGTCACGCCGGAGACCGAACCAAGGCCTGGTCGAAGTCTCGACTTCAATTTCGGCGAGGATGTTGCGCAGCAACGCCTCGACTTCCTGCTCCTTGCCGCTCCGCGCGTCCAACGTAATGTGAAGCGCCTTGGCAACGGCATCACCCGGCGTGCCACCCATTCTTGCCGGCCGATGTGGACGGGCCCGCCAGCCCGCAAAGAGCAAAGCGCCTGCGGCAACTATCGCGGCGCTAGTGGGCAGCGACGACTTGGCACCGGGCTTGCGCTCCGCCGAGCCCGGCTCCGACAATCTTCGATGAGCACTAGCGGCAACACGGTCAGGCAGCAGGTCGGCGATCGCCGCCATCACCTTGTTCTTTGGCAGGGGCACAACCTTGTCCCTACCGGCCATCAACGCGTCGTAGCCCGCCTTTGCCACCTCGCCTGCGTCGTCCTTCTTCGCCTGGCCCGCCCGGGTGTCCATCATTTCGGCACGATTGAAGAAGTTCGTATCCGTCATGCTCGGCATAAGTACGGTGACCGTGACGCCGCTGTCTCTTAGCTCATTGCGAAGAGCCTCGCCGAACCAGCGCAGGAACACCTTGGTGGCACCATACACCGCTTCGAACGGATCCGGCATGGTAGCCGCAATCGATGAGGTCAGCAGTATACGACCAGCGTCGCGGGCGTGCATCTCACGCAGCACAAGCTTCGTGAGCTGGACCGCGCCCCGCACGTTTACGTCGATCATCTGCAACTCACGCGCGAGATTGGTCTCGGTAAAGGGGCCGCCAAGCCCAACGCCGGCGTTTACGCAAAGCGCATCGACCGGACGCTCCGTCGCCCGCACGGCATCAAAAAGCCTGGTGACTTCCTCTTCACGGCCGAGGTCGCCCTTCCATAACGTTACCTCACCCTTGCCAAGCTGGGTAAGGCTCGTCAGCGCGTCTTCGCTGTGGGTATCGTCCTCGCCTGCGATCAACACGTCGTGGTCGTCCTCGAGGAAGAGTTTGGCGAGCTCCAAGCCAATGCCGTTTGTACCGCCGGTTACGACGGCGAATGGGCGTGCCATGAGACGTTCCTCTCGATGAATCAGATAATGGGACGGTCCCGGTCGGGATTGGTAGCGCCCATGATGTCGCTACAGGCGGGGCAGAAGCGGCGTAATTTCTCGCTTCGTTGCGCTCGCTCCAGTTTCGCTGTGACTGCCCCTTGTCCGCGTCGACTTACACAAGCAGTACCGTAAGGTGGGGGCGGGTCCCCACCTTACGATTATGCGTCACGCGTTGCCGTTACTGTTCTGGCCGCCCTTCGAGCCAGCTTCGGACGCACGCTGTGGATCGTTCTTGAAGTTTCCACCGCTCTCCTGACCGCCCTTGCGACCGGCTTCGGAAGCCTTATCAGGATCGTTAGCGAAGTTTCCCGGATTATTGTCGCGGCCACCGCCGCCATTGCTATCAGCCATCAGCTTTCTCCTTTGCTACCTAGCAATGAGAATACAAACAAAATCATAAATCGGTTTCATATGAATATATATGAATCGCATAATCGTATTGACCTATGCTTTGTTCATTATCCTACATAAACATGTTAATTGTGATCTATTTTACCGTAGTTGCGGTATGTTAAAAGGTTTATGCTAACGGACCCTGTTCGACGGATTTATCGTAGTCGGTAATAGATGGGCCGGGGAAGGTCTCGAGTGGTAAAGCATTAATCAGTGGGAGTTGCCCGTTGCAACCAAAGCAATCCCTTGTTCGAAACCGGTTGCTATCCCTGATCGACGCTACTGCCTATGCGGCTGTCGCGCCGCACCTCGAAGCCACGAAATTACCGAAGGGTGCAGTGCTAATCGAAGCCGGCGTGCCGTTCACTCACGCGCATTTTTTCAATAGCGGCGTCGGCTCGATCGTGGTTGGCGCGATTGATAGCCGGAGCATTGAGGCCGGATTATTCGGCAGAGAAGGCATGTCAGGTTTTGCCTGTGTTCTAGACGTCGATCAATGCGCGCAGACGACAATGGTGCAGGTCGAGGGCGAAGGCTACCGCATTAGCATTGAAGCTCTGCGCATCGCCTGCGACCAATCGACGTCGCTTCTCAAAACAATCATGCGTTATGTCCACGTTTCGATTACGCAGGCATATTATACAGCGCTTTCAAACAGCACTCAGCCGATTGAAGGGCGCCTCGCGCGTTGGCTGTTGATGTGCCACGATCGGGTAGCTGGAGATGATCTCGCGCTGACCCATGAGTTCTTGTCGATCATGCTTGCGGTGCATCGGCCCAGCGTGACAAGTGCGCTGCACATAATCGAAGGCTACGGATTCATTCGAGCCCGCCGCGGCAATATTTTGATCCTCGATCGCGAAGCACTAATTGCGCTTGCGAACGGAATGTACGGTCCAGCCGAGACAGAGTACTATCGCCTCATTGGCTCGTTCGATTAATTCGCAAAACAGGACACACGGATTTGCGCGACGATATCGCGTCGTGATCGACAGCGCGGATTGGCAGAGACGTTGAAGTATTAGCTGAACCTTACTTCTTACTTTTCAAAGGCCCGTGCCGGCTCGTAGCGTCTACGTAAACAGATGTTCGAAGTTGGGTCGTTACCGCCTTCATTCAGGCAGGCACCCCCTGAGCTGTTGGCAGCGAAGTAATGTCAGACGATCCCGACCAGAGATTGACGCCACCGTCGTCGGCGGCCTTGTCGATGGCAGCGAGTTCGTCGGTGGAGAAGTCGAGCATTTTAATCGCGTCCAAGGAGTCCTCGAGCTGTTCGACCGTGCGTGCGCCGATCAGCGCCGACGTGACCCGCGGGTCACGCAAAACCCATGCGATCGCCATCTGGGCAAGCGTCTGTCCGCGCTCACCTGCGATATCGTTCAAGGTGCGAACGGCGGCGAGGTTTTGATCCGTGAGCAAGGTTTGCGAGAGTGACCCGTCACGGGTGGCTCGTGCATCCTGCGGGACGCCTTCGAGGTATTTGTTCGTCAGCATGCCCTGCGCCAACGGGGAAAAGGCAATGCAGCCGATGCCGAGATCCTTCAGCGTTGCCAGCAGGTCCCGCTCGATCCACCGGTTCAGGATAGAATAGCTGGGCTGGTGGATGAACAGCGGCACCTTTTCCTCGCTCAGGATCTGGGCCGCCTGACGAGTAAGTCCCGGCTCGTAGGAGGAGATGCCCACATACAGTGCTTTGCCCTGTCGATGGAGTTGCACAAGTGCGCCCATCGTCTCCTCGAGCGGCGTCGCAGCATCTACCCGGTGCGAATAGAAGATGTCGACGTAGTCGAGGCCCATCCGCTTAAGGCTCTGGTCGCAGCTCGCGATCAGGTACTTTTTGGATGAGCCTACATCCCCGTACGGGCCAGGCCACATGTCCCAGCCCGCCTTGGTCGAGATAATGAGTTCGTCGCGGTGGGCGGCGAAATCAGACGAGAGGACGCGCCCGAAATTCTCTTCTGCCGAACCATATGGCGGCCCGTAGTTGTTAGCTAGATCGAAGTGAGTCACTCCACGGTCGAACGCCCTACGCAGGATAGCTCGGCCCGTTTCGAACACGTCGTCTCCGCCAAAGTTCTGCCATAACCCCAGGCTGATTGCTGGCAGCCTCAGCCCGCTACGGCCGGCGCGTCGATAGGGCATGCCACTTTCATACCGCAGCGGGGAAGCGGCGTAGGGACGGGAAAACGACATTGGTGCCTCCTTATGAACTTCTTCAATGCGCAACGCGCAAACCGTTGGGGCGCCTCACCAAGTTCGGTATCGAACCGCACAGATGATGCCAGGACCTGCGCCCGGTCTTGTGGCCCAGGCCCTGCCCAACTGGTTGCCTCAGGGTAGGCCCGTTGCCAGTCGGCAAGGAAAGTCGTGAGGGCGATGTTGGGTGCGACGAGATGCCGCACCCGTTCCAGCGCCGATACGAATTGATGGAGTTTCAGCCGGTCACCAAGCCGTGCTGCTCCCCCTTCACCGCTGGAAGCCCCCACGGACTGAAGCCACGTAATCCGTCATTGCGTATCGCTCTAACGTGTTGCCGAAACCCGCCAAACGACATTGCCGGTATCATCGGCAACCAGAACTGCGCCTGTTCGGTCCACAGTAACACCGACAGGACGACCGCGAACCTTGCCTTCGGGCGACACGAAGCCGGAAAGAAAGTCCTCGGCCTTGCCGCTTGGGCGCGCGTTGCTGAACGGTACGAAGGCAACCTTGTAGCCATTCAGTTCGTCGCGATCCCAACTGCCATGCTCGCCTATCAGGGCACCGCCGCGGTAGTGGGGCGGAAGCGAAGACCCGGAATAGAACGTGAGTCCAAGCGCAGCGACATGGCTGCTCAGCGCGTAGTCCGGAACGATCGCTCGAGCGACCAGATCGGGTCGCTGTGGCATGACGCGTGGATCAACGTGACGGCCGTAATAGCTATAGGGCCAACCGTAAAAACCGCCGTCGCGTACCGAGGTGAGATAATCCGGGACAAGGTTCGGCCCCAGTTCATCGCGTTCGTTCGCGACGACCCAAAGCGTGTTGGTCCCTGGGTAAAAGTTGGGGCTGTTCGGATTGCGCAGTCCCGTGGCGAACACGCGGGAGCGGCCCGATGATCGATCGATTTCCCACACTGCCGCACGGTTCCTTTCGGCCTCCATGCCGTTCTCGGTGATGTTGCTGTTCGATCCAACCGTAGCATAGAGCAGTTTGCCATCCGGGCTCAGCGTCAGGCTCTTCGTCCAGTGATGGTCGATTGGCCCCCCGGGCAATTCGGTCAACCGCACGGGGGCGGCCGTGATCCGGGTCTGACCCAGCGTGTAGGGATATCGCAGGACTGCGTCGGTGGCTGCGACGTACAGATAATTGTCGGCGAAGACGACGCCGAAAGGCGAAAAGAGACGGTCCAGTAGAACCGTACGCTGTTCAGGTACGCCGTCACCGTCAGCATCTCTTACTAACGTGATCTGATTGGTACCGCCCTTAGGTTTTACGCCGCTCTGGCCGGTCGCACGCTTCTGAACCCATGAGACGATAGGGTTCTTTGGGCGCGTGATCGGATCGAGATTCGGGCCCTGAGACTCCACGATAAGCACGTCGCCGTTCGGCAATGCCAGAACGTTTCGCGGATGGTTCAGATCGCGTGCCAATGCCTGCACTCGCAGGCCGGCCGCAGCGGTGGGTGCCTGGCCCGCACTCCATCCCACGACCTCGGCGACGTGGATGGGCGGCACCAGATATTGCTTTGGTGCGGGCAAGACGGGATCCGACCCGATCTGCGAGTTGCGGTCGAACTCTGCGCCGCCATCGTTGCAGCCAGCAAGTGCGATTAGCGATGCCACCCCGACACCAGCGAGAAGGTTGCGGGCGCACGCCCGTGCGACAATCACGATCGCACCCCGACGCGATGCTTGTAGACTAGCGACCCGCCAAGCCACGCACTGACGGCAAGCAATAACACGGATATTGCGGATAGGGTCAGGCCTGTCGGTACCACGCTCGTCCAGCCATCGCGGCTATGCACAAACGCGTTGAAAATCTCGATCACGAACACGCCGAGGTTGATGATCATATGCGGGGTCGCCGGACGTGCCGCGCGAATTTTCCGGTCACCGGCATAGTCGATCATCCCGGTCACGGCAGCTAGTCCGCCCATCACCAATCCGGCTGTGATCAGCCAGATCGAAAAGTTGCTCCACATGATGTTTGCCGACCCAAGATAAGCAAGATCGGTTAGCAGTGCGCCTATGAAGCAAACGATCGGGAACGGTACCAGCATGGGATGGAGGGGGTGGCCAAAAAGCTTGGCCGTGGACCTTGGGTTTTCCCCGTCG
>Ga0308157_10007948_pt1 | contig 12191 bp, 10 predicted proteins | sample PhyBR1_FD_201035 | JGI IMG/M metagenome (GOLD analysis project Ga0308157, IMG submission 201035) | Phyllosphere microbial communities from UC Gill Tract Community Farm, Albany, California, United States - DLSLB.R1 | ecosystem: Host-associated > Plants > Phyllosphere > Unclassified | place: USA...
ACTGGCGACCCTGCACGCCAACAGCGCGCGCGAGGCGCTGAGCAGGCTGGAGGACCTGATCGGCGAGGTGGCCCCGATTGTGCCCTATCGTGCGATCGGCCAGGCAATCGATCTGATCGTGTTCATGCGCCGCGCGCCGGGCGGCTTGAAACTCGACTGTATAATCCGGGTCGAGGGGTGGCAGGATGGCGCTTATATGATCACGCCGGTGGCCTGACTCAGGCGGTAGAAACGTCGCCCTTCGAGTCTAGAGGTCTAGACCCAATAGACCAAAAATGATCGCGTTTCGCCTCGTTCGACGGGCCATTTCGAACCGCGAACACCGAAACGCCCGCAAGACTATCTAGCGACCTGTGAGTCACGGCCGGCGGCAGTCCCCGCGCGGATTTGTCGTCCGCGCGGGGGGCTTGGGGTTAGGGCCCCCCTTTGCGCTGTCGCGGTTAAACCGTCTCGGCGTCCGCAACGATGGTTTTGGCGAAGTGGCGATAGCTCTGCAGCGGCCGGCCCAGGATTGCCGTCAGGCGCGCGACGTCACCGGCCTCGGGGACCATGCCGTCGCTGACGAAACGTTCGGCCATCAGGCGCATCTCATAGGCCATCCACTTGGGCATGAACGCCGCCGCGTTCTGCTCGAAGCCGCTGGGATCGTCGCCGCCATAGACGACCGGGCGGCCCACAGCGTCCGACCAGATCGCCGCCACATCCGCGCCCGTCAGCGTGTCGGGGCCGACCAGGTTGATCGTCTCGACCGGCAGCTTGTCCGGCGCCTGGTCGCGGCGGATCAGTTCCTTGGCGGCGATCTCGGCGATGTCGCGCGTGTCGATCATGGCGACGCCCTTGGCGCCGATCGGCATCGGATAGACGCCGTGGTTCAGGACCACGTCCTTGATCGTCGCGTCGTTGTCGATGAAGTAGGCTGGGCGCAGGATCGTGGCGGAGAAGCCCATCTGCTGGATCATCCGCTCCGCGCCGAACTTCACGGCGAAATGCGGCACGTCCACGAAGCGATCGGCATGTAGCACCGACAGGTAGACGACGCGGTCGACGCCACACTCGCGGGCGATGTTCAAGGTGATCAGCGCCTGAGTGAATTCGTCGCCCGCCACGGCGTTGAGCAGGAACAGGGTGCGCACGCCCTTGAAGGCCGCGCGCAGGGCGTCAAGGTCGAGCAGGTCGCCCTTGGCGATCTCGACCCGCGCGGGGAAGTCCGCCTTGGCGGGGGCGCGGACCAAGACGCGGACCTTGGCGCCGCGATCGGTCAGTTGCTGGACGACATGGCGGCCGACACGGCCGGTGGCGCCGGTGACGAGGATGGTCATGGGAAATCTCCGGGTTGGAGTGGTTGGGACACCCGGAAAATGATCGGTCCACACACGGTCCAATAGCCGTTATATATGGATATCTCGTCTCACTGGTGGAACACATGGACCTGTTGGCCCTCGCCGACTTCAATCTGGTCGCCCGCCACGGCGGCTTCGGCCGCGCCGCCCGCGAGGCCGGCCGCCCCAAGGCTACTCTGTCCCGCCGCGTGGCCGAGCTGGAGGCCAGCCTCGACCTGCGCCTGTTCGAGCGGGGGCGGACGCTGAAGCTGACCGAGGAAGGCAAGGCGCTCTACGCCCGGACTGGCGCGCTGCTGGCGGAACTGGACGAGGCCGCCGCCGCGATCGCCTCCGGCGGTGGAACGCCGCGTGGCCGCCTGCGGATCAGCGCGCCGCTGCTGTTCTCCCAGACCGCCATGGGGCGCCTGGCCGCCGACTTCGCCCGCCAGTACCCTGAGGTGCGGCTGGAAGTGACCACCGACGATCGACCAGTGGACATGGTCGAGGAAGGCTACGACCTCGTAATCCGGGTGAACCCGGACCCCGACGCGGGCCTCATCGGCCGCATCTTCCTGCGCGACCGGCTGGTGGTCGTGGCCCGTCCGGACCTGACCCGGCCCCAGGACGCCTCACCGGTCCGGGCCGTGGTGCGCGGCGCGGGGGGCGACATTGAGACCTGGGACTTGGGCGCGTCGAGTATCGCGGTCGAACCCATCCTGAGACTGTCGTCACTGATGATGGTCCGCGACGCGGTACGAGCCGGCGTCGGAGTCGCGCGCCTGCCGATCTCACTGGTCGGCAGCGACCTGGATGCAGGCCGGCTGGCGTCGTGGGGCGAGATCGCCGGCCCGGAGATCACCCTGTGGGCGCTCTATCCGTCCCGGCGGCTCTTGAGCGCGCGGGTCTCGGCCTTCTTGGATCATCTCAAGGCCGCGTTCCCAACGGGCGCGCCTGAAGAGCTGTCGGGCTATATTGGGTAGGCTGAAGTTGCTCTTGTTGGTTAGCTTTGACGCCAATTATGGGTCTGCCTCCAGGCGCTGAGCAAATTTCCATTCCTGGCGCTGCCCAGCCTGTCTTCCTACGGCTAACCACAACACATAACTTCAGGCCATGACGGACTGGCGCCCCTTTTTCGGATGGCGGACGGCGTTGCTTTGCTTGGAGTGGGTCGGAAGCGGAGGCTAAAAGATCCGCGACGCGAAGAGGGCTGAGCGCTAGATAAACCCTGTCAGCGGGGCGCCGCTTCGACGGCGCCGGGGGGAGGGGCCTTTGCAGCAGCTACCCGACTTCGAGGCCTGGGCGATCTTCTCCAAGGTCGCCGAATGCGGCTCATTCTCGGACGCGGCCCGTGAGCTGGGACTGACCAAGGCCAGCGTCTCGCGGGCGGTGACGCGGCTGGAAGCGCGCCTGCGGACGACCTTGCTGACGCGCACCACCCGCCGACTGTCCCTGACCGACAGTGGGCGAGCCGCCCTGGTCCGCGCGGCGCGCATCCTGGAAGACGGCGCAGCGATCGAGGCCGAGATCATGGACGAGGCAGCGACCCCGCGCGGCCCGATCCGCTTGGCGTGCTCGGCGGCGTTCGGGGTGCGGGTGCTGTCGCCGCTGTTGCCCGAGTTCTTCGCGCTCTATCCGGAGATCGAGCTGGACTTCCAGGTCATCGACAGTCCCATCGACCTGATAACGGCCGGCTTCGACCTCGCCATTCGACCGGGGGAGGTGGCGGACTCGAGCCTGCGGATCACGCGGCTTGTCTCGCTGAAGCGGTCGATCATGAGCGCGCCGGCCTTCTTCGATCGCCATGGCCGGCCCTCGGAGCCCGAAGACCTGGCAGGGCTCCCCGCCATCGCCTTCACCCAGTTGCCGCAGCCTTTCGACTGGCGACTGAGCCACGCGCAAGTGGGCGAGCGCCTAGTGCGCGTCGAGGCCGCCTACCGGTTCAACAACGCCGCCGCGGCCGTCCCCCTGCTGACCGCGGGCCTGGCCATGGCCGCCCAACCGGAACTCTTCGTGCGCCGCGAACTGGCGAGTGGCGTGCTGGAGGTCGTGTTGCCGGGCTGGACGGTCGATCCCATCCCCATCCACGCCCTGACGCCCCCGGCCAAGACCCGCCCGGCGCGCGTGCGGGTGCTGATCGAGTTCCTGCGCAAGCGGCTTGCCGACGAGAGCCTGATCACCGGCCCAGCGATCTGAGCGGATTGCGCTGGTTTCTGAGACAGTAAAGTACGCCGGGACCGGCTAATCCGGTCTGTCGAACCCGACTACCTGTGCCGCATCGCCACGCGGTCCTTGGAGTTCGACATGTCGTCCGGTTCTGCCCCCTCGCGCCCGCCGTTCGCGGCCCTGGCCCTGTCGGCCTTCGGCGCGATGCTAGGCGGGCTGTTTCCGATCAGCGTGATCTTCTCGCTGGGCGACATCGGCGGAGGGCTGTCGGCCAGCGCCGACGACATCGCCTGGATGGTCACCCTCTACAATGTCGGCCAGATCCTGGGGCAGCCGCTGCTAATGATCGCGGCCGGCGCCTTTGGGCGCGGCGCGGCCATGCGGCTGGCCGGCGCCGGCTTCGTGGTCAGCAGCCTGGCGGTCGCCGTGGCGCCGAGCCTTGGCTGGGCGCTGGCCGGCCGTCTGGTCCAGGGCGTGTTCGGCGGGGTCATGCCGACCTTCATGATGCTGCTGGTCATGACCAGCCCGCTGCCCGCCCGCGCGCGGATCGGCGGCCTGGCGGTCTTTTCCATCGCCGCGACCATCGGTCTGGGCCTGGCGGCCGGCGTCGCCGCCTGGTTGATCGGGCTGGGCGGCTGGCGCGCGCTGTTCTGGGGGCAGGTCCTGGCGGGCCTTCTCTACACGAGCCTAGCCTTTCTGGTGCTGACGCAGGACCGGGGCGATCCGCGCCGCCTCGCCGCGGCTGACTGGAGTGGTTACGCCCTGTTGTCCCTGGCGCTGAGCCTGCTGCTCATCGGCGTTAGTGAGGGCGAGCGCCGGTTCTGGTTCGAGGCTTGGTGGATCACGGCGTCCTTCGCCTGCGGCGGCCTGGCACTGACCCTTGCGTGCAGGCAGATACTGCGTGCGTCTGCGCCCTTGCTGCGTCTGAACCTGCTGGCCAGGCCGACCCTGGGCTGGGCGCTGGTCCTGCAGCTATTCTTCCGCTTTGGCCTGATGTTCGGCATCGTCGTCGCGCCGCAATACCTGGCCCGGCTGCAGGGCTTCCGCATCGAGCAACTGGGGCCGCTGTTGCTGCCGATGGCTCTGGCGTCGCTGGCGGCGGGCCCTGCCGCCTGGTGGACGGTCTGCCGCTTTGATCCGCGTCTCAGCCTGTCGCTGGGCCTGCTCAGCTTCGCGGCGGCGGCCCTGTACGGCGTGACCCTGTCCCCCGACTGGGCCGCGCCGGAGTTCCTGGCGCCGCTGGTCCTGATCGGCGTCGGCCAGGCCTTCCTCGGCGTCGCCATGCTGCGCTTCGCCACTTGGCAGGTCATCCCGCCCATCGAGGGGCCGACCGTGGGGGTGGTCTTCAACTACGCCCGCGTGATCGGCCTGGCCCTCGGCGTCGCGGTCGCCAGCCACACCCTGGTCGAGCGCGAGAAGTTCCACTCGGCCCGGCTGGTCGAGGGGCTGGACCTCGCCGACGGCGGTGTCGCCCAGCGACTGGCCGCCCAGGCCGGCGCCTTCGCCATCTGGACCTCGGACCCGTCCGCCGCCCAGCGCGCCAGTCTCGCCAGCCTGGCCCGGGCCGCCTCGACCCAGGCCTTCGCCCAAGGCTTCGCCGACGCCTTCGCCGTCATCGCCGCCGGACTCCTGTTGGCCGCCATCCTCGTCTGGGCGCTGCCGCGCCTGCCCGCCGTTCCTCGCGCTTGAGAAGGATCCCGCCATGAGCGCACCAACCCAAACCCCACCGCCTGAACCGTCCCCGACCCCGGTTGGAGCCGGCCGTCGCCTGGCCATCGCCACCGCTTCGGTCGCCGCGCTGAGCGTGGCCATTGCCGCCGGCTACGGCCTGTGGCCGCGTCTGACCCCGTTCGAGAGCACCGACAACGCCTATGTGCGCGGCGACCTGACCTTCGTGGCCGCCAAGGTCCCGGGCTATGTCGTCGAGGTCGCGACCGAGAACAACCGGCGCGTCGCGCCCGGCCAGGTCCTGGCCCGCATCGACCCGCGCGACTATCTGGCCGCCGTGGCCGACGCCGAGGCGACGCTGGCCCAGCAGAAGGCCGCCGCGCTGCAGATCCAGGCCCAGGTCCAGCTGCAGAACGCCCAGATCCTGGTCGCCGACGCCGGCGTGGCGGCCGCGCGCGCCCAGACCCGCCGTGCGGGCGCCGACCTCGCGCGAGCCCGGGACCTGGTCAGCGACGGCGCGGTCAGCCGCTCGGTGTTCGAGCAGTCGACCGCCGAGGATGTCCGGGCCAGTTCGACCCTCGTCCAATCCCTGGCCCAGGCCGCTTATGCCCGGCGTCAGCTGGCGGTGCTGGACGCGCAGCGGCAGGCCAATCTCGCGGCTCAGCAAGGCGCGTCGGCCAAGCTCTTCAAGGCGCGTACCGACATGGCCAGCACCGTGATCCTCGCGCCGCGCGAGGGGCTGGTGGCGGCCCGCAACATCCGCCTGGGCGAGTATGTCGGCGTCGGCACGCGCCTGATGGCGATCGCCCCGACCCGCGCCCTGTGGATCGAGGCCAATCTGCGCGAGACCCAGCTTTCGAGAATCCGCGCCGGCGACCGGGTGCAGATCCGCGTCGACGCGGCCAGCGACCAGGTGTTCTGCGGCACGGTGGAAAGCCTGTCGGCGGCTTCCGGCTCGGAGTTCGCGGTGATCCCGCCGGACAACGCGACCGGCAACTTCACCAAGATCGTCCGCCGCTTCCCGGTGCGTATCCTGTTCGACGCCCGCCAGCCGGGCCTCGATCGCCTGGGTTCGGGGATGTCGGTCGAACCCAGGATCGCCATAGGCTCGCACGCCCACGGTCGGGCGACGGGGCTCGGGGGCCTATTCGGCGGCTTCCGCTGCGCGACGGGAGGCGGTCATGCGTAGCGCCGCCGCCCTGACGCTGATCCTCGCACTGCTGACCTCGGCCTGTGCCGCGCCCGACCTTGGTCTGCGGCCAGCGCTGAAGGTCGCCGGACCCCAAGCTTTGCTCGCCGGCCCGGTCGCCGACTGGCCCACCGAGGACTGGTGGACCGGATACGGCGATCCGCAGCTTTCGGCGCTGATCACGACGGGATTGCGATCGGCCCCGACCGTCGCCTTGGCAGAAGCCCGGCTACGCCGCGCCTCGGCCCTGACGGGACAGGCCAGCGCCGCCGCCGCGCCCAGCCTGTCGACCAGCGCCGCCGTCTCCGAGTCCAAGCCCAGCTACAACACCGGCCTGCCGACGCCGACGGCCCTGCGCGGCTGGAGCGACACAGGGAGGGCGACGCTGGACTTCAGCTACGAGCTGGACCTGTGGGGCAAGACCCGGTCGGCCATCGCCGCGGCGACCTCGGAGGAGGCCGCGGCCAGGGCCGACGCCGCCGCCGCGCGGCTGATCGTCTCTACATCGATCGCCGCGGCCTATGCCGACCTCGCCAGGCTGTACGCCGATCGCGACGTCCTGGCCTCGACCCTTGCCGTCCGCGAGCAGACGCTGGTTCTGGTGCGCCGCCGGACCGAGCGAGGCTACGATTCCGAGACCGAGCTCCGCCAGGCCGAGGTCGGGCCGCCCCTGGCCCGCGCCGAACTGACGGCCGTGGACGAGCAGATCGCCCTTAGCCGACTGCGCCTGGCCGCGCTGATGGGGCAGGGGCCGGATGAGGGCGCCGGCATCGCCAGGCCGGACGTCGCGGGCCTGCACGGTCTGGGCCTGCCCGCCGATCTGCCCGCCGCCCTCGTCGCCCGTCGCCCCGACCTAGTCGCCGCCCGCTGGCGCGCGGAAGCCGCGTCGGACCGCATCGACGTCGCCCATGCCGCCTTCTACCCGAACGTCAATCTGGTCGGCCTGATCGGGGTCCAGTCGCTGGGGATCGGCAACCTCGCCCACGCGGGCTCGAACCTTGGATCCGTCGGTCCGGTCCTGACCCTGCCGATCTTCGACGGCGGTCGGCGCAAGGCCGGCTTCAAGGTCGCCCGCGCCGACTACGACGCCGCCGTCGCCGCCTATGACGCGACCCTGAACCTGGCGCTGGAGGAGGTCGCCGACGCAGTGACCTCCCAGCGCGCCCTCGACCGGCGCCTGGCCGACAGCCGGCTGGCCCGCGACGCCGCGACCCAGGCCTGGACCCTGGCCAAGCGGCGCTATGCGGCCGGGGCCAGCGACTTCACCGCCGTGCTCGTCGCCGAGGATCGCATGCTGGCCGCCCAGCGCGGCGTTGCGGCCCTAGAAGCGCGGTGCTTCATTCTCGACCTCGCCCTGGTGCGCGCGCTGGGTGGCGGCTGGCGGGAGACGGCGCCATGACATACCGCCGGCTCACGCGGGCGGAGCTGCCGGTCGATACCGAGGCGATGGCCCGTTTCCTGATCGGCAAGATCATCGTTCGCGAGACGCCGCACAGCGTCATAAGCGGCCGCATCGTCGAGACCGAGGCGTCTTTCGCGAACGACGCGGCAGGCCCCGCGTTCCTGGGCGTGACGCCCCGGAACCGGGCGCTGCTCCTCGCGCCTGGCCACGCCCACGTATACCTGAACCACGGCGTGTCGTGGATGCTGAACGTATCCAGCGAAGCCGCCGGCGTGGGCGCAGGCGTGTTGATCCGCGCGTTAGCTCCCTTGGACGGTGTCGAGATCATGCGACAGAACCGGGGTGAGACCGCCTTGCAGCGGATGACGCGAGGGCCGGGGAAGTTGACCGAGGCGCTACGGATCGAAGGTTGGGCCGACGGCTTGGATCTCAGCGCCGAAGGTCCGCTGTGGCTCGGCTCCGACGACCAAGAACCCGGTGCGATTGGTCAAGGCTCACCGATCGTGCGGCCCGGGGCGACCGTGCGCGGTCGGCGCTTCTATCGGCAGGGCGATCCCTTCGTCAGTGGGCCGCAATCGCTCAGCCCATAGGCCCGACGCGCCCAATGTCCGCGTTTAGCGCGGAGCCCAAGGTCGGCTTCTTGGCGCGACGCCAAGTTCTGCTCATGGCGCAGCGCTGACTTTGAGATCGGTAGGGCAGGGTCTGTTCGGGAGGTAGGGCGCCGACTCAGCGCGCCGCGTCAGCCGCTGAATCGATGCTCCGCTTCGCCCCGGCTTCGGCGCTAGCTAGCCTGACCCGATAGGCCTCGACCCTGGCCTTCAGCGCATCATGGCGCGCCTTCAGCAAGGCCTTGGCCTCCTCCCGGAAAGCGACGGGGCGGCCGGCAGTCTCGCGATCCGTGAGGTCGATGGTCATGGCCGTGTTCTCGTCCGTGGAGAGGATCGAGATGCAGGTTTCGGCATCGGTGACGGCGATGGTGGTCGCCACGTGATTGTCGGTCTTGGCGATGCTGGTGGCGACCTTGTTGTCCGTCTGTCGGATCGTTTCCCGCACCTGGGCCGTGGTTCGCTTGAGCTCCGCCTCGTTGGACAGGTTGACGAACCCGCCGCCGCCCGCGCTTGCGACGGCAGCCAGTTTCGCGGCCTCGCCCGACGGTAGGTTGAAGCCGATGACGTTGACGATCGCCCGCGTGCGGCCGCCGTTGATCCGGCGGGCGACAGCCACGGGATCGCCGCCGCAGGTCTCTTCACCATCCGATACGACATAGATGACCTGCTCTCCGGGCGTAGCGGAGGCGGCCAGCAAGGCTTCGGCGCGATCGAGCCCTGCGGCGAGCGGTGTCCAACCGACGGCGCGGACCTGTCCCAGCGCCGTGTGGAGCGGCCCCCGGTCCGCCGCCATTGGCGCGAGCACGTCAACGGCGGAACAGGATTTTGCCTTGCCGGGCTGGCTGTTGTCGCCCTGTTGGCCGAAGACCAGCAGAGACGTCTGTACGGACGGGGGCAGCCCGTCGACGAAGCCGCGCGCCGCCTCCCGCGCCAGGTCGAGCTTGGTTCGGCCGCCCATGCGTCCGGCCATCGAACCGGAGCCATCGATCATCACAATGACCCGGGTTGGCGGAACCCGCGGGGCGATCTCGCCGGCGGGCGCTTTCAGCTCGGGCTGCTTGAGCGCCACATCCTTTCTGAAGCAGGTCTCGGGATCCTTCTTCGTGAACTGGGCGACATAGGCCCGAGCTTCCGCTGAAGCCCCCGGGGCTTTCCCCTCGACATTGGCCTGATCGCGGTTGGGCGCGGCGTGCTGACCGCCCGAGGGGCCTCCGCAGCCGACCAACGTGAGGCCAAGCGTAAAGGCCACGAGGTTACGAACTGGAACGGCCGTCATTTCCGTGGCGCCTCTCTCATCAGCACAGGCTGGTTCGACTGCCAGTCCTCGACCTGATGCTGAACGTCCATTTCCTGGAAGCGGTCCAACGACGGCTATTGGCGCGACTTGGGCAAACGCCTCGAGCTGGAGCGAACAACGAGGTAGTCGAGATGATCGGCTGCGGGGGGCCCTCCGCGAGAAATACTCCGCCAGCGCTTTGTCTAGAGCGTGGCTTCCAGCCACGCGTGCGCTCCCGTTGTGGAGCGCGCCCGGCGCCTTTTCCGGTTTGAATACAAGCTCGACCTCGGCCGGATCGAGCGAGGCTGCGCCGAGGGCAGGGCGCGTCTGTTGGGAATTGCTCAGGCGGGGGATGCCAAGCCATACGATCGGCTAGGGCCCTACCGCCCGAAGACCATCTGTGCCGCCCCCCATGAGCATCGTAGCTCTTCGTCCTAGGTGCAGGCTTTGGCCGACGGAGACGCGAATGCCCAAGGCCCGCCTTGAAGCCTTCAGCGACGGCGTGATCGCCATCATCATCACGATCATGGTGCTCGAACTGCGGCCCCCCCAGGGCGCGGAGCTGTCGGCGCTCAAGCCGTTGCTGCCGACACTCTTCGGCTATGCGCTGAGCTTCATCTACATCGGCATCTACTGGAACAACCACCACCACATCATGCGCGCGGTGAGCGGCATCAGCGGATCGGTGATGTGGGCCAATTCGCACCTGCTGTTCTGGATGTCGCTGATCCCCTTCGCCACGGCCTGGATGGAGCAGAGCCATTTCGCGCGCGGGCCGGTCGCGGTTTACGGCCTGTCGCTTTCGATGACCGGTTTCGGCTTTCGGATCTTCGCTGCGAGCCTGGTTCGCCGCGAAGGTCGGCAATCGGCGCTGGCGCTAGCCCTGAACGGGGATCGCAAGACCGATCTGTCGATCGCCGCCTACGGCGCCGGCGTCGCGGTCGCATTCTTAGCGCCGGCGGTCTCCCTGGCGCTCTACGCCCTCGTCGCGGCGATGTGGATCTTGCCCGACCGCCGCGTGGCGCACCTGGCCGACGGCGTACGCCACGGCCAACCCAAGCAACAGTGAGGTATCCCATGGATTTCGAAGGCGTGCATGACGGGAAGGTGGCCGTGGTGCTGGGTGGTTCCCGCGGCATCGGCGCCGCGATCGTCGAGCGGCTGGCGATGGACAGCGCCAAGGTGGTCTTCACCTACGCCACCTCGGCGGCGCCCGCTCAGGCCCTGGAGGCGCGGTTGAAGGGCGCCGGCTGCGAGGCCGTCGTGCTCGAGGCCGACAGCGGCGACGTCGACCAGGTGGCGGCGGCGATCGAGGCGGCCATCGCCATCTTCGGACGGCTCGACATCCTGGTGGTCAATGCCGGGATCCTGCGCAACGCGCCGATCGACCAGGTGTCCCTGGAAGACTTCGACCGCGTCCTGGCGGTGAACGTGCGCGGCGTGTTCGCAGCCCTGCGCCAGGCCGCGCTGCGCATGGCGGCCGGCGGGCGGATCATCACGATCGGCAGCAACATCGCCATGCGGGTCGGTTTTCCGCAAGCCAGCGTGTACGCCATGACCAAGGCGGCCATCGCGGCGCTCGTCCGGGGCGCGGCGATCGACTTGGGGCCCCGTGGCATTACCGTGAACAACATTCAGCCAGGCCCCACGGCGACCGACCTGACCGAGGGGAGCCACGGGATGATCCTGCCCCTTATCCCGCTTGGACGCCTGGGCCGTCCGGGTGAAGTCGCGAGCCTGGTCTCCTACCTCGCTGGCGAAGAGGCCGGGTTCATCACCGGCGCCAGCCTGACCATCGATGGCGGCGCCTCGGCCTGATCGTCCGGCGCCGCCCTGCGAATGGAGCCCATCCCGCCGCTGGCGGCGACCGGTATTCATATCCAGTGCGCAAAGGCGATCGGATCCGACAATCTTCGGGGTCTGGGCTGGCGCACTCTGGCGTGGACTTCAGGAGCCAGCCCATGCCCCGAGACCACAGCCTGGCCTATGACGCCGGCGCTGATCCGCGCATCGATCTTTTCGCCGTCCTGTCAAAGCGCATGATCGGCGAGATCACGGCCGCCGTGGCGATGCTTCGACTGGCCGCCGCCCACGAGCCGACCGGTGCGGCCAGACAGGCGCTGAACGATGCGGCAGATCAGCTGCGCGACCAGGCCCGGCTCCAGCACGCGCTCGAGGCGCCCGCATGGGGCCAAACGATCGACCTTTCCGATAACCTCGAGGCGCTGTGCGCCGCGCTCAGTCAAGCCAAGCTCCAACGCGATGGAATTCGCCTGGGCCTGGTGTGCGATCCCGTCGCGATCGATGCGCGGCGTTGCTGGCTGGTCAGCCTCATCGTGGCCGAGCTCGTTGGCAGCGCGGCCTCGCACGCGCCGTGGGGGGAGGGACGCCAGATCGCGATCCGCGTCGGCGTCGCCGACGGCGAGGTCTACTGTGAAGTGGGCCGCGTAGGCCGCGGATGGGGCTGCGGTCTCAGCCGCGTCATCAATCTCGTGAGCCTGCTGCATGGCCGGATCGAATGGTCGATGGGTCCGCATGGCGAGGGCGCCCGCCTGACCTTCCCAGC
>Ga0308157_10007950_pt1 | contig 12185 bp, 19 predicted proteins | sample PhyBR1_FD_201035 | JGI IMG/M metagenome (GOLD analysis project Ga0308157, IMG submission 201035) | Phyllosphere microbial communities from UC Gill Tract Community Farm, Albany, California, United States - DLSLB.R1 | ecosystem: Host-associated > Plants > Phyllosphere > Unclassified | place: USA...
TCGTTCAGTCGCCGGCGCTAGACCCTTGGTTCAAAGCCATCATCTCGAACCCAGGGACTAAGACACCGGGACTTCACTTCAACTACTTCGATGAACCGAAGCCGTTTGGGCGTAGCCTCACGGAAGCTGAGCTAGTAATGGATCTGATAGAGTATCCTAGAGGGGTTGATAATCTGCCTCAGTGGTACCGGGAAACGATTGGCTTCAAGGAGTTCAACGATGACGATTCACTTAAGAAGATTTGAGACAACAGACACCGAAGCCGTAAAAGCACTATTTCTCCGCTCTTGGAGAGATCTATGTGAGCGTCTAAAGCTAGACGCTAGTAAGCTACCGGCTGATTCATGGGCTATACCGGCGACCTGGGTAGCGATCAGAGATAATGAGATCGTCGGCTTCACATATCTACGAGACAGGCTAGTCGACAAGCTCTACGTCGATCCTAAAGCACAGCGCACCGGAGTCGGCACCGCACTCTTAGCGAAGGCTCGAGAAGAAGGTGCTAACCAGCTATGGGTTGACAAAGAGAACACCTGGGGAAGAGCTTTCTACGAGAAGAACGGGTGGGCCGGTACCGGTGTTGACGCACCAGGTACAAAGTTCCCAATAGCTCCGATGCTCGAGTACGAATTCTCGGTGAAGCATGATTGAAAGAAAGACGCTGCAAGAACGTATGCTCGGGAAGCGCGAACCAAACCTGCTCTTCGGAGTAATCGGTCTCGTCTTCCCGGGCGTGCTTTTCTTCTTCGGAGTTGTGGGCGTACTCAGCATCGCTAACGGGAGCACCGAGGCCAGCGCTTGGATCGTGGCCATCGTCGGCTTAGGCGGCGGGCTTATCACAGTCGCCGGAAGCTTGAGCCACATTTTCTTCTCGCTATTAGCTACGGCTCAACGCAAGAAAAGCCTTGACGAAGAGGCTAGATAGAGCGACTTAGCCGATATGGCTTACCGGCTCACTTACGCTACTCACCAGAAAGACCGCATATGAACGCGACTAAACACGGCTTCGTACTCATTCCAGACCGTAACACTCTCAAAGAAGCGGTGGCGCTGAGTCAAAAGGTCGAGCAGAACAAGCTTACGCTAGATCTTTCACTGACACAGCCGCATCTGACAGTCTTACAGACGGTGTTCAAGAGTGGGTTCGACTACCGCACCGCGCTTAAAGAACTGCGTAGCTACGCTGGCTTCGCGCAAGAGCCCCGAACTATCCTGGACGAGGTGACTCTTCAGTCCACGAGCTCGCTAGAGAACATAATCTGGTGGAAGGTCCGTAACGCTGAGTGGCTGAAGACGTTCAACCGTGAGCTCGTAGAGAAGCTCGAGTCGAGCATCGTAGTTCCTGAAGATGCAGAGCGTGTTAGCTTCGCCACACCGGAAGCTGAAGAAAGCTACCGTCGCACTGGATACGAGCGTAATCTGAACGCCTACGAGCCGCACCTCACCATCGCCGTAACGGATGAGACTGTGAAAGCGCCGACTACCGTCTACACTGGAGAGCGTGTACGACTTCACCAGTTGGCTTTTGTAGAGCACGGTGAGTTCGGCGAGATACGCAAGGTGCTTGCTACCGAAGAGCTACCGATTTCGTGGGATTGGTGACTTACGGAGCGGCTACTTCGAGTGTGACAAAGCCTGAAGTCTTAGCAACGTCTCCCGCAGCTGGTGTTGTGGCTACTACAGTGTAGTTGGTGCGAGCCTCAACAACCACACCACTCTGATCGACAAACTGTAAAGCTGCACTAGGAGCGCTTCGAAGAATAAGCTCAGCAGCAGCAACAGCGTTCTGACCAGTAACGTTCGGCATGGTGAACGTCTTTTCGGTATCGCTTCGTGGCGCGTTGTTCGGTCTCGGCTCTACAGTGGCCGTGGGCTCCGGCACAGGAGTCGCCGTTGCTGTAGCGGTGGCCGATGGAGTAGGCTTCACTTCCGGTGTCGCTTTACCTAAAGCATCCGAAACCACGAGCCCCACAATGAGCGTTAGCACTGCTACACAGATCAGCACCACAATGGCTCGGCCAGGAGACGGTTGGGGCAGCTTGATCGTGATCTGTCTCGTTTGCTTCTCTTCGCTAGCCATTGTGGCCTCCTCACTCTAATCCTACCAACGACTACAGCCGATGCTAAAAGAGGCGACAGCGTAATCCGTTAGCGCTGTCGCCTCTCATCAGGCTTTGAATAGAGTCAGCTCATCGCTGAATCTCAAGGGCCTGGAAGTCTTCACCGTTGTCTGACTGTGAAAGCTCGAAGCGATCATTAGCCCAGACTAGGTATAGCTCTCGCTGCTCAAAGTTAGCATCTTCTACCTGCACAGCCTTCTTGACAGAACCGAAGACTTCGAAATCACTTTCAGGACGAGAGTCAGGGTACTCGAACTGACCAACATCTTCACCAGAGAAAGTCACTTCGTAGCGTTCTGTCATAACGGTCGCTACTTTTTCGTCACGAGCTTGCTTGGCCTCAAGTTCAGCGTATGAGGGTGATGAAGCTCCACCTGCGAGAAGAACGACGCCGCTAATCATAGCCAGAGCAATCGGTACAACGCTCCAAACTGGGATCTTACCAGTGACGCCGAAGCCGAAGCTGACAAAACTGGCAAGGAGGAGCACTATTCCTCCGATGAGCATGACTGTAGCTCCGGTAGTGTCAACCGTTTCAGAAGCTAGGTAATCCATGGCTGTTGATCTTTCTTTAGAGGTTTGGTTCAGTTCGTAGGTTCGATAGGAGTAAAGTTCTCTCCGTCTTCGGACTGTGCAAGGATCATCTCTCCATCCTTCCAGACAAGAGTGATCTCCTGTCTAAGGATTGAATCATCATCCGTAAGCTCAGTCCTATCAAAGGTGCCGAAAGCCTCGAAATCAACGGTCGGCTTCTCGTCGGGATAGTTCAGTTTGCTTAGCTCTAACTCGGTAAGCTCCAGACCGTAGAGCTTCTCTATCTCCGCCTGGAGCTGATCAGCCCGTTCGCTACGGTGTTGAATCTCAGCACCAAGGTTCGGCTTCGGCTCAACAACACTGGGGCCGATAAAGCAAGCCACAGCGCCGCCGAGGAAAGCAACCATGAAGCTAGTGGTCATGAGATTATTTTCTGCATGTTCCGAAAAGAAAGACACAGCGAAGCAGATGCCGATCAAAGCGAAAACAGCACCGATGAAGTATCCTGTAGGATCAACCTGAAGTACGGATTTGGTGAGCTCGATGTAATCCACTATGGTCCGTTTCTGTTCTTGGTGTATGTGCTTATACCAAAGGTGGGCCTACCGCGTTGGCAGACCCACCTTTAGTCGCGTCGCTTAGTCGAGCAGAGCCAGAAGAGCGTCACGGTCGGCCGGAGCCTTCACCGTCTCCACATCGTGAGCCTTAGCCCAGAGCTTCGCCAGCTTGCCGAGCGACAGGCGAGGACGAGCGATCTCGTCGTAGACGATGCTTCCGATGGTCGTGTCGTGTGAAGAAGACGTACCTGCTTCAGTCGAACCGTTGCTCGAGTCGATCCAGACGATCACACCGGTCTCCAGGTTCACCGCGAACGGCACCGCCTGAGTAGAGCCGGTGGTCGGCTTGAAAGCGGTAGCAACGGAGCGCGCATCGAAGACCTCACCCTTCTTTGCGTCGCTACGGAACATGGCTCCAGCGATGAAGTCCACGTCAGCGATCGGCCAGCCGCTCCACGACTGTACAGTCATAGTGGCCCACTTAGCCTTCGGGAACTTCTCGCGGAGCTCCTTCAGCTTTACGTCGATGAACTCCGGTGCCGATCCGCCGGGCTCGACCAGCTTGTCACCGGAGTAGGTGCTCCAGTCACGCTGACCGGACCAAGTGTCCCAAGTTGAGACAGCTACCTGCTCGAAGTCCTCATCCAGGATCACCACACCGATGTCCATGTAGCCGTGCGAGTTCTGGTTGTTGTTCCAGTGCCCGAAGATACGAAGCACATCGCCGCTACCGACGAGAGCAAGCTCCTGGCCACGGTCGAGGACTCGATCAGCGGTGGAGGCGTCACGACGGACGAGCGGCACCGGAGCGTTGTTCACGACACCGACCGGAGCCGACGGCTTAGCCTTCTTCGAGAGGTTCTCGACGATGGCCGCCTTCACAGCATCCGAAACCAGCTTCAGGTGGCTCTTCTTCACCTCGGCGCTCTCACGAGTCACCATGGTGTTGTTGAGGCCGGCAACACGAGTCACGCGAGCGTGGCTGTCGTTGGCCGCGATGATGCCGTTGTAGGCCGAGATGAGCGTGGTGAGCGAAGCACCGGAGGCGCTAACGCCCAACGCCTCAGCCAACGCAACAGCGTCGTCCTTAGTCTTCACGAGACGCAGCAGAGCCACGGTACGACGAAGCAGGTTGCTCGGCTGATATTCGGCGAGAAGCTTCGCAGCCTTCTTCACCTTGCCCTCGGCGATTGCGCCCTCTACGAGAGAGTTGAGCGTACGGTACTCGATGTTCGAGTGAACGATGTCTGCCGCACGCTTCTGTGCCTCGTCGAGCTTGAAGTCGTAAGGGTGCACGGCTCGCATGACACCACGCCAGAGGTTCTGACGAGTCACGAGCCGGTCAGCGTAGAACGCCTTGCTCAGGTGGCCGAGGCGCTCGACGACGAGACGACGAGCAGGACGAGAAAGCTTACGCATACGAACAGCACGCGAGTTGCGGTCAGCAAGCGTGTCCACCGCGAGGCGGTAGTTGGCCTGCCACTTGACGTTGGAGGGCTCAGACGCGATGGTGAGAACCACACGAAGAAGCTGATCCACGTTGTCAGTGAACGGCACAACGGTCTCGAGAAGCTCGTTGTCGCTGAACGCAGTGATCTCACGGACGTAGGTCAGGTAAGTATGAAGGTTCTCGCCGTTGTGAGCGGCCTTGGCGACTCGTGCAACGTCCTCGAGCGTGGGGTGCTGAAGCTCAAGTGAGCCCTTGAGCAACGACTTGTCGTCCTCGGAGAGAGCTACAGAGCTGGTGGCGTAAAGCTCGGCGAGCTTGCGAGCAGTTGCTGCTGCAGGAAGCACCTCGACCTTACGAGCGTTGCGGAACATATCCTCGAGCGGGAGGCCCTCACGAGCGATGCTCGGGTAGTTCGGGAGCAAGGTGCCGCCGGACCAGTAGTGCATCAGCTGCTCGATGAGAAGCGTGAGCGTAGGGAGATTCTCGACCTGCTCAGGGAAGCCCGGGTAGATCGGAGTCATCTCACGATCAGCGCCGATGACCTTGCGAGCATCGGCGATGGTAACGGTGAGCGCCTCAGCACTCATGCCTTCGAGCGCCTCAGGCTTCACGAGGAAGCCGAGGTTTGCGAGCTCAAGCGAGGCCGCCTGGAGCAGGTGCTCAGGAGTCTGAGCGTCCTGCTTGGTCTTGAGTACGATGCCGCGTCGAAGCGCAGCCTGACGGTAGCCAGCTGTGATCTTTGCCATGGGATTTTATCCTCTACAAGTAAGTGGGCCAAAACGAAAACGGAGACGCCGAGGCATCTCCGTTAAGGTTTGGAACCAGGGAAAGTGAAACGGTGGGTTTTTGTCAAATAAAAGTAACCGCTTCGAGGAGCCTGATGAGTTTACTATATCACAACCGAAACAGCTTTTGACGTTTCGGGCGAACTTTTTCTGAAAAGTTTCTAGAGCGAAGTTCAGCGCTGTGCTAGAGGATCTTTCGCCTCGTTCACGAGGATGTACCCATCTTCATACGGCGTGAGCTTCACAGTGGTAGGCTCTCCCTTGTAATTGACTACGACCTCAAGATTCTGGTCGTTCTTCGAACCGTACGGATTTAGGCTATCAAGCACCTTATCCGAAGCCTCGATACCGTAGCTATCCTGCAACCAAACATCAAGATTGGCGGGAATCTTTGATGAGTCTATGAGTGAAAGAGTCATTAACGTGCTCAAGGCCACTAGGAAAGTCAAGCCGATGATGGCCACGACTCCGGAAGCGCTACGAAAGAGCTTGTTCAAGACCATGCCAAAGACGACTAGCGCTACTAGCGCAGTAGCGCCAAGAACGATCGGCAGTACGATGTTGAGCTCAGGTGGGATAAAAGGATTCATGCCGGTACTTTACCGAGTTATGAAAACGTCTCGTATGCCCAAGAATCAAACATCGATCTTTTCAGCTTGGCCTCCGAGTACTAGCTGAATCTCATTCCAGTGGTCCACCTGCCAGCTATCAGTCTGAGCGATGCTCTCACCGAGGCCGTCGAGCTCATCATCGCTAAGGTCAGAGTGAGTACGAGCGATGCTTACGAGCTCTAACTCAGCCCAGTCATCCTCGTCAACGGTTTCTTCAAAGACAAACTCTAGAACAATCTTCTTCTGCATGGCGATCCTTTCGGTTGAGCTATCTTACCATCAACGGTAGCTCTTACGCCTCTGGGCGGAGCTCCGAAGAACCCCGCCCAGGAACGGATGATTAGTTGTTGCGCTTGGCGTCGTCCTTGGCCTGCTGTGCCTCATCGATCTCGTTGGCGATGGCGGCGAGCCAAACAGCGTTCATCACCGGCACCGTCGGCTCGTTGGTGACGCGAGTGATCTTCATCTCGGAGCCGAAAGAGAACATGGACTTCTTGATCTTGTACTCGGTCTCGCCCTTGGCGTTCTTCACCGCAAAGTCGAGCGTGAGGCCGAAGTTCTGCTCCGCCTTACCGATCTCCTTCGCCTCGCCGTCGTAGAGGCTCCAGTTAGTGAGCAGGAACGAGAAGTTCTCGCGGATCTCACCGGCCGGCTGGTTGTTGTAGTCGAAAAGCGAGGCCTTGTGAGTGGTGACGCGGTAGCCCTCACCCTCGGAGGCCACCAGGTTGCCGGCCTCGGTGAAGAGCGAGTAAGTGTCGCCGAGGGCGTAGATGTACTGTCCTCGGATTTCACCCACCGGGACGCCGTCGGCGACAACCTCGTACTGGTCGTTGAAGGACATTACCTTCTTCTTGAGGACGATCTCATCGGCCCAGCGAAGCGTGTCGAGCGCCTTGTCGGAGTCGGCCACGTCCTGGGTCACCAGCGGGGTGTTCGATGCGGAGTCACCGTAGGCCATGGAGCACCCGGTGAGAGCGGCGAGCGCAAGAGCAGCGGCGGTGACGGCGAGGGTGATGCGGTTCAGCTTCATAGTTGAATCATACATCGCTCTTACAGAGCGCACAATTCTTATAGAAGATTGACAAAAGCCCTGGCTAAGCGTAGTGTTAGTACTCCCTCATTAAGGAGAATCATGAAGCGACGAATCGCAGGCGTAGCCACCATCATCGTGGCGACTACTTTCGCACTCACCGGCTGCCTGTACACCGAGCCGACGGCTGAAATCGGTACGCCGGCCCCGCTCCCACCGCCTTCTGATGTGGAGGAGCGCACCAGCGACTACTCGCCCGGCGAGGTCAACAGCTTCGAGTACGAGCTCCCCAACGGCGACAAGGTCTTCTGCATCTTCGCGGAGAACTACTCCGAGAACGGCAGCGGCCTCTGGTGCACGCCTGACTTTGACGGGAAACGATAACCTTCGTCCTGTCACAATAGCTTAACTGACAAACCGTAAGGTAAGGAGTCACCATGACTACTCTAGTAGCTTTCGATAACGACGGCGTTTTCAACCACTTCTCCAAGAGCGCTAAAGACTCCAAGCGCACCATGGTGGGCGAGTGGCCGGTCTCGTACCGAGAGGACGTGCTTGATCGAGTTCGTGAGCTGTTGGCTCGCCCCGATGTGGTCGGCGGCTGGCTCACCACCTGGCTCGAGGACAAAGCGCTCCTCGCAGAGCTAGAGCATCGCCTCGGCCTGGAGGGGCTCATGCAGTTCCGTGCGCCGCACTTCAAGACGCCACTCGGCTGGAACGGCTACGGAGTTGATCCGGCTTTCGAGGGTCGTTCTGGAGAGTACCCGACTCGTCCCGACTGGTGGAAGTTCCGTGCCTGGGAGCTCGTACTCGACGAGCACAAGCCTGACCGTGCCGCTTGGTTCGATGACGACCTCGGTAGCGCTAAGGGCAAAGGCGTCGATGAGTTCCGTCCCCGAGTCACGCCTGATCGTTTCCTCTACCGCACTCACAGCGTGGCCGGCTTGCTCCACACCGACCTCGACAAGCTGGACAAGTGGCTAGATGATTGATCTGCCTGGGATTCACAACTTCTCTGAAGAAGAGATAACCATGAGCTACACTGAGCTCATTTCGGAGGCGAGGAATCCCGCTACCGCTGAAGCAAGGCTTCGGCATCTGGCCACCACACAGGATCTCATACGTGGCATGGTGGCCACGAATCCTAACTGTCCTCTGGATCTTCTCGAAACGCTTGCAGAAGATCCAGAGGACGGGGTTCGAAGACTCGTGGCGCAAAACCCGAGAACACCGCTCGACGTGCAACTCCTCATCGTGGCCGAAATCGGACTTATATCAAACTCCACCGACTACGCTTAGGAAAGACGCTACAGCGATAGCTCGCAGTCTAAGACACGAAGCTGCAAGCCACGCACAACGTCACGTAAAAGATGTTCACCCGCTCTAACCGCCGTCTACAGCATTTCAAGCTCTAAGGACTCATCATGGCCACGACGCTCACCTCGCTGCTTGTCTCAAACAACGGGTTTCACGACCTTGAGCTTTACGCTCACGCTGAGAAGCACGGTTACATCGAAGAGTATCTCAGGCTCGCCGGCCTGGTAGACGCAAGCGCCGCTACGGATCGTCTTTACGGTGAGGTGGAGGCTGCTCTTGACAAGTACAAGCAGATGCCGAAGACCACGCCGGAGAAAGTACGCCTCAAGCTTCAGCTTGAAGTAGTGGCGCAGCTTAGTGAAGAGCAAGAAGAGATTAGCCGTCAGGCAAGAGAGGCGCTCATTACGAAGCCGGTGATTCTAGCCGAGTACCGTGGGGACGTGCGTTGGAACAGCTTCTGTGGTTGTGAAGCTGAGGTGCCAGGCCGAGACTACGAGGATCTCTACTACGTTGCTTTCGGCCACAACCTCGATCCTGAGGGTCCGGAGTACATCCTTCACGTGGACGAGCTCACGGAGACGCTGACCTCTGTTGACGGCACTTGGGAGGCCGACGGCGATCCGCTGCGGCTGAGCAAGCACTCGGCTGTTGAAAGCGAGATCCTAGAGGACTACCGTTCAAAGTAAGCAAAACAGCGGAAGTTCGCAGCATCACTAGCTCGGCCGAAAACGCCGGGCTAGAGGTGTGTTAGCTGCGGTAGTCGCTAAGCTAGAATCGACGCTATCTAAGAGGGTGCTAAGACGTAGGCTAGAAGCCCAGCTCGCCACGGTCTCTAACGCTGTCTAAGACAGTACTTTTGCTGAAAACCCTCAAGTCGATGAGTTGTACCAGGCTTGCGTATTCGCTGCTAGGCTTCTGTTCTCGGCTGTTTAGAGTGGGCCTCGTAGTCTTCGGCTGTGTCACACCTAAAACCCCGGTAGAAACCCAGTTTACCCTTGGCTCTCAAAAGATACCTGGCATAGATCATTTTAAGCTTATTCGGGAGGTCCAGGAGGGATTAGAAGCTTTCTCTAGAGCTTGACTAAACTAGCTACTAGCGATAGCTTCTCCATGACACCCTTTGAAGACATCGGCTACCCCAAGCCGGAGTCAGCATACCCGGAGTTCGATGTGATGGCGTTCTCCCTGGTGAACGACTTGCTCTTCTTCTCGTGCGTAACGAAGCCGGCTTACTTTCGACTCATAGGCATGGCTACGGACGAAGAGCACTGGGGTAAGCTAAGAGCTAGAGCGAAACGTTGCGAGACCATGATCTACAGGATCGAGCGCGACTCAGAAGAAGATCCGGCTAGCAATCACTACGAGGTAATAGCTCTAGAGATAGAAAGCCTATACAGAGACTGTCTTTCGACTGCAGAAAGCTTGCTCCCAGGAACGACGCCTTGGCCTTCAAGCCTTGAGCGCGAGTTTGTTCACAAGCTTGCTGAGCTAGAGATACTCACTATTATGAAAGACTTCATGCTCGATCAGTGAGGTCTTGCTGATTAGAGAAAAAGCTAAGTCAAGGAGCAGAAGATGGCCAAATACCACGTAAACCCAACCACGCTTGAGCCGGGTCGTTGCCGTGCTAACAAGAGTTGCCCGTTTGGAGGCCCTAGCGAGCACTTCGATACACTGCAAGATGCAAGAGTCTTTGGTGAGGAGAAACTAGCTGCTAATATGAGCACGTTTGTTCAGAAGGGTGACTTTACAGTTGATGAAGTGGTCGTTCTCGGCGATTTCTACGACACACCTGGACAGGAAGCAACAGTAATCGCTGTTGAGAAAGACATGATTCAGTTGAAGTCCTACGATGATGGTGAGACATATTGGGCACGCAAAGATGAAGTTGCTAATCCAGAAAGTGGCATGTTCCTTGGCCGTAAAGATTCTCGAGGCGAGTTCGTAACGAAAGAGCAAATCTTCGTTGCTAGGGCTGTTGATAGAGCCAAGGCTCTAAGCACAGCTTTGGAAGAACTCTCTGCCGAAGAGAAGCAGCTAATCGATGACGCCTGGAGCAACTCACTTGACTCAGAGCAAGTTCGTAAAGATGTCTATAGCGCGACCGATGATAAGCGACTTCAAGTTATCGAAAACGCCTGGGCTCAGACTGTGGATCATTCTAGACGAAATGTCAAAGATTGGGCTGCCGTCGAAGGTGTCCAGGAAGTAATCTTGGCTGAACTCACCAAAGACAAGATCTCAAGAGAACAGTACTTTGCACTAACCGGACCGATCCTCGCAGTATCGCCTACGCTTCGCAAGATCGTTAACTAAGAAAGCTCTCGAGCTAGCTCAATCATGAGCTCAACTCGCCTATCCTTCTGAAGCGTAGCTTTAGGTCGAGGGTCATCCCACGGGCTCTTGCCTGGATACTGCTCGTCGCCAGCATAGCGCGGGATTAGATGGGCGTGGACGTGAGGTACCGTGTTTCCGAGAATAGCCACATTGATACGCTCGGAACCGGTCACCTTGCGGAGCGCTCGGCTTACTTTCTGGATGTCAGCCATGAACGCTGAAGCAAGCTCAGGTGAAAGCTGATCCAGACTTTCTTCGTGCTCTCTTAAGCGAAGGATGCTACGACCGGCGAAGCGAGCATCGTCGTAGAGTGAAAGCTCACTCACGGCTAGCGCAGATGTCGGAGAGATCGGATTCCAGAGTTCAAACCCGCAGACGCCACAGGCGTTAGAGCCGGTCACTTCTTCTTTGAAGCCTTCGGCTTCGCCTTCTGCGCCGTGATTGTCTTGATCGGCTGTGTGCTAGCGTAGATCGGAAGATCAGCTGTCTTCGGGTTCGTGTAGTCGAAAGACTCACCTAGACGCTCGTAGGTCGAGTTAGCTTCGGCTAGAAGCTCAGAACAGCGCTTACAGCCGGGTACGGCTTCGAAGACGTACGGTGTGTTGGGCCGAAGCACAACCTTGGTTGCTTCGCAAAGAGCCATCTTGTGAGCGCGTGCGTTTTCCATGACTTCCTTAGGATTAGGAGGTACGAGCCTTGATGAAGCTAGCTCCGGTCAGTACATACCATGCTACCGAAACCTTCGATTCAGCTGCGGCCTTCCAGAGCAGCTTCTCGATGCGCTTCAAGTTGGTGAAGCGATCCTGTATGCCGCGACGCATGAGGAATAGCTGCACATCCTTCGGAGTCAGCTCTTGCTCAGGATACTGATCGATGATTCTCAAGATCTTGAAGTACAGCTGCTGTGATCGGTAACTCATTAGTTGATCCACTCCCATGTGACTGCCGGACGCCCGACGGCTCCGGACTTGCTAAGATTTTCTACTCGACGAACGTGAGGCCAGGTCTCGAACCAGCGACGAGCGTTACTCGCGTGAGGAGTCGGCGAACCGATAGCTACAGCGTCGGCGGTGGTGAAGCGTTCTCCAAGCAGAGCTCGAGTGAACGGAACATCGCGCCAAAGCGCCTGAGAAGCTCTATCGTAAGCTGCAGCGACGATCACCTCGTGATCGAACGGAAGCGAAGGTACCTCGGCGTGCCAGCGAGCCTTCAGTGAATCGGCCTCACCAGCCTGCACTGAAAGAAGCACAATGGAGATGCTTGCACCACGAGGGTCCCGATCAGTAGAGTCGTAGGCTCCAAGCTGGTGGAAGTCACCGGCAGGAAGCCCGGTCTTGCTCTTGAGAGCACGAGTTGCTGCAGCTTCGATTGACTCACCAGCGCTGAGCAGCACGCCGGGAAGAGCCTGCTTGCCAAGATACGGCTCGAAGATTCGAGTGCCGGT
>Ga0308157_10007951_pt1 | contig 12184 bp, 10 predicted proteins | sample PhyBR1_FD_201035 | JGI IMG/M metagenome (GOLD analysis project Ga0308157, IMG submission 201035) | Phyllosphere microbial communities from UC Gill Tract Community Farm, Albany, California, United States - DLSLB.R1 | ecosystem: Host-associated > Plants > Phyllosphere > Unclassified | place: USA...
AGATATAAATGAATTAATGAAAGAGGCAGGAGAGATTGTAGCTATTTTAACAAAGGCAAGAAAGACGGCAAGCGATAGAAAGTAATATTTACTCATTCAGTCATTAAATCATTTAAAATTTAATTATAAACAATGAATAATTTCCCAAAAATTATCATATCTGGTGGTGGCACAGGCGGGCATATTTTCCCCGCCGTTGCTATCGCTAATGCCCTAAAAGCAGTTTCGCCGCAATGCGAGATTTTGTTTGTTGGGGCAGAAGGTCGCATGGAAATGGAGAAGGTTCCTGCTGCTGGATATAAAATTGTGGGACTAAATATAAGTGGCATTCAACGAGGTTCAATTTTTAAAAACCTTAGCCTGCCTTTTAAGGTTATAGGTAGTGTGCGCAAAGCGATGAAAATCATAGCCGATTTTAAACCCGATGCTGTAGTAGGCGTTGGCGGTTATGCTTCCGGTCCCTTGCTTTACGCGGCTTCCCTAAAAAAAATACCTTACTTGATACAGGAACAAAATTCTTACGCAGGCATTACCAATAAAATGTTGGGCAAAAATGCAGCGAAGATTTGCGTGGCTTTTGATGGCATGGAAGCATTTTTTCCAGCCGACAGGATTTTAAAAACAGGAAATCCAGTAAGAAAAAATATAGTGAGTATCGAAGGTAGACGTTATGCGGGTGCAGAGCTGTTGAAATTAGATCCACTAAAGAAAACCATTTTAGTAACTGGCGGAAGTTTAGGAGCCGGAACATTAAATAAAAGTGTAGAGAAACACTTGTCAGCTATCATCGCACAAGATGTGCAGGTAATTTGGCAAACAGGTAAATATTATTACACAGGTATTGTAGAACGATTAGGTTTAAACTATCACCCAAACGTTCGCATTTTGGAGTTTTTAAATCAGATGGATTTGGCTTATGCCGCTTCTGATGTGATTATCTCTAGAGCTGGTGCAGGAACCATCGCAGAGTTGTGCTTAATTAAAAAGCCGGTGATTTTAGTGCCGTCGCCAAATGTTGCCGAAGACCACCAAACTAAAAATGCATTAGCGTTGGTAAAAGAAAACGCAGCGTTGATGATTACAGACAGTGCTGCAGAGGGCATCTTGATTGAGCAGGCTTTAGGCTTGCTGGTAGATAAAGAAAAATCAGCACAGCTGAGTGAAAATATAGGGAAAATGGCTTTTGCTGATGCAGATGAAGTAATAGCTAGAGAAGTGTTGAAATTGATTAAATAAAAAGTTTTAGGTTATAAGTGCTAGGTGATACGTTTTTGGAAATGTCTAAACAACCAATCAACCAAGAACTAAACAACTAAAGAAATATGGAATTGTCAAACATTAAAAGAGTTTATTTTGTAGGAATTGGCGGTATCGGCATGAGTGCCCTTGCTCGCTATTTTGCAAAACGTGGCTGCATTGTATGTGGTTACGACAAAACTCCTACGATTTTGACTGCCCAATTAGAGCAAGAAGGTATACTGATTTCATTTTTAGATGAAGAAGGTGCTATTCCAGTAGCTTTTAAAGAGAAGTACGATGATACACTGATTGTTTACACGCCTGCTATTCCTAAAGATTCGAGCATCCTTAATTTCTTTCAAAACAGCGGCTTCGATTTAAAGAAACGTTCGCAAGTATTGGGAATAATTAGCGAAGGAATGTATTGTATCGGCGTTGCTGGTACACATGGTAAAACAACCACCTCGTCAATGGTGGCGCATATTTTAACTGATACAGGTTATGGGTGTACCGCATTTTTAGGTGGAATAGCCAGTAATTACGGTACCAACGTGCTTTACGGCAAAAACAATGTGATGGTGGTAGAAGCAGATGAGTACGATCGTTCTTTCTTAACCCTTCATCCAGATGTGGCGGTAATTACTTCCATGGATGCCGATCATTTAGATATTTATGGAGACGAAAGTCGCCTGCATGAATCATTTAATTTGTTCGCTTCGCAATTAAAACCAGAGGGACGTTTGTTTATTAAAGAAGGCTTGCCAATTGCAGGCATTACCTACAGTGCAACTGGAAGTTCTGCGATAAACGCTAAAAATATCAGAGTTGCCGATGGTTGTTTTGTGTTCGATTTCGAAGATGGTTACAATACCATTAAAGATTTGAAGTTGGCCATGCCAGGCAAGCACAATGTAGAAAATGCAACAGCTGCTATAGGCGTGGCATTAAGTTTAGGAATTTCGCCGCAGAGCGTGAAAAAAGCGATTGCTAGTTTTAAAGGGGTAAAACGTAGGTTCGAAACCATCGTTAAAACCGATGAACAAATTTATATAGATGATTACGCACATCATCCAGAAGAGTTAAGAGCTTGCTTTGATGCCGTTAGACAATTGCATCCTCATAAGAAATTGACCGTAATTTTTCAGCCGCACTTGTTTACACGTACCCGTGATTTTGCAGACGATTTTGCAAAAGTATTGGGCACAGCCGATGATGTTATTTTGTTAGAGATTTATCCTGCAAGGGAATTGCCAATTGAAGGTGTAACCTCGCAAATGTTGTTAGATAAGATCGCTAATCAGAATAAACAAATTTGTGCTAAAGAAAGTGCCGTAGCGTTAGTAAAAAACAAAAAACCTGAACTACTTTTAACGGTTGGCGCAGGCGATATAGATACACTGATTGAACCATTAAAAAACACCTTAACCCATGCTTAAAAGAATTAACTGGAAAGCGATTTTTAAAGGGTTTGCCTGGCTTGCATGCTTGGCAGGTGTGGTGGTATTAATGGGGTTTATCGATTCTAAAAAGCAATCGGTAAAATGTGCTAAAATTGAAATATTGATTCCGGGAGCGGACAATTTTATTGAAATAGAGGAAATAGATGCCATTCTCAAACAAAGCCAAGGTGATTTAATTGGACGAAATTTAGAAAAGATTAATCTTCATCAGATAGAGAAAAGCATTGCAGCTAACCCATACATTGGTTTTGTAAAGGTTTACGCAGATATGAACGGAACTGTGTTTGTAGAAGTAAAACAACGCCAACCTGTATTGAGAATTTTAAGTGCTGGCGGGCAAGATTACTATGTAGATAGCGACGGTTTGAAAATGCCAGTTTCGCCAAATTTTACGGCAAATGTTTTGGTAGCTACTGGCAATATATTAGAAGGATTTAATGGCCGGGTAGATACATTGATGACAAGCGTTGCGAAAGATCTGTATAAAACGGCAATGTTTGTGAAAAAAGACACTTTGTGGGATGCGCAGATAGAGCAATTGCACATCAACGAGAAAAGTGATATTGAGATGGTGCCAAGAGTTGGTAATCAGCGCATCATTTTAGGAACGGCAAAAGATATTGATACCAAGATGAGCAACTTGCTGGCCTTTTACAAGCAGGCAATGCCGAGGGTAGGATGGAATGCTTACCGCTCTATCAACTTAAAATACGTAAACCAAATTGTTTGCGAGAAAAGAGATTCGTTAGCGATTAAGAAAATGGAAAAGCCTGTGGTTCCAGATTCGATAACACAGCAACGTCAGGTGGTAGCTGCAGCAGTAAATTCGGCTATACAAGATGAAATTAAGAAGGCAACTCAAGCGGTAGCGGAAGAAGTGAAGAAAGAAAAGGTAGTGACAACAACTGAGCCTAAGAAAACAGAAAATACAACAGATAAAAATAAAACTTCAAAAAGCGCAGAAGCGAGTGTAACAAGTAAAGAAAAAGAGAAGGAAAAGAAAACAACAACAGCAAAGACAGATTTTAAGCCAGTCGCTAAAGAGAAGTCATCTACCAAAGATAAAACAACAACAAAAACAAATAGATAAAAATCGTTTTTCGCTCGTCGTCTATCGCTTATCGAATAACGACTATCGAACAACAGTAACAAATAACGAAATATACTCAACAATAAATAATAATGGTTATGGGCAAAGAAAAAACTACCATTCAATCTCCAATCGTTGTCGGCTTAGACATCGGTACCACCAAGATTTGCGTAATTGTAGGCCGCAGAACAAATCATGGTAAAATAGAGGTTTTAGGCATAGGCAAAGCCGAGTCGGCAGGGGTAACTCGCGGCGTGGTTTCAAATATCCAGAAAACGGTACAAGGCATTAACGCAGCTGTAGAAGTAGCAAGTGCACAGTCAAACGTAGAGATACGTGTGGTGAATGTGGGCATTGCGGGGCAGCATATTAAAAGCTTGCAGCACCGAGGTATTTTAACTCGTAGAGAGCTAAATAACGAAATCAGCAAAAAAGACATCGATAAATTAATCGACGATATGTTTAAGCTGGTAATGCCTCCTGGAGAAGAAATTATTCATGTATTGCCGCAAGAATTTACGATCGACAACGAACCGGGTATTAAAGACCCAGTTGGTATGGCGGGCGTGCGTTTGGAAGCTAACTTCCATATCATCTCTGGTCAGGTAACTGCCGTTAAAAATATTATGCGTTGCGTAACCAATGCTGGTTTGCAAACTCAGGAATTAATCTTAGAGCCATTGGCTTCTTCGGAATCGGTGTTGAGCGATGAAGAAAAAGAAGCAGGTGTGTGTTTGGTTGATATTGGTGGTGGTACAACTGATGTGGCTATTTTCCACGAAGGTATTATTCGTCACACTGCGGTTATTCCATTTGGGGGTAACAGCGTAACGGAAGATATTAGAGAAGGATGTTCGGTAATGCGTAACCAAGCCGAATTATTGAAAACTCGTTTTGGTTCTGCTTTGGCCGAAGAGAACAAAGAGAATGAGATTATCTGCGTTCCAGGATTGCGTGGTCGCGAGCCAAAAGAAATTTCTGTGAAAAACCTTGCCTACATCATCCAGGCCCGTATGGAAGAAATTGTAGAGCATGTTTATTACGAAATTAAATCATCTGGCTACGAAAAACGCCTAATTGGTGGTGTAGTAATTACTGGTGGTGGCGCTTTGTTAAAGCACTTAAATCAAATGGTAGAGTACGTTACAGGATTAGATTGCCGCGTGGGATATCCAAACGAACACTTGTCTAAATACGAAGAAATGCCTAAAAATATTTATGACGATTTGAAGAGCCCTATGTATGCGACCTCTGTTGGTTTGTTAATTAAGGGTATCCAAAAAGCCGAAGATTTATTAGAGGAAATGAAGCAGCCAGGTGTGTTTGTTGAGAAGCCAAAAGAAGTGAAAGAAAAGGTGAAAAGAAGTGGTTTGTTCGATAAATTACTTGGTAAAGCAACAGAATTCATCAAAGACGATATGAACGTTAGCGATGAAGATTATATTAAGCCGTAATATTTTTCCACAATTCGGGAATTTTCCACATTCTTAACACTTGTGGAAAACGACTGTTAAAAAAGTGTTAATATTACAAAAGGAATGAACAGCCGAAATTAGATATTTAAACTACTGATTCATAACAATATGAAGTTCGAAATGTTAAAAGATAAATCTTCAATTATCAAAGTAATTGGTGTTGGAGGTGGAGGAGGTAATGCGGTAAACCATATGTACCGTCAAGGAATTACTGGTGTAGACTTTATAATTTGTAATACTGATGCGCAGGCATTAGAGTTTAGTCCTATTCCAAACAAGGTACAGTTGGGCGCAAGCTTAACCGAAGGAATGGGTGCTGGTTCTATCCCTGAAGTTGGCAAAAATTCTGCTATCGAAAATATAGAAGATATTAAGACCATGTTAGGTCCACAGACCAAAATGCTTTTCATTACAGCAGGTATGGGTGGTGGTACAGGTACAGGTGCTAGTCCAATTATAGCTAAAGCAGCAAAAGAACTCGATATATTAACCGTAGCGATCATTACTACGCCTTTCTCTTTCGAAGGAAAAAGACGTAAAATGCAAGCTGATGACGGTTTAGAAGAACTTAAAAAATATGTAGATTCTTACCTCATTATCTCTAATGATAGATTGCGTGAGATCTTCGGGAACTTAACTTTAGGTTCTGCATTTGCACAAGCAGATGATATTTTGACTACCGCTGCTAAAGGTATTGCAGAAATTATTACCGTGCCTGGTTACATCAACGTGGATTTTAAAGATGTGCGTACGGTGATGAAAGAAAGCGGTGTTTGTATCATGGGTAGTTACTCATCAGATGGCGAAAACCGTGCTTTAGCAGCCGTAGAAGGTGCTTTAGCTTCTCCATTATTGAAAGATAATGAAATTGAAGGTGCTAGGTATATCTTATTGAATATCAGTTCTGGTTTAAAAGAAGTAACGATGGATGAGGTTTCTATCATTACAGATTATATCCAAGATAAAGCGGGCTTAAGTGCCGATTTAATTTGGGGTAACTGTATCGATGAAAATCTTGAAGATAAAATTTCGGTAACTATCATTGCTACAGGTTTCCAAACTAAAGAGCAAAGAGAGAAAGACAAACAAAACGTTAAGAAAATTTCTTTATTAACGCCAGAAGAAGCGCCTTTAGTAAAACCTGTAGAGCCTGTTAATTCTTTCATTACACCTAAAGAAGCACCGGTAAGCAACGAGCCTGTATTAAAAGTACAAGCAGAGGAAGCAAAACAGCCAGATTTATTTGGCGATTTGTTCAACATTTCAAAGCCTGCTCAAGTAACGGCTGCACCTACGCCTAAAAATGAGGATAACGGTACAGTTTTTCATCAGTTGGTAGAGGAAGAAATAGTGGCAGATGAGCCTCAACAGGTAGAAGAGCCAGCTTTTCAGTTTGAAGTAAAAGTTGCAGAAACAGAATTTGTTTTCGAAACTCCAATTGCTTCAACTCCAGAAGAGATTGTAAGAGAAGAGGCTCCTACGGCTTCAGCTCCAGTACAAGAAGAGTTTAGCGCAGACCAAGATAAAACAGACGAATCAATAGAAGAGCAGCTTAGAAAATCTAAAGAAAGAATCTTAAGATTAAAAGACCTAAGCATGAAATTGAGAACTACTAATGGTTTGCAAGAGTTGGAAAATGTGCCTGCATATCAGCGTAAGCAAATGCAATTGCAACAAATTCAGCATTCGTCAGAGTCGCAAGTTTCTAGGTTTACCTTGACTAACGATGAAGATGGTGAGACAGGAATTAGACCTAACAACTCATTTTTACACGATAATGTGGACTAATGAGAACCGTTAAATAATGTTAAAGCCTTGGTAATTTATGTTGCCAAGGCTTTTTTATGCTTAACATCATACTTAAGAAGGTTGTCAAATCGCGATTTTAACCGTAAATTTGCGCTCGTTAATAACTATACAATAACATTTTACATATAAATACAACACATTGGATATTTTTGATAAAGTAGCAAAACGCATGGGGCCTCTTGGTCAACACCAAAAATGGTCGCATGGGTATTTTTCTTTTCCAAAATTAGAGGGAGAGATTGCGCCTCACATGCAATTTAGAGGCAAAGAACTTTTGGTATGGAGTTTAAACAACTATTTAGGTTTAGCTAATCATCCAGAGGTAAGAAAGGCAGATGAGCAAGGTGCTGCAGATTTTGGTATGGCCTACCCAATGGGTGCCCGTATGATGTCTGGTAACTCTAAATATCATGAGCAATTAGAGCAAGACTTAGCTTCGTTTGTGGGTAAAGAAGATTCGTTCCTTTTAAACTTCGGTTACCAAGGTATGGTTTCTATTATCGATGCTTTGCTAGACAGAAATGATGTGGTGGTTTATGATGGCGAGTCGCATGCTTGTATTTTAGATGGTTTGCGTTTGCATATGGGTAAACGTTTTGTGTACAAACATAACAATGTAGAAGATGCCCGTAAACAGTTGCAAAGAGCCACTAAGTTAGTAGAGCAAACTGGTGGCGGTATTTTGTTAATTACTGAAGGTGTTTTCGGTATGTCTGGTGCACAAGGTAAGTTAAAGGAGTTAATTGAACTTAAAAAGGAATTCAACTTCCGTTTGCTAATTGACGATGCGCATGGCTTTGGTACCATGGGCGCAACGGGTGCAGGTACGCACGAGGCGCAAGATAGTATCGAAGGTGTGGATGTTTATTTCGCAACTTTCGCTAAATCTATGGCTGGTATTGGAGCATTCGTAGCGTCAACAAAACAATTGACTGATTATTTTAGGTATAACATGCGTTCGCAGACTTTTGCCAAGGCATTGCCTATGCCAATGGTAATTGGTTTAATGAAACGCTTAGAACTGCTTAAAAACAATCCTGAGCTGAGAGAAAAACTATGGACCATAGCTACTGCTTTGCAAACTGGTTTGCGTGAGCGTGGTTTCGATATTGGTATTACCGACACCGTGGTAACGCCGGTTTTTTTTAAAGGAGATTTAGCAGAAGCTACTGCCTTAACGCATGATCTGCGTCAGAATTATGGCATTTTCTGTTCTATTGTAATGTACCCAGTTATACCGAAGGGGATGATAGAATTACGGCTAATTCCTACTGCAGTGCATACTTTGCAAGATGTAGAGCTTACTTTGAGCGCATTTAGCGAAGTGGCAGAGAAGCTAAAAACTGGCTATTATCAGCAACACTTATTTCCTACTGGAGAATAGCACTTATCATATTTTAAAGCCTCGATTTAATCGGGGCTTTTTTTGTTAGTTTTTGATTTACAGTATTTTGCTGTTTATAAGTATGGCTTTTGTGGAAAAAAAACGCAAGAAACCTTACTTTTTCTTTACTTAGATTTTTTTTTATTAAAATAAACGTCTTACATTAGTAATAGAGTATTAATCAAAACCTTAAAAACTAATAGGAGTATTTAAAAAATGAAAAAATTTGCTGAAGTAAAAGAACTAGTAGCAGCTTTGGAAGCTGATGTAGAAAAGTTTTATGGAAAATCTAACAGTGCTGCCGGAACTCGCGTTCGTAAAGGCATGCAAGATTTAAAAAATCTTGCACAAAGCATTCGTTTAGAAGTGCAAGAAGCTAAAAACAAAGCTTAATTTAACGCATTTAAACAAAAAAAGCACCTCTGACCAAGGTGCTTTTTTTTATGCCTACTGCATAGGTAAGAGTTTATAGTCATCCGGATAAACTCCTTCTCCAAACTGAACCAACTTTTGATTGCTAAAACGGAAAAATTTAAAGGTTTCAGTGATTTGATTGTAAGTTCGGTAAACTAATACTCCTTTCTCATCGCCATAAACCTGTGTCGCTGACTTGTTCGCTCGTTTAAAATCCTGTTCTTCCATACCTAAGGTAAATTTTGGTTCATAATACTGCACCACATTACAGCTCATTGTGCCTAGCACAACAAGCATTAATACCAGTTTTTTCATTTGTGTGTTTATTTAAGTGTGTGTACTAAATATAAGCAAATGATCTGCTCATCGGAGGATATTCCACAGATATTTGTTGTAACACTTTTATGATTGAGTATATAACGTACTTTCGGCTCCTAGGTGATGGTCGTCATTTCGAACGTAGAGAGAAATCTAGCAACCTCAGTTAGATTATTATTCTATAACGCCCCGGTCTTCGACAACCCCTCTGAAAGAGGCGAATGCAGAATCCATTCCCTTCTTTGGAGGATGCCCCCAAAGGGTGGGTGGTTTAAAGCAAAAATAACAACTTGGAATATCTCCAAACACACATTGTTAATCGGACTGAGGTTAGCAGATTGGCATCTAAAACCTTCTTACCTCGCAACCAAAATAGCTCATGAAAAAGCCCCGACTGGTATTCCAATCGAGGCTATGAATATATTTAGTGACGTTAAATTAAGCCAACTGTTTCAATTGTTCAGCAATAGACGCATCTAAACTCGTACTTGCTTTAACCAAAGGCAAACGCACAACATCGTCACAAATGCCGAGTTGTTTTAGTGCTGCTTTAACACCTACTGGGTTACCTTCTGCAAAACACAACCTGGTAAACTCTAATAAGCTTAAATGCGCTGGTGTTGCTTTTGAAAATTCACCGTTTAAGCATAGTCTAATCATATCAGAGAACTGTCTCGGTACAGCATTTCCAATAACAGAAATTACGCCAACAGCACCAATAGACATCATTGGCAAAGCTACAGGATCGTCGCCAGAGATTAGCATGAAATCTGCAGGTTTATCTCTCATAATCTGATTAAACTGCTCAAAAGACCCAGCCGCATCTTTAATGCCAATTAAGTTTTTAAAATCGTGAGCCAATCTGCAAGTAGTTTCTGGAGTCATGTTAATACCAGTTCTGCCGGGCACATTGTAAAGTAAAATTGGCAAACTGCTACTTTCACTTAAATATTTGTAGTGCTGGTAAACGCCCTCTTGGTTAGGTTTGTTATAATATGGACTAACGGAAAGAATGGCATCGTAACCGGTGCTTTCGAAAGTTTTAATCTCTTGAGCAACGCTTAATGTATCGTTGCCACCAATGCCAGCCATTAAAGGCAAACGACCATTGTTAATTTCAGCGGTAAATTCCCACACCTTCTTCTTCTCGTCCTTGCTCAATGTGGCAGTTTCGCCAGTTGTCCCTAAAGATACGAGGTACTCAATACCTCCATTAATCAAGTGATTAATCAGGCGCTCTAACCCCTGATAATCTACCGAGCCATCGGTGTTGAAAGGTGTGACCAATGCTACACCTGTTCCGTGAAATTTGTTCATTTTATTTATGTTATTTAACCACCAAGCCACAAAGGACACAAAGGTGTTTTTTATTAATTTTCTTTGATTCTAATTATAAATTACCATTTATAACTCTTTTTATTCCGTCTTTTATTTTTGCAACATTGAAGTTGATTAACATTCCCAACTTATAGTTGCTAAGCTTCAAGTAAGTTAATGTTTGAGCTAGATGAACGTTGTTGAGTTCATTCACCGATTTTACCTCAATAATAACTTTGTCTTCAACTAAAATATCAATTCTGTAGCCGCAATCTAGATTTACACTTCTGTAAGTCAAAGGCAAATTCACTTGCGACGACACTTTTAACCCAAAATCTATTAGCTCGAAAACTAAACAAGCTTCGTATGCAGACTCTAATAAACCTGGTCCAAGCTGTACATGTACATTGTAAGCAGCTTGAACAATTATTTTAGCTATTTCATCTTCAGTCATACGGTAGATATGCTGTAAATTTTGTTATAATTTTCTTGGTGTACTTTGTGTCTTAGTGGTTAATTAAAACTTCTAATTCATCCTCGCTAATTAATTTGATATTGAGCTTGGTAGCCTTTTCTAATTTAGATGGCCCCATGTTGTCGCCTGCCACTAAAAAATCAAGCTTTGCAGAAATACCACTTAAGATCTTGCCGCCATTTTCCTCTATCAAATTTTTCAATTCGTCTCTACTGTATTTCTCGAAAACGCCCGAAATTACAAATGTTTTTCCATTTAATTTATCGCTTTGAGGCATATTTAAAGTTTCTTTTACTTCAAAGCATAAACCTGCATCTTTCAATTCGTTTATTTGCGAAATGTTGCTGCTTTTTGCGAAATATTCATGTATGCTATCCGCTATTCTAATACCAATTTCATCTATCGAAGTAAGTTCTTCCAGCGAAGCTGCTGCTAAATTGTCAACATTTTTCATGCCTTTTGCCAGCTTCTTCGCCACAGTTTCTCCAACATATCTAATGCCTAACCCGAACAACACTTTTTCAAAAGGCATTTGTTTCGATTTTTCGATACCAGCCAACATATTGTCAATTGATTTTTGCCCGAAACGCTCAATAGCTTTCAACTCTTCCGCTTTTTCATGAAGCTTGTACAAATCGCTGATATGTCTTACCAAACCGCGTTTGTAAAAAGTTTCTACAGTTTCGTCTCCTACGCCATCAATATTCATCGCTTTGCGGCCAATAAAGTGCTGAATTTTACCGACAATTTGCGGACCGCAACCGTCTTCATTTGTACAGTAATAAGCTGCTTCGCCTTCTTTGCGTATCAAAGGCGTGCCGCATTCGGGGCAATTCTCAATAAAATGAATAGCTTTTGTATCCGGTTTCCTTAATTCTAAGTTTGCCTTAATTATTTTCGGAATTATTTCACCACCTTTTTCTACCCAAACAGTATCACCTTCGTGCAAATCTAGACGTGTAATTTCATCGGCATTATGAAGTGTCGCTCTTTTAACCGTTGTGCCAGCTAATAACACAGGTTTTAAATTTGCTACTGGAGTTACCGCCCCGGTTCTGCCCACCTGATAGGTTACCTTCTCTAACACGGTTTGCACTTCTGCTGCTTTATATTTATAAGAAATTGCCCAGCGTGGTGATTTGGCCGTAAAACCTAATTCTTGCTGTTGTGCGTAGCTGTTTACTTTTATTACAATACCATCTA
>Ga0308157_10007952_pt1 | contig 12184 bp, 16 predicted proteins | sample PhyBR1_FD_201035 | JGI IMG/M metagenome (GOLD analysis project Ga0308157, IMG submission 201035) | Phyllosphere microbial communities from UC Gill Tract Community Farm, Albany, California, United States - DLSLB.R1 | ecosystem: Host-associated > Plants > Phyllosphere > Unclassified | place: USA...
AATAGGAAGCCGACTACGGCACCGACGGCCCCAGCCGCCCCCTTGATTATGATGTGATCCCCCATCCTCTTTATCTCCCGTCATATAAAATGAGCCCCCGGATCGCTCCGAGGGCAAAACAAAAGCCGCTCCCGGATCGGGGCGGCTTAATCAGTGATGCCGAGATCAGCTTTCACGTAGTCGATCAGATTCATCGGTACGTCATTCAGTGTACGACGGCCGGTCATGATCAGCGTCACGTATGTCGCTGCAAAAATCTTGAGTGTACGTTCATCCATCAGGTATTCACCCCCTTTCATAAAGGCCCATACCGCAAACAAAAAGAGGCGTTCGTGCAGCCAGCGCCGCATGATTACGCCTCTTCCTTTTCCGCTTCTTCTTTCAGTAGCCGATCGTACTCTTCCCGCAGATCCGGCGGCACATTCTCCTCTTTGCGGCGGCCAGCCTTGACTAAGTCGACGTATGCTTTCGCAAACAGTGTCTTATCCATCTTTACATTCCTCCCATCAGGGTCAGTTCATACAGCGTCGCGATCATTTCTTTGTTGTCGAGATCGGCAGCCTCCAATGTAGTGATTCGATTTTGCGCTTTTTCAAGTTGCGTTTCTTCTGGCTCGGGCAAGGCTCGATAGTCATAATATAATTCCGGCTCGTCGTCGCTACCCTCGGCCGGAAGTTTAACCATCAACACCGCCGAAAACCCTTCTTGCGTTTGTGGCTCTGGGATAGACTCAACGAAAATACCAGGGCCGTGCATTTCCTCTAAGCCTTCCCACGGGTTGTAATATTGCGCCACAACGACCGCCCTTTCACTTTCAATAAATCCATATACAAGGTAAATCATACGACACCACCTTTCTAGGCAAAGTAAGTCACACCGACACATTCAAGATACCCATTCACGCCGACTTCTGTTCTTGCGTAGAGCCCATAAATAAGTGAAAGATCGTAATTGGATAGATTGGTTGAATAGATTTGCGTTCCCGCTTGTACGTGAGCATATTTCGAACTAATATCTACCATAATCGAAATAAGTTGCTGCCGGACAGTTCCATTAGGAGGGATATACAAAAAAACCTCACTTGTGCCAATACGCAAAAAGAATTTCATTCTGTAATCGTAATATATCATGAACTTGCCTGCCGCCGTCCACGGGTCACCCACCATGGCAATGTGAGAATTTAGGCGCAAATTGAAAGCCGCTATCAGCCTGTCGGATGTCAGGTAATACCCAGGTATATTAAAACTACCTTTCCCGGATCTATTTTCTTTCGCTGTGCCTGTTCCTAAGTCCGGTACATTCTCAGATTGGAACGTATACCCTTCTAACACTTGCGCCGCCGTCGCGTTACCAAACGGGACGGCGCTACGTGCTAAAAAATAGTTGTTGACCTTGACAAACGTGTAGACCGTTCCCGGCTTCAAGGCTTGGTTTCCGAACTGCGTGGTTGTGTTCCTACGAAGCGCGTACGCTATACAACCGTTCACTTTCAGAAGTGGATCTCCGCCGCCGTTTGAAACGTTGGGTATGAACGAGACTACAAACCCGTCTGGAAGATCACCCCCTGGTGGCGCTCCAGGAATACTCACAAGATACGCTGCTCCGGTCGCGTTGGTCCCGTCCCCTGTGGATTGACTGCCCCAGTGTTCGTGCTTTGTGTAATCGACCGCATGTGCGTAAAGATCAACGTCATTATTCCAATAAGGATCGACACTACCGCGAACCAAAGTCAAAAGGGACCAAATCTTGTTTGTCGCCGGGGCGTTAAGTGCAGAACCTATTCGAATGAATACCGAACCTACTCCGGCCGGGGTCGTAAAGGTGATTTTTTTTCTGTGGAATCCTTGATTCGCGTCATTAACTAAACTGACAAGTAGAGCGTTGTTCGAACCATAAACCTCAAAAATCATAGTCCCAGCCGCGCTAGTAGCCGCTGTAAAGTTGACCGCTGCTGTGTATTGCAAGCCTGGGTTTACTGGAATTAAGTCGGAATCAAGATATTTCCCTGCTGCACCTGTGGATTCAGTCATAGAAAAGTACGCCGGAACCTGCCCGCTTGAGTCGCGGAAAGCATTCCATACAGCCGCCGCGCCTGTATTTCTCCACCCCGTCAGTCCGAGAATCCCCGTACTGTTAGGGATCATGTTAGACGGACGCGCGGCGTCCATCTTGAGCGCAAGATCAGCCTCAGTCGCGACTCTCGTAAAATCTTGCCAAAACGTATTCGAATCACGTTTCGATCGGTACCAGAACCGCGAGGATTTATCCGTCTGCGTTGCGCCTGTATACATCTCGAAATAGAGTTGAAATCCGCCGCTGCCGGCGCGCATCGTGACCACGTACCCATTCGAGGTAGGCCAGGCTCCTGTGGACGAAGAAACCTTGAAGAACGAGAAGCCGTCCGGATACGCTCGGCCTTGCGCGTCCGGAGCCGCGTTGACCAATACGGAAGCGGCCAGCCAGTTGTCAGCTAGACGGACATTGTTCTGCTTCAATCCTAGCGCTTCGTTCATCGACTCCACCGTTCGACGAAGCGCATCTGCTGTCGGAGCTGAAGTCTTACTCGTGCTGGTATTGCTGTCGATCAGCGGGATCGCGATCTTATTGATCTGCTCCTGAACCCAAGCCGTGCTCGCTCCGTTTTCTTGTGCGTCCTGCAGGAAAGCCGAAACGCCTGTCATGAACCAGTTCAGCCAGCCGGCCGGAACCAAGTCGTCAGCCTCAAACCCCGCATCCTTTTTCGAATCCGGCGGCTCGATGCCGGGAGCGTTCCATTCCGGCGGAATTTTATCCGTCAATGCCATGTGTGTTCCTCCTTAATTGATAGGCAGCGTATAGTCATCGCCCGGCACGTACACTTCGCCGAGTCGGCCGCCGCGGGTCATTTCATCGTCAGCCAAGCCGTTCGTTCCCTTCACGACCTCCGCATACTTTGGAGACAAGCGGAACGTGCCGGCGAGCTCAATCTGCGCAACGCGGACGCCGGCGGCGACGGTCTGCTGGATGATCTGAGCAAACTGAAAAGGCGACATACCGACTTCGTTCAGGCGACGGATGGGGACCTTGATCAGCGAGAGCGCCGCCGGCTCCGGATCGTCCGGGTCGGCCCATTTCGGCCGGATCCGGATATCGCGATAATCACAATCAAGAGCCAGCGCCAAAACGCGAATGATCGTATTGATATCCGAGGTCGAGAGGTTCCGGGCAACTTTACTTTTAAGCAGCACCCGATACACCTCGTCCGTAGCCGCGCCGCGTGGCTGCACAACATTCTGGCCAATCCGGTCCAGCGTCTCCCCATTTGCGTCGTCAATGCTGCGCCGTCTGTCGATCTCCTGCAACGTGTCATTGACTTTAGACATCATGCTGTGGACAATGCCGATCAGCTTGCCAAGATTGCTGTTTGGATCCTTGTTATAGGCGTCTGTGAAACGCTGTAGCATATCCTTTTTGCTAAACATGGCTGGTCACCTCGATAAGTTTCTCCGACGTTTGGGCGACTTGATACGGCGCGACAGACACGTTGGCTACCACAAGTGATCCAATTGGTCCGACTTGGATCGCCACATCCTCAACACCGGCGATTGCATATACGGCGCTGATCAGCCGCGTGTATATGACGTCTGCTCCCATAGTCAGACCGTTATAGTAGCCGCCACCATACTCGCCGCCGACGTAGCGAACCAACGCTGCCCGGATCTGTTCGTCTCCGTCTGCCGGGTAACTGCTGTTACGGGTAACATTGACACTAATCGAAACCTGCAACTGCTCAGCGCGTGAAAAAAAGACGGGCTGCAGATCCCCCGAAAGGTCCGTGACCGTCTTCTCAATATCTCCGTGGTACTCAACACCGGCGGGAGCGCGCGAAAAAATCGCCGCCGCAATCTCTTGCTCATCACCGCCGAGGATATAGACCTGGTACGATTTTGGCGGTCTGCCTTCAGTGTCTGGCAGATTCGTCCGGTTATTGATTACCGTCGCGGCACGCACGCCGGGAACATCCAGGACGGCGCCCAGAACCGAATCGCTGGTACCGCCTCCTCCTTTGGCCACTGAACGGCCCATCTTCGATCGGAATTCCGGATCGGTTTCTTTTTCTCGACCTCCGTTTGTCTCAATAGGGTTTGAAATGGTTGTAATATTCGCATCAGTATTCAACAGCTCCGTGATCGCTCCGGCCGCTACGTTTCCGGTGAGCCCAGGATCCTGGGCTATGATCGGCACGATGGCCAGGCCGTTTCCGTCCAGCAGCGCATCTTCCGCGGTATAGAACAGGACGCCGGATTCCGTTCGCGCGATCGTACCCGCTGGGATCTCATAAGCTGGCGTGCCAACGACTTCCAGCTCCCCGCGCGCGTGTTGCGCCTCATTGAGTGTCGAGCCGGTCAGTGCACCAAGGCGGTACAAGCTAACGCCGGTCGCGGTGTCGCGAAAACCGCTGTTATAGATCCCTTCCGCATCCTGCCAAAGCAGATTGAGAAAAAAGCAGAAGATTCGGATGATGATCCCTAGCGGCGACAGCGGCGACGTATTGATCTTGTCTCCCCAAGCGGCGCGCGCTTGATTTTCTGCGTCCGCGACCAACTCGCTGTACTTCGGCCGCTTAAACCCTCGTTCATCCAGCATCGAGATCCACCTCTCTTTCGATCGAATCTCCATCGATTGTGGTCGCACGGAATGATACTCTCAGTATCCGACGTGATCGGTCGAAATCAACGGTCACATCATCCAAGCTGCGGAAACGCCCTGTCTGTTCGAGTCCGTCTGCAAGTGCGGCACGAATCGCATCCTTATTCGGGACCTTCGTCCGGAAGACAGCGTGATCGGTACCAGCTTCCGGGTCCAAGAACCATTCTCGCTTATTGGACTGCAAATACACTTTCGCCAGCTGCGCGTCCTCTTCCAGCCCTTCGACCAGCTGCAGGACGTCTGCCGTGATGACCAAGTCACCGGTGCCGTCCAGTTTCAGATTCATCATGCGATCACCCCCAAGATGATCGCATCCGTCAAACTATGCCGCCGGCGCGCATCCGGATACGCAACGGCGCCGCTCAGGCTGGCATCCATCGCTCGCTCTATAATCCCGATCAGCACGACGTCGCCCCGCTTATAGAGCGGGATCTCTTCCCGTTCGGTCCCGTCGGGATTGCGGTACCGATGCTTCAGGTGCGGCGTCATTGCGATCGGCGCGAAGGGTGTCGGATCCTGCCCGGCCAGCTTCTGCATGATGAGCGGCTGGACTACCGCTTCCCGGGTCGTCTCGTCATAAGACATGACCTTAGCCAGCGTCATCGTATGCAGCTGCCGCAGCTCGCTTTCCAACCAATCCTTGATCGCTTTATCAATCGTGCCCATTAGTATATCGCCTCCACTTCCGTCAAAAATTCAGACTCGTTCGCAACGTGCCGCCCCTTGCGCACATGCAGGCGGGCTTTTGCATTTTTGCCGCGTAGATCAATGGCTGTATTAGGCTCGATGCGATAATCTAATGCCTTTTTAAAATCGTAGCCGCGCTGATCATCGTCCGTAAAATAATCCGGAGATCCGATCAAACCTGTCTCCCCGCTGACGATCACGGTCTCCGTGGCCTGATCTTCGGCCGGACGTACGTATAATTTGCTCTTGAGAATATAAGCTTGAGCGCCGCAGTCCGCGGCCACCTGGCGGATCACGCTCAGAGCAGAACCATCGGCCGTCATGCCGCGGGCGTACATGACGATTTTGGGCAGCCGCAGGATAGCCACGCTCAGTCCGGTTCGTTTGGCCACATCCCGGATAATGGTATCGGCCTTCGTATTTTTTCCATAGGCCACGCTCTTCAACGTTTTGTTCTGCGGGTTTTCGGAGTCGTGGACATAAAAGGTTGTTTCTTTGTCCACATCAACCCACTTCGTGTCGTGGTCGTAAATGTAGCCTTCCAGGACCGTGCCGATATCGCCCGTATACCCAGCGCTCAAGATTACTTTCTCAAATTTTGCAATGGCTTGAATCGTGCTATCGCTCAGGTTATAGATGATGATTTTCGATTCGTTCGGCTCCCCATCAGTGTCGAAAGGAATATCGAAATGAATCTCAAGATCTTCGCTCTTCAGCGTCTTTCCGCCGACGACCAATTCGATTATCCGACCGAATCGTTCATTCATACAGCGCCGCCTCGCTTTCCTCTTCACCATAAGCGAGGAAGACGGTGACGCCGAGATTCTCCCAGGCCACCGCTGTTTCCCGTCCGGACTCGTCGATCGGCGTAATCAACGGCAGCGGGAAGCGTTCATCCTCAATGCTGGCAAACACCGGGTTTCCGTATACCAGTTTGGCCCCGTACACCAGAACTTCTCCGCTCCGGATCAGATCCAAGCTGAAGAAGTCGTGGACTTCGTTATAATTGACTTCGATGGTAAAAAGCTCGTTGCCCAGAGAGATCTCAAACTGATAGGGGATATTTTCTTTTTCGATTGGGATATAATCCATTCGCTTCGCTCCTTATCCGATCGTCAGCACGTCGCCTTCCTTCAACCTCTGGTATTTCACGATTTGAGGGTTGGCTGCGCGCAGCGTCTTGACCGGAATGCTATACGCAGCAGCGATGCTTTCCCAGGTCTGTCCTTGTCGGACCGTGTGTTTTTTGATTGTTGCTCCGCCACCGGCAAACGTACCGCTTCCGCCAGAACCTTTTTTGGCGGAAGCGGACTTGCCTCCTGCAGCACCGGCTGCTGCCGATCCTGTCTTCGTATTCTGCACCTGCTTCCGCCCGGCCGTTGTCGTCGGTTTGACCGCGGTTGTCAGCTTTGCCGAAATACCAGGCGCAAACAACTGCTTGATCTTCCGGATCTGTCTCAGGCTCATCGTAAAATTCATACCGTTCGCAACCTTATGGTTGTGCGTCGAGTCGAACGCGGTCACGACCGCATTGCCGAATGCATTTCGACCGACATACTTGACCGTCTCACCGCTTTCCATCATTGCCCGGATCTTCGACCGTTTCTCCGAGGCATCTTCTCCCAGCAACTTCCCTGAGATCGACAGGATGGGAAGCTCTCGCTTCACATGATCCGCGATCGGCTCTCCTTCCTCGACAGGATACTCGGTGACGGTTACCGAAAATTTCGGGCTTTCTTCTTCCACGAAGATCTCGATTCCATTTATTGTTGCCAAATAATCACCCCTCCACGATCGGACCGTTTACTCGGCTGAAGGTACGCCATTGGTTTTCGATCGCCTGCTGGACCTGATCACCGATACTCCGGCCTCCTGTTCCGCTGCCGTCGCCATTGACATAGACGTTGACGACCGGCGCGAAAGTAGTCGCCGTCGAGCTGCTGGAACGCGAATAGGTCGGAGCCAACGTCTCCGATCCGGACGATGCGTAGCTTTGTTGCATCGGATCCGTTGCAGTCGCTGCCAATCGTGTAGCCATGTCACTCACGTCCGGGAGGCTGTTACGCAAGCCGAGTGCAAAGCCTTCGCCCGTAAATCCACCGTATTCAAAGAACACGCGGGACGGCGAATGAATGCCAAGCAGGCCTGTAAAAGTATCCTTGATGTTGCTGCCGATTTCGGTTACTTTCGCCGCGACCGCTCCGGCCATTGACGCGATGCCATCGATCAGACCCTGAATGATATTTTTGCCAATGCTCATTAAATCGATACCGGATAAAAATCCTTTAATCTTTGTCCATACGCCAGTAATATCAGACCATAGCGTCGACATAAAACCTTTGATTGCAGCAAGACCCGCACTAAACTGGCCTTTTGTAAACGACCAAAGTGCAGAAATGAAGGTCTTCAGGCCAGCTACTGCTGAAGAAAAAATAGCTTTGACGGCAGCCCAACCACCTGTCACGATCGTCCTGATCAATCCAAATCCTGCTCGAATCGGTCCCAGAATCCGACTCATAAACATCAGGTTGACTAGATTCCAGACCAGCTGCAATGCACCAGAAAGGATTCCTTTGACAGCCGCCCAAAGCGCTGACCAGTTACCCGTGAACAACGCACCGAACGCTTTGACTATGTTCAAAATGATTGTAACCGCGCCTTGAATAACGCCTTTAATTGCAGCCCACGCGCCTTGAATAAGAAAAACAACTCCCTGCCAAAGCAGCGTCAAAGCCGGCTTGAGGAAGTTGAACACCTGGACGATGAAGTTCACGATATTCTGAACAGCTTGCATAATCATCGGACCATTGACTGCCCAGAACTGCTGTACCTGGGCGATAATCCCGTTGATAAAATTCTTGATTGCCAACACGGCCGCATTGACCATATCTCGGAAAGGCGTGATGTACTTATAGCCCAAGATGAGCGCTGCACCAATACCGATTACTGCCGCGGCGACGCCAACGGCTGGCCCGATCACAGCAGCAAGACCGATTGCGAACGGTCCAATGACTGCCCATGTTGCAGCAAACGCTGCCGACATCCCGCCGAGCAGTCCGATACCGACCGCGATCGGAGCAAGCAGCAGCGTAAACGTAAGAATCAGATACAAAAATAGACCACCGATTTTGGTGATCCACGGACTGATCTCATTTAGTTTGTTGATGAACTGACCGATTGCAGTAACCCCGCGCACCGCATATGAAGCGATTTGCCCAAAGAACTCGACAAAGGGTTTTGCAGCTTTACTCCAGGTTTCTTTTAAATCGTCCACCGCTACACCCAGCGGCTTCAAGCTTTTCGTAAGATCGCTGATTTTGCTCTGCGTCTCCGTCTTCATTTTACCGAGTTCGGTGTTCGCCTGTTGTCGAGCCAGTGCATTTTTCTCTCGCCAGGTTGCCACGTACTTATCCAACTCAGTATCCGTCATCTTCGTCAGCGCCGCAATTTCGCCAGAGGCAGCGGGACCCATTTTCTGAAGCTCCGTTATGAAGTCATCTCCAATGCCCTTGGAAGCCAATGTGCGCATATTCCGAGTCCAGTTGGTCAAAATATCTACTTGGTGTTGGAGATTCGTCTGCAGTGTCTTCGGGGATACAAGGTTGCTCATCGCTTCATCGAACATACCGGCAAAGCCACGAATCTCATTGTACCGATCGTTGAGCGCTTCCGTATAAGCGGAAGTAAGCTCGGCTTGCTGCTTCTTCACTTCTTCCGGATCCGGACCCATAGCCGCTTTAGACAAGACTACTGTTACACCGATCCAAGCAAGACCAACACCGGTCACGAGCGCCTGCATACGCATCAAACCGGCATTGATCAATCGCATTCGAGCTAAGATATCTCGCATACTGGCGCCGACCCCAAGCTGGCGTATGGCCAGAGCTGCCGTGGTACCTTGCCTTGCCATACGCTCAAGAATATCTGTAAACTCCAAAGCGCCGGCAGACAGAGAATAAAACGGATCCAGATTCGAAAGGTTCTCCGAAATCTTTTCCGATTGCGTGGCCATCTCTTGCAGCATCTGATGCGATCGAAAAAAACTATCTCGCTGAAGCTCCAAAAAGACAGCCTGCGCATTCGCGTCATTTGAAGTTACAATACCAAGCTTTCGCATGACGTCCATATACTCGCGACCGCCACGGGCAGCGCCCATAATCGCTCGTTGAAACTCCCGAGTTCTTTGCGATAACGCTCGCATGCCTGCCTCGTAACTGCCGAAGTCGCCAGCATCCCGCAGCTCCTCCATCTTTTTCCGCGTGTTGTCGAGCTCTTGGCGGAACTCCGCGACCCGGGCCGTTGTCTCCTGTGGCGAGAGAGCGCGCGAAGCTGTCTTATCGAAGCCAAGCACAGCCAACTGCGCTTCCCGCGCCGATTCTGAAATTTCCTGGATATAACGTGCTGCCTGCTTTCCGCTTGATGTCGCGCTGGTCATTTTGTCGAATCCGACTCGAGTGCGCAGCACGGTCTGCTGCATATCCTCCAGGGACCGCGTCCCGTTTCGAGCCAAGCTTCGCATCTCAAGATCGAGATCGTGGAAGCTACGAGCTGCAGGCCGAAGATGCTCCGGCATGCTACCCATTGCCCGATCAAAGCTTCGATCAAACTGCCGGGCCTGCCGAGTCACCGAGTCCAGTTGCCGGTTGATGTCCCGGATCTGCCGGATTGGAGAATTATCGATCTCCAGCTGCAGGTCGATCAGCAGGTCGCGCAAGCTTTCAGTCGCCATTCAATCAACCTCCCCGGCCGACTCGGCGGCCCTTCCCGGCATTTTTCGCATCGTTATTCTGTTGAGTGATCACGATGTCCAGTGCGGCGTTCGCTTCCATAATCTCATCCGGATCGAGTGAAGCCGCATCGAGCGAAAATCCACCGTCTGAAAAAACAAGCCGCCAGAATGACCAATTCTTGCGAGCTTGTTCGTCGTAATACGCTTTATTCTTCTGCGGATTTCTTCCCTCTAAGAAACGTGATCGCTTCGGCCATCACCTCGTCGAATCCTTCGTTCTGATCCCAATACTCCCAGCTTGTTTTGGGCTCTACGATGACGTGCTTCATCAGCTCACCGTAGTAATTCTCGGACAGGAATTTTCCGTCTTTGCTCTGCGCAGCGTCTTCCATACGGACTTTCGCCCGGTGGCCAGGATGCTGAAGAACGTATTTCACACCCTCCACTTCTACTGTTTTCTGCTTGGTTTTCGTCAATTCTGGCATATGATATGCCCTCCCTTTGTATTGGATGGTATAAAAAAAGCCGGTGAATACCCGGCCTATTCTTGCTTATAATCGAAGACTTTAATTTCAAATTCCCGGCTTTCGATTTCGTTAGAAAATGTGGATGCAGCCGGCTTGAGGATACGAGCCATTGTACCGCTTGCGCTTTCCGCCGGATCGCCGGAGTGCTTAGCGTAAACGGGGAAGTACGTCCGCGAATTGGCCAGAGCATTCAGATAAGCCACATCCGGAGACGTCTGCATGAATGTCGCCGTGATCGTGCCCGTTTCGCTGTTATTTTCCGAAACGCCTACATCTCCCTGCGCACCGTTGCTCACTTCGAAATTGTCATCGTCTTTTTCCCATTCGACAAACGATCCATCCGCCATGCCGGTCATGTACCGACCATTCACCACTAGGACGACGTCTTTGGAGTTATAGCCTTTTACCATGGATATGATCCCCCTTTCTTATAATTCGATTTCGCAATCGATCCACGCTTGGTGAATCGCGCCTTCAAGCTTGAAGCGGAATTTACCGCGCCGGTAGATCCGCTTCCCGCGATCCAACGGGGATTGATCCGCAATCGATGCGAAATCCGTCGAATACTGCGGCTTGCCATCGTCAATCGCGATCATCCCGTTGGCAAGCGCCTCCTGGAGCACTTCGACGACGGCGGCTTCCAGCATGACCACTCCGACAGCCGAATAAGGCACTTTGTCGTTTCGCGTCATCACGCGCTGTACGTTCGTCTGGGTCTTCTGTGCAATCCAGTCCTTCGCGATCATGACGTCGATGTACTCGCCGGATACAACCCGTCCCTCAGACGTCACTTTATCGCCGCTCATCGTTACGAACGTGTTGGCTCCGCCGTTATGAATGGCCAGTAGTTCCGTTGACGTCATCTCAATCGGCGTTACATCAACCAGCTGCTGATTCTTCCACGTCACGGATCCCACCGGCTTGGGTCCGGTCAGACCTACCCAAGCCGCGTCGGCATATTCGTCCGGTGTCTTTGTATATTGCAGAAAAGTATGATCGTATTCCTCCGCCTTCAACGCTGCATAATCAGCCGCAGCGGTAACTCGCGCACTAAACTTTTTCTGGCCGCGTGCTTCGATCACGTCCGCCAGTGCCTTCAAATCAGCTACTGCGGTCGACGTAGTCAGCAAGAAATACCAGTCACGATCATAAAGCGTGCCCAGCAAAGCCGGGAGATCGGCAGCATTGGCAGCGGCAGCGATCGAAACGATCGGCGATCGGCTCGTTTGCTGCTTGAACAGCTTCTCTGCCGATCGATACACGGCGGAATCGGTTGTATAATCGGCTTCCACCTGCTCTTTTGTTTCGTAATCTTTAATAGCCTTGGCCTCAGTTTCCGTGGTTAAAATAAGCGGCTTGCCGAAGACAGCTACGGCCATCGGTTTGACCAGGCTGACGGTTACATGCACATCTGTCAGTGGCATGATTTCACTCCTTCTTCTCGCTCAGCGCATCGGCTGTGCGGATCTGTTCGACCAGTTCGCTTTTCTGCATCTTCTTCGCGTCATTGATTTTCAGGTCTTGGGCAGCCGGCTGCAGCTCCTTGATTGTG
>Ga0308157_10007953_pt1 | contig 12182 bp, 12 predicted proteins | sample PhyBR1_FD_201035 | JGI IMG/M metagenome (GOLD analysis project Ga0308157, IMG submission 201035) | Phyllosphere microbial communities from UC Gill Tract Community Farm, Albany, California, United States - DLSLB.R1 | ecosystem: Host-associated > Plants > Phyllosphere > Unclassified | place: USA...
TCTGGTCGCGCAGCACCTGCATGACGAAGCGCGTCTCGCCCGCGTCCAGCCCCGTGCGGTGCACGAGCCAGCCGGCAGGTTTGTAGACCGCAACGAGGTGCTCGTCGCGCCAGAGAAGGTGCAGGGGTGGCATCCGATGGAAGGGGTGGAAGAGGAAGAAGCGGGAGGGCGCAGCAGGCACGCATGCGCTGCCAGGAACGGCGGGCAGGATAACCGGCCCGGTGTCACTCGCCTTCGCCGCCCGGCCACCGACATGCTCGGTTCAACGCCGTCGCGCTGCCCGCTGCCGGGGCACCGCCCACGGCGCTAGCACCCCCGCCAGGATCTTCACCCCTTGCTCGATCTGCTCCACCGTCAGGCTGGCATAGCCCAGCATCAGCCCGCCCGGCCGCTTCGGCTGGCCTCGCGGCGGTGGGGCGAACAGCGGCGACACCGGGTACACGCCCACGCCCTGATCGCGTGCGGCGGCCACCACCGCGGTTTCGTCCTGCGGACGCAGGAACGGTAGCCACAGCACCGCATGCAGTCCTGCCGCCGTGCCGGCCAGCCACGCATCGGCCGGCAGATGGCGCGCGATGGCGTCGAGCAGCGCGGTGCGGCGGCGCTCATGCTCGCGCCGGGTGCGCCGCACGTGGCGTTCGTAGGCGCCGCTGTCGATCAGCGCGGCCAGCGTGCGCTGCTCCAGCACCGGGGCGTGCCGGTCGGCCATGCGCTTGGCCTGGCGGAACACCGCCACCAGCTCGGCCGGCAGCACGAGGTAGCCCAGGCGCAACTGCGGCGACAGCGCCTTGGAGAAGGTGCCCATGTAGATCACGCGGCCATCGGTGTCGATGGATTGCAGTGCATCGATGGGGCGCTGGCCGTAGCGGAATTCGCCGTCGTAGTCGTCCTCCACGATCCACGCGCGGTGGCGCTGCGCCCACTGCAGCAACTCCATGCGCCGCCCGATCGGCAGCACGCCGCCGAGCGGAAACTGGTGCGATGGCGTCACGTAGGCCAGCCGCACCCGGCCGTCCTGCGGCAGATGGGTGGTATCAAGGCCCTGCGCATCGACCGGCACGGCCCGCAGTTCGGCGCCCGTGGCTTCGAAGCATCGGCGCGCCATCAGGTAGCCGGGCTCTTCGAAGACGAAGGCATCACCCGCATCCAGCAGCAGCCGCGCGCACAGGTCGATGCCCTGCTGCGAACCGTGCACCACCACGATCTGCTCCGCATCGCAGGCCAGCCCGCGCGCGCGCCGCAGGTAGCCCTGGATGGAACGGCGCAGCGCGGCATCGCCTTCGGGCGGGATGTAGCGCAGGCTGTGCTGATGGCGCAGCAGCTCGGCCTGGTAGGCGCGGCGCCAGGCCAGCGCGGGAAAGTCGCGCGAGGCCACGGCGCCGTACAGAAAGTCGATGCGGGCCGGCACCTCGTTCGGCAGCCCCGGCATCTCCATGCCCGCCAAACGCTGGCCGAAGGCCGACAGCCTCAACGGCGCCTTGCCGCGGCGCCCGGGCGCTGCAACGTGCCGGGTGGCAGCAGCCGGCGGAATGGCCACACGTGCGGCCCGCCCCACGGCGGTGATCAGAAAACCTTCGGCCGCCAGTTGCTCGTAGGCCGCCGTGACGGTGGTGCGCGAGACGCCCAGGTCGGCCGCCAGCGCGCGGGTGGACGGCGCCCGCGCGCCCGCAGCCAGCGTGCCATCGGCGATCTGCGCGCGCAGCAGGTCATAGATGCGGCGGCCGGTGCCGGTGCCGATGCCAAGGCCTGCGGGGTCTGAGGTGTGCAACTGGCCCATTGAAATCGCCTGAAACTGGATCTTCGGATTGTGCCGGTTCTGCGCGACAGTCCGGGTGAATCATTTCTGCACAGCGAGCCCCATGTACATCCCCCCGCATTTCGCCGAGAGCCGGCCCGAGCCCCTGCACCGCCTGCTGCGCGAGTACCCGCTGGGCACCTTGGTCACGCACGGCCCGGAAGGGCTGGACGCCGACCACCTGCCGTTCGAGTTCGACCCCGCGGTGGGCGAGCACGGCCAGTTGTCCGCCCATGTGGCCCGCGCCAACCCGCTGTGGCAGCGCTGCCCCACGGGCACGCCGGTCATGGTGGTGTTCCAGGGCCCGCAGGCCTACATCTCGCCCAACTGGTACCCCAGCAAGCACGAGTCGCACCGCATGGTGCCCACCTGGAACTACGAGGTCGTGCACGCGCACGGCGTGCTGACGGTGCACGACGACGAGCGCTTCCTGCGCCGCCTAGTCGCCCGGCTGACGCGCCAGCACGAGGCCGCGGAACCCCGGCCTTGGAAGATGGGCGATTCGGCGCCCGATTTCATCAACGGGATGCTGCAGAACATCGTGGGCATCGAGATCGCCATCACTTCGCTGGTCGGTAAATCCAAGCTCAGCCAGAACCGCGAACCGCGCGATCTGGCGGGCGCCGCCGACACGCTGCAGGCGCGCGGCCACGGCGACTTGGCGGCACGCATGCGCCCCGAGGCATGATCGCGCGGACCATGTACACATCGACCTTCACCTTCCAAAAACGGCAGTACGACGACGCGTTCCACGCGCTGGACCAGACCATCGCGCAGATCGCGAAGTCCATCCCCGGCTACCTGGGCGAAGAGGCTTGGGAAAACCCCGCCACGGGCCAGGTGTCGAACGTGTACTACTGGGAATCGATGGAGGCGCTGCGCCAGCTCATGGACCATCCCGCGCATGCCGCGGCAAAACAGCAGCAGGCCCGGTGGCTGGCCGGCTACCACGTCACCATCGCGCAGGTGATCCGCTCCTACGGCGATGGCGGCATCGCGCACCCGCTGGCCGGCCGTGCGCCGCAGGCAGCGGCTGCGGGGCCGCACACCGAATAGCGCACGCGGCGGTTTCGGTGGCGGTTCAGCGCAGCACGCGGCACTGGCCGAATTCGCAGCGGATCGCCATGGCGTCGCCATTGCTGCAAGGCACGGTGTAGGTCTCGAACCCCGGGCCCTTCGCCGCCAGCCAGGCCATGGGCGTGGCGGTGCAGGACTGGTCGCGCGCCAGGCGCTCGGCATTGAACGTGTCCGTGCCGATGGCGCGGGCCGGCAGGGGCGTGTAATCGGCATGCGCCATGGGCGCCGGCCGGTTGGGCTCGGGCAGCGGCGGCAGGGCGGTGTAGGTGCCGCCCGCATGGCCCCGGCCGGCCATGCAGTTGGCCACGATGCGCTGGCGGCGGTCGAGCGCCTGCACGCCCTGCGTGGCGCCGAGCGCCCCGCCGATCAGTGCCGAATCCTGCACCGCGTTGCGGCTGCCGCCCAGCGCCCACACCACCGTGGCCGCCAGCACGGCGCCGGCCACCAGGCCGTCCACCGTTTCGCTGGCCACGCCGATCTGGCTGGCGTAGCGCTGGCAGTCCGCCAGGTCCACGGCCTGACGGGCCGGGTCAGCGCCCTGCGCGCTGCCGGCAGGGGCGCCCAGCGAGAGGCTGTCCGAGCGTTGCGTGGCGCAGCCGGCCAGGAAGAGGGCCATCACGCAGATCGACAGCTTTCGCATAAAAACTCCTTGCGGGTGAATCATCGGGTGCCGGCGAGCGCGATGCAGCGCCCTGGGGGATTGGACAACCGAAAGGGTGGCCCTGCCAAGTCCTGCAGCCGGCTTGCAGCCATCCCCATGCCGGCCCTGTGCATTCCCCAGGGCGGCTCCGCCCTTCCCGGTGCCCGACAATGCGGCCCATGACGATCCCCACGAAAAAAACCCTCCTGCCCCTGCAACTGCTGGTGCACCCCGACAAGAACGATCCCAATCCCCTGATCCTGTACCACGGCCGCTGCGCCGACGGTTTCGGTGCCGCGCTGGCTGCCTGGCGCTACTACGGCGGCCAGGCCGAGTGCGTGGGCCTGTCGCACGGGCAGGTGCAGTCGGTGGACGATTTGCCCGCGCTGGACGGCCGGGCGGTGTACATCCTCGACTTTTCCTTCACGCCCGAGATATTGACCGCCATCGACGAGCGCGCGGCCAAGCTGGTCATGCTGGACCACCACAAGAGCGCCGCCGAAAAACTCACCGGCTTTGCCTGCCGCTGCGGCGTGGTGCACTTCGACATGGACAAATCGGGCGCGCGCCTGGCCTGGGAGTTCTTCTACCCCGACGCTCCGCTGCCCGACCTGGTGCGCTACGTGGAAGACCGCGACATCTGGGCCTGGCAGTACCCCGAGAGCGCCGGCTACCTGGCCGCGCTGGACATGGAGCCCTTCGACTTCGCGCGCTGGGAAGAAATCGCCCACTTCACGCCAGAGCAATCCGCCGCCTTCGTGGCACGCGGCAACGCCATGGACGAGAAGTTTCGCCACCTCGCCGCTGACGTGGCGGGCGGCGCGCAGCCGATCACGTTCAACGGCAAGCAGGGCCTCATGGTGAATGCCCCGGGCGCCTTCCACAGCCTGATCGGCGAAATGCTCTCCAAGCAGTGCGGCACGTTCGCGCTGATGTGGATCGTCGGCAAGGACGGCAAGGTCAAGGTCGGCATGCGCTCGCAGCGCAACTTCGACTGCTCGGTGCTCGCCGAGAGCATGGGCGGCGGCGGCCACGCGCAGGCCTGCGGATTCCGCATGGGGGCGGATCGCCTGCCCGAGCTGCTGAGTGGGATTCTGAAGTCCCGAATGGAGCCATGACCGCAGCTGCGGGGCGCTGCGTCAGTGGTCGCTTTCGTAGGCTTTGATGACCGCGACCTCTGTTTTTCCTACTTGGAACATGAGCCGGTCGCTCTTGCCGATGCCGGTCGTACCGCTCGGGTAGAGCTCGATGAGGTCAGCGCTGGTTTTCCATTTCTGTGCCCGGACCCGGTGCGTGGCAAAAAGGCCTAACCACTGGGACATCGGATCTGGCGTGATATCGGTTTCCCAGCACAGGTTATGGACCAGTTGAACCACTTCTTTCGCGGGCTCAGGTGCTTTGAGTTCCGCGTCGATCTGCGAGTCGATGGCGGCGGTGTTTGTCTTGTCCTGGTAAGTCGGCATGTGCTTCTCCCTCGGTGATGGATGTTGTACTGATGGTGGCAGGTGCCGCAGCTGTGCTTTCGGGCAGTGCGTGCACTTGGCGTCCCCCTGCGCACCGAAAGCCATCCTACGGGCCGTTGCCCCTGAAGGGTCTGAAGAGAACTGAATTCATCTGAGCGTTCGGCTTCGTCGGCGGGGAGAGTGCGTTTCGTACGGATGGGTTTGACCGTGTATCGCCATTCAAACCAGCCGCACATCCTTTGCCTTCGTCCCTGGGAATACCCGCGCGAGCGACGCGCCGTTCAGCCCGTACATGCGCGCGAACAGCCCGCCCAGCACGGCGCGGTAGTCGTTCAGCACGGGGTAGTCGCGGTTCTGGAACAGGGTGGTGGCCGTGAGCGCCTGTTGCTCGCCCGCGATGCGGCCGCCCGACACGCCGCCGCCCAGCACCCACATCACGCTGCCGTGGCCGTGGTCGGTGCCGCGGTTGCCGTTCTCGCGGAAGGTGCGGCCGAACTCGCTGATCACGACCACCGTGGTCTTGTTCCACGCGGGCCCCATTTCATCGGCGAAGGCGGACAGGCCCCGGCCCAGTTCTTCGAAGCGATTGGCCAGCGCCCCCGTGGCGTTGCCCTGGCCCACGTGCGTGTCCCAACCGCCCACGTCCACGAACCCGAGGTTGTAGCGCGACTGCATGAGCCGCGCCATGCGGCGCGCCGTGCCCTCGAAGCCCTTGGTGCTCAATGCGTTGCGGCTGGCCGCGTCCATTTCGCCCTGCATGGTGCGCGCGACTTCGTCGCGCGTCTGAAAGCCTTCCGCCACCGCGGCGGCCAGTGGCGTGCCGCCGTACATCGAGGCGATCAGGCCGGCCTGGCGGTCGTCGATGCCGGGCTTGGCCGCACCGGCCGCGCCCAGCGCGGTGTTGGGCACGTCGTAGCCGCCGCGCAGCACCAGTGGCAGTGTGTCGGTGAAGGCCATGGGCGACAGGTGGTCGTGCCAGCGTGGCTGCACGCCCAGCTCGGCCGCCAGCCGGTTGAGAAAGCCCGACCGGTAATCGCGCCGTCCGCCCACCGGCTGGCCCAGTTCGATGCTGTCCTGCGTGTCGAAGTGGCTGCGCGTCAAGTCTTCGGTGCCCGAGAACGGCACGAACGCCACCTGTTTCTTCTGGTACAGCGGCAGCAGCGAGCCGGCCAGCGCGGGGTGCAGGCCCCACTCGGCCGTCAGGGGCAGTGCGCCGCTCGCCTCGCCTGGTTTGGCGATGGCGATGTTGGGCCGGGTCTCGTAGTAATAGTCGCTGGCAGTCGGCACCAGCAAGCTGGCGCAGTCGTACCCGCCGCGCAGAAACACCAGCAGAAAGCGCGCATCCGTGGCGCCCTGCGGCGTGGCCGCCAGGCTGGCTTGCAGCACCCCCGGCGTGGCGAGTGCGGCCAGGGCCTGCAGGCACTGGCGGCGGGTAGGGGCAGGGCCGTTGTCGGCAGCGCCAGCAGAAGTACCGGAACGGCGGGGCGTGAAGAAGTGCGTCATGGCAATGCCTTTCAGCGGGAAGAGGCTACGAGAAGGCTAGAAGAAGGAGGGGCACGGTGCGGTGGGGCTCGGAACGCGTGCCGTGGTGCCCCGTCAGCCGTACATGAACTCCGGCGCGCTGAGCAGGAAGGTGTTCCATTCCAGCGGCGAGGCCGCGCGCGCCAGCGCCACGCGGGTGGCGGGGGCCAGTTGCGGCTCCAGCGCGCGGTAATAGGCGCTCTGGGCCAGTGGCGGCGGGTTGACCTTGGGCGGCGGTGCGCCTTCGGGGCGGTAGAGCGCGCTCGCCCCGGCCCCACCCAGCGCACGGGCCACCTCGAAGCGCACGGCCATCTGCCCCGAACTCGTCCAGGCGGCGGAGTCGAGCGGGTAGCCGTCCGGCGTGGCGCGGCCGTACAGGGGCTCGGCCAGGCGCTGCAGCCACGACAGCGCGGGGTCGGGGTTGGTCAGCACGCGGTCGGCATAGCCCATGCGCAGCCCGGCCATCACGTACTGCACCGGGTCGCGCAGCCGCGTACCCAGCGATGCCTGAAACGGCGCGCTGGCGAACAGCGTCTGCAGCACGGCGGCGATGTGGCCGTCGCTGCGCGTGAACGACTCTGCCATCACCTCCAGCAAAGCGGGCGGCGGCGCATCGCCCACCAGGTACATCGCGAGCTTGCGCGACACGAAGCGGGCCGTGGCCGGCGCACGGGCCAGGCGGTCCAGCGCCTCGTCGAGCTCCGCCATGCCCTGGCCCTGCAGCGGCTGGCCCAGCAATTCCTTGGCGCCCCAGTCGTGGCGCTGGGGGTGAAATTCATACAGCCCGTGGCGCGCGTACTGGCGCGTCCACTCGGGTTTCAGCTTCGGGGGCGGCTCGCCCAGCGGCCGCAGCGACACGCCGTGGCCGGTCAGCACGCGCGCCATCTCCTGCACGTCGCGCTGGCTGTAGCCACCGTCCACGCCCAGCGTGTGCAGCTCCATCAGCTCGCGGGCGTAGTTCTCGTTGATGCGGTTGGCCGCGTTCTGCGCGTTGTCCAGGTAGCGCAGCATGGCCGGGTGGCGCACGGTGGCGCCCAGCAGGTCCCGAAAGCGACCCAGCGCATGCGGGCGAATGGCGCGGTCTTCGTAGTCGCCCACCATCGCGCGAATGTCGGCCTTGCCCGCGAACACGCTGAAGTGGTTCATCCAGAACCAGGTCATCTTCTCCTGCAGCTGCGCGGGCGAGTAAACGGCGCGCAGCACGAAGCGGCGCTCGGCTTCGCGCTGCAACCCGCGCAGTTCGCGCTGATAGGCCTCTTGCGCGGCCTTGCGGGCGTCTTCGTCGGGCAGGTCCTTGATGGCTTGCTGGCGGCCCTGCAGGTCGATGGCCAGCGTCTCCATCGGCGTGCGGGTGATCGCCATGGCGTCGATCTGCGCCTGGGCCTCGGGGGGCAGCGCGGCCGGGCCGGATCGCAATTGCGAAGCCAGGTAGCCAGCCGTGCCCGCCTCGGCAATTGCCTGCTGCGAGGCCGCCGTGGCTCCCCACGAGATGCGATCCAGCAGCCGAACGCCGGCCGCGGCGTCGTCCAGCCCCGGCGGCGCGCCGGCCGGGCTGGCGGCGGCCCAGGCGCTGCCGGTGGTGGCGAGCGACAAGGCGGCGGTCCATCCAAGCCAATGCCTGCGGGTGAGTGGCAGGGCGGTCGAAGCGGCGGGCGATGGGGTCATGGCAGGGCTCCATGGAGGAAACGGTGCCCATGGTGCAGCGCAGCGCGAGGCCCGGCAAGGGGGCGCGCCGGGGTTTTACGCTCGGGATACAGATGTATCCGTAGCGCCCCGAAAGGCTTTGAATGAAAAAGGCCTGCAGCGCAACAAAGACGGCGGTGTATTGCTATCAAAAGATGAGCAATTTGGCCGTGGCTGACTTTTTGGTAACCGCTGTCAACCGCGCGGGGGCCTGCGCCGTCAAGCCCCCGTTTTTTCGGTCAGCGGCGCTGGCGCTCTTCGCTGGCTTGCTCGAAACGGTCCACCTCGCGCAGCGGCTTGAACGCCAGCGTCCACGCGCCCACCACGGCCAGCGTGCACAGCCCGCCCGCCACCGCGGCCGGCACCGCGCCCAGCCAGGCGGCGCTGGTGCCCGCGCGGAACTCGCCCAGTTCGTTGGACGACCCGATGAACAGCATGTTGACCGCGTTCACCCGCCCGCGCATTTCGTCCGGCGTGGAAAACTGCACCAGCGCCCCGCGGATGTACACGCTCACCATGTCCGCCGCACCCGCCACCATCAGCGCCAGGAACGACAGCAGGAACCAGTGCGACAGCGAGAACACCAGGTTGGCCGCCCCGAAGATCGCCACCGCGATGAACATGCGCCGGCCCACGTGGCGGTTGAACGGCCGCAGCGTCAGGTACAGCCCCGCGCCCACTTCGCCGATGGCAATCGCGCTGCGCAGCGCGCCCAGCCCCTGCGGGCCCACGTGCAGCACCTCGTGCGCGTAGATGGGCAGCAGCGCCACCACGCCGCCCAGCAGCACCGCGAACAGGTCGAGCGAGATCGTCCCCAGAATGATCGGCCGCGAGCGGATGAAATGAATGCCCGCGCCAAAGCGCTGCCACATGCGGCCCTGCGCGGGCGACGGCGGCACGGCATAGGCCACCGTCACGCGCGCCAGCAGCAACGCGCCCAGCACGAAGCACACGCAGCACACGGGGTAGGTCAGCGAAGCACCGCCCGTCGCGTACAGCAACCCGCCGATGAGCGGCCCGGTGATCCCGGCCAGCCGCATCAACATGCTGTTGGTGGCGATGGCCTGCGCCAACTGGCTGCGCGGCACGATCTGCGGCAGCAGGCTTTGCAGCGCCGGCCCCGAGAATGCGCGCGAGCAGCCGAACAGCACCAGGGCCGCATAGATGCCCGCCACCCCCGCCGTTCCGTGGCTCGAAAGCCACCACAGCAGCGCACTGCACACCGCGCCCACCGACCAGCTGATCGCCAGAATGCGCCGGCGGCTCGCCCGGTCGATCAGGTCGCCGGCCGGCAGCAGCAGGCACAGCATGGGCAGAAACTGCGCCAGGCCCACATATGCCAGCGCCATCGGCTCGCGGGTCAGGTCATACACCTGCCAGGCCACGACCACCGCCTGCACCTGGGTGGCGAACACCGCCACCACCCGGGCGATCAGGAACGCCAGAAAGCCGGCGTGCCGGTACACGCTTTCAGGGGCGGGCGGAAGGGGCGGAGGAGGCGGCGGCGGAGCGGCCTGGGTGGCGTTGGAAAGAATATCTGGCACGGCGCGGGCGCCTTCAGCGGGCGCATCCCGTGGGCGGTCACGGGCGTCGGCGCTGCAGGCGGTTCAAACGGTGAAAGAAGAAAAGAAAAGGAAGAAACGCAGGGAAGCGCCGCATGCTACCGGTTTATCCGCGCGGATGCTGTCGCCGGTAGTCCCACGGCGCGCGCGGCCGCTTCTGCGACCACAGGCCCGTGTGGCTGACCTGCGCCTGGCGCTGCAGCGCCGCCAGTTGCGGGTAGCGCGATGCTCGCGGCGTGTACACCCAGGCCAGCCCGGCCCGCACCTGGGCCGCAGCCGCATCGCCGTTGCCGCACTGCACATGCGCCACCGTGCGGCCATAGGCATCGCGCGCCACGGTCTGCAGCGTGGCCTTCTGGCGAAGGCACAGCCGTGTCAGGTTCTGGCGGGACGGTGTGCCGAACGCCTGCTTGCGCTCGGGCGCATCGATGGCGGCCAGGCGGACCTGGATGGGGCGCTGTGCGCCGCAGCGGGCGGTGAGGGTGTCGCCGTCGCTGACGGCAATGACGAGGCAGAGCAGGGTGGCTATGGGCACGGGGCGAGAAGTGGTGAGAAAAAAGTGGGCATCAGCGGGGCGCGTGCGTTGACGCAGACGGCCGGCCGCGCAGCCTTTGGGGGCGAATCCTATCGTTGGAAGATTCGGCCCGTTCATTCCACTACTAATGTGTAAGTAAGGGCTTGAGCCAGGCGTGGCAAGACACCCCCAAAGTTAAGAACGTACCTTCCAGGCGCAAGCGGTGCCAACATGACGTAGTAGCCATTGGCAGCGGACGGGAAAACACGCGCCGGAGAGTTGGCCTGTGCCGCCAAGTCGAAACATTCAGGGCTGGCTTGGCGGTGACGTTCCAAGTTTGGCACCCGCACACCATTGATTTCGAGAACCAGGCTGGAAGGTTCGTCTGTCATTGTGCGAGCTGCACCTGTGGCAATTTCGCAAGTCAGACTGCCGGTGCCGCTCGGCATGACGACGTAATTGATGAGAGGGAAGAACACAGCGCGCCCCTGCGGAATGGTGCACGTGCGAACGGTCCGATGTGAGCCGTAGGTGCCCGCCAAGAACCATACTGAGCCGTTTTGCTTGAGGTGGCACTTGTCACCGGTCCGATCGCCAACGGGGCTGTTATCACGATCAAATGAGCCTGCCCACTGCCACCACGCGCGCGACCACTCAGCCTGGGACTTGCCCTCGACGATCGCGTTCGGCGGAAGAACTGTCCCAGTCTGCGCGTGACACGTGGCAGCAAAGAGGAAAGACGCGAATAGTGAGGAAAAAAGCCGCATTGTGTAGATTATTTCTGAAAGCGTAGAAGTGGCCTTGAGGGGCTGACGGTTGCAATGACGAGGCAGAGCAGGGCGGCAATGGCCACCGGGGGAGCGTCGAAATGAAAAAAACGAAGATGGGCTTAGCGGCTGCGCGTGATGGAAGGCGCTGTACAGGGCGGCCTTCAATGGAGGTGCTCCACCGCTGGGCACTATAGCGGCACCTATTGCGGCGAGGTCAACCCAGCGAAGAGTTGCGCAGATACGGACTGCCCCCCACGCCGCTCTTGATCGGCAACCCGATGCTGAATGCGGTTTTACCGGAGGCTCCATAGGTTCCGCTGCTCATCATGAGCGCACATACCTGTTGAGCCTGACGGGCCTCCAGGATCTTGCGCATTCGCAATTCTGAACCGCCGTTGACAAGGAATAGCGCAGCCACCGACAGGTCCTCACAACTGGCTGTGATGGCGCACTGAGCACAGTACGCCTTCACCACTTCCTCGACCGGGTTGCGAAAATTGCCAAAGCTCTTCATCAGGTGCGCAGCCGCAAGGTTTCTGTGCGCGCAGGCGAACTCCCCCTTTGCCACATTGAGGTCGTACTGCAGTGCTGCATTGCCTGAAAGGTCGCGCAGGAGCGACAGCACGGCCAATTCCATCTGGGTGTTGCGGCTGCTCAGCATGTGTGGGAATCGATCGGGCAGATAAGCGCGCCGAGCTGTATTCCCTTGCTGGCATCGTCGGGTCGGGGGCGGAATCGGCGCCAACCGGCCATGGCTTGGCGGATGGTTTCGGCGCGCCGGGAAGGATTTGATTGTGAGCGGGTTCACCACTGCCCAAAATCCAGGCACCGCCCTGCAACCCAATGCTGGCGCGGTTCCTGCGGGTTGTCCCTAGGGTTGTCCACAGAACGGCCCACAGCCGACGGGCATAACTCGGGCTTGTGGCACTGATCACATTCCGCATGGCAGCACGAATTGGCCGCCAAACACTGATAAGGCAACCCCATCCGCAGCACATCACGCGGATGAAAAAGCACCGCCTAAACCCGCCAGCGCTGAAACACCTGGATACACTGCCGTCCGCAAGCCATTCCTGCATCGGCATGGCGCAGCACACCTAGTAAGACAAACCATCAAAACACCGAGGACCGAGGGCATGGCAGCAACGCGGCACGCA
>Ga0308157_10007954_pt1 | contig 12181 bp, 8 predicted proteins | sample PhyBR1_FD_201035 | JGI IMG/M metagenome (GOLD analysis project Ga0308157, IMG submission 201035) | Phyllosphere microbial communities from UC Gill Tract Community Farm, Albany, California, United States - DLSLB.R1 | ecosystem: Host-associated > Plants > Phyllosphere > Unclassified | place: USA...
CAGGTCGACATTCCGGTGACGGTCAAGCATCGCATCGGCATCGACCGGCAGGAGAGCTACGACTTCGTGCGCGACTTCGTCGGCATCGTGAGCGAGGCGGGTTGCGAGGGCTTCATCGTCCATGCGCGCAATGCCTGGCTGCAGGGACTCTCGCCCAAGCAGAATCGCGAGATCCCGCCGCTGCGCCACGAGCTGGTGCATCGCCTCAAGCACGACTTTCCCCACCTGAGGATCTCGCTCAATGGCGGCATCGTCGCCGATGCGCAGGTCCATGAGCACCTGAGGCTGCTCGACGGCGTGATGGTCGGCCGGGAGGCCTATCACAACCCCTGGTGGCTGGCCGGCTGGGATGCGACCTTCTTCGGCGAAGCCGTCGTCGAGCGCACGCGCGAGGACATCGAGCGGTGGATGTGCGACTACATGGTGCGCGAGGCCGCCAGTCACGGCACGCCCTGGTCGAACATCGCCCGCCACATGCTGGGCCTGCGCAACGGCCTGCCCGGAGCGCGCCGCTGGCGCCAGGTCTGGAGCGACCATCGGCTGAAGTCGATGGGACCGCACGAGGTGATGGCGCTGGCGCACGCGCCCGCCCACGCCTCTGCCTGAGGGCCTCGCGGCCCGCGCTTCAGGCCGCCGCTTCCAGACCGTTGTCGAAGTGCTCGCGCATGCGCGCCGTCGCGGCATCGACGTCATGCGCGAGCAGCGCGTCCATCAGGGCGCGATGCTCGGCCAGCGAATCCTCGATGCGTCCGGTCTTGAGCAGCGAGTCGTAGCGGTTGAGCTTCATGACCTTGCGCAGGTCGGTCACCATCTGCGTGCGCCAGCGGTTGTCGGCGATCTCCAGCAGGCGCATGTGGAAGCGCTCGTTGATCATGAAGAAATGGCCTCGGTCGACCTGATCGGCCGCCGCCGCGGCTTCGAGCTGATCGTGCAGCGACTGCAGTTCGGCGAGCTGCGCGGGCGAGGCGCCATGCGCCACGGCGCCGGCCGCGTCGCTCTCCAGCAGCGACAGCAGGTGATAGACATCCGCCAGGTCCCGGCGCGATACCTCGGTGACATAGGCCCCGCGACGTACCTTCATCGTCACCAGGCCCTCGGCCGCCAGCACCTTCAGGGCTTCCCGAAGCGGCGTGCGGCTGATGCCGTAGGCCTCGGCGAGTTTCATCTCGTCGATCCAGGCGCCGGGAGCGAGTTCGTGGCTGAAGATGCGCTGACGCACCCGTTCGGCCACTTCCTGGTAGAGGGCTCGGGGCGTGAGGGTGGCGGCGGACATGGCGGCGAATGTACCGCAGAAAATGGATTGAATTAATAATTACAGAAGCGTTAAACTGCCGCGCCGACGTCCCGGGAACCGGGGCCTCCTCCTCTATCCCTCTCGATGCGCGCCCTGGGGCGCGCGTCCGACCCCTTCCACGAATCCGCCGCAGGCGCCATCAGCATGCCCGAACCGACCTTCAAGACCGCCGACCTCGCCGCCTGGACGCGTGCCGCCGCGAAGTCGGCACCCGGTGGCGACCTGGACGCACTGACCTGGACCACACCCGACGGCATCAAGGTCAAGCCGCTCTACACCGCAGCGGACCTGCAGGGTCTGCGATACACCGACACCCTGCCCGGCTTCGAGCCCTACCTGCGCGGTCCTCAGGCGACGATGTATGCGGTGCGCCCCTGGACCATCCGGCAATACGCGGGCTTCTCGACGGCGGAGGAGTCCAATGCCTTCTACCGCAAGGCGCTGGCCGCCGGCGGGCAGGGCGTCTCGGTGGCGTTCGACCTGGCGACGCACCGCGGCTACGACAGCGACCATCCGCGCGTGACCGGCGACGTCGGCAAGGCGGGGGTGGCGATCGATTCGGTGGAGGACATGAAGATCCTGTTCGACCGCATTCCGCTCGACAAGGTCAGCGTGTCGATGACCATGAATGGCGCCGTGCTGCCGGTGCTGGCGGGCTACGTGGTCGCCGCCGAGGAGCAGGGCGTGGCGCAGGACCAGCTCAGCGGGACCATCCAGAACGACATCCTCAAGGAGTTCATGGTCCGCAACACCTACATCTTCCCGCCCGCGCCGAGCATGCGGATCATCGGCGACATCATCGAGTACACGGCCCACAAGATGCCGAAGTTCAACTCGATCAGCATCAGCGGCTACCACATGCAGGAAGCCGGCGCCAATCAGGCGCTGGAGCTGGCCTTCACCCTGGCCGATGGCAAGGAGTACGTGAAGACGGCATTGGCCAAGGGACTCGACGTCGACGTGTTCGCGGGCCGGCTCTCGTTCTTCTGGGCCATCGGCATGAACTTCTACCTGGAGGTGGCCAAGATGCGCGCGGCGCGCCTGCTGTGGTGCCGGATCATGAAGGAGTTCGAGCCGAAGAACCCCAAGAGCCTGATGCTGCGCACGCACTGCCAGACCTCGGGCTGGTCGCTCACCGAGCAGGACCCCTACAACAACGTCGTGCGCACCACCATCGAGGCGATGGCGGCGGTCTTCGGCGGCACGCAGAGCCTGCACACCAACGCGCTCGACGAGGCCATCGCGCTGCCGACCGAGTTCTCAGCCCGCATCGCCCGCAACACCCAGCTCATCATCCAGGAGGAGACCCACATCACCAGCGTGATCGACCCCTGGGCCGGCAGCTACATGATGGAGAAGCTGACGCAGGACATGGCCGATGCCGCCTGGGCCCTGATCGAGGAGGTCGAGGCGATGGGCGGCATGACGCGCGCCGTCGACAGCGGCTGGGCCAAGCTGAAGATCGAGGCGGCGGCGGCCGACAAGCAGGCGCGCATCGATTCGGGCCGCGACGTCATCGTCGGCGTCAACAAGTACAAGCTGAAGACCGAGGATGCGATCGACAGCCTCTCCATCGACAACGTGCGCGTGCGCGACGGGCAGATCGCCAAGCTCCAGGCGATCCGCGCGACGCGCGACGGCGTCGCCGTGCAGGCCGCCCTCGACGCGCTGACCGCCGCCGCCGAGAGCGGCGAGGGCAACCTGCTGGCGCTCTCGATCGACGCCGTCCGCCTGCGCGCGACCGTCGGCGAGATCAGCGATGCGCTGGAGAAGGTCTACGGCCGCCATCGCGCCGACACGCAGAAGGTGACCGGCGTCTATGCCGCGGCCTACGACTCGGCCGAGGGCTGGGAGGCGCTGCAGCACGAGATCGCCGCCTTCGCCGAGGCGCAGGGCCGGCGCCCGCGCGTGATGATCTCCAAGCTCGGCCAGGACGGTCACGACCGTGGCGCCAAGGTCGTCGCCACCGCCTTCGCCGACCTGGGCTTCGACGTCGACATGGGACCGCTGTTCCAGACGCCGGAGGAGTGCGCGCGCCAGGCGATCGAGAACGACGTCCATGCGGTGGGCGTCTCCACGCTCGCCGCCGGGCACAAGACGCTGGTGCCGGCCATCATCGCCGAGCTGAAGAAGCAGGGTGCCGACGACATCATCGTCTTCGTCGGCGGCGTGATCCCGCGCGGCGACTACGAGATGCTCTACGAGGCCGGTGTGAAGGGCATCTACGGCCCGGGCACGCCGATCCCGGCCAGCGCCAAGGACGTGCTGGAGCAGATCCGGGCGGCGGTGGCGGCCTGACGATGCGTCCTTCGAGCGTGCCGGTGGCGGCCGAGGACGTGCTCCAGGCCGAGGGGCCGCATCAGCGTCGCGCCATCGCCAAGGCGATCACCCTGCTGGAGTCGACCCGCGCCGATCATCGCGCCCGGGGCGACGAGCTGCTCACCGCGCTGCTGCCGCACACCGGACGGAGTTTCCGCCTCGGTATCTCCGGCGTGCCGGGCGTGGGCAAGTCGACCTTCATCGAGACGCTGGGGCTGCTGCTGATCGAGCGTGGCCATCGCGTGGCGGTGCTGACCATCGATCCGTCGTCGACCGTCTCCGGCGGCTCCATCCTGGGCGACAAGACGCGCATGGAGCGCCTGTCGGTCCACGAGCGCGCCTACATCCGGCCGAGTCCGTCGTCGGGCACGCTCGGGGGCGTGGCCGAGAAGACGCGCGAGGCGATGCTGGTGTGCGAGGCCGCCGGCCATGACATCGTCATCGTCGAGACCGTGGGCGTGGGCCAGAGCGAGACCGCGGTCGCCGGCATGACCGACATGTTCGTGCTGATGCAATTGCCCAATGCCGGCGACGACCTGCAGGCGATCAAGAAGGGCGTGATGGAGATCGCCGACCTGGTGGTCATCAACAAGGCCGACCTCGACCGCGATGCCGCGACGCGCGCCCAGTCCCAGATCACGTCGGCCCTGCGCCTCTTCGGCCACCATGGCAATCCGGCGCACGCGCAGGCGATGCGGGCGGCGCACGCCGAGCCCGGATCGCCCGAGGCGGAGATCCGCTTCTGGCAGCCGCGGGTGCTGCAGCTCAGCGCCCTGGCGGGCACCGGCGTCGATGCCTTCTGGGAGGCCGTCACGGAATTCCGCCGGCTGCAGGAGACCCATGGCAAGCTCGCCGCGCGTCGCGAGAAGCAGTCGCTGGCCTGGATGTGGGAGCGCATCGATGCCGGGCTGAAACAGGCGTTCCGCCAGCATCCGCGGGTACGCGGACAACTCGCCGACACCGTCGAGCGCATCACCGCCGGCACGCTCGCGCCCTCGACCGCCGCGCGCGAACTGCTCGCGCTCGCGCGCCAGGACGCGGACCCGGCGTCCTGACCGCCTCTCTCCCATCCCTCTCCTTTTTTCTTCCCCAACGTCCAGAACCAGCGCCATGAAAGACATCCTCGAACAACTGGAAAAACGACGCGCGCAGGCGCGTCTGGGCGGCGGCCAGAAGCGCATCGACGCGCAGCACGCCAAGGGCAAGCTGACGGCGCGCGAGCGCATCGAACTGCTGCTCGACGACAACACCTTCGAGGAGTGGGACATGTTCGTCGAGCACCGCTCGAGCGACTTCGGCATGGCCGACAACAAGATCCCCGGCGACGGCGTCGTCACCGGCTACGGCATGATCAACGGCCGTCTGGTGTTCGTCTTCAGCCAGGACTTCACCGTCTTCGGCGGCGCGCTGTCCGAGGCCCACGCGGAGAAGATCTGCAAGGTGATGGACCAGGCGATGAAGGTCGGCGCGCCGGTGATCGGCCTGAACGATTCGGGCGGCGCGCGCATCCAGGAAGGCGTGGCCTCGCTCGGCGGCTATGCCGACGTCTTCCAGCGCAACGTGATGGCCAGTGGCGTGGTGCCCCAGATCAGCATGATCATGGGTCCGTGCGCGGGTGGCGCGGTGTATTCGCCGGCCATGACGGACTTCATCTTCATGGTCCGAGACAGCTCCTACATGTTCGTCACCGGCCCCGAGGTCGTGAAGACCGTGACGCACGAAGACGTGACGGCCGAGGAACTGGGCGGAGCGCTCACGCACACCACCAAGAGTGGCGTGGCCGACATGGCCTTCGAGAACGACGTCGAGGCGCTGATGATGCTGCGCCGGCTCTACAACTACCTGCCCTTGAACAACCGCGAGAAGCCGCCCGTGCGCCCGAGTGGCGACCCGGCCGATCGCGCCGACGCCTCGCTCGACACCCTGGTGCCGGACAACGCCAACAAGCCCTACGACATGCTGGAGCTGATCACCAAGGTGGTCGACGACGGCGACTTCTTCGAGCTGCAGCCCGACTACGCGAAGAACATCGTCATCGGCTTCGCGCGCATGGAGGGCCAGAGCGTGGGCATCGTCGCCAACCAGCCGCTGGTGCTGGCGGGCTGCCTGGACATCCGCTCGTCGATCAAGGCCGCGCGCTTCGTGCGTTTCTGCGATGCCTTCAACATTCCGGTCATCACCTTCGTCGACGTGCCCGGCTTCATGCCCGGCACCAGCCAGGAGTACGGCGGCATCATCAAGCACGGCGCCAAGCTGCTCTATGCCTATGCCGAATGCACGGTGCCCAAGATCACCGTGATCACCCGCAAGGCCTATGGCGGCGCCTACGACGTGATGGCTTCCAAGCATCTGCGCGGCGACGTCAACCTGGCCTGGCCGCGTGCCGAGATCGCGGTGATGGGCGCCAAGGGCGCGGTCGAGATCATCTTCCGCGAGGACAAGAACGATCCCGAGAAGCTCGCCGCCCGCGAGGCCGAGTACAAGGCCCGCTTCGCCAATCCCTATGTCGCCAGCACGCGCGGCTACATCGACGACGTGATCCTGCCGAGCGAGACGCGCCGCCGCATCTGCCGCAGCCTGGTGATGCTGCGCGACAAGAAGCTCGAGAACCCGTGGCGCAAGCACGGCAACATCCCCTTGTGAGACCGGAGACAGGCACATGTTCAAGAAAATCCTGATCGCCAACCGCGGCGAGATCGCCTGCCGCGTCATCAAGACCGCCCGCAAGATGGGCATCGCGACCGTGGCGGTGTATTCCGACGCCGACCGCGACGCGCGCCATGTCGAGCTGGCCGACGAGGCCGTGCACATCGGCGCCTCGCCCAGCCGCGAGAGCTACCTGCGCGCGGACCGGATCATCGAGGCCTGCAGGCAGACCGGCGCCGAGGCGGTCCATCCGGGCTACGGCTTCCTGTCGGAGAACGAGGCCTTCGCACGCGAGGTGGAGGAGGCGGGCATCGTCTTCATCGGCCCCAAGCACCATTCCATCGCGGCGATGGGCGACAAGATCGCCTCCAAGAAGCTGGCCAAGGACGCGGCGGTCAACACCATCCCCGGCTGGAACGACGCCATCGAGACGGCCGAGCGCGCCGTCGAGATCGCCCGCGACGTCGGCTATCCGGTGATGATCAAGGCGTCGGCCGGCGGCGGCGGCAAGGGCCTGCGCGTGGCCTTCGACGACAAGGAGGCCTTCGAGGGCTTCACCTCGTGCCGCAACGAGGCGCGCAACTCGTTCGGCGACGACCGGGTCTTCATCGAGAAGTTCGTCGAGGAGCCGCGTCACATCGAGATCCAGGTGCTCGGCGATTCGCAGGGCCACGTGATCTACCTCAACGAGCGCGAATGCTCGATCCAGCGTCGCCACCAGAAGGTGATCGAGGAGGCGCCGTCGCCCTTCATCAGCGACGCCACGCGCCGCGCGATGGGCGAGCAGGCGGTGGCGCTGGCCCAGGCCGTGAACTACCAGAGCGCCGGCACGGTGGAGTTCGTGGTCGGCAAGGACCAGAGTTTCTACTTCCTGGAGATGAACACGCGCCTGCAGGTCGAGCATCCGGTGACCGAGTGCATCACCGGGCTCGATCTGGTGGAGCTGATGATCCGCGTGGCCGCCGGCGAGCCGTTGCCGCTGACGCAGGCCGAGGTCAAACGCGAGGGCTGGGCCATCGAGTGCCGCATCAACGCCGAGGATCCGTTTCGCAACTTCCTGCCGTCCACCGGCCGGCTGGTGAAGTTCCAGCCGCCCAGGGAGACCATGTTCGCCGCCGACACCGAGCACCTCCATGGCGTGCGCGTGGACACCGGCGTCTACGACGGCGGCGAGATCCCGATGTTCTACGACTCGATGATCGCCAAGCTGATCGTGCACGGCCGCGACCGCGCGCACGCGATCGCGCGGATGCGCGAGGCGCTCGACGCCTTCGTCATCCGCGGCGTCGGCAGCAACATCCCGTTCCAGGCCGCGTTGCTCGCGCATCCGAAATTCGTCGCTGGCGACTTCAACACCGGCTTCATCGCCGAGCACTACGGCCAGGGCTTCCGCGCCGAGGACGTGGTGCACGAGGATCCCGACTTCCTCGTCGCGCTCGCGGCGTTCATGCATCGGCGCTACCGGGCGCGTGCCTCGGGCATCAGCGGCCAGCTCGAAGGCCACGGGGTCAAGGTCGGCGAGCGCTTCGTCGTCGTCACCCTGGGTGCCGGCGGCGAGAACGCGCACACGCCGGTGTCGGTCACCGACTTCAAGGGCAAGACCGGTTCCAGCGCGGTGCAGGTCAATGGCAAGACCTACCAGATCGACAGCACGGCGACGCTGGGCGATCCACGCGTCGAGGGCATCGTCAACGACCGGCCGTTCTTCGCCCAGGTCGAGCGCGGCGCGGGCCGCAATCCGCTCGCGCTGCGCGTGGCGCACCACGGCACCCGCATCGACGCCATGGTGCTGTCGCCGCTGGGCGCGCGACTGCACGAACTCATGCCCTACAAGGCGCCGCCGGACCTCAGCAAGTTCCTGATGTCGCCGATGCCGGGGCTGCTGGTGGAGGTGGCGGTGCAGCCGGGTCAGCAAGTGCAGGCCGGCGAGAAGCTGGCCGTGATCGAGGCCATGAAGATGGAGAACGTCCTGTTCGCCGCGCGCGACGGCGTGGTCGGCGCGATCTCGGCCGCCAGGGGCGATTCGCTGGCGGTGGACCAGGTCATCCTGGAGTTCGTCTGATGGGTGCCAACGATCTGAAGACGGTGACCTTGCACCGCCCGGCGCCGGCGTCGAGCCCGGTGGTCGAACCGGCGCGGCCCTGGACCGTCGAGGCGATCCAGGCCTTGCTGGACAAGCCCTTCCTGGACCTGCTGTTCGAGGCGCAGAGCGTGCACCGCGCGCATTGGCCGGAAGGCACGATCGAACTGGCGACGCTGCTGTCGGTGAAGACCGGCGGCTGCCCGGAGAACTGTGGCTACTGTCCGCAGTCGGCCGAGTTCGACACCGGCGTGCAGGCCGGCAAGCTGATGGCGGTCGACGAGGTGCGGCGCGCCGCCCAGGCCGCCAGGGACGCGGGAGCGACCCGGTTCTGCATGGGCGCCGCCTGGCGCGCGCCCAAGGATCGAGACATCGAGAAGATGGCCGAGCTGATCGGCGCCGTGAAGGACCTCGGACTGCAGACCTGCGCCACGCTGGGCATGCTGGAGGCGCATCAGGCCGGGGCACTGCGCGATGCCGGACTCGACTACTACAACCACAACCTGGACACCGCGCCCGAGTACTACACCGATGTCGTCAGCACCCGCATGTACCAGGATCGGCTCGATACCCTGCGCCACGTGCGCGAGGCCGGCATCGGCGTGTGCTGCGGCGGCATCGTCGGCATGGGCGAGACGCCGGTGCATCGTGCCGGCCTGATCGCCCAGCTGGCCAACCTGCAGCCCTATCCGGATTCGGTGCCGATCAACAGTCTGGTGCGGGTGCCCGGCACGCCGCTGGCCGACAGCGAGCCGATCGATCCGCTGGACTTCGTGCGCGTGATCGCGGTCGCCCGCATCACGATGCCGCGCGCGCGCGTGCGCCTGTCGGCCGGCCGCCAGCAACTCGGCGACGCGGTCCAGGCCCTGTGCTTCATGGCGGGGGCCAACTCCATCTTCCATGGCGACAAGCTGCTGGTCACGGGCAATCCGGAGGTCGAGGCCGACGTCCGGCTCCTGGCCCGACTGGGGCTCAATGGCCATCGCGTCGCCGCTTCCTCTGAGGTCACCACATGAACACCCCGTCGCGTCCGTTCCAGGTGCTAGGCATCCAGCAGATCGCCATCGGCGGCCTCGACAAGCTGCGATTGCGGAGATTGTGGGTCGACATGCTCGGTCTGGAGGTGGCGGGCACCTTCAAGAGCGAACGCGAAAACGTCGACGAGGACATCTGCGTCATCGGCCGGGGTCCATTCAAGGTCGAGGTCGATCTCATGCAACCGCTCGACCCCGATGCCAAGCCCGCCGTCCACGCGACGCCGCTCAATCACATCGGCCTGTGGATCGACGATCTGCCGGCCGCCGTCGAGTGGCTGACGGGGCAGGGCGTGCGCTTCGCACCGGGCGGCATCCGGCAGGGCGCGGCCGGCTTCGACATCTGCTTCCTGCATCCCAAGGCCAGCGACGAGTTCCCGATCGCCGGGGAGGGCGTGCTGGTGGAGATGGTGCAGGCGCCACCCGAGGTGGTGCGGGCCTTCGCGGCACTGGCCGCTGCGAGCCCCGCCGTTTCCTGAGCGCGAGGGCCCTTCAGCCGCCGGGCGATGGCGCATCGCGCCGCGCCGCCGCGGCCCGTGCCAGCGCGGCTTCGATGACCGCGCGCTTGCGAACCGCCGCAGCATCCGCGTCCGGGGGAGCCAGAGCCGCCGATGGTGCCGCGGCCCGCGCCGCGTCGCGCTCGCGCCGGGCCCGGTGGATGCCATAACGCTGGCGCGCGATGTCGGCCTGCAATGCCGACCAGGCCTGCCAGCCGCTCGATCCGGGTGTCGCCACCTCGAGTTCGATGCAGTCGACGGGGCAGACGGGGATGCACAGTTCGCAACCGGTGCAATGGGCTTCCACCACCGTGTGCATGCGCTTGTTGACGCCCAGGATGGCATCCGTGGGGCAGGCATCGAGGCAGAGCGTGCAGCCGATGCACCAGGCCTCGTCGATGACCGCCAGGGTGCGCGGTCCTTCGTCGCCACAGGTGGCATCGAGCGGCAGGACGGGATGTCCGGTCAGCATCGACAGGCGTTCGATACCTTCGACACCGCCCGGTGGACAGCGGTTGATGGCCGCGCCCTCGCCGGCGATGGCCTGCGCATAGGCGCGGCAATCGGGATAGCCGCATCGCGTGCATTGCGTCTGCGGGAGGGCGGCGTCGATGCGTTCGACCAGCGACGGCATGCCCGGATCCGGCCTCATGGCGGGCATGCGCGTGGAACTCAGGACCGCCGGGCGGCGCGACGCGCGGGCGTCGCCGCCTTGGCGATGGCGCGATCGCCTGCCGTCCTGGCCGCCGCCGCCGAGGTCGCCTGACGGCGTGCCGTCGGTACCGATACGGCATCGGCCACGGCCTGCGCCGTGTCGACCATGGCGGACGTGGCGGCTTCCACGGCCTTCACGGTGCCGTCCTGCAATGCCGCCTGGGCATTGCCGATGGATTCGGTCAGGACCGAGGTGACGGCTTCCACGCCGGCATTCGGCTGGAACAGCGCGACCTGGGCATCGGCCGCTGCCTCGGGGGACCTGGCCAGCGCCGGCGCGCTGGCGGCAGCCGCCGGCTTCGCGCGCGATGCCGGCGCGCGCTTCGTGGTGCGCGTGGTCTTCCCGGCCTGGACGGCCGTCGCGGTTTCCACCGTCCCGACGGACCTGGCGGCCTGGGCCGACTTCGCCGGCGTTGCCTGCTTCGTCGATGCGCTCGGAGCCGCGGCCTTGGGCTGCGATGCGATCGCGCGACCGGTCCGGCCGCTCGCCTTGAGCTTGGCCTTGGCCTTCGGCGCCTCGATCTTCACCTTGTCCTCGGCCGTGACGTCCGTCGCCGGCTCCTGGGAGAGCGCGCGCTTCTGCGCCTGGTCGTGCGCCAGGATGAACGAGGTGACCGCCGGGTAGACGGTCTCGCGCCAGCGGCGACCGCTGAAGATGCCATAGTGGCCGGCACCCTTCACCTCGAGGTGGCGCCGCTGGTCCTTGGCGATGCCGGTGCACAGGTCGTGCGCCGCGCGCGTCTGGCCCGAGCCCGAGATGTCGTCGAGCTCGCCCTCGACCGTCAGCAGCGCGGCCTGGGTGATGTCCGCCGGCTTCACGCGCTCCACCTCGCCATCGACGCCGATCACGTCCCAGGTGCCCTGCACCAGCAGGAAGTCCTGGAAGACGGTGCGGATGGTCTCCAGGTAGTAGTCGGCATCCATGTCGAGCACGGCGTTGTACTCGTCGTAGAACTTGCGATGCGCCTCGACGCTGGCATCGTCGCCCTTGATCAGGTCCTTGAAATAGTCGTAGTGGCTGGTCGCGTGGCGGTCCGGATTCATGGCCACGAAGCCGGTGTGCTGCAGGAAACCCGGATAGACGCGGCGACCGGTGCCGGGAAAGCCCTGTGGCACGCGATAGATGACGTTGTTCTCGAACCACTCGAAGCTCTTGTTCATCGCCAGGTTGTTGACCGAGGTCGGCGATTTGCGGGCATCGATGGGGCCGCCCATCATGGTCATCGACAGGGGCGTCTGCTCGCCGCGGCTCGCCATCAGCGAGACGGCCGCGAGCACCGGCACGGTCGGCTGGCACACGCTGACGACATGGCAGTTGCCATATTCGGCCTGCAGGAGGCGGATGAACTCCTGCACGTAGTTGATGTAGTCGTCGAGATGGAACGCGCCGTCCGACAGCGGGACCGTGCGGGCGTTCTTCCAGTCGGTGATGTAGACCTTGTGGTCCTGCAGCATGGTGCGCACGGTGTCGCGCAGCAGCGTGGCGTAGTGGCCCGACAGCGGCGCGACGATCAGCACCACGGGCTGCTTCTTGAGCTGTTCCAGGACCCTCGGCTCGTCGGTGAAGCGCTTGAAGCGGCGCAGCTCGCAGAACGGC
>Ga0308157_10007959_pt1 | contig 12175 bp, 12 predicted proteins | sample PhyBR1_FD_201035 | JGI IMG/M metagenome (GOLD analysis project Ga0308157, IMG submission 201035) | Phyllosphere microbial communities from UC Gill Tract Community Farm, Albany, California, United States - DLSLB.R1 | ecosystem: Host-associated > Plants > Phyllosphere > Unclassified | place: USA...
ATATCAAATATCATTCAAACTATCGATTTTATTCCATAATTATTTTGGTTATAAATTAACATTTTGAGAATCAATTTTAGTAATTCATTATAACAGGAAGCGTTGTATTTAAAGTAATTTTATCAAAAATTAAAACCATTTTATATGAAAAGACTACTATTTGTTTTTTTACAGTTCCCCATTGTTTTTTTCGCACAGCAGAAAATACAGATTTTAGATTCTGAAACGTCTAAACCTATTCCTAATGCCAGAATCATTTCCAGCCAAAATGTCTATTATTCCAATGACGACGGCTTTATTCTCTTACCAGAAAATAGTAATAAACAGGAAATTTCCGCAATCGGTTATATATCGGAAGCTGTAGAAAAGCATTCAGCAATAATTAAGTTAAAACCAAAATATCTCAATATCGATGAAGTAAAAATTGTTTCTATCGACTTCAAAAAAATACTGAATGATGTTTCTGACAATTACTCCAAAATCTATTATGACCAATCTCAGCTTTATGACATTACGATAAAGCAAAGGGCTTTTGAGAATAACCAAATGAAACTTCTGATGATTGCAGACGGAAAATTCTGGAGTAAAGATGGAACCTATTATCCAAAAGAAGCTATCAACAACAGATTTGATAATTTTGTTCAACTTCAGATAGATGATTTGCGATATTTGAAATCCGAAAACTATGAGAATAAAATCAAAACCAAAAAACAAAATACTACTCAAGACAACATTGGAGATTTGTTCTTAAGTTTTGAACTTTTCCGAACCTTACGCTTTGCTAAGTTGAAAAATGCAAAAGCTTCTGGAAAGCTGTTAGACGATAATGGAACAGAACAAGATATTTCTTTTCTTATCAAATTAGATTCTACTCATATTTACAAAGGACGGATTTTGTATAATAAAATAGATAAAGCCATCACGCATTTTGACTTACATTTCAATCAAAGTTCTACCAAACCTTTACCATTAAAAGATGAGGATGGTGTAGAATATCTAGTACAATTGGGAGATGGAATCCTTAGTTTTGATTATTATAAAATTGGAGATAAATATGTGCCATCAAAAATTGGTTTTGCGGTAGAAAATTTAAAAACTTTTGTCGGAGATAAAATTTATGAGAAGCGTTCTGCAAGAGAGATTATTTTCAAAAATTTTGCAAAATCAGCTTCAGAAGGTGTTAAAAATCCAGTAAAAATCAACCAAGCTTATTGGAAAGATTTGAAGATGAGTAATGATAAAGGCGAAATACTTTTGTCTAAGGAAGAGGCGGAATTCATCAATGAAAAATCAAATGAGACAGAGGATTAATATTTTTTTGGCATTGGTAATGCTTGCCAATTTTGCTAAGGGACAAACGCATCGTTTCATCTATGATGTGATTTATAAAAAGGATTCTACGTCTGAGATTACTACGAAGGAGAATTACATTCTGGATATCAACAAGTCTGAAACGCTTTTCTACACTCGGGATTTTTATCTCGCAGATTCATTAATCAACAACAATATCCCTTTCCCTAAGGATATGAAACTGAATACGTCTAACATCATCGCTCACAAGATTGGAAATAATCAATTTGAGGAATATGACCTGATAGAAAATACAGTTCTTAATCTAAAAACTGATAATAGCCAAAATTGGAAATTGACTGATGAAAAGAAACAGATTAAAGATCTAACTTTACAAAAAGCGACCACAGATTGGGGCGGAAGACATTGGATTGCTTGGTTTACCACAAGTTTTCCTTTTTCCGAAGGTCCGCATAAATTCCACGGTTTGCCTGGTCTAATTATCGAACTTTCTGATGATAAAAACAATTATCGTTTTGAATTGGCTAAATCTGAAAAAATCGCAAACCCAGAAGAGAATCAATTCATAGAAATGTCCAAACAGATGAGCATTCCTGTGGATCGGAAAAAATACAAAGCAATGAAACTGAACTATTACGAATCTCCTGTCAGCTTCATCAAAAACGGAATTGGTAATTCAAAAGTTGAAGATTTCTTTTTGAATGATGGAACGGTTGTCAACTCTCAAAATCAGAGAGAAATCAACAATCAACTACGTAACGTCATCAAGAAATATAACAATCCTATTGAACTTGATAAAGCTATAAACTACCCTTGATTGGTTAGAAAATTAAATTATTCTAATTGAATTTCAATCTTATTATTTTATCTTTTCCTGCTAAGATCAAAGTATTTTTATCCGCCCATTCGCAGGCGTAGAGATTTTTCTCGTCGGAGATTTTTGTCCAGGTTTTCCCGTAGTCAGATGAGAAACTGATGTGTTGATCGCCAACTGCTACGATTTCTTTTCCTTTGGTATTTGGACGAAATTTGACACAGGTCATATAACCGGCATTTTGTCCGCTGGCTTGGATTTGCCAGGTTTCTCCGCCGTCGTTTGTAGTTGCGATGTTGTTGATATTATTGTCTTGTTTTGTGTAATCTCCACCGACCGCGATTCCGAAATTTTTATCGTAAAAATCTATTGAATAGATGCCTTGGGAAGATGTTCCCTGAGTAAAAGGTGTTTCGAAAACTTTCCAATTACAATCTCGATTTTTCATTCTATAGATTCTCGATTTGGAACCTCCTGTAGCTATCCAGATTATATTTCCGAAAGAAGCAATATTAGTATTACTTGCTGCAAAAGCTGCTTCACCTTTTTCCAAATAAGGAAAATCTTTGCAATTTTTACAATTAATCCAATTCGCTCCGGCATTTCTAGTTTGAGAAATATTCAGCCTCTGATTTTCTGATGGGTCGCTAAATGCTAATCCAAAGTTATTATCTGTGAATTTTAAAGCATCATAAAATGCTGTAGCATCATTATCATTGAAAATCACTTTGGATTTTAAGGTTTTTTTATTAATCTCAAAAAAATAAGCTGGGCTTTCTATGTTTATTGCGTAGAAGTTTTTCTTATTTTGGGATAAAGTTCTGAACTGTAATTTTTTATCAAAAAGTAAAATCTGTTTCTTATCAGCTTTATCTTTCATATTCACAAATCCAAACTTGGAATCTGTTCCGGAATACCATACTTTACCATCCCAAATTTGGATAGCTCGGATGCTGATTTTATCAGTTAATAAAGTATCAATTTTGAATTTCTGAGAATAAAAGAATGTTGAAATCAACAGGAAAAGTAAGCTTAGTTTTTTCATTTTATAAATTTATAAAAATCTTTGACTTTACAGAAAGTTTCAATTGGTCAAAATCCTGCTTTTGAACTCAAAACCAATAGCCCCGATAGTAACGGTTACCCCACAGCAAGCCTTGGGAAAAGCCTTGGGGCGAGGAGTAATAGTGGATAGCGGGATTAGCTCCAAAAAAAATTCCGCTCGTTAAAAGCGGAATTTATATGGTTAATCTTTGTTATCAATATTAATATCTACGTCTTCCAAAGGCTCTTGTTCTGCCTTGAAAGTTTCTCCAAAACCTCCATTCTGAAGTTTTGAATTTCTTTTACTGTACAAGAAATAAATCACGAATCCTAAAGCTAACCAAATCAATGAATATTTCTGGGCTTCCGGGCTTAGGTTGAAAATCAAATAAACGTTGATCAAAATCCCTAAAGTTGCGATAACCGGCAAGGCTGGAACTCTGAAGTTTCTTTGGAGATTCGGTTCTTTTTTTCTTAGAATCCAAACGGCTACACAAACCATTGTGAAGGCGAATAGTGTCCCGAAACTGGTCATATGGGCCAAATCGTTAATCGGTGTAAACGCCGCAACAACAGCAATAACCGCTCCTAAAATATATAAATTCTTTTTTGGAACTCCTGCTTTCGCATCTACTTTTGAGAATGTCGAAGGTATTAAACCGTCTTTGGACATTCCTAAGAAAATTCTTGATTGTCCCATAATCATTACCATCAAAACTGAAATCAAACCTATTGTTGCAGCAATCGTGATGATATAACCTGCCCAGGCTTGTCCTGCAATATCAAAGGCGTAAGCAACTGGCGCTTTGATCGCGTCCGGATATTTTCCCAGTGGGTTGAAGTCTGTATAATGCATCATTCCGGTCAAAACCAGGGAAACTAAAATGTATAAAACGGTACAAACAACCAACGATGTAATGATAGCAAAAGGTACATCTTTCTTAGGATTGATAGCTTCTCCTGCTTGCGTGGAAACAGCATCGAAACCAACATAAGCAAAGAAAATAGCAGCTGCTCCGGCGATAATGCCGCCGTAACCATAAGCTGGCTCAGCTTTGCCGTTTTCAATGATTGTTGTAGCTTCCGGAATAAATGGTTTCCAGTTTTCTACGTTGATGAAAAATACACCTGCAATAATTACAAAAATAATGGCAGAAACTTTTAGAATTACAATAGCATTGTTTGCTTTTGCTGCACCTTTTGTTCCTCTTACCAAGATAGAAATCACAAATAAAACAATAACTAATGCCGGAAGATTCAGGAACAATTTCATATTGAAAAGTTCCGGAGCTGCATTAAAGTTATTGATAGTTTCTTGAAAAGTCTGTAATTTTTCTAATGGTAAACCACCTTTTGCAATTTGTGAAGTAGCTTCGCCAAAGGCTTTTGTTGCTGTTCCCGGGTCTGTTGTCATCCAATATGGCAAATGCAAGCCGAACATCTTAAGCAATTTTCCGAAATATCCTGACCAGGAAACAGCGACCGTCATAGATCCCATTGCATATTCCAAAATAAGTCCCCAACCGATGATCCAGGCGAAGATTTCTCCAACTGTTCCGTAAGCATAAGCGTAAGCTGAACCTTCTACTGGAAGTATGGATGCAAATTCTGCATAGCAAAGTGCTGCAAAAACGCAGGCAATCCCCGCTACAACAAATGAAAGTGCCAAAGCAGGACCAGCGTTATAATATGCGCCTGTACCTGTCAAAACAAAAATGCCACCTCCAATGATAGCACCAATTCCAATAGCCGTTAAACTCCATTTTCCCAATACACGTTTCAGCTGACTCTTTTTGATGTCTGCTTCATACGCTTCCATTGGTTTCTTAATCCAAATATTTGCCATAATTTAAAATTTTTTTACCCCGAAAATTTAAAAGGGGCTTTCTTCTATATTTATTTTTGAATTACGAAAATATTAAAAAAATGCTTTCATTAACTTTTTTTAACTAATTAATTTTACTTATCTGTATTAATTATTAATAAGCCAAGCCAAATTTGAACATTAATAATTATCTTTGATGATATGAATTTTCTACAAGAACTCACTGCACAATACCAATCTTACGATACTTATTTGATTGTTTTAGAAGTGATTGCAACAATATTCGGATTACTTAGTGTTTACTTTTCTATCAAAAAAAACATCTGGGTTTACCCAACGGGAATTATTTCCACCGTACTTTTCATTTATATAATGTTTGTTTTCGGGCTTTTGGGAGATATGCTCATCAATGTTTATTACAGCGTGATGAGTATTTACGGCTGGATTTTGTGGTCAAAAAGTTCGGAAGACCACATCCACGTAGAAGTTAAGAAAGCAAGTAAGAACGATTGGAGTTTTGGCAGTTTACTTTTCGGTGGCAGTTTGCTTTTCGTAGGATTGATTTATTATTTCAAACCTTTTATTGATAATCAATTCTCAATGGATGGCATAAAACTCGGTCTTTATCATTTGGATTGGGCAAATTATACCGATATTATTACCACTTCCTTATTTCTTGTTGGGATGTATTTTATGGCTAAAAGAAACCTTGAAAACTGGCTTTTCTGGATTGTTGCAGATATCATCTGTGTTCCGATGATGTTTGAAAAAGGACTGGCACTGACAGGACTGCAATATTTTGTTTTTACCGCAATGGCAATCGTAGGTTATTTGGAATGGAAGAAAACCTTAGTTAAGGCCTGATAACTTATCCGCATATTCTTTTGAAAAAAGCTCTTTGTCTGAATGTAATTTCTCTAAAGTTGTCGGCAGAATATAATGGAAAAGATATTCCTCTTTATCATTTACGAATGTGATTTCTTTTTCCTCATCACCAATTAACTGTGCAAAAATATCCCACATAGATTCACCTTTTATTTTTAGCAATTCGAAGAAGTCGTTGGCTTTTATTGTAATATTTTTCATTGTTAATTAATCTTTGTTTTTCGGTTCAAATCTATTTTAAAAATCGCCATTTCCTTTTGAATCTAATCTTCCAACCATATCTCATTTCCTTTATTCGGTTTATATTCCATTTTTTTCAATTCTTAATAATCAGACATCCTTTATAAAATCTTCATATTCATAAAACAGACGTTCAAAAGCATCCATTTTCTCTACAAAAAATTCAAAGATGTCTGGCCAGGTCTGCTTGTTAAAAATGCTGACACCTGATTTTTCGACCCAAATTCTACTGATGACTTTTCCATTTTCCAAAACATAAAATTCATCTTTTGTAAACTCACCAATCTCATCTTCCAAAATAGATTCCAAAGACCAGATTTTCTCGTAATAAGCATTTCGGAACAGTTCGTCCTTCATTTCTATATCCAGTGACACCTCGGCTTTTTTGTTGTCTGCGTAAAATTTGAAAGAAAAATCCTTGATTTTGGTATCATACAACAACCATTTTCTCGGGAAAGCTTTTCCGAAAGCCGTCCAGAATTCTGTTTTGAGTTGCTGCGCTTCTTGTTTTGAAAACACGATGTTAATTATAAATGATTAATTATGAATTATAAATGTGAAGTTGTCAGGCTGATTTCAAACTTGATTCTTTTGCATATTATCATGTTTCTTCTCACAATGTGAGCTCTACTTTCGCTTCATTGAATTCCCGAATTAATTTTTCAAAGACTTTTTCTACCGGAAGAATTTCATCAATTAAAGCAGAAACTTGCCCGATTTCCAGTTCACCTTCCACCAAATCACCTTCGAACATTCCGAGTTTTGCGCGGGCTCGTCCGAGGGTTTGTTTCAGGGCTTCAACATTTCTGCCAGACTCGTAGAGATTTTCCAGATCGTGGTAGAATTTATTTTTAATCAATCTGACAGGCGCCAATTCCTTCAAAGTCAATTGCGTGTCACCTTCTTTCAGTTCTGTAATTTTGTTTTTGAAATTATCATGAGAACTTGCTTCAACCGTTGCGGCAAAACGGGAACCAATTTGAACGCCGTCTGCGCCGAGAATCATTGCGGCTTTCATCTGACTTCCAAGACCAATTCCGCCCGCTGCAATCAATGGAATATTGATGTGATTTCTAACATTCGGGATGAGGCAAAGCGTTGTTGTTTCTTCACGCCCGTTATGTCCGCCCGCTTCGAAACCTTCAGCCACAACTGCATCTACTCCTGCATCCTGACATTTGACAGCAAACTTCGCACTTGCAACCACGTGAGCGACTTTGATGCCTTCTTTCTTCAAAATTTCGGTGTAAGTTTTTGGATTTCCGGCCGAGGTGAAAACAATCTTAACGCCTTCTTCCAAAATGATATTAATAATCTCTTCAATATTTGGATAAAGCAAAGCGATGTTGACTCCGAAAGGTTTATCGGTCGCTTGTTTACATTTCTGAATATTTTCTCTGAGAATATCCGGATACATACTCGCCGAACCAATCAATCCCAATCCACCGTTGTTAGAAACCGCAGAAGCTAATTTCCATCCCGAATGCCAGATCATTCCGCCTTGGATGATCGGATATTTGATATTAAAAAGTTGTGTGATTCTGTTCATTCCGTGGTATTGTTTTTGGGCAATTCCGAAATCTATGAAGCTGGACATTGATTTTATTTTTTTCAAAAATAGTAAAACTAAAGGGATGTGGAAAGTTTTATGCAATGCCAATCTTCCATCTTTGCGAAGCTGCAGCCCGACTTGAACGGAGCTCTTTTTTGACATTGCAGATGCAGAACTTTGTAAAGGAATGGAAACCATGGACGCAATGGCAAAAAAAGCGGGAGTGGAAGGCGGATTAAGCTGCCCAAACCTAACGTAGTGGTTCGACCTTGTCAAATGATTTTAAAACCATATTTTTACAAAAAATTACAGATTGGACTTATCTTTAAGAACAGTTACCGTCACGCGCTACATCTTGCCATTGCGGGAAGGCGGTTCTTTGCCAGCATTAGCAGAGGCTGATGACGATTTTAAATATGTGCTGAAATTCCGGGGCGCTGGCCACGGCGTGAAAGCTTTAATTTCTGAATTAATTGGTGGGAAAATCTCGCAAGTGCTTGGATTTAGAATTCCTGAACTGGTATTTGCCAATCTTTCCGTAGATTTTGGAAGAAGTGAAGCAGATGAAGAAATACAAGACCTTTTAAAAGCCAGTTGCGGACTGAATCTCGCTTTGCATTACCTTTCCGGCGCCATCACTTATGACTCAGGGGCAGTGAAGGTTGATGCGAAATTATCTTCCGAAATAGTTTGGCTGGATGCTTTCCTTACCAATATCGACCGTACTTTCCGTAATACGAATATGCTGATGTGGCATCAGGAACTGTGGCTGATTGACAATGGTGCTTCGTTGTATTTCCATCATTCCTGGGACAATTGGGAGAAGAATGCCGTGAGTCCGTTTGTAATGATCAAAGACCACGTTTTGTTGCCTCAAGCTTCTGAACTGGATGATGTAAATGGGAGATTCAAAGCGATATTGACGGACGAAGTTTTAAGAGAAATCGTAGAACTGATACCTGAAGATTGGCTGCAGTGGAACGATACTGATTTAACTCCAACTGAAATCAAAGATGTCTATTTCCAATTCCTGATTCTGCGCCGTGACCATTCTGATAACTTTTTAAATGAAGCCAAAAATGCAAGAGCAAAAGTTATATGAGTATGCGGTAATCCGTTTGGTGCCGAAGCCTGAGCGTGAGGAATTCTTCAACGTGGGATTGATACTGTTCTCTAAGAGAGCGAAATATATTGCCGTGAGAATCCATCTTTGTGAGGATAAGTTTCGCGCCATCCATTCCAAACTGGATTATGATGATGTGAAGAGGCATTTGGAATCTTTCGTGAATATTGCTAAAGGCGAAAAGTCAGCTGGCTCCATTGCGCAACTCGAAATCCCAGAGCGTTTCCGATGGCTGACGGCTGTGAAAAGCTCCATCATTCAGACTTCCAGGCCTCATCCGGGTTCTAGTTTGGATTTGGATAAGACGTTTGAGAGGTTGTTTGAGGAATTGGTGCTTTAGAATCATCATTAATTATAAAAAACAAAAACACAAATGACGACATTACACAAAATCAAGGCGTATCTCTACGATAACGTTTTCACCAAAGACAACCCGAATGACTACATCGCCCGCGCCGTGAGCGAGCAGTCTCTGAACATAAAACAAATCTGCGAAATAGCCGTCAACCGTGGCAGAGCAGAAATATCAGCATCTGTGATGGAACACGCTACGGAACTTTTTCTGAAAGAGATGGCGTACCAATTGTGTGACGGCTACTCTATCAACACAGGATATTTCACGGCCGGGACACAGATACGAGGTGTTTTCAGTAATCCTTCAGAAACTTTCGATGGTGAGAAGCACAGCATTTTGTTTCAATTCAGTCAAGGAGAAAGACTCAGGGCTTTGATTCCTAATATTGAAGTTAATATCATAGGTATTGCTGATGCGACTAATGTGGTTCATCAAATAACGGATGTGAACAGCGGGAGCATCAATGACATTCTGACGCCCAATTGTAATTTGAAAATCCACGGGAGCAAAATCAAAATTGCGGGTGAAAATCCTGACAACGGCATTTTCTTAGTTAACACCAAAACTGGCGAGCGCACGAAAGCAGATACGAATGATATCGCAGTCAATAAACCTTCTGAGTTGATCATCATTATTCCCAATCTCGCGACTGGGAACTATCGGTTGGAGCTGGCTACGCAATATACAGGTAGCAAAAAACAGCTAAAGCAGCCCCGGATCATTGGATTGGACAAAGTCCTGAGCGTATTGTAGTCGAGACAATATTTTAGCACCGAACGGTACTAGCTGTTAGTGCGCATCGGTACTAGACTCTAGTACGCCTCGGTACTAAGTGTTAGTTAGCCTCGATACTAAATATTAGTTACAGCAGATACTAAAACCTAGTAGTTCTCGTAAATAGCTCAACATATAATATTAGTTATATACCAAAGTATGATCCTGTTTCAGACTATCGATAAAATAAGAAGGCGTAACGCCATTGATTTTTTTGAAAGCAATCACAAAGACCTGGGGTGATGCAAAACCACATTCTTCTGCCAGATAGCTGATTTTGTAATCTCTGTACCTTGGCTCATTGTAAAGTTTATGGATAATATAATTAATTCTTAAGCTATTGATATAGTTACTAAAGTTCTGAGATTTGTTTTTATTAATGATCTCTGAAAGGTATTTTGAGTTGGTGTTCAACTGACCAGAAAGCATCCCAATTGTAAGATCTTTTCTCAGGAACCTGCCAGACTTTTCAAAGGAAAACAATTTCTTCAAGAGTCGAATTTCTGTTTCAGTAGAAATCAGGTTTCTGTTGGTATGCAGTTCAGATTCTTCATTTGTCTCGGCTTCCACTTCATTACCAATATTTAATTCATCAATACCTTCATTGATTTCTACGGATTGTAAAATTGCTTCGTTCTTCAACTTATGGATCATCTGTTCATAGTTCTTGCGCATGATTTTGTTATTCCTGCGCACAAACAACCAAGCTCCCAAAGCAATAAATAAAACAATAATTCCGCCAATGAACAGCAATGTTTTTTTCGATTCTTCATTCTTAACGTCAGCCTTTTTGATTTCATCTCTGGACTGATGCACTATGGCCTTCTTCTCTACAAGATTGATACTGTCATTAAGTGCAGTGTACAACCTCATATATTTGTTTTCTTCTGTGGTATTTTTGAGAAAGCCGTACGCATTCTTCATATTGTTAAAAGCAAACAATCTATTTCTCGGTTCACTTTTAGTCTTTTCAATTTCGAGTAACTTTTGAGAATAATCTATACTCTTTTGATAGTCGCCTTTTTCCAGATAGAAACCGCTGATTGCATAATACACATCGCCTTCACAGATCTTAAAGTATTTTGGAGCCGTATTCTGGAATTCTAAGGTTTTTACAAAATACTTTTCTGCTATATTAAAATCCGGAGGTTTCTGTCCATAGATATAGTAACTTCCCATATTCATCAGTTCAAAAATATAGAGATAGTAGTATTTGGATTTCTGATATTCCGTAAGGCCAGCTTTTGGCGTTGTTTCTATGGCTCGCAGACTTTTTTTGGTGTTATCGTACCAGCCTTTAGAATCATTTTTGCCCTCAGACATCCCCGCTAGATTAGCATATATCCTGCAAAGTTGAATATGTTTATCCTGTTCGTTTTCTATTTTTTCAGCAAACCCAAGAGATTTGTTTAGAATTGTTTCTGCTTCAGGTAATTTATCTAAAATGATATTGATTTTACCACGGTACAAATAGATTGCGCTAAGAGCAGAGTTATTATTCAGTTTTTCAGCTAGCACTTCCGCCTCGTCACTGTATTTTCCTGACAGTATGTAATCGTTTTTCATCAAGGCAATCTTTTGCAGCATCGTCAAACCTCGCAGAATACCTTGAGAAAAGCCTATTTTCTTAGATTGATCAGATAGTTTTTTAACCTTATCCATACTGGCAATCTCTTTATCATCTATCTCGATTCTATCATAACTATTGATAATGTTTTTTTGAATCTCTTGATTAGTCTGAGAATAAGAAATGGTGTAAGAAGAAAAAAGAATAACAAATAGGTAAAGCGATCTTCTCATAGAAATATTGTTTTAGTTTTCGTACGAGTTCCGCCAACTAACCAAAACCCTCTCAAAAATACAAAATTCACACAATACTATCAGAAAAATTATTGATATTTAATCAATAAATAATATATCGATGATTATCAACAGTATGCCTATTCTCTGTTTACCAAATCCATAGAAAAAGCAGGAAGACAAATTGCAATATATTCACAAGGCTGAGCAAATGGATTGGAATAGCGGACTCTCGCTCCTTTTTCTATCATTATGCTTTGTCCTTTTTCAAGAATGACAGAATCTCCGTCTATCTCAAAATGTTTCTTGCCAGAAATAATCAATGTAAACTCATCGAACTCGGGCGTTTGGTGCGGTTCGCTCCAGTTGGGCGGTGCAACCATATGCGCAATGGAGATTTCCGAGTTTCTTGTAGAATTTCCCCAATGTTCCTCTATCAGTTTTCCATCAGT
>Ga0308157_10007961_pt1 | contig 12173 bp, 7 predicted proteins | sample PhyBR1_FD_201035 | JGI IMG/M metagenome (GOLD analysis project Ga0308157, IMG submission 201035) | Phyllosphere microbial communities from UC Gill Tract Community Farm, Albany, California, United States - DLSLB.R1 | ecosystem: Host-associated > Plants > Phyllosphere > Unclassified | place: USA...
GGTGATCCTCTTGACGTATTAGTTTTGGTAAACGAACCAACTTTCCCTGGATGTGTTATGGAAGTTAAGCCAATCGGTGTATTCCACATGGCAGATGATAAAGGACCAGACGAGAAAATTATTTGTGTACCAGTTTCAGATCCAATTTGGAATTCATTAACAGATTTATCAGATATTAATCCTCACTTAGTAAAAGAAATCGAGCACTTTTTCCAAGTTTACAAAGATCTTGAAAACAAAAAAGTAGATGTAGAAGGATGGGGAGATGTAAAAGAAGCTTACGAGATTATCGCTGAGTGTACAAAACGTTTTGATGACATTGAAAATAAACCGGCTGGATTATTTAGTATTAAATAATTTTAACCGCATTCTAATATAAAAAAAGCAATACTACCGTCAGGAGTATTGCTTTTTTGTTTAAATTCGTTTTAGTTAGATTGTTGACTATTAACCAAAACCATTAAAATATTATGAATGCATTTATGATTTACCTGCCCATTATAATGGCAGTTTTAGGATTACTTTTCATGGGAATAAAAAGGACTTGGGTTTTAAAACAAGACGCTGGTGACGGTAAGATGAAAGAGATTTCAGATTACATCTACGAAGGAGCCTTAGCCTTTCTAAAAGCTGAATATAAATTATTAACAATCTTTGTAATTATCGCCAGTTTAGCTTTGGCAGGAATTACTTTTATTCCAGGAGTAAAAACACATTTATTAATCGTAATAGCATTTATTTTTGGTGCTTTATTTTCAGCTTATGCTGGAAATATCGGAATGAAAATAGCAACTAAAACAAACGTTAGAACTACTCAAGCGGCTCGTACAAGTTTGCCACAGGCTTTAAAAGTTTCTTTTGGCGGTGGAACTGTCATGGGGCTTGGCGTTGCTGGTTTAGCTGTTTTAGGTTTAACATCCTTTTTTATTATTTTCTTTCATTTATTCTCTGATGGTGTTTGGAAAGATACAGATACCATGACAGTTGTCTTGGAAACTTTAGCAGGATTTTCATTAGGAGCAGAATCAATTGCTTTGTTTGCTCGTGTTGGAGGTGGAATCTATACTAAAGCAGCCGATGTTGGAGCAGATTTAGTTGGTAAAGTAGAAGCGGGAATTCCAGAAGATGATCCTCGTAATCCTGCTACAATTGCAGATAACGTAGGAGATAACGTAGGAGACGTTGCAGGTATGGGAGCCGATTTATTTGGGTCTTATGTAGCAACAGTTCTTGCAGCAATGGTACTAGGAAATTATGTTATAAAAGATATGGGCGGAAGTATTAATGATGCTTTCGGCGGAATCGGCCCAATTTTGCTTCCAATGGCAATTGCCGGTTTTGGGATTATATTTTCCATTATAGGAACACTTTTAGTGAAAATTTCAGATGATAATGCCAAAGAAGCACAAGTTCAAAAAGCTTTAAATGTAGGAAACTGGGTTTCGATTGTTTTAACAGCTGTAGCTTGTTTCTTTTTAGTACAGCACATGCTTCCTGAAACCATGCAGATGAGTTTCTTTGGAGAAGGATCTAAAGCGATTTCGTCAATGCGTGTATTCTATGCTACATTGGTTGGATTAATTGTGGGTGGGGCTATTTCATCAGTAACAGAATATTATACAGGATTAGGAACAAAACCAGTTTTGGCAATTGTTCAAAAATCATCTACAGGAGCAGGTACAAACGTAATTGCTGGTTTAGCAACAGGTATGATTTCGACTTTCCCAACGGTATTATTGTTTGCTGTTGCAATTTGGATTTCCTATGCTTTAGCAGGATTCTATGGAGTAGCGCTAGCAGCTTCGGCAATGATGGCAACAACAGCAATGCAATTAGCAATTGATGCTTTCGGACCAATCTCTGATAATGCTGGAGGAATCGCTGAAATGAGCGAATTGCCAAAAGAAGTTCGTACCAGAACTGATATTTTAGACTCAGTTGGAAATACAACGGCAGCAACTGGAAAAGGATTTGCAATTGCTTCTGCAGCCTTAACTTCATTAGCTTTATTTGCTGCGTATGTAACTTTTACAGGAATTGACGGAATCAATATTTTTAAAGCGCCCGTTTTAGCCATGTTATTTGTCGGTGGAATGATTCCGGTGGTTTTCTCGGCTTTAGCGATGAATTCTGTTGGAAAAGCTGCGATGGATATGGTGTACGAAGTTCGTCGCCAGTTCAAAGAAATTCCTGGAATTATGGAAGGAACAGGAAAACCAGAATACGGAAAATGTGTTGAGATTTCTACAAAAGCTGCTTTAAGAGAAATGATGCTTCCTGGGATTTTAACGATTGGTTTCCCAATTTTAATTGTTCTTTTAGGAAAATTAGTTTACTCAGACAACAATCAGTTAATTGCTGAAATGTTAGGAGGATATATGGCTGGAGTTACGGTTTCTGGAGTACTTTGGGCGGTTTTTCAAAACAATGCGGGAGGCGCCTGGGATAATGCTAAAAAATCTTTTGAAGCAGGAGTAATGATCAACGGAGAAATGACTTATAAAGGTTCGGATGCGCATAAAGCTGCCGTAACAGGAGATACAGTTGGAGATCCGTTTAAAGATACTTCTGGACCTTCAATGAATATCTTAATTAAATTAACTTGTTTGATTGGATTGGTAATTGCTCCAATTTTAGGCGAAGGTCACGCGCCATCAGATATTGCTACAAAAGCTTCTTGCTGTGCTAAAACAGAAATGCATGCAGGAATGTCTAAATGTGGAGATATGTCTGGAATGACAAAAGAAGAATGTATTAAAATGTGTAAAGAAAAAGGTTGTTCAGAAGAAGAAACAGCTAAATGTTTAGCTCATTTTGATGCGAAAGGACAATACTCTCATGCCGAAAGCCAATCAGTTCGCGTTGAGGTAAAAAATATTAACGGAAAAACTACTGGAACTGTTACTAAAACAGAAAATGGTAAAACAACAACCGAAGTTTTTGAAGGAACTGAAGAAGAAGTTCTGGCAAAAGTTGAAGCTGCGAAATAATAATCTACCTGAGAGGTTTTAAACCTGCCAGGATAATCAAATTAAAAGTCTCTTGAATTATTCGAGAGACTTTTCCTTTTAACAAAGTTTTGCAATCAGGTTTTATTCTATGTGTTAAAAATATAGGTCTCCGTTAAAAAGTTTTTTTTTGAAATCTTTAGAAAACTCTTTTTTATAAAGCACATTGTGATTAGTAACAGCCCTGTTTTTTGGAATTCCAGAAACAGTTAGAAGTATAATCCAGATTGCTAATGAAGCTATTGAGAGAACTATAGTCAGAACAAAATTTATGGTTGCAACTGTCCAATTTGACTTATCTGTAGATTTTGGATTGCTGGAAAAAATGTACCATTGATAGCAAAAATTTGTAAATAAAAGCAACGGTAAAATAGGGTACAGATTATCGAGTTTTCTGTCAATCATTAAAGCGCCGATAATGAATATTATAATATTTAGAAAGAGACCCCTCGAGATGATTTTTATTTTAAGCATAATCTTTTTAAAATATAAAGATCGCAATTTTAATTGCTTAAAGTAGTATTTTGTTTGTTAAATTTAAAAAAAACTTATATTCTTTCTAATGCAAGATTTTATATTATAAACCAATAACTTATATGGTAATTCTGAAAGTTGAAAAATAAAAAATGCCTCTAAATATTATTTAGAGGCATTTTTTTATTTCGTGTTAATCTGTGTAATTCGTGTTCTAAAACAATCCGTTCAATTCAGCATCAATTCTATTAATGATATCACCCAAATCTTCAGGATTATCAACAAAATTGATATTATCAACATCAATAATCAAGAGTTTTCCTTTAGTGTAAGTCTGGATCCAAGCTTCATATCTTTCGTTCAAACGACTTAAATAATCTATCGAAATAGAGTTTTCATATTCGCGTCCGCGTTTATGAATTTGTCCCACTAGATTCGGAATAGAACTTCTTAAATAAATCAATAAATCTGGAGCTTTAACCAGAGATTCCATTAATTCAAACAACGACGTATAATTTTCAAAATCACGACTCGTCATTAATCCCATTGCATATAAGTTGGGAGCAAAGATGTGAGCATCTTCATAAATCGTTCTATCCTGAATGATTCTTTTTCCGCTTTCGCGAATTTGCTGCACTTGACGGAAACGGCTATTTAGGAAATAAATCTGAAGATTAAATGACCAGCGCTCCATTTGATGGTAGAAATCATCCAAGTACGGATTATCAACTACATCTTCATAATGAGGTTCCCATTTGAAGTGTTTCGCCAATAATTTGGTCAGAGTGGTTTTTCCTGCGCCTATGTTTCCTGCTATTGCTATGTGCATTACGGTGTTACGATTTTATAATTTGATATATCTGTAGCTGTAAAAATAGATAAAATTTGGTCTTTGTAATAAAAATTGTCAAAGGTTTTTTCTAAAATTTTAATCTCAGAAATTACCTCTGGATTCGACTTATTAATACCTTTAAAGTACAGTAAACGATTCTTACTGAAAAGATATTGTGAAGGACTAATTATAACAATTTTATCAAAATCCCCTATTGGGCCTAATGAAGTGATTTTTCCAAAAATATCACAAGAATAACCGTTGTTTTTTTTATCAATCCAATAGAAGGTATTAAAATCGGTTTGATAATATTGAATTGGTTCAGTCAACGGAATTGAAATCGTTTTGTATTCATTTTTTAAATAATCAAAAAGTCCAATTTGCTGATTTAAAGTATTATAAATCCATAACTGGTTTTGCGTTGACATTCCGATGGCACTTACTACAATTGGCGTTGCATTTTGCGAAAAGTTAATTTCGGTCATTTTATTCAATTGATTGTCTAATAAAACGACACTGTTGAAATCTTCATAAAACAAAACAATTTTTAACGGATTTTGAAGATCGACTTTTGTTATTTTTCCCAAAGAAACATTTTTATATTCGAAGATTTCTTTTCCTTTAATTTTGCTAAAAACGTTGTTCGTAATCTGATAGGAATATCCAAACGAATCGTATCCTAAAAATTCATCAGCAGTGTTTTTATACTGCGAAATTAAAGTTGGATTTATGCTCAGATCCTGAGCTGAAAGCGCATGAAAAGTGCAGAAAAGAAATACGGAAAATAAAATTTTTTGCACGTTTCTATACATTAGAAAATTAATTTACAAGAGCACCAAATTACAAAAAACTCTCCTTAAAATTTCAATTTGGAGTCTTAAACCTTTTTTTAATCTAATAGTCTAAAAAATAAGCGGTTCTATCTATGCCTTAATGCCGTTTATATATTTAGTTTTTTGAATTTTAAAATAAGTAATACATTTGAATGTAAGCTTTATCGGATTTACTCACTTAAAGAAAATGAAATGAAAAAGATATTTTTTTATATGACTTTACTGCTTGTTTCTGCACAAATTCAAGCGCAAAAAGATTTTCAGGGAATGGCTGTTTATGAGTCGAAAACACAGGCTCCAAAATTTGAAGGCATGCGCGGCAATAGAGATATTACTCCAGAAATGCAGAAAAACATGGAGGAGCGTATGAAAAAGATGCTCGAAAAAACATTCGTTTTAAATTTCGATAAAGCAGCATCGATTTACAAAGAAGAAGAAAAACTAGAAGCGCCAGGTCAGCAGCAAGGCGGTTTTCGCATGATGTTTGGTTCGCTTACAGGTGGAGGCGGTACTTTTTACAAAGATGTAAAAACAAAAACGTATACAATTGATAAAGAGTTTATGGGTAAAGAATTTCTTGTGATTGATTCGCTGCCAAAATTAGACTGGAAACTAGAACAAGAAACCAAGCAAATTGGAGGCTACAATTGTTATAAAGCAACAGCAGTAAAGCAAGCCAGTAAAACCGATTTTAGAAACTTCAGACCTAAAAAGGATGAAGATAAAAAAGAGGAGGCTAAAAAGACTTCGGGAGATACCAAAACGAATTTTGCTGATAACTTCGAAATTCCAAAAGAAATTGTAGTAACAGCTTGGTATACACCTGAAATTCCTATAAATCAAGGGCCAGAAAATTACTGGGGACTTCCAGGTTTAATTTTAGAAATTAACGACGGAACCACTACAATTTTATGTTCGAAGATTATTTTGAATGCTAAAGATAAAGTGGAAATAAAACCTTCGAAAAAAGGAAAAGTAATTTCTCAGAAAGAATACGACGAAACGGTAATTAAAAAAATGGAAGAATTTAGGGAGATGAACCGCGGTCGTGCAGGCGGACCTCCTCCAATGGGAAGATAAAATTTATAAAACTCAAAATATCAAATTGCTACGCCTGTTCGCTATCGCTCGGGTCCAAACTTCCAATATTCTTATAATGAATAAGACACTTTTTTTATTTGCCTTACTTTTTACTTCTTTTTCCTTTTCGCAAAGTATCCGTTTTGATGGTTTAATTCAAGACGAGCAGAAAAATCCGTTGGAAATGGCCAATATCATGGCGATTAACAATGGCACCAAAGCAATGGATTCATACGGAATCACCAATGATAAAGGAAAGTTCCAGCTTACTTTAAAACCGAATACAGCTTACACTATTAAATTAAGTTATTTGGGAATGAAATCTAAGGAAATAGCTGTAGTTACAAAGGCTGAGAACATGACTCAAAATATTGTAATGGATGGTGCTGGAATCGAATTGGAAGGTGTAGAAATTGTTCGAGAAATGCCTGTTTCTATAAAAGGCGATACAATTGTTTACAATGCAGATTCTTTTAAATCGGGAACAGAAAAAAAGCTCGAAGATGTTCTGAAGAAATTGCCTGGAGTTGAGGTAAATGCCGATGGTGAAATTGAAGTTGAAGGAAAAAAAGTCAGTAAATTGATGGTGGAAGGAAAAGATTTTTTTGACGGAGATACAAAACTAGGCGTTAAAAATATTCCGGCCGATGCTATTGATAAGGTTCAGGTTTTACGAAATTACAATGAAGTAAGCGCACTTAAAGGTCTAGAAAACGATCAAGATAATGTGGCAATGAATATCAAATTAAAAGAAGGAAAAAAGAATTTTTGGTTTGGAGATGTGACTGCTGGAATTGGAGTTGCAGAATTGGATAGTCGCTATATTATTAATCCGAAATTATTCTATTACAGTCCAAAATACAGCATTAATTTAATCACTAATTTTAATAATATTGGAGAATTGCCACTTACTGCACAAGATTATTTTAAGTTTACGGGCGGATTTAAAAATATGATGAAAAAGGGGGGAAGCAGTTTTAATGTTTCTTCAAATGATCTAGGAATTTCATTGCTTCGAAATAATCGCGCTAAAGAAATCGAAACCAAATTTGGCGCAACAAACTTTGCTTATTCTGTAAATAAAGCTTGGAATATAAGCGGTTTTGGAATTCTTTCAACTTCAAAAACAGATTTGGAAACGAAATCTCAAACCACGATTTTAGATTCTGGAGATCAGCAGAAACGGGATGAATTGACGCATCAAAAGAATAATTTGGGACTTTTTAAACTGAGCTCGACTTACAAGCCAAATGATAAATTTCAGTTTGATTATGATATCCTGACCAAATTATCAAAACAGAATGAAGATACAGACTTGCTTCGTGAATCGGTTGTTCATAATGTTTCGGCAGTTGAAACTATTTTAACTCAAAAGAAACAAGATCCAACTTCTATCAATCAAAATCTGAGTTTGTATTATACGCAAAGCAGTAAAAATATTTTTGCTTTTGAAATGCAACATTTATATCAAGACGAAAATCCGTTTTACAATGCCAATTTAAGAACACAGCCTTTTGATTTATCAGGATATATTTCGGGACAAAATCGAAACGACTTGAATCAAGATCGTTTTGTAAAAACCAATAAATTGGATACCAAATTGGATTACTATTATATGGTAACGCCAAAAAGTAACATCAATATTACGGTAGGAAATACATATTCGTATCAGAATTTCAATTCTCATATTTTTCAAATTTTAGATAATGGGGATAAAAATGATTTGAATGATGCCGAAAATAACAATGATGTTGATTACAGTTTTAATGATGCTTTTTTAGGTTTTCATTATAAAATTCTAACAGGAAAATTTACATTAACGCCTGGAGTGAGTTTGCATACGTATCAAATGACAAATGGGCAATTTGGAACCGATTATTCTCAGAATTTCGTAAAGGTCCTTCCTGATTTCTTTGCCTTATATCAAATCAAAAAATCGGAAACACTTACCTATAATTTCTCTTTGACAAACGATTTTACCGATATTAATCAATTGGCTTCGGGTTATGTTTTGTCAGATTACAGCAGTCTGTTTCGCGGAAATCGTTTCTTAGAAAATGCGACTTCACAAGTGCATTCGCTTCGATATTTTAAATATAATATGTTCAATTTTGAGAATATTTTTGCCAATGCAACCTATACCAGAAAAGTGGACGCCATTAAAACAAAAGCCAATTTTGACGGAATTAATCAGTCTTCTGTTCCTTACAATTCCAATTTGGCCGATGAAACTCTTACAGGAATGGGAAATTACGGGCGTTCGTTTTTAAAAAATTATAAAGCTTCTGTGAATGCTAGTTTTAATTGGTCGAAATTCAATAATATTCAAAATGACCAATTGTCAACCACAGAAAGTTTCAGTCAAAGTTATACCGTCAAAGCTTCAACAAATTATAAAAATCTTCCAAATATAGAATTTGGTTATAATCTTTTGGTTAACAAATACAGTGGTTCAACTTTTAACACCGACAAGCCATTTGCAAGATTAGATTATCATTTCTTGGATAGTTTTTCTTTTGTTTCGGAATACGAATTCTATCATTATTATAATGGAGATAAAACGGTCGATAATGAATATGATTTCTTAAGCGCGAGTTTGGTTTATCAAAAAAAGAATAGCAAATGGGAATATAAAGTTTCAGCAACCAACCTGTTAAACACTACTTATCTTAACGACGACAGCTTTTCTCAGTTCTCGACTCGAGTTTCTCAATATACGGTTCAGCCGCGTTACATCATATTTTCGATGAAATACAATTTGTAGTATTTTTGGTGCTAATATTGTGGTTTTTGTGATTTGTTTAATGAAGAATCAAATATCTTTGCGATATAGTATTAACGACAAAAAACGTAATCATGCGCAATTTTATTTGGAGTGTATCGCTCCTGTTTGCTGGAATTTCTATCTCTTTCTCTCAAACAAATGGCATCGAAAAAGGAACTTATTTATCTACAAATAAAGGAGGAAAGATTAAGCTAAATTTATTAGACGATAATAAATACGAATTGGTTTTTTATTCGGGAGGTTACGCGATTAAAGGCGATTCGCTAGTTTTTTTAAAAAGCACTGAAAATAAAACAAATAGATTTGATCTTGCTTTTGCTAAAGATAAAAAGGCAAAAAAAGTTAAGATTAAATTCTTGAATCCATCGTATTATTCTTTTTATATTGGAACCCAAAAAGGTATAGAATCGGTGCAATATGAGAGACTTTCTGATATAAAAACGAAAGTAGATCCTGAATATCTTAAAACAGATTTAGATTTTGAAATAGAGAAAACCGATTTCCTTTATTTGGTTTACGAAGATTACGACGGAAAAAGCGATGTGAGTAAATATGCATTGCCAAAAGATGTTTCAGAAGTGACGATCAATTATGATATGGCAGTTTTAAGCGATTTAAATCTTATTGGGTCTTTTGATAAAAGAACAAAAGAATTGAAAATTTCTGATCAATACGGAAAAGATCCTTTGGTTTTTATAAATGAAAAAGAGGAGAAACCTGCTAAAGCTCCAATAGTTGTTCCTATAGAAAATCAAAGCATAAAAAATTGGACGTATCCAGGAAAAGAAAATACTTTAATAAATGATGATTTTGGTTCTGGAGTAGCTGTGGATAGTGTAGCTGTAATAGTCGATGCTGCCGCAGCTGATGCTACAATTCCTCCGCCAGCGTATACCAAATATGATTTTAAATTAAAAGTTGAAAACAATCTAAAAAAGGCAATAGAATCTACAAAAACGGCAAATAACAAGTTTTTGGTTGTTGTAGTTGACAATAAGGATAAGACTGCAAAAGAAAATTTTGATGCTTTTGTAAAAGAGCAGGAAACCCAGACGGGATATAATATGTACGATTCTTATAATGCCCTATATGATATCTACAATTATTATTTGGCTGGAGCCGATGACAAAAAATGGCTTAAAAACAATAAAATTGCAAGCGACCAAAGTGTAATTATTTTAAATGGAAATGGTGATCTGCTTGCTGCTGCAAAATCAGATTTAACTACGCAACAATATCAATTTAGTTATTATGGAGATTTCTATAGAAAACTTCAGAGAGCAAATGCATTTCTTTCTGTCGATAAAGTTTTAAAGAACAAAAAAGCTTCAGACTCAGATTTAATTGCAGCTTTTAATAAGGCAGCCTTATTAGAAACATCTTATGATTATGATTCAGATTATACGGTAAACGATCCTAATTCGACTGAATTTGTAATTGCAAAAACGGCTTTAAACCAAAAAGAGGTGGCTCAAACTTGGAAAAAGTTGATTGAAGCGCATCAAAAAGATAAAGTTGCCAATATGTATTTGGTAGAAACGATTATTAAAGAAATCAAAAACCAAGGATTTACAAAACAGCTTTTTAGTACAGATAGAATTCTAAATGTTACCGATTTCTTAGCAATCGATTATTTGCTAAATCACTCAGAAGATATTGAACGTAATCGCGCAGATTTTAATAGCAAACAAGGAGAACTTCATACGATTGGAAATGTGGTTTCTGAAGTTTCAGATGCATTGCAGCAAAACCTATATCTTGCTCAAGATGGAGTTTCTGGAGAGATGAATAAAGAAAAGATCAATTCTATTTATAAAAAGATTATCGCATCTGGAAAAGGGAATTTCGATTCGTACAGAAACTATTTTTATTATTTAGGCCAGCTTGAAGATCAAGACGGTTCAAACACAACTTATTTAAAAGAGTTCAACACTTATTTTGATAATACTTTGGCAGGAGCAAGTCCGATTGAAAAATTAGATGCAATCTTTTCGGGATTAGATTCTAGTTCAAGCTATTCTTATGATGGATGGAATTCATTCAAACTTTACCATTCAGACATCTGTAACAATGCGGCATGGACAGTTGTATTAAAGCCACAAAATTCAAACTTTATTAAAGATGCTATTAAATGGTCTGAATATAGTTTGGTGATCTCTAAAAACAATCCGTATTACTTAGACACTTTAGCGCAATTGTATTATAAAGACGGACAAAAAGACAAAGCTATCGAAACGCAAGTTTTAGCAGTAAAATTTATGACTAGTGATATGGATGAAGAAACTGCGAATCAAATGAAAGAAGTTTTAACTAAAATGAGCAACGGAACGTATTAATAAAGAATTATCAGTATATAAAATAAAAGCCGATTTCTAGAATTAGAAATCGGCTTTTTTATGTTTAGTAATCTATAATGTCTAACAATCTAAGTTAGTCTATAGATCTGAATTACAATCCAAATGCAGCTTTTACTTGGTCAACAAAATCAAGTTTTTCCCATGTAAACAATTCAACAGTAACTGTTTTTTCGTTTCCGCCTGGAGCAGAGAAAGTTTTAGTTACCGTTTCTGGTTTACGTCCCATGTGTCCGTAAGCAGCAGTTTCGCTGTAAATAGGGTTTCTTAATTTTAATCTTTGCTCGATAAAGTAAGGACGCATATCGAAGATAGCTTCTACTTTTTTAGCGATTTCACCGTTAGTTAAGTTTACTTTAGAAGTTCCGTAAGTTTCAATGAAAATACCCATTGGCTCAGCAACTCCAATTGCATAAGAAACCTGAACTAAGATTTCGTCGGCAACACCAGCAGCAACTAAGTTTTTAGCGATATGACGAGTTGCATAAGCAGCACTTCTATCTACTTTACTTGGATCTTTTCCAGAGAATGCACCACCACCGTGAGCACCTTTTCCACCGTAAGTATCAACAATAATTTTTCTTCCTGTTAAACCAGTATCTCCGTGAGGTCCTCCAATAACGAATTTTCCTGTTGGGTTAATATGGTAGTTGATTTTATCGTTAAATAAGTGAGCGTGCTCTGGGTTTTTAGCGATAATTCTTGGAATCAAGATTTCGATAATATCTTTTTTGATTTTAGCCAACATTGTAGCTTCTTCATCAAAATCATCGTGTTGAGTTGAAATTACAATCGCATCAATACGAG
>Ga0308157_10007962_pt1 | contig 12172 bp, 12 predicted proteins | sample PhyBR1_FD_201035 | JGI IMG/M metagenome (GOLD analysis project Ga0308157, IMG submission 201035) | Phyllosphere microbial communities from UC Gill Tract Community Farm, Albany, California, United States - DLSLB.R1 | ecosystem: Host-associated > Plants > Phyllosphere > Unclassified | place: USA...
CGCTGCTGCTGAGCATTCCGCTCGAGGGCGACGTGTTCGGGCTTCCAGGATTGCGCATGCCGTGGGAAGAACGGCGCCTGGCAGCGACGGAACTGAATGTCCGGCTGGCGCCTGCGCCTGCGCCTTCGCCTGTGTCAGCCACAGCACCGGCAGCGATGCCACCCGTGGCAACGCAGGCACCGATCGCCACGAGCGAGCCGACGCGGCCCGTTGCGCCAGAGCCGAAGGCGCCGGCGCCCCCGACGGCACCCACACCGACTGCCAGGGTCCAGCCAGCGCCGACACCGCAGAATGACGACGCAGCCGGCGCGCGCATCATCGCGCTCGATGACGACAAGCAGGACAAGGCGATCGCGGAAGAACGCGTGCGCCAGCAGGTTGTCCAGCGCGAGGCTGCGCGCGCAGCGGCAGCAGCTGCGGCAGAACAGCAGCGGCTTGCCGAGCTGACGGCACAAGCACAGGCACAGGTACAGGTACAGGCCACCCGCGAAGCGCTGGCCAGAGCCGAAGCGGCGCAACGCGACGCCGAACGTGCAGATGCGCAGCGTCTCGAGGAAGCAAACCGCAACGCAGCGGCCCAGCGTGAGGCTGCCCGTGCGGAAATCGCTCGCCAGGAACAGGCCAGGCGTGAAGCGGCGCGCCAAGAGCAGGCACGGCTCGACGCCGCGCGCGCCGAAGCGGCAAGGCAGGAGCAAACCAGACTGGCGCAACAGGAAGCTGCACGCCAGGAAGCAACACGCCAGGAATCCGCTCGCGAAGAAGCAGTTCGCCAGGAAGCATCCCGCCAGGAAGCAGCTCGCCAGGAAGCAGCTCGCCAAGAAGCATCCCGCCAGGAAACATCCCGCCAGGAAACATCCCGCCAGGACGCGATCAGGCAGGAAGCCGCCCGTCTTGCCCAGTTGCCGCAAGCGCCACCGGCGCCCGTGCAAACCGCGCAGGAAGCGCAGCGTGAAGAACGCCTGCGCGCGATCGGTCGCCAGCTGAACCAGGAAGCCGCGCAGCGTGATGCCGCCGGCGGGCGTCGGCGCGGCTGGCTGCTGGGCCGCGCCGACGCCAATGCCGACCTCGTGGCGTACGCCGAAGCCATGGGCCGCAAGATCGAGCTGAACATGAGCCTGGACGCCGTGCGCGATGTCGTCAGGCAGCCGCACCGGCAGCCACTCGTGACCGTGGCCGTGCGCAGCGACGGTTCGGTGGAGCGGGTGACATTCGTGACCTCGAGCGGCGTGCCGGCGGTCGATGAGGCGATCCGCCAGATCATTGCCAGTCACGCGCCGTATGGACCGTTCCCGCCGGCGCTGGCGCGCCAGTACGATGTGGTGGAAATTCGCCGGACGTGGCTGTTCGACGTGGCGGTTCGCCTGCAGTAGGAACGGACCAACAGCATCCGATCGGGTCGCCAACAGGCGGTCCGGCATGATAGGGTGCTGTTTTCATTCACCACAAAGCACTAGGCAACCATGCAAGACCTCTCCAAATATTCGCTGGCCAAACTTCGCGCACTTGAAGCCGAGGTCAACGAGGCACTCAAAACCCATCATTACCTCAGTATCAGCAAGGCGCGCGAACAGATCCTCCACATTGCCCGCAATGCCGGCCTGACCGAGAAACAGGTGCTGGCAATCAAGGCGCCAGCGACACCAGGCGGCGGCGCCGTCCGCTACACCAATCCCGACGATCCTGCCCAGCAATGGAGCGGTCGTGGCCGTCAACCGGCCTGGGTCAAGGCCTGGATCGCCGCCGGCAAGTCGCTCGAGGACGCCAAGACACCGGCTTGACCCCCGGCAGGGTCATCGTCAATCGCGCGCGGTACGCCATTCCTGGGCATTGACAGGCTGCTCGTGCTCATGCCCGCAGTTGGTGATTCTCTGCTTGCCGAATTTTTCGATCATGTCGATGCTTGTTGCCGGGGAGCGCTCGGTGATGCAATAGATGCCGGCAGCCGTGACAACGCGCGTGCGTCGGGCGCCGTCGCCACCGTCATTGACGAGTTCAACGATCTTGGGCGCTTCCCACCAGCGGCCCGGTGCGACCGCCGCCGCTTCTGCGAAGCCCCTGGCCATGCGGATATGCGGGCTGTCTGGTGGCGCGACGATATACGTCTTGCTGCTCTTGCGCAGCGTGCGATCAATGGCGCCGGCTTCGCGCAGGGCTTGCTCGACGTTCAGTCGCGCGCCCCCCTCGGCTGAAGGCACTGTAAGACCATCGTCTGATAGCGCAGCGTCTGTCCCGTCGGTGGGCGGTTTGATACCGGATGCTACCGTGTGGCCAGTCCGGGCGGCTGGTGCAGGCGACGCTGCACGCGTGCGTTCTGCGGGCGCGTCCACATGGCGTGTGGCAGGCCGCGGCCTGCTGTCGGGCACCCGCACCCACTGTGTGAAAACCGCCTGTGGCTCGGTGTCAGGTGCTTGTTGGCGGCTTGCCTGCCATGCGGTCAGCAGGACGGCGTGCAGCAGCATGGCGCCGGCGATGCCCAGGGCGCGATTCCGAAAGGATGACGACGATAGCGGACGTGAGTGCATATCCGCCAAGTATAGTCAGGGCCGTGCGTCACTTATTCGCACATTCTCACAATGCTGGTGGAGCGGTCGATCACGTCGACCGGTGCAGATACCGTTCTGCGCACAGCAGGTTTGGCACCCAGCACAGGAACGAGATTGCCTGGTAGCTGCCCACCTCGGGCAGCGCCAGCACATCGGCGAGCGGCAGATACAGGCGCAGCGTGACCGCGGCCAGCGTCAGCGAGAATGAGCGGATCATCCATCGTTTGTGCTGCGCGATGCGGCCTCGCACGGCGCAGCGCCAGGCCAGCGTCGTGGTAACGAGCCAGGCCGCCGCCAGGGTGCCGAAACCGGCCGTGGTCACGATGCCGGTTGACGCGCCGATCGCCAGCAGGCCGCCCGACAGCGCGCCAACCATACATCCCAGAACATAGACCCGGCCGGCCCAGCGGTGCCAGCGGCCATAGCGCATGCGCAGCGCAGGAAAGAACTGGAACGGTCCCAGCAGTAGCGCAGTCGCGGCGCCGGCTGCGTGCACGGCGAGCCATGGCGTGAAAAACGCATTCTCGGCGATTTGCGACGGTATCTCCTGCGCATCGCCAAGATAGCGGTAAGAGACCAGCGCAACGCCAGACGACAGGATCGCCGTCAGGACCAGCGTCCAGGTAGGTATGGCCCTGAGCGGGCGGGGTGCTGCACATGGTCCGGCGTGATGTTTCATGAGTTGCTCCTTGCAAGTTGCTTGTACGTGGACAGGCAGTGGCCCCATCACGCAGGCCACCGTGCCCCGACTATGGCGTGCGCACCGTCGTCGGGATGTCGACGCCGCACGACATCCTGACGACATGCGTGACGGCATAGTGAGCCTGCGTGTGGCGCTTGCCATGCCAACCAACCGACTCACTCAGTGAAACACTCACTCACTTACACACATCAGGGACTCCATGAATCGTCTTCTTCTTCCGATATTGATGTTCGCCGCCGCAGGCAACGCCAGTGCCCAGCAAACACAACAGCCCCAGCAACCGCAGCAACCCCGCTGGGGCCTGGGCCTTGGCGCTGCCGTGTCGAGCGACGTGTATGCCGGCGAAGGCACGCGTGTCACGCCGGTGCCGCTGGTGACCTTCCAGGGCGAGCGCTTTTTCTGGCGCGGCATTGGCGGCGGTGCGCGCCTGTACACCGGCGACAGCGTGACGCTCGACGCCATCGTCGCTGCCCGCATGGACGGTGTCGAGCGGGATGATTTCGGCCAGGCCGAACTGGCCGAACGGGGGATTGACCGGGCACTGCTCGAGGATCGCGACAATGGCCTCGATGTCGGCGTCGCGGGCAGCTGGCGCGGGGCGCTCGGTCAGCTCGAATTCGATGTCAAAGGCGACGTCACCGGCGCCAGCAAGGGCTACGAAGCGGGGATCCGGTACGCCTACCCGTTCCAGTGGGCCGGCGCGCGGATCACGCCGCACATCGGCGTGTCGCACATGTCGAAGAAACTGTCCAACTATTACTACGGCACGCTGGACGCCGAAACGGCGCGCGGCGTCGTCGATTACAAGCCGGGCAGCGCCACGGTCCCGCGCATTGGCGTGGATGTCGTGCGGCCGTTTGCCGGGCGCTGGGCGTTCATCGGCAACATCGCCTATAAAAAACTGCCGGGCAAGCTCGCGGACAGCCCGTTGATCGAGAAGGACACAGACGGTGTGGTATCGGCCTTCTTCGGTGTATCGCGCGGCTTCTGATGCGATACTGTTCCGTTCTTCTTCACCCATCTGGCCAACGTATCCACCATGATCACACAGCAGGCACTGAGTATTCTGATCGTCGAGGACAATGCGGGCCTTGCCGCCAACTTCTACGATTACCTGGAGGCATGCGGCCATCATCCTGATGCGGCGCCCGACGGCGAGTCCGCGCTTGGCCTGCTCGCCATCAACCGTTACGATGCGATCGTCCTCGACTGGATGATGCCGCGGATGGATGGGGTGACGATGCTCGAACGACTGCGGCGGGACGTGCAGTCGCGCATCCCGGTGATCCTGGTGACATCGAAAGACCGGATCGAAGACAAGGTCCAGGGCTTCATGAGCGGCGCTGATGACTACGTCGTCAAGCCGGTCGCGCTGGCAGAGCTCGAGATCCGGCTGCGCGTGCTCGTCGAACGCGCGCGCGGCGCCGTGCCCGAGATGCGGGTGCTGGAGGTGGCCGACCTGTGCTTCAACCTCGATACACTGGTGGTGACGCGGGCCGGCAAGGCCGTTTCCATGACGCCGGTGCGGCGGCTGCTGCTCGAACTGCTGATGCGCAGGTCGCCCAACCTGGTGCGGCGCGACGAGCTCGAAACGCTGATCTGGAATGACAGGGTGCCCGATCACGACGTTCTGCGTTCGCACATGCACATGCTGCGCAAGGCGGTGGACGGCGGCACGGTGCACAAGCTGATCAAGACCATCGCGGGCAGCGGCTACCGTCTGGGCGCAGCCGATGAATGAGCGCGCTCGCGCCCAGGCGGCGCAGGCGGACCGCACGCCCAGCCTGCAAAGCAAGATCACGGCGTTGTCCCTGTTGTTCTGCGTGATCCTCACGCTCGGGCTGACCATTCAGGGCAACCTGGGGCAGCAACTGATCGTGCACCCGATCTGGCGCGAACTGCTGCAGTCCAGTACCGACCAGTATCTCGGGGCGCCGTCGCCCGCCGGCGGCCGCTTGCCGTCGCAAGGCCTCGTGCGCGGCTGGCACCTGCGCGGCGCGGTGCTGCCGGCCGATATGCCGCCGTATTTCGCCCGGCTCGGCGCCGGGTTTTACGACGAAGAGCAGATGGATGCCTATGACAACGACATCAGTTATTCGGTGCTCGTCACGCCGGTGGACGGTGGCCGCAACGGCCGCATCGTCATGGCCGTCGATATCACCGAGCTGGAGGACTACCAGAACAGGTCGGCGCTGGTCAGTGTGCTGATCGCGATCGTGAGCGGGCTGATGATTCTTGGCGCCATCCTGTGGCTGTATTGGAGCATGCGCCGCCCGATCCGGACGCTGGCGCAGCGGATGGATGCACTCGACCCCGAGCAGCCATCGCAGCGCCTGCCACCTGACTTCGCGCTGCGCGAACTGACCGACATTGCGCTGCTGGTCAATCGCCATCTTGACCGCGTTGAGCGCTTCATCGAGCGCGAGCGCAGCCTGCTCGACCAGGCCAGCCATGAATTTCGCACGCCCATTGCCGTCATCGCCGGCGCCGTGGATGTGCTCAAGCTGCACGATCTGCCGCCAGCCGCCCGGCGGCCGCTCGATCGCATCGAATCGACCACGCATAACCTCAGCCAGATCATGGCGGCGCTGCTGTTCCTGTCGCGCGAAGCCGATACCGGCGCGCAGGGCGACAGCACCCGCGTCGATCTGCTGGCAGCGAGCCTGGTGGACGACCACGAGCACCTGCTGCAGGGTGAATGCGCGGCGTTCCTGGTCGAGACGTTGCAGCCACTGTCGGTCGATTGTCCCGAGGCGATCGTGCGCATCGTCGTGGGCAATTTGCTGCGCAACGCCGCCGAAAACAGCCCCCAGGGTGCGATCAGGATGCGGCTGGTGGACGCTACGCTGCGCATCGAGGACAGCGGCGAAGGATTCGACACCGTCGCGGCAGCCCGCCGCTACACGCAGAGCTTACGCGACTCGGCGAAGCAGGGGGGCGGGCAAGGGCTGGGTCTGTTTTTGACACGGCGTATCTGTGAACGCTTCGGCTGGACGCTCAGGATCACCTCCAGTCCCGGTGCGGGAACGGTGGCCGAACTGGCGTTCTCCGGCGCGCAGTCCTGACAACCCGACGACCCTCACCGCTGGCGCGATCGTGGGACAATGGCGCTGCGCATAACAGGGGACGTCGGATGCACATTGCCATCATCGGGTTAGGGGAAGCAGGGCGTTGCTACGCGAGGGCGCTGCACGCTGCGGGCATTGCCCTCAGCCTGTGCAATGTGCGGCCATCTCCTGCCGCCGTCGACTGCGCATCGTCGCTCGCGCTGCCCTTGCACACCGAGCCTGGCGCATGGCTGGGCCAGGCCGACTGGGTGCTGTCCTGCGTGCCTGGTACGCAGTCCGCGGGTGTCGTGGCACTGGTGCTGCCTTTCCTGAACCGTGAGGCGGCGTTCGCCGATCTCAGCACCGCCACGCCCGATGTCAAACGCAGCAATGCCGATGCGGCCGCGGCGCAGGGTAGCCGGTACGTGGACGCGGCGATCATGGGCGCGATTTCGCTTGGCGGCGCACGCACGCCGCTGCTGCTGGCGGGCGCAGGCGCCGAGGCATTGCAGTGCGTGCTCGAGCGCTGCGGCGCGCGGATTCGTATCGTTGCCAACGGCGTGGCGGGCGACGCCATGTCGCTCAAGCTGCTGCGCAGCGTCTTCACCAAGGGCATGGAAGCGCTGGCCGTCGAGTTGCTGATGAGCGCGGAGCAGCAGGGCATGCGCGAGCAGCTGTATGCCCAGCTGGCCGACATCGACGAAACGCCGCTGCGTGATTACCTCGACATGCTGGTGCGTACGCACGTGGTCCACGCGGCGCGGCGGGTCCACGAAGTGCACGATGCACAAGCCTTGCTGGCGGCCCGCCAGCGCCCGTCGCTCGTGCTGCCCGGCGTCGAACGCCGCTTTGCCGCCACCGCGCTCGGGCTCGCCAGCGACCCGTTGGGCAACGCCGACCCCACCGTTGGGCAGGCCCTGGACTGGCTGCTCGCGCAGCGCTAACGGCCCACGCATCGCGGGCGCCCGCACGTGGCGCGCTACCTGACCCGCGTTCATCAGCACCATACTCGTCGATTAATCTAGCCTTAATGTTGCCCCCATAAGTTTCGTCATGGGAACAACAAAAGGAGTGACCAGTGTCGACCACCATGCCATGCGCGACTCGCGCCAGCGCCATGCCACCCGCCGCATCCGGGGCCGGGCGCGCTCTTGAAATCGTGCCGCCGGGCCATCCGGAACGTGCATCGCTCGAGGCCTTCATCGCCGCCGAGTTCGCCCGTGTCTACGGTGCCAGCCTGCAGCATTTCTGCCATACGCTCGCCGGGCGCCGCGACAGTGCCGGGCGCTGGGTGGCAGCGCTGGGCTATACGCTGGCCGGCGAGGGGGCGTTGTTCCTCGAACAATACCTGGATAACCCGGTCGAGACCGAAATCGGCGCGCGCACCGGCCGTCCTGTCGCACGGACGGGCATCGTTGAAGTGGGCAATCTGGCCAGTACCGATGCGGGCGCCGCGCGCGCGCTGATCGTGGCCATGACGCACCAGCTGCATTGCCAGGGCCTGGTCTGGGTCACGTTCACCGCCACGCGGGCACTGCTCAATTCGTTCGCACGGTTGCGGCTCGCACCGTCGGTGCTGGCGGACGCCGATCCGGCGCGCCTGGGGCAGGCGCAGGGAGCATGGGGCAGCTATTACGCGACCCATCCGCAAGTCATGTTCGGCAATATCGGATTCGGTCATGATCAACTGGCGCGCTAATCTCCCCTCAAACGGCGCCGTGCTGGAAGGCGCGCACGGGACCTGGAGCGCCAGCGTGCTCATCGAGCGTGTCGAGGCGCTGGCGCGGATGTTGCGCGCCACGTTCCGTCCCGGTGCTGCGCTGGCGATCCTGGCCGACAACGGTCCCGAATGGATTGCCATCGACCTTGCCGTGCACGAAGCCGGCATGGCGCTGGTGCCGCTGCCATCGTTCTTCACGCCGCCCCAGTGGCAACACGCGCTGACGCAGGCAGCGGTCGATGGCCTGTTCTGCGTCGACGCGTCGCTGGCCGGGGCGCTGGGCTACACCACGGCAGTGGCCACGCCCGGCGCCCTGTCGCTGTATGCCGGCGCCAGCCGGCCGGGCAGCGTGCCACCCGGCGTGCAGAAAGTGACGTTCACGTCCGGCACGACCTCGCAGCCAAAGGGCGTGTGCCTGGATTCCAGCCAGCAGTGGGAGCTGGCCCAGGTGCTGGCCGACGCGCTGGCAGGCCTGAACATCCAGCGCCATCTGAATCTGCTGCCGCTGTCGGTCCTGCTTGAAAATATCGCCGGCACCTACACGGCCTTGCTGTCGGGCGCGCTCAATATCAGCCTGCCGCTGGCGATGACGGGCCTGCGCGGCGCGGCGTCGTTCGATCCGGGCGTCTGTCTTGCGGCCATCGCCGCCACGCGCGCCGAAAGCGTGATCCTGTTGCCGCAGATGCTGCAGGCGCTGGTCGGCGCCGTACGGCCCGACGATCCGCGCCTGTCCAGCCTGAAGTTCATCGCGGTCGGCGGGGCCAGGACGCCCAAGGCGCTGCTCGAAGCGGCGCAGGCGATGGGATTCCCCGTGTACGAAGGCTATGGCCTGTCGGAGTGCGGCTCGGTCGTGTCGCTGAATCTGCCGGGGCAGGCGCGGACCGGCAGCGCCGGCAAACCGCTGCCCAACCGCAGCGTGCGCATCGCGCCGGACGGCGAGATCGAAGTCGGCGGCGGCGTCATGGCGGGCTACCTCGGCCAGGCGCCGGCCGATCACGCGCCCGGTCAGGACACCTGGCTGGGCACGGGCGACATCGGCCATCTCGATGCCGACGGCTACCTGCATATCGACGGGCGCAAGAACAATGTGCTGGTCACCGCGTACGGCCGCAACGTCTCGCCCGAGTGGCCTGAATCGCTGTTGCTCGGCACCGGCGTCCTGGCCCAGGCGATGGTGGTGGGCGACGCCCGCGCCTACCTGGCTGCGGCGGTCGTGCCGCTGCAGGCGGATACGCCGGACGCCGTGATCGACGCCGCCGTGGCCCGCGTCAACCAGGAATTGCCCGACTACGCGCGCATCGGCGCCTGGTTCCGTACCACACCGTTTTCCGAGGCCGATGGCACCGTCACCGCCAACGGCCGCTTGCGGCGCGACACGGCGCGCACGCGCTGCGCCGCGCATATCGAACAAATCTATCAGTCCTGAAGGAGCAATGTATGCAGTTCTACGACATCCTGTGCCAGCAAACCGAACCCCAGCGCCAGCAACTGCTGGGCACACCGCTGATCCAGCAGGCACTCACGGGCGATATCGACCTTGACCAGTACGTGGCGTTCCTGACGCAGGCGTATCACCACGTCAAACACACGGTCCCGCTCATGATGGCGTGCGGCAGCCGGCTGAATAACGAGCAAGCCTGGTTGCGCCAGGCCATCGCCGAGTACGTCGAAGAAGAGATCGGCCACGAGGAGTGGATCCTGTCCGATATCGCTGCCTGTGGCGGCGATCCGGCCCTGGCGCGCCGCTCGCAGCCGTCGCCGGCGACCGAATTGATGGTGGCATATGCCTACCACGGGATCGACCGCGGCAATCCGGTGGGCTTCTTTGGCATGGTGCACGTGCTGGAAGGGACCAGCACCGCCCTGGCGACCCAGGCTGCGCAGACCATCCAGCTGCGCCTCGACCTGCCGGATGCGGCGTTCAGCTACCTGACCTCGCACGGCAGTCTCGACCTGGAACATGTGGCGTTCTTCGAGAACCTGATGAACCAGCTCCAGAACGAAGCCGACCGCGCGGCCGTGATCCATGGCGCGCGCATGATGTACCGCCTGTACGGCGACATTTTCCGCAGCCTGCCGCAGCGCGCAACGAGTCTGGTCGGGGTCTAGCATGGCGCACACCACATGGCGGCTGGTACTCACCGGCGCGAGCGGCGGCATTGGCCAGGCTTTGGCAATCGCCCTGGCGCCGTACTGCGCGTCGATGGTGCTGGTGGGGCGCAATGGCGCGGTGCTCGAGGCGCTGCGCGAACGGCTCGGGCCGCACCTGGTGCGGGTCGTTGTCGGCGACGCGACGCAGGAGGCGACGCTCGACGCCATCGCGGCAGCGGCGGGTGAGCTCGGTGGCGTCGATCTGCTGATCAACAATGCCGGCATCAACGCGTTCCATGCGTTCCAGACCCAGGAGCCGGCGGCGCTGCGCAGCCTGCTCGAGGTCAACCTGCTCGCACCGATGCTGCTCACGCAGCGCCTGCTGCCGCAGCTGCGCCAGGCGCCGAGCGCACAGGTCATCAACGTGGGCTCGCTGTTCGGCTACCTGGGCTACCCCGGGTTTGCCGGCTATTGCGCCAGCAAATCGGGCCTGCGCGGCTTTACCCAGGCGCTGCGGCGCGAGCTGGCCGATACCGGCATCGCGGTACGGCACTTCATCCCGCGCGCAACCCGCACGCCGATCAACGCCGGGGCCGTCGAGACGATGAACGCCGAGATGGGCGTGGCGCTCGACGAACCGGCCGATGTGGCGCGCCAGTTGTGCAAATTCATCGAGGGGTCGGCATGGGAGTACAAGCCGGGCCTGAAAGAAGCGCTGCTGGCGCTCGTCAACCACCTGCTGCCCGCCTTGCCCGACCGGGCCATCCGGGGCCAGTTACCCGTCATCCGCAAACACATGCCGGCGCCTGTCCGGCACGCACAACCGAGGTCATCATGAAAATGTCGTTTCGCACCATCACCACCGCCGCGTTCTGCATGGCGGCCTTCAACGTCGCCGTGGCCGCACCCGCCGACGACGCCGTCAGCACACTGCAACAGCGCTGGGAACAAGTCAAATACGGGGCGCCCGCAGCGGGTCAGGAGCGCGCGTTCGAGGCCCTGAGTGCCGAGGCGGACACCGTGCTGTCGCGCTATCCCGACAACGCCGGGGTGCTGATCTGGCATGGCATCGTCGTGGCCAGCCATGCCGGCGCCAAGGGTGGCCTGGGCGCGCTCGGCCTGGCCAAGACGGCCAAGAAGGACTTCGAAGCCGCGCTGCAGATCGACCCGAAGGCGCTGGCCGGTTCCGCCTACACGAGCCTCGGGAGCCTGTATTATCAGGTGCCGGGCTGGCCGATCGGTTTCGGTGACAAGGACAAGGCGCGCGAAAACCTGCAGCAGGGTATTGCGCTGAACCCGGACGGCATCGACGCCAATTACTTCCTGGGCGACTTCCTGTATCGTCAGGGTGACATGGCGGGTGCCGAGCGCTGCCTGCGCAAGGCGCTGCAGGCGCCGGCGCGGCCTGGCCGCAAGCTGGCCGATTCAGGGCGGCGGGCCGAAGTCGAAGCGCTGCTCGCGCAAGTCGCGGCCAAGCGCAAGTAATACAATCAGCTGGAGACGTGCAGGATGCGAATATTACTTGTCGAAGATGACGAATCGCTGGCATCGGGCCTGAAGCTGGCGCTCGGGCGGGCCTGTTACACGGTCGAACACGTGGGGGACGGCGTGGCTGCGGTGGCGGCGCTCGAACACAATGCGTTCGACCTGGCCATCCTCGACCTCGGCCTGCCGCGTCTCGACGGCATCGACGTGCTGGCGCGGGTACGGCGCGCCGGCAATGCGGTGCCGGTGCTGGTGCTGTCGGCGCGCGATGCAGTGCGCGACCGGATTGTCGCGCTCGACCTGGGCGCTGACGATTACCTGATCAAGCCCTTCGATATCGACGAATTGCTCGCGCGAGTCCGGGTCCTCGAGCGGCGCCGCGCCGGCCTGTCGGTCAACCAGCTGCGCTTTGGCGACCTGGCACTGGATCTCGCGGGCATGGCGGTCAGCTGGAAGAACCAGCCGATCGATCTGCAGCACCGCGAATTCATGCTGCTCCGGCGGCTCGTCGAGCAGCCCAACAAGGTGTTTACCCGCAGCGAACTCGAAGCGTCGCTGTACGGCTGGGGCGAGGGCGTGGCCA
>Ga0308157_10007966_pt1 | contig 12166 bp, 9 predicted proteins | sample PhyBR1_FD_201035 | JGI IMG/M metagenome (GOLD analysis project Ga0308157, IMG submission 201035) | Phyllosphere microbial communities from UC Gill Tract Community Farm, Albany, California, United States - DLSLB.R1 | ecosystem: Host-associated > Plants > Phyllosphere > Unclassified | place: USA...
CAGCAGCGCCAATCCCGGCTTCGATGCGCAGCCCCTGCTGGTGCTGGAACTGCCCGCGCTGATGTGGCAGGGCCAGGCGCCGCGCCAGATGCGCGACGCCTTGCTCAGGGTGCCGGGCGTGGACGGCGTGGCCGCGTCGCCGTCGCCGGCGGGGCGCTACTACCTGGGCCTGAACAATCCTGTGCGCACCGCCACCGGCGTCTCCGCCACGCTGCAGCAGCGCTCCGTGTCGCCCAGCTTCTTCCAGGTGTACGGCGTGGCGCCGCTGGCCGGACGCAGCTTCGATCCGCAGCGCGAGCAGGAAAGCAACGACGACGTGGTGGTGCTCAACGCCGCCGCCGCCAAGGTGCTCGGCTTCGCGTCGCCGCAGGCGGCGGTGGGCCAGAGCGTGGCGCTGGAGAGCCGCGGCAGCGAAGTGCGGCCGGTGGTCATCGGCGTGGTGCCGGACTTGCGCTACCAGTCGCTGCGCGAAACGCCAGCGCCGGTCCTGTACCGCAACAACCTGCACGCGTCCGTGCTGACGGTGCGCTACCACGGCGACATGGCGGCGCTGGAAAGCGCCGCCGACGCGCTGTGGCGGCAGTACTTCCCGGACACTATCCCCGAAATGCGCCGCGCCACCAGCTACTTCGTCGAGAACTACGACGACGACGCGCGCCTGGCGGCCATGCTGGCGGCCGGCAGCGCCATGGCCCTGCTGCTGTCGGCCTTCGGCATCTACGTGCTGGCCGCCTACAACGTGCAGCGGCGCGCGCGCGAGATCGTGCTGCGCAAGCTGTACGGCGCGCAGCGCGCCGCCGTGGCGCGCCTGCTGGGCAAGGAATTCGCCTGGATGCTGGGCTGCGCCGCGCTGCTAGGCCTGCCGCCCGCCGCGCTGGCGATACAGCGCTACCTGTCCGAGTTCGCCGAGCGCGCGCCGGTCGGCTACTGGACGCTGCTGGCGGCGCTGGGCGCCGTGCTGGCTGTCGCGCTGGGCGCCACCATCCGCCATACCCTGGCCGCGCTGCGCATTTCGCCGGCGCTGGCCCTGCGCAGTTAAGGAGAAGCCATGCAAGCACAAGATTTCCGTATCGGCTGGCGCCTGCTGCTGCAGGAACGCGCTTATTCCGCCGTGTCCATTTTAGGCCTGGCGGTCGGCTTCGCGGCCTGCTTCCTGCTGCTCGGCTTTGTGCACTACTGCCTGAGCTACAACAGCCACGTGCCGGACGCCGCGCGCGTCTACTCGGTGAAGCAGCGCATCAACGTGTTCCCGCGCCCGGACTGGGGCGAGTACGCCTACCTGCCCATCCAGACCGCCGCCGAGGCCAGCGGCATGGTGGAGGCGTCCAGCATCGCCAAGCAGCTGGACCTGCCGCTGTGGAACGGCGCCCAGCGCCACCAGGCGGAACTGCGCGTGGTCGATCCGGCATTCGAAGCCATGTTCGGCTTGCGCGCGCTGGAAGGCGACGTACAGGCGGCACTGGCGCGGCCGGACGGCATCGCCCTCACAGCCAGCACCGCGCGCAAGATCTTCGGCGCGGCGCCCGCGCTGAACCAGTATCTGCGCGTGCGCAAGGAGACGCTGCAGGTGCTGGCGGTGCTGGCCGATCCGCCGGCCAACGCCACCCTGCGCTACGACGGCCTGCTCGGCAGCGCCAGCGCGGCCTGGCCGGAACCGGAGCGCGGCGACCACCGCAGCAATTTCCAGCGGCGCGGCGGCATCTACCTGAAGCTCAAGCCCGGCGCGGATGCGGCGCAGGTGGCGCGCCTGCTGCAAGGCGCCGTCAACGCCGACCCGCGCGACGCGGTGATACGCAATGGCCCCATGGGCAAAAAACTCAACGGCCGCAACGTGACCGACGTGGCCATGGTGGCGATGCCGGATGTGTATTTCGACGAAGACCTGGCCTCCGGCCGCAACAGCGGCGACTACGGCCAGCGCGGCAGCGTGTTCGCGCTGGCGGGCATTGCGTTGCTGATCCTGCTGCTGGCGGCCAGCAACTACGTCAACCTGGCCACGGTGCGCACCCTGCGGCGCCAGCGCGAGATCGGCATGCGCAAGCTGCTGGGCGCCAGCCACGCGCGGCTGGTGGCGCAGTTTCTCACCGAGTCCTCGGTGGTGGCGCTACTGGCCACGGTGCTGGGCCTGGGCCTGGCCTGGCTGTGCCTGCCCATGTTCAGCGGCCTGGTGGCGCGCCAGCTGGACAGCCTGTTCTCGCCGGCCAGCTGCGTGCTGGCCCTGCTGGGCGGGCTGCTGGCCGGCCTGTGCGCCGGCATCTACCCGGCCGTGCTGGCCCTGCGGGTGCGCCCGGCGGCGGCGCTGGCCGGACGCGGGGACCACGAAACGGCGGGCGGCCTGTGGCTGCGCCGCGTGCTGACGGTGCTGCAGTTCGCCACGGCGATGGCGCTCAGCGGCGCCACGCTGGCCATCGCCTGGCAGGCCGACTACGCCGCCAAGGCCGACCGGGGCTTCGACCCCGCCGGCATGCTGGTGCTGGACCTGCCGCAGGAGACCGGCAAGCCCGCAGCGGACGGCTTCATGCAGGCGCTGGCGCGCATGCCGAATGTGCGCGGCGTGGCCGCCATGTCGGAAGCGGCGGGCCGCGACGGGATGAAAATGGTGGCCACCCTGCCGGGCCGCACCGGAGAAATGGTCAGCATGGAATACCGCACCGTCAGCCCCGAGTTCTTCCAGGTCTACGGCCTGAAGGCGCTGCACGGCCGCCTGTTCGACCCGGCCCGCGACCAGGTCAATTCGCAGGCGCGCGTGGTCAACGCGGCGGCGGCGCTCGCGCTGGGTTTCGCCACGCCGGAAGCGGCCGTGGGCCAGTTCCTCACCAATGGCGACCGCACGGTGCAGATCGTCGGCATCGCGCCGGAGGTGCGCTACCAGAGCCTGAAGCAGATGGCGCAGCCGGTGGCGTACCGCATCGCGCCGGCGCAGGTGCTGGCCGTGCGCACCAGCGAGGACGCGGCCGCGGCCCACGCCAGCATTGCGCCGCTGTTCAAGCAGTATTTCCCGGACAGCGTGCTGGAACTGCAATCGGCCGCCAGCCTGTTCGGCCTGGCCTATGCGGACGACGTGCGGCTGGCTCGCATGCTGGCCTCGTCCAGCCTGATCGCGGTGGTGCTGGCGGCGTGCGGCATCTATGTGCTGTCGGCCTACAGCGTGCAGCGCAGCCGCAAGGAAATCGTGCTGCGCAAGCTGCACGGCGCGGGCCGCGCCGCCATCGCCCGCTTGGTCGGACGCGAGTTCGCGGTGCTGATCGCGGCCGGCGCAGTGCTTGGCCTGCCGCTGGCGGCGCTGGCCATCCGGCGCTACCTGGCCGACTACGTGGAGCACGCGCCGATGGGCGCCTGGCCGCTGCTGGCGGCGCTGCTGCTGGCCGCCCTGGTGGCGCTGCTGGCCACCGCGCGCCACACCCTGGCCGCACTGCGCATCTCCCCTGCCCTCGCCTTGCGCGGATGAAAAAAGGGGTCAGGGTTAATTAAATTAATTAACCCTGACCCCTTTTTGCTTTGCGGGAACAAAAAAATAGGGCGGCCAGATGGCCGCCCCTTTCATTTGGCGCGAGGGATTACTTCACGCTCAGCAGTTCGATGTCGAAGATCAGCGTCGAGCCGGCCGGGATCAGGGTCTGGGCGGTGAAGCCGTAGCCCAGTTCAGGCGGGATGATCAGGGTGCGCTTGCCGCCCACTTTCATGCCGACCACGCCGCGCTTCCAGCCCTCGATCACCGAACTTGACGCCGTGCTGGTCGGCCGCTGTCGGGTCGTAGATCCAGCCGGTGTAGTGCACGGTCAGGGTCTTGGTGGCGCTCACTTCGGCGCCGGTGCCCACTACCTTGTCGATAATCGTGACCTGGGCCGACGGCGACGGCTTGCTGATGCCCAGCACCGTGATTTCCATGACCAGCGGGGTGTTGGCGCCCACTTTGGCGGTGTAGGCCGGGTTGGTGTAGCTGTACACGCCGTAGGCCAGGTTGGCCGGCAGCACCAGCTGCACGGCGCCACCCTTGCGCATGCCCAGCACGCCCTGCTCCGCACCCGGCAGCCAGCGGCCGGTGCCGATGGCGTACACGGCCGACGGCGAGCCGTCCACCTGGGCGCCGCGCGAATTGGGCTTGGTGCTGTCGTACAGGAAGGTCGAATAGCTCACTTGCACCAGGTCGTTGGCCACAACTTGGTCGCCGCTGCCGGCGGCCAGTTCGGTTTTCAGATAGGCGGGCTGCGGCGCAACGTCTTCAGTCTTGGTGGTGCTGGCTGGCGCGCCGCAGGCGGTCAGCGCCGCCACACAGGCGAGCGACGCGATCAATTGGAACATCGATTTCATGATTACCTTTGTATTGTTGAACATGTAACTGGCACTGCGCTGGCGCCGCCATCCGGGCGTCGTCGGAGCAGAAGTGTAGCAGACTGCCACAACGCCCTTTCGGGCAGAACATTCAGTTACAACTTCGCTGTCTCAAATTTCCACCTGGGTGCCCAGTTCGATCACCCGGTTGGGCGGAATCTGGTAATAATCCGCCGCCGCGCGCGCATTGCGCGACATGGTGACAAACAGGCTTTCGCGCCAGGACGCCATGCCGGCGCCCGGGGTGGAGATCACGGTCTGGCGGGCGATGAAGAAGGAGGTCTCCATCATCTCGAACTCCAGGCCGTGCTTGCCGCACAAGGCCAGCACGTTGGGAATGTCCGGTTCGTCCTTGAAGCCGTAGTGCACATTGACCTGGTAGCACTGGTGGCCCAGGTCGACGATCTTGACCTGCTCCTCCGGCGCCACCCACGGTTCCTCCACGATGTGCACGGTGATGAACACCACGCGCTCGTGCAGCACCTTGTTGTGCGACAGGTTGTGCAGCAGCGCGTGCGGCACGCCGTCGCTCTCGCCGCGCAGGAAGATGGCGGTGCCGTACACGCGCGCCGGCGGCGCCATGAACAGCGAGGACAGGAAGGCTTCCAGCGGAATGGCGTGCTTTTCCAGGTTCTTGAAGACCAGGTCGCGCCCTTCGCGCCAGGTCAGCATGATGGTCAGCAGCACGGTGCCCAGCAGCAGCGGGAACCAGCCGCCGTGCAGCAGCTTGAGCGTGGAGGCCGAGAACAGCATGATGTCGATCACGATGAAGAAGCCGGTGGCGCCGAAGCACAGCGCCAATGGCAGGTGCCAGCGGTAGCGGATCACGAAGAAGGTCAGGATGGTGGTGCACAGCATGGTGGCGGTGACGGCGATGCCGTAGGCGCCGGCCAGCTTGTCCGACGAGCCGAAGCCGACCACGGCGATCAGCACCACCACCAGCTGCAGCCAGTTCACGGCCGGGATGTAGATCTGGCCGATTTCGCTTTCCGAGGTGTGCGTGACGCGCATGCGCGGCAGCAGGCCCAGTGCGATGGCCTGCTTGGTCATGGAGAAGGTGCCGGAGATGGTGGCCTGCGAGGCGATCACCGCCGCCATGGTGGACAGGATCACCAGCGGGTACACGCTCCAGCTGCCGAGCTGCTGAAAGAAGGGATTGGAGATGGCGTCCGGGCGGGCGATCAGCAGCGCGCCCTGGCCCAGGTAGTTCAGCGCCAGCGCCGGCATGGTGATCAGGAACCAGGCCGCGCGGATGGGCTTTTTGCCGAAGTGGCCCATGTCGGCGTACAGCGCCTCGGCGCCGGTGAAGGCCAGCACCACCGCGCCCAGCGCGACGAAGCCGCTATATTTATTCTCCAGCATGAAGCGGATGGCGTGCAGCGGATTGAGCGCGGCCAGGATCTGCGGCGCTTCGACGATGTTGATCACGCCCATGACGGCCAGCGCGGCGAACCACACCACCATGACGGGGCCGAAGAAGCGGCCGATGCCGGCCGTGCCGTGGCGCTGCACCGCGTACAGCGACACCAGCACGATAATGGTCAGCGGCACCACATACTGCTCCAGCGCGGGCGCGGCCACTTCCAGGCCTTCGATTGCGCCCAGCACCGAAATGGCGGGGGTGACCACGCTGTCGCCGTAGAACATGGTGGCGCCGAATACGCCCAGCAGCAGCAGCGGACCGTGCCAGCCGGAGCGCTTGCTCACGGAATTGAGCGCCAGCGCCATCAGCGCCATGATGCCGCCCTCGCCGCGGTTGTCCGCGCGCAGCACCAGGGTGACGTATTTGAGCGAGACGATCATGGTCAGCCCCCAGAAGATCAGGGAGATGATGCCAAGCAGGTTGGGCGTGTTCAGCGCGAGCCCGTGTTCCGGGTCGAAGATGGTTTTGAGGGTGTACAGAGGGCTGGTGCCGATATCGCCATAGACGATGCCGACGGCAGCTAGCGTCAGTGCGACGAGGCTGCTTTTCTTATGTTCCGACGTCAAGATTGCACCTGAGTTTGTTCTGGTGCGTTGCACAATAGGCCAACTATCGGCAATTTGCAAGTCCATTCTGGCATGGCCGCGCTCCGCTGTTTTCGGCCTCCATTCTACCGCTGCCAGCGGCCCGGGCCGTTTTCCCGGATAATGGCAGACCCGCCGCACCCTTATTCAAACAACACCATGAACACAGGCATCCTGTACGCCGCCCTCGCGTTTTTCTGCTGGGGCCTGTTCCCCCTGTATTTCCACGCCATCGGCGAGGTGCCGCCGATTGAAATCCTGGCGCACCGCATGCTGTGGTCGCTGCTCTTCCTGGCCCTGGTGCTGAGCGCGCGCGGCCAGTGGCGCTGGCTCCCGGAGGTGCTGCGCAAGCCGCGCGTGATGGCCAGTTTTGTCGCCAGCGCGATATTGCTGACCGCCAACTGGTTCGTCTATATATGGGCCGTGAACAACGGCCACGTGATCGACGCCAGCCTGGGCTATTTCATCAATCCCCTGGTCAATGTGCTGCTGGGCCTGCTGGTGCTGAAGGAGAAAATGCGGCGCGGGCAGTGGATCGCCATCGGCATCGCCGCCTGCGGCGTGGCCTGGCTGACCTGGCAGGCCGGGCAGCCGCCTTATATCGCGCTGATACTGGGCATCACCTTCGGCGGCTACGGCCTGCTGCGCAAGACCGCCGCGCTGGCGGCGCTGGAAGGGCTGTCGTTCGAGACCATCATTTTGTTCCCGCTGGCGCTGGCCTATGTGGTCTGGCTGACCGTGCACGGCCAGAACACCTTCATCAACTCGCCGCACGACAGTACGCGCTGGCTGCTGGCTGCCGCCGGCCCCATCACCGCGATTCCGCTGCTGATGTTCGCCGCCGGCGCGCGCCGCATTCCCATGGCCGTGCTGGGCATGCTGCAATACCTGTCGCCCACCATGCAGATGCTGCTGGGGGTGTGGATCTTCCACGAGGCCTTCTCGCCGGAGCGGCTGGCCGGCTTTATCGTGATCTGGAGCGCGCTGGCGCTGTACGTGGCCGAGGGCTTGTGGACTACGCGCCGCGCGGCGGCAATAACAGTGCAGTAAATAGCGCATTTATGCATCTTTTTTTAGAATATGATGCATAGATACGCTCTGCCTGTCGATTTTATTGCTCAATATTTGCGCAGCCCAGCGAATTGGCGCTATGATGCATCTATACATCAAATTCTTGAGAAAGTTGCATAGATGCGTCGTTCTGGCGATTTTTTTTCGACTTCGGTATCCGATGCCGTCGCGCGGCTAGGCAAGCGGATAAGACGCGCCCGCAAAGCCCAGCGCCTTACTCTGGCGGATCTGGAGCGGATGTGCAGAGTGCATCGCACAACCATCGGGCGGCTGGAGCGGGGCGATACCGGCGCCTCGCTCGGGGCGTTGTTTACCGTGCTGGAAGCATTAAATGAATTGGCAGACGTCGAACTTCTCCTGACGCAGCCAGATACACCCAAGCATCGACGCAATGTAGCAACGCCCATACTGGACCAGGAATTTTGATGGCAATCTCATGCACAGTTTTTGACTGCATGGACCCGGCCTCGCCGGTACCGGTGGGCAGCTTTGGCATTGATGAGATTGGCGAAGGACACTTCGGCTATGGGCTGCGCTATATTGACAAGCCAAGGGCGTTCGCACTCGATCCATTGCATCTTCCCTTGTCGCGGGATATACAGCGCGTTCCCCGGCGCGACGATGGAACATATGGCGTGTTATCAGACGCGGGGCCAAACGCATGGGGTATCAAACTGACGAGTAGCCTTTGCAGAAAGCAGAATCAGCCGCTTCCGGCCAACCCTGTGGAATGGCTGCTGCATTCATGGCACTATGGCTCCGGTTGCCTGGGGTTTTCCAGGCATCATACTGAAGCGCCGAATCTCGGCGTTGAGCCGGGCACAACGGAACAATTATCTGCAAGCCTTTTGAAGGCAGTTGATGCATTAACGACGGATCCCGATGCGGCACTCAGCGACGATGCTGCCACACTGCTGGCGCCCGGCAGTAGTTTAGGCGGAGTACGTCCCAAGACCGTCGTCATGCATGACGGCATTGAACATATTGCGAAGTTCGCGCGTCCGGATGATGTCTTCGATGTCCCCACCGTTGAATACGCAACCATGTGCCTCGCACATCAGGCGGGCATCAGCGTTCCTGACTTCGAGTTGATCGAACGCGGCGGGCGTTCCATTTTCTTGATCGCACGTTTTGACCGCACCAGGGATGCGAAGCGCAAGCATTACCTGAGCGCGCATAGCTTGCTGAGCCCCGGCCCGGTAAGTATTGATGGACTTGAGTACAAGACCTCTTTTTCTTACGCCGGTATAGCCGAAGCCATGCGCCCATTGAACCGTCGTGCGCAAGCGGACAGCCATGAACTCTTCCGCCGCATGGTTTTCAACATACTGGTCGGCAATGTCGACGACCATTTACGCAACCACGCGTTCTTGATGGATGAAACAGGAAAATTCGTTCTGTCGCCCGCCTTTGACCTTGTACCTCATCCATTGGCAGCAAGCTCGCCGCAAGCGATCGGTGTGGGAGCGCTGGGCCGCGCCAGTACAATGGCAAACGCCGTGTCGCAAGCCGGGCGCTTTCTTCTTAAGCCGGACGAAGCGCAAGCCATTATTGATCAGGTAAGCGAAGTGGTCTCGCAATGGCGTTCCGAGTTCAAGAATCTCGGCGTGCGCGCGCAGGACATCCATACTATTACGCCGTGCTTCTCAGCCTGAGCATCGCGCCGGAAACTACATACAAGCAGATACCCATGACCAGCAATCCGCCCTTTGATCCGCCCTATAAGACCAGCACCGTCCGCGATGACGGCAGCGTGCAGTGGATGGAAGTCCGCGCCGACGGCAGCATGCTGGAGACCAGCGCCCCGGCCGTGGCCATGCCGGCAGCCGACGCGCCGGCCCCGCGCCCGGCCCAGTCCGGACGCGCGGTAACCGTGCTCAACGTGCCCTTCGCGGAAAAGGAAGAGGCCAAGCAGCTGGGCGCCCGCTGGGACCCCAAGCGCCGCAAATGGTATGTGCCGGCCGGCGTGGACGCGGCGCCGTTCGCCCGCTGGACCGCCTGAACCTGCTACTGAAACCTGCCCAAAGCCGCTGAAACTAGCTGTATCGCGGCGTTTGGCGTATCCTTGTTGACCTTCGTAACATATCGAGAATTTCCTAATGGCAAACTACGTCTACACCATGAACCGCGTGGGCAAAATCGTCCCGCCCAAGCGCCAGATCCTCAAAGATATTTCGCTGTCCTTCTTCCCGGGCGCAAAGATCGGCGTGCTGGGCCTGAACGGCTCCGGTAAGTCGACCTTGCTGAAAATTATGGCCGGCATCGACACCGACATCCAGGGCGAAGCGCGCCCGATGCCGGGTCTGAACATCGGCTACCTGCCGCAGGAACCGCAGCTGGACCCGAACAAGACCGTGCGCCAGGAAGTGGAATCCGGCCTGGGCGAAGCGTTCGAGGCGCAAGCCAAGCTGGACGCCGTGTACGCCGCCTACGCTGAAGAAGACGCGGACTTCGACGCGCTGGCCGCCGAACAGGCGCGCCTGGAAGCGATCATCTCCTCGTCCGACGGCGGCAACCTGAACCTGCAGCTGGAAATGGCCGCCGACGCGCTGCGCCTGCCGCCTTGGGACCAGCAGATCAGCGTGCTGTCCGGCGGTGAAAAGCGCCGCGTGGCGCTGTGCAAGCTGCTGCTGTCCAAGCCGGACATGCTGCTGCTCGACGAACCCACCAACCACCTGGACGCGGAATCGGTCGAATGGCTGGAGCAGTTCCTGGTGCGCTTCCCGGGCACCGTGGTCGGCATCACCCACGATCGCTACTTCCTGGACAATGCGGCCGAGTGGATCCTGGAACTGGACCGCGGCAGCGGCATTCCATGGAAAGGCAACTACAGCTCCTGGCTGGACCAGAAACAGGCCCGCCTGAAGCAGGAAGAAGCCACCGAATCGGCGCGCCAGAAGGCGCTGCAGAAGGAGTTGGAATGGTCGCGCCAGAATCCAAAAGCGCGCCAGGCCAAGTCCAAGGCCCGCATGGCCCGCTTCAACGAGCTGAGCGAGCACGAATACCAGAAGCGCAACGAGACCCAGGAGATCTTCATCCCTGTGGCCGAGCGCCTGGGCAATGAAGTGATCGAGTTCAAGAACGTGTCGAAGTCCTTCGGCGACCGCATGCTGATCGACAACCTGAGCTTCACGATTCCCGCCGGCGCCATCGTCGGCATTATCGGCCCCAACGGCGCGGGTAAGTCGACGCTGTTCAAGATGATCACCGGCAAGGAAACGCCGGACAGCGGCGAAGTCATCATCGGCAAGACCGCCAAGGTTTCCATCGTGGACCAGCACCGCGACGCCCTGTCCGATTCCAAGACCGTGTTCGAAGACGTGACCGGCGGCGCCGACATGCTGAGCGTGGGCCGCTTCGAAATGCCGTCGCGCGCCTACCTGGGCCGCTTCAACTTCAAGGGCGGCGACCAGCAAAAGATCGTCGGCAACCTGTCCGGCGGTGAGCGCGGCCGTCTGCACCTGGCGAAAACCCTGCTGATGGGCGGCAACGTCCTGCTGCTGGATGAACCGTCGAACGACCTGGACGTGGAAACCCTGCGCGCACTGGAAGATGCGCTGCTGGAATTCGCCGGCTCCGTGATGGTGATCTCGCACGATCGCTGGTTCCTGGACCGTATCGCGACCCACATCCTGGCCTTCGAAGGCAACTCGCAAGTGACCTTCTTCGACGGCAACTATCAGGAATACGAAGCCGACAAGAAGAAGCGCCTGGGTGAAGAAGGCGCCAAGCCCAAGCGTATCCGCTACAAGCCACTGACCACCTGATTTCCAAGGCTGAATCGGGTGTAACATCGAAAGGCACGGTTTCCACCGTGCCTTTTTTTATTGGGGAGACAAAAAATGCACAAGACCCTCATCGCCGCAGCAGCCCTGGTCGCCGGCGGCGCCGGCGCCGCGCCCCTGAACGCGGACGCGATAGGCCAGCTCGGCTGGCTGTCCGGCTGCTGGGCCGCCGTGGGCGCGGAAACGGGCTCGGTCGAGCAATGGACGGCGCCGGCGGGCGGCACGCTGCTGGGCATGAGCCGCACCGTCAAAAACGGCAAGACCTCGGCCTGGGAATTTCTGCAGATACGCGAAGTGGACGGCCAGCTGGCCTACGTGGCCAAGCCGCACAGCCAGCCGGAGGCGTCGTTCAAGCTGGTGAGCCTGGAAGGCACGAGCGCGGTGTTCGAGAACCCGCAGCATGACTTCCCTCAACGCATCATCTACAAGCGCGAAGGCGACAAGCTGCAAGCCCGCATCGAGGGCACCATGGGCGGCAAAGCGAGGGGAAAAGACTTCCCCTTGCAGCGTGTCGGCTGCGAGGGGAAGTAAGGGGGATCGAGGAGATAAAGCGGATTAAGCGAACGAAACGGACAGCAGCTTAGAAGTTGTAACGCGCGCCCAGGGTGACGGCGCCCTTCTTGCGGCCTTGCTCGATGTCGTTCTTGCCGTAGTGTTCATACTCCAGCGACAGCGACACTTTCTGGTTGATCGCATACTCGGCGCCGGCGGAGGCGTACAGATTGGTGCGGTTGCTGTCGCCCAGCGCATACGGAGCGGCCAGGCCGGTGCCGTGCACCTCATTCTTGTTGTAGGCCACGCCCAGCTTGCCGAAGGCGGACAACTGGTCGTTGATCGGGTAGCTGCCCTTGCCTGCCACGTAGAAGGAGTGCGACTTGCTGTCGATGGCGCCGTTGTTGGCGCCTACCGAGTATTTGTAATTGGAGCTGCCGAAATCGGTGTAGCCGCCTTCAACCGCCCAGGTCTTGTCG
>Ga0308157_10007968_pt1 | contig 12163 bp, 15 predicted proteins | sample PhyBR1_FD_201035 | JGI IMG/M metagenome (GOLD analysis project Ga0308157, IMG submission 201035) | Phyllosphere microbial communities from UC Gill Tract Community Farm, Albany, California, United States - DLSLB.R1 | ecosystem: Host-associated > Plants > Phyllosphere > Unclassified | place: USA...
TGGGCGAGGATCCTCCGGGATCCTGAGTTCTCCGGAACTCGCGGGCTGTGGCGCAGCTTGGTAGCGCACTTGACTGGGGGTCAAGGGGTCGCAGGTTCAAATCCTGTCAGCCCGACCGAAACGTGTCCGACACGACGACAGAAGCCCACCGAGGATCTCGGTGGGCTTCTTCGTTCCTGTGCCTGTCGTGGGGTCGTCCGCATAGGGCTGCCTCATTGCGACGTTCAGCGGAACACCTATGTACGACACGAGTCTGCTCGCGGATCGTCCAGTTCCGGGTTGGACACCGAGGTCCGTGGAAGGACCGGCTTGCAGGACAGGCTTCGGCTTCCGTTACGGTCAAAGCATGGCGAGCATCAGCTACCCAACATCGCTCCGAGCGGGCGGCCGGATCGAGGTACCTGCACCGTCGATGGGAGTCCCCGCGCATCTGCTCGAGCGCTTGCAGACTGCGGTCGAAGCGCTCACGACACTCGGGTTCGAGGTCCACGTGCGCCCACACGCGTCCTCGGCTGGTCTCACCCCAGCGTCTGCCGCTGCCCGCGCCGCGGACCTGCACGCTGCGTTCGAGGCAGCCGACGCGGTACTTCCACCGTGGGGCGGGGAGCTCGCTATCGAATTGGTAGAGAAGATCGACTGGGACGCCCTTGCCGAAGCTCGCCCGTGGTTCGTGGGGTGGTCGGACATCTCGACGTTGCTGTTGCCGCTGACCACGCGGACCGGTCTCGCGACCCTCCACGGCGCCAACCTCATGGATGAGCCGTACGAACTCCCCGCCGAGTTCGAGCGATGGACCGATGTCGCGGCGCTTCCGCTGGGGAGCACCTTCGAGCAACGCAGCGCACCTCGTCGGCGCAGCCGGCCGTGGGGACCGTGGGCTGATGAGCCGTTGGATCGGGAGCACGCGTACGAAGCGCCCACGAGGTGGCGGTCCCTCGACGGCGCGAACGACGTGACGATGCGCGGCCGTCTGATCGGCGGGTGCCTCGAAACCGTGTCGCTGCTCGCCGGAACGCCCTATGGCGACGTGCCTGGATTCGCGCGGAAGTATGCCCCGGAGGGCACGATCGTCTACCTCGAAGCGGCCGAGTCCAACGCGATCACCGTCCTTCGGATGCTCACCTCGCTGCGTCTCGCGGGCTGGTTCGATGACGCGAACGGTGTTCTGATCGGCCGGACCGACGGCGCGGCCGTGCCCGAACTGACCCAGGACGAAGCAGTGCGGAGGGCGCTGGGCGACCTCGACGTGCCGGTACTCCTCGACTTCGACACCGGACACCAGCCGCCGCAGATGCCACTCGTGAACGGCGCCCTGGCTGAAGTTCGACTCAACGGGGCGGTCTGCTCGATCATGCAGAACCTGATCCCGTAGCTAGACCGGTTAGGGATCTGCCACCGGACGCATTAGCTGAGACGATGGGGTGTGCCCGATACGACTGCGCTTCTCGTCATCGACCTTCAGCGTGGCGTCGTCCAGGACTGCTTCGACGTCGCCGGCGTGCTCGGTCGTACCGCGCAGCTCGTCGAGCGCGCGCGATCGACAAGCGTGCCTGTGGTCTGGGTGCAGGATCACGGCAGCTTCGCAGAAGGCACTGATGAGTGGGCACTCGCGGCACCGCTCGAAAGAGCGGGGAACGAGCCGCTCGTCCGGAAGGAGTACCGCGACTCCTTTGCAGACACCGACCTCGCCGACGTCCTGGACTCCTTGGGCGTGGAGCACCTCGTCGTTGCCGGCGCCCAGAGCGACTACTGCATCCGGACGACCACGCAAGCAGCGGCCGCGCGTGGGTTTGATGTCACGCTGGTGTCCGACGCGCACACGACGACGGACGCCGAGCACGACGGCGTCCTCATTACCGGCGAGCAGATCATCGCGCACACGAACATGTTCTTCGACAGCCTGCGCTACCCCGGCCACAGGTATTCGGCCGAGCGGCATGACCAGGTGCAGCTGCAGCCCGATCGGTGAGCGATCGTCTACGGTCGCATGATCGTCAAGGGCGCGCTCATCTCTACTCGTCGTCCGTACCGGTCGAGCCCATGCTCGGCCTCGACCGCGAGTAGGGACTGGTGGAACGAGGTGACTGGGTCTTCCTCGACGAAGCCGGCTGTTGCGTAGAACGGCGCGTTCCAAGGCACGCCTGCGTACGTGCGGAGAGAGATGCGCTCGTAGCCACGCTCGCGAGCTTGGTCCTTTGCAGCTTCGACGAGCGCTCGACCCAGGCCCTGCCGCGCCAACGTCGGCGATACCGACAGCTGCTCTAGGTGGCAGATGCCGTCCACCTCGAGCACTTGCACGAAGCCAGCGACTTCGCTGTCGACGTCGACGGCGAGCAGGAAGCCGGGCTCGGAGAGTCGCGTGATCCCGGGAGGGGCTGCAGACCACACGTCGGCGTGAAGGAAATCAATCAGCAGCTGGTCCGCGCCGTTCTCAATCCGCTCGACAGCATGCGCGTCGCCTGCCTGGGCGAAGCGGATCAGTCGTGCCATGCCGCAAGCGTAGGAGTCCCGAAGGACGTCTCGGCGAACGATCGGCTATCGAGACGGCGACGGTGGCGTTCGAGCGCTGGTGCTCGCCCGATGTGCTCAAGGGCCGGAGTCGGGCCTGGCGGATGCCGCCGTGACTAGACGTGATCCTTCCCAGCTGCAGGAGAAAAGCCGTCGATGAGCAGCTGCACCAGGCGGCTGGCCAAGGGGGCGTTGAGTCTCGTGGCCGGCGACGACGGTAACTGGGCCGAATGGCCGGATGCCGCGGTCCTGGTGCGCAGGGGAGGGACCGCTTTCTACCGCCCGACAGGGGTGCGCGGTGGGAAAGGGACCACTGGCACCTGTTGGGAGTGGGATGAAGAACCTCGGCTACGGGGCTGCAACGACCCTGGTCAGCGACGCAGCTGCATCGGCGGTTCCGCGCCACGCGGCGATCCTCGCGTACACCGGGGGAGGCGACGTCGTCGACGTCCCCACCTCGGATGACGACGGCCTCGGCGCGCACGCCAGAATTGTCCTCACCCCGAGCATCCCCGTGATCACCACGAACGCCCCCCGCCGCCAACGGGCTGTGTGAGCCTGCAGCCTCCAGACGCCGGCAGTTCACGTGTCGTACCTCGACGACTTCCCCTGCGCTTTTACATTCGTGGAGTCGGCATGAGCCGTCACTCAGAAGGGGATGAACATGCGCTTGTACTCCAAACAGCGGGGAACCGCGGTCCTCGCGGTATCCTGTGCCGCAGCACTCGGCCTGGTTTTCGGAAGCGCCGTGGCGGCGTCGGCCGACACGACACCCGGGAACGACGCCGCACCGTCAGTCGTGCTGTCCCCGGACAGCACGGACCCGGTCGCGGCTGAGACGTGGAGCCTCACCATCCCCACTGAAAGCTCCACCGACCCCACGATCGGCCAGTCGAAAGCGACCGTTGGAGGCTGCCAGGGCAGCTTCACGACCGTCACGGCAGTCCCTGTTGAGCACGAGTTCCAGTGGGGCTCGCAGCTCCGCTGCACGGAGAGCGTCGCGGCGCGCACTGGTATAGCCATCCAGTACTGCACACGCGACGGTGGACCTGACGACTTTGACTGCAACGACGTCGCCGCGAACGGCGGCGAATACACCGCCGGTGTTTATCACGTTGCGCACACATACGCGAAGTGCCGTGGCGCTGCGCACTTCCGTCCGATCGCTTTCAACATCAAGGTGAAGAACCGCACCTATCCGACGGTGACGGGCAACGTCAACACGATCACCTGCAAGTAGTCGTAAATCAGAAGGGGCATCATGCCGCTGGGACACAACCCGTCGCGATTGGAACTGTCGTTCTGGCGTGACAAGGCGCTCAGCGACGCGGCGTTCTGGGATCGGATAGGTGGATCGAAGGGCATCACCTATCCGATCTCGGACGCGGACTCAAAGGGTCAACGAGTGCAACGGAGCGTGTGGACGGTCCTCATCGACGGCGGGCCAGACAAGGTCACTGCGACCAGCGTCGGCGACCGTGACGACTGGTCCACCGTCCGCTCTAACGGAGACGGATACGTCGCTGAGTACGAGGGTGAGCTGCTCGAACTCGATGGGCATGAGATCAGTGCCGTCTTCACCTACCTCGACATCCGACCACTCCTCGCGCGCGCTGGCGACGCGGCACACAAACGCTTCGACGGGCCCGTAGCCGATGTCACCTACACCGACCCGGAGACGATGGCCACGCTGACTCGCGCTCTGGCGCTTGTCGAGGGCGGCGAGCAGCTAGATGTGTCTTACGATCCACAGACCGGGTTCGTGCGCTCCGTCCGCAGGTTCGCTGCGGAACAGATCTGCGAGAGCGTCGAAGTGTCCGTCAACTGAGATCCGTGTCAACTGCCCATCGCCACCGAGAGCGCTCAGTCCCCTCCGGTCCCTCCCCACAGTCCAGTGGGCTCGTGTGGACCGTGCGGTGAACGATCCGCGAACGGACGGGTCGGTGCCGACGTGTGCTCAGTACTCGAGCGTGGGCCACTCCTGCAGTCGTGAGAAGCGTGGACGCGGAGGGATCGGCTCGTCGTCATCCATGATGCGGAGCTCGGTGAGCACTGTGATCTGACCCACGTCATACGAGCGGTATGCGATTCCGTCGCGCTCGTCGATGACCAGCGTCGTGCGTTGCGCAGGGTCGAGCTCGTGCTCAAATGTGAACAGCAGCCAGTGCTCCTTGATCCGCTGGACGAGCATCGGTGAATAGCTCGCGGGTGCCCCCCACAGGAGAAGCAGCTCCGGAGTGAGCAGTCGAACAGGAGGGGCAACCGTGCCGCTACGCGCGAAACTGACCTCGGACGAGCCATCAACAGAATGAAGCACACCCTCCGCATAGCGGTCACGATGCGGCTCCCCCTGTCGGTCGAACGTCCAACTCTGGTCGCGCTCGTCAACGACCGCTTGGAACTGCCACGGGCGTTCGCGTCCATCCCGTCGCACGCTCACGCCGCGCGCAAGTCGGCGTCGTGGGAGCCGGAGCGCAGCAACCTCAGTCCGGAGCGTGGGGACGTCAGCCTCGGTCAAGACAGTATCGAAACGCACCTCACCAGTGTGGCCGATCCGCATCGCCCAGCGTGAAGAACGTTTCCCGTTACCCGATTGGCTATCGAGACGCCTTGATGCGAGCGCCGGCGAAGACGGGCCAGTGGGTTGGCGTCTGTAGGTGCTGCAAGATATCCAACGAGACACTGGGGTACTCGACACGCAACGCCCGCGCCAGCTCGACCGACTCGGGACTGCCTGGCCCTGTGATCGAAAGTGGCAGGCAGCGTAGCGGTGCTCCACGGCACACTTGAGGCCATGAGGCAGGACGACATCGATGAGGAGCTCTTCCCGCTCGGGGCTCCTGACCGCCGCAGGCACCCGATCCAGGCTCCAGCAGGCTGGCAGGATCTAGCCGTCACGCTGACGTTGTTCGGTCTGAGCCTGCCGATGCTCGTTGTCGGTTGGTTCGGCGTCGTGCTCTCGATGTTCGCCTTCGACGCGTGCAGTGCCGGGGGGTGCAACTACACCGCCGGATCGGTCGCCTACATTGGCTTCCCGATCGCGGCCGTCGTCAGCACAGTGGTTTGGGCGTCGGTTGCTGAGCGCCGCCGGCGTGCCCGTCGTCGCGCGTGGATGGCTGGAGCAGGGGCGATCCTCAGCATCGTCGCCCTCTTTGCCCTCGCTGCGACCGTCGTCCATTTTGCAGCACAGCCGAATTGAGCTGTCCGGTGAGGCTGCCGGCGGCGTGCATCGGGTCGCCGGCTAACGTCTCATTGGCCGATCGGCTACCGGACAGCATCAGTGTTCAGCGGCCGTAGGCAAGAAGGCTTCCCAAAGGAGCTCGCCGTCGACCAGAGCGCTCGTGGGTGCAAGCCCGGTCCGTCGCGCCACGTGCATCGAGGCGGTGTGATCGGGATGGATGAAAGCCCTAATGTGTCGGACGTCGATCGAACGCAACCACGTCACGACGGTGGATGCTGCCTCGACGGCGATCCCTCGACCCTGTTCCTCTGGCGTGACCAGCCAGGCGAGGTCCGCCACGAGGCCGTCCTCCTCTCGTCCGAGGGTGGCCTGCACGAATCCGATCGCCGGTCCGCCGCAGGCAAAACGGACGATCCAGTTCAGCCAACCCGCGCTGCCGTCCTCAGGCTGGCCCTGGGATTGGCGGCGGTACCGTGCGCCCAGTTCGTCCAGGGTTGGTGGCTCGCCGCCAGTGAACCGGTAGAGCTCTGGTGGAGCCAGGGCGGTCAGCATCTCGGCTGCGTGGTCAAATGCAAGCGGTTCCAGGGCGAGACGGTCCGAATCCAGGGGATCAGCCTGTGGCCACGACATCACCCGAGCCTTACAGATCGCGAACGGCCTGGAGTCCTCCCGTTGAACATCCACGCTGACCACCGGCGAGCTCCGCACCTGATCACGAGAGCGGCTGTCGCCGGATCCACACGGTCACCCCGAGGTGAGCGATGCCGGTCGCAGCGAGACAGACCATGGCCCACCCGACGACGCCGTGCCTGGTGACGACCAAGAAGATCCCGAAGGCGAGGACGAGGGCGACCAGGAGCGCACCGGCTAGGAACAGCAGCAGGCTGGTCACGGGGCTGGCGTTCAACGTGAGCTGCGCGTCACGCACCCAGGCCGGGGTCCGCACACGATTCACGAGGATCGCGACCGTACCCACCAGGACTGCGATGCTCGCTGCGAGCAGACCTGCTTCAGCCATGGCGAGATGGTACCGGCGAAGGTGCACGCTTCGGCTGGTCCGCGGCTTCGCACGCCCCGGCTGACGCTGACAAGATGAGTTCGTGCAGATCGAAGAAGTGGACGAGCGGCACTACGGCACCGAAGGCGAGCGTGACACATTCGTCGTGCACTTCTTCCATGCGCCGAGCGGCGAGATGGTCGCGCCCGACTGGGACGCCACGAGTTGGTCGGTCAGTGTGATTCGCGTCACCGACGCGACGTACCGTGCGGCGTTTGCAGAGGCCCGGCGGATCGCCGCAGGCGAGGTGTTGCCGACACTGTTCTCGGTGTCCCTCGAGACCGCGGAGCCGAGTGGCCCGGGAATCCTGCGACTGTTCGGGACCGACCTCAACATGGAGGGACTCGAGCTCGAGCCCGATTCACACGCGGCGAAACGGGAGATGTTTGCCGAGTTCTTCAGCCGCGACCGTTCTGCGCACGCGTGATCGGGGATCTGGAGCGCAACCACTGACGGACCGGAGGCCCGGTGCCAGCTGGCACCGTGCCTCCAGTCCGGCCGTCACGTGCCGCGCGCGATGAGTTGCTCGTGTTGCAGGTGGAGTTGCCGTCCGCATCGCTGTGCAACCCGCTCACTGTGGGTGACGATCACGAACTTGGTTCCCGCTTGCTGTAGCCGATCGAAGAGGGCGAGCACGTCGTCTTCGGTCGTCTCGTCCAGTGCTCCGGTGGGCTCATCGGCGAGGACGACGGCAGGGCGCTTCGCGATGGCTCGAGCGATCGCGACGCGCTGCGCTTCTCCTCCTGACAGTCGTCGTGGGCGCTTGCCAGCGATGTGACTGATGTCGATCGCCTCGAGAGCCTCACGTGCTCGGTCAGCGGAGTCAGCGCGAGCAGGAACGCCGAGCCGGACGTTGTCGAGCACGCTGCGGTCGCCGAGGAGGCTGTGGTCCTGGGTGACGATGCCGATGTGTCGGAGTCGATGCGCCGCCATCCTCCGTGCGGTGCGCTCGAGCACGTGCCCGTCGTGCTCGTAGGTCCCGCCGAAGTCTGTGTCGAGGCCGGCGAGGATCCGGAGCAGCGTGCTCTTGCCGGATCCGCTGCGCCCGGTGATCGCCACTGCGCGATCGTTTTCGCGAAGGTCAAAGTCGAGTCGGTCGAACAGTGGTCGGCTCGATCCGTCGGGTTCGGTGATGGTCTTCGAGACGTCGCGCAGCACGATCATCGTGGGGTACCCCTTCGGCGTTGGGTGGTCAGTTCGATGCGGACGGCTCGTCGACCGAGTACGCCGTCCGCCACACACCAGAGGAGCAGGGCGGTGCCGGCGCCGAGTCGAGCCATCGCACTGTCGTTGGGGAGCAGCGCGCTGGACGTGAGGAACAGCCCGAGCGCGACGGTGCACTCGGTCAGACGGCTTGCGCGGAACAGTCGGTTCGTGGCGTCCGGGCTCCTCCCGAGGAGATGGTGCACGTGTGCCACTGGCGCTCGACGGTGACGCAGGAGCCGGTGGAGGAACGCCGTGATGATGCCCACGCCAGCGGTGAGGACGACGGGCAGCGTGGTGACGAGCACCAGGTTGTCCTGGATGAGCTGGCGAACGAGGGAGAGCTGCACGAGGTAGGCCGGAACTCCGAGCAACGTGTACGACCGGAAGCCGGTGTCGTCTCCGATCGCGTCGAGACGCGCGACGACGTCCCCGAAATCGAGGCTGTGATCGACGGCGAGATCGGCGTTGAGCACCTGGAACACCAGGCGTCCGAACAGCTCGGGATCCAGTCTGTCGAGTGCTGCTCGGTCGAGTCCGGCGAGTGTCGGTGGGTAGGGCACGATGGCGGTGTCGTCGAGGTAGTGGTTCGCTTCACCGCGGAAGTACATGGCGCTGTTCGGTTCGAGGAATCCGACGACCTCGAGCTCCTGCTCCTGCAGGATGACCGCTCCGGTGAGTCGCTCTCCGAGCTCGTACACGCCGTGGTACTCGTTGCCGAGCAGCACTGGGATCCGGCCGGATCCCCAGTCGACGGCGTTCCACTCGATCGGCACGCCGTCCTGCACGGAGAGCCCCGCAAACTCGTAGGCGGTCTCGTTGAGCTGGATGGACTTGATGTCCTGAACGGTCCTGCCGGACTCGTCCTGGTACTTCCCGTTGAGCGTGTACTCGGTGCCGTAACCGATGTCGAAGCGGTCGTCGCCGCGGAAGTCCTGGACGGTCACGGGTTGGTCGTACGAGGAGATGAAGTCGAATCCGGGCTCGTCATCGATGCGGTCGGCGAACGAGGCGACTGCGTCGACCGCGTGCTGGTCTCGCCGGATCGCTTCGAACGCATCCGGGCCGAGATCGTCGACCACCGTGTAGAGGTCGACATCCGCATCAGCGGACAGGCCCTGGGCCACCGCCTGCGATGTGGACTGGGTGAACGACGCCACGTTGTACCAGCAGAGTGCGAGCAGCACAAGCAGGACGATCTTGGCGACGATGATCGTCCAGTTGGACCGGAGGTCGTTCAGCAGTTCCATCGTCGGGTTCCCTGCAAGAACGAAGCGACGGAGACAGCGAGCACGACGGTTCCGACCGCGACGACTGCGGTGGTGACGTCGAGGTCGAGGATGGTGGTCTGCTTGACGACCGCCGCGCCCGTGAGGGCGGTCGTACAGGCGGCGGTGCCGATCACTGCGACTCTGACGGCCGCGCTGCGAAGGGTGTTCAGCGGTCGGATCCCGGTGGTGAAGCGGACGGCGGCGGCGCGGAGTTCCCATCGTCCGGCCTGAAGACCTGCGACCACGGCGATGAGCATGATGACGAGCGCCCCGAGCGCGACCAGGACCGGCGACACGGCGTCGATGTTCGTCCTGCGGTTCATGCCGTCGTCGATGATCTCGATGCTCCTGCCGGGGAACGCTGCGCTGTAGTGGCGGGCGCTGCTCGGGCCGTCCAGGAGTAGTCGCTGTGGTGACGCCGAGAACCGCGACGGATCAGCGAGGACCACATCGTCGGACAGCAGGCTGTCGCCCCGGACGCCGAGACGTCCCACCACGTTGTAGGTCTTGCCATCGACGGCTATGTCGTCGCCGAGGACGGCAACGTCAGCCCCGGCGAGGGCTTCGCCGGGGCGCCCGGTCAGTGCGTGCCCGTCGTGCAGTGGGACGTCTGTCCACCGTCCGGACAGGATCGCGACGGCGCGGACCCGATCATCGAGTTCCACGAACACCTTGGTTCCCGGTTCGAACGCGCTCCGCGCACGCTCGAGATCGTCGAGTGTCGCGGTCACCCACGCGCTCTGGCCCGTACGGAGGTCATTGCCTTCCGCGGCGATCACACGTCGGCGAGCGTCGAACACCCCGATCAAGACCGTCAACACCATGGCCAGCAGGAGCAGGCCCGCGATTGCTGTGATCTGTTGCTTCGTCACGACTTCCCCTCATGCAGCAGCGGGTGTGCTGACGCTAGCCGTTAACATGTCAGACGTAGAACGATCTGTCGAGCAAGCGTGACCTCCGTGGCAACCGTCCTGCGGACGCGTGATCGCGGATCCGCAGCGCGACCACGGACGGACTGGAGGCCCGGTGCCAGCTGGCACCGGGCCTCCAGTCCGTCATCCGCCCGTGACGGGTGACCGCTCAGGCGGGCTCAGGCACGCGCGCGGCGGCGCCGGCTCCGCAGCGTCCACACGAGGCCACCGGCCGCGAGCAGTGCCGCCGCCAACAGCCCGAGGGGGAGCAGGTTCGCGCCCGTCCAGGCCAGTGCGCCGCCCGGGTCGCTGCCCGCATCCGCGCCGCCGTTGCCCGGCGCTGCCGCGCCCGGCGCACCGGATCCGTTGTCACCCGGCGTCGGAGCGCCGCTGCCCGGCGTGCCCGCACCCGGCGACGTGGTCGGCGCCGGAGCAGCCGCAGCCACCACGGTGAAGGCGGCCCGAGCCAGGGCCACACCGTCGACCGATGCGGTGACGGTCACCCGACCGGACGCGGTGCCCGGCACCCGCAGGTCGGTCGAGAACGCACCACTCGCGTCGGTGTGCGCGGTGGCACCACCGATGCGTGGCGCGGTCGCCAGCGCCACGTCGGTGTCCGCCGGGAACCCGGTGCCGGTCAGGGTCTGCGTGTCGCCCGCGTCCACCCGAGGCGACTCGACCTGCAGGACGGGGGTCGCCGCCGCCTTGCTGCTGAAGGCGACGACCGTGCGCTTCGTCACGGACCGTTCGTCGACCGGCACGCTGATGGTGCGGGTGTCGGAGTCGTAGGTCCAGGCGGCGTCCGCGATCACCCGGCCGTCGATGGTGACGGTGCGGGGGCGGTCCGCGTTCGTGAACGTCGCCGTCCACGAGCGGTCCTGCACCTGGCCGGCGAAGGAGCCGTCGGCGGGGGCGATGGCGAGCGAGCCGCCGGTCGCCTGCTGCGTGTAGCGGACCGCGGTGGAGGCGCTGCCCGCCGTGGCCTTCGCGGACGCTGTGGCCGTGGTCATCGCGCTCGACTTCGCGGTGGCAGCGCTGTCCTCGCCGGCGTCCTCGTGCAGGTCGAACGAGCCGTTCGCGCCGGTCGCCATCGTCAGGGTGACTGCGTCGAGCGGGGCGGCGTCGTTCTGCACCTGCTCCGAGCGGGTGGGGACGATACCGCCGCTCTTCACGAACACCGGCATGCTGTTCAGGTCGGTCGTCACGTCGGCGGTGGTGCCTCCGGCGTACGTCTTGCCGGTGAACCAGTCCGTCCACGAGCTGCCGGCCGGGAACCAGACGGAGCGGGTCGCCGTGCCGGAATCGTCGTTCGCGGTGGTGACCGGGGCGACGAGCACGTCCGGGCCGTACAGGTACTCCGAGCCGGCCTGGGCGTAGGACTCCTGCGCCTCGGGGTACTGCAGGTAGAGCGGCTGCAGGATCGGGGTGCCCGTCTCGGTCGCCTGGGCAGCGAGCGTGTAGGTCAGGGGGACCAGGGCCTCGCGGAGGTTCAGGAACCGCTTCGCCGACGCCTCGGCAGCGGCCGGGTACTGCCACGGCAGTCGGTCGCTGTGGTTGCTGTGCAGGCGGTCGATCGGCTGGAAGGTGCCGAGCTGTACCCAGCGGGCGTAGAGGTCCTCGGGCAGCTGGGTCGTGCCCTCCTCGGCGCCCTCGATGCCGTACTGCGCACCGTTGTGGCCACCGATGTCGTGGCTGACCGAGGCCAGGCCGGTCGCGGCGGACTCACCGGGGGTGTAGCCGACCTCGGCGAGCAGCATGTCCCACGACGACGTGGTGTCGCCGGTGAAGTGCACGGTCGTGCGCTTGTCCGCCCACGGGCCCGTCGGGACCGCCTGCGGGTTGCCGTAGCCACCGGCCGTCAGCGAGCCGTACGCCCGCGAGAACGCGAGCCCCCGGCCGCCGAGTGCCTGGTCCGTGTACTCCGCGTACTGCTGGTTGATGAACGCGTCGGGGGTGACGCCGTTCGCGGAGTACTTCGAGTTCTCGCTGCAGCACCAGTCGAGCCACCACATGTCGACGCCCTTCGGCTGCA
>Ga0308157_10007970_pt1 | contig 12161 bp, 10 predicted proteins | sample PhyBR1_FD_201035 | JGI IMG/M metagenome (GOLD analysis project Ga0308157, IMG submission 201035) | Phyllosphere microbial communities from UC Gill Tract Community Farm, Albany, California, United States - DLSLB.R1 | ecosystem: Host-associated > Plants > Phyllosphere > Unclassified | place: USA...
GGTCGTTGACGGCCAGGCGGCCGAGCGCGCAGTCGGCCCAGCCGCCGGCCAGCTGCGCCGGCAGCACGATGGACTCGCCCAGGAAGCTGGCGGTCTCCACGTCGCGCGGGCGCAGGTAGAGCTCGGCCGGCCGCCCGGCCTGCACCAGCCGCCCGGCGCGCATCACGGCCACCTGGTCGGCAAAGGACAGCGCCTCGGCCTGGTCGTGCGTCACCAAAATGGAGGTGATGCCGGCCTTGCCCAGCAGCTGCGCCACCGCCTTGCGCGTGCTGGCGCGCAGGCCGGTGTCGAGCGCGGAAAACGGCTCGTCCAGCAGCATCAGGCGCGGGCTCTGGGCCAGCGCCCGCGCCAGCGCCACGCGCTGCTGCTGGCCGCCGGAGATCTCGTGCGGACGGCGCTTGAGCATGGCCGTGTCCAGCGAGACCATGTCCATCAGCTCGGCGATGCGCTCGGCGCGCCCGGGCGTGCTGCGCGGCAGGGCAAAGCCGACGTTGTCGCCCACCGTCAGGTGCGGAAACAGCGCACCGTCCTGCGGCACGAAGCCGATGCCGCGCTTGTGCGCGGCAATGGCCGTGCTGCCATCGGCCAGCAGCTGCCCGCCCAGGGTGAGCCGGCCGGCGTCGGGCACCTCGAAGCCGGCGATGATGCGCAGCAGCGTCGTCTTGCCCGAGCCCGACGGCCCGACGATGGCGGTGCGGCTGCCGGCCGCCACCTTCAGGTCGATGCTGGAGAGCACCTGGTGGGCCCCGTAGTGTTTGCACACCGCTTGCAGTTCAAGCGCAGTCGTCATCGTCCGGCACTCCGTTTGGATTGGGTGTAGAGCAGCCAGGTCATGGGCATCGACAGCAGCACCATGACCAGCGCGTAGGGCGCGGCAGCGGCGTAGTCGATCTCGCTGCTGTAGGCCCAGAAGGAAGTGGCCAGCGTGTGCGTGCCGTTGGGCGCGAGCATCAAGGTGGCGGTGAGTTCGTTGGTGATGCCCAGCCCGACCAGCGCCGCGCCGGCCGCCGCGGAGGGCGCGGCCAGCCGCAGCGTGATGGACCACAGCGCCTGCGCTGGCGTGCGGCCCAGGCTGCGCGCCGCGCGCTCGAGCTCGACCGGCGCCTGGGCGATGCCGGCGCGCAGGCTGATGAGCGCGCGCGGCAGGAACATCAGCAAATACGCCAGCAGCACGGTGACGGCGGTCTGGTAGATCGGCATGGCCACGCGCACCGTCACCGTCACCAGCGCCAGCGCCACGACCACGCCGGGCAGCGAGCCGACCATGTAGTTGCAGGCCTCCAGCAGCCGCTGCAGCCGGCCCGGCGAGCGGATCGACAGCCAGGCCATGGGCACGGCCGCCAGCGTGGTGAGCACGGCGCCGCCCAGGGCCAGGCCCAGCGTCTGCCCCAGCGCCGGCCCCATCTCGTCCAGGCGCCAGACGCCCGCGCCGCCGGCCACCAGCCAGCGCACCAGGGTGAAAAGCGGCACGCCCAGCGCCAGCGCGGTGGCCGCCAGCGGCAGCAGCTGGCACGGCACGCGCCAGGCGCCCAGGCGCCGCTTGAACGGCATGCGCGCCGCGCCCGAGCCCACGCGGGCGTAGCGCTCGTTGCCGCGCGCCAGCGACTCCAGCCCCAGCAGCGCGAAGCAGCACACCACCAGCACGCCCGAGAGCATGTTGGCCGCCGGCCCGTTGTAGGTGGACTGGAACTGGTCCACGATGGCGGTGGTGAAGGTGTCGAAACGGATCATCACAAAGAGGCCGTATTCGGCCAGCAGGTGCAGGCCGATCAGCAACGAGCCGCCGCAGATGGCCAGGCGCAGCTGCGGCAGCACCACACGGAAAAACACCGCCCACGGGCCCAGGCCCAGCGAGGCGGCGGTGTCCTCCATGCCCGGGTCGAGCCGGCGCATGGCGGCCGACACCGGCAAATAGAGAAAAGGAAAATAGGCGATGACCGACACCAGCACCGCGCCCGGCAGGCCGTGCAGGCCGGGGGCCACCGTCATCCAGGCGTAGCTGTGAACGAACGCCGGCACGGCCAGCGGCGCCACGGCCAGCCAGGCCCAGGTGCGGGCGCCGGGCAGGTCGCTGCGCTCGGTCAGCCAGGCCAGCCCCAAGGCCAGCGCGATGCACAGCGGCACGGTCAGGACGACCAGCAAGGCGGTGTTGATGAGCAGCTCGCCCACCCGGGGCCGGAAGATCAGCGCCGCCGCCGTCTGCCAGCCGGTGTCCAGGCCCACCCACAGGACAAAGCCCAGCGGCAGCAAGGCCAGCAGGGACACCAGCAAGGCGGCGATGCCGACCCACGACAGGCGCCAGCCCGGGCCACGCCGAACGGGCGCCACGGGCGCGGGCTTGTGCGCTGGCGCCGTCCCCAGGGAAGCGGCGATTTCAGAACGCGCAGGAATGGAAACCGCACTCACATCAGACCTAACGAAGTAAACAAGCTGAAAAGCCGCAGCCCCTTTCCTGCTGGCGGAAGGGGGACTGCAGCGTGCATGGGCGACGCGGGCTGTTTACAGCAAGCCGGCCTGCGTCATCAGGTCGGTGACCTTCTTGCTGTTGAGCTTGGAGGGCTCGACCCTGGGCGCCTGCAGCTCGGCCAGCGGCACCAGCTTGGCGTGGGATTTTGCCCCGACGCCGACCGCGTACTCGTACGAGTCGCCGGCTCGCAGGATTTCCTGGCCGCCCTTGCCGGCGATCCACTTGACGAACGCCTGCGCTTCCGGCGCATGCTTGCTTGAGGCCAGCACGCCGGCGCCGGACAGGCTCACGAACGCACCGGGGTCCTGGTTGCGAAAGTAATGCAGCTCGGTTTTGTTGCTGTTCTCGCCCGTCCTGGCCTGGTCACCGAAACGGTAGTAGTGGTAGATGATGCCGCCGTCCACCTGGCCGGCATTGACCGCCTTGAGCACCGTGCCGTTGCCCTTGTAAGGCACGGCGTTTTGCTTCATGCCCTGCAGCCAGGCCAGCGTGGCGGCCTCGCCCTTGAGCTCGTACAGCGCGCTCACGATGGCCTGGAAGTCGGCGCCCGAGGGCGACGCCGCCCAACGGGATTTCCAGGCCGGCTCGGCCAGCTCCAGCATGGACTTGGGCAACTGCGCCGGCGAGAGCTTGGTCTTGTTGTAGACGAACACGGTGCTGCGCGCGGCAATGCCCACCCAGCGGCCGTGCGCCGGACGGAAGTTATCGGGCACCTCCTGCAGCGTCTCCGGGCTCAGCGGGGCAAAGAGGCCGGCGCTGTCGACCAGGGCGATGGCGGGCGAGTTTTCGGTCAGGAACACATCGGCCGGCGACGCGGCGCCTTCCTGGACGATCTGGTTGCCCAGTTCGGTGTCGCCGCCATTGCGCATGGTGACCTTGATGCCGGTTTCCTTGGTGAACGCGTCCGCCCAGGCCTTGGTCAAGCTCACATGCTGCGCGTTGTAGACGACGATGCCATCGGCGCTCGGCGTCACGCCCCCCGCAGACTGGGCCATGGACGCCAGCGGCATCACGGACAGGGCGGCGCCCAGGACCATTCCCTTGACGAGCGACTTGAAGGAAAAATTCATGCAAATACCTTTACCAGAGAGCAGGTTTTCAAATTCATCTCCAGGCTGCACGGGCTCCATGCGAGCCCGGCGCTTCCCGGCCACAATCCCAATACAAATAAGAATTACTTGCGTCTGCATTTTAGCGGCTTTATCCAGCGCCCCGGCTGTGCTGAACGCTTTAATCAGCAGCCCGCCGGGGAATTGGCCGTCCCGCACGATCTATCGGCCCACGCTGACACCCGGCTGGGCGCGCGGCTGATGGGGGTGAAACCCCCTGGCTTTCTAGACTCATCGGCTGACAACCCAACCAACGGAGCCGCCATGAGTGAAGAAAAATCCGCCCACCAAACCCTGTGGGACCTGATCAAGGACATCAAGTTCGGCATGCTCACCCACCGCCATGCCAGCGGCCTGATGCACAGCCAGCCCCTGACAACGCAAAACAAGTCGATGGACGAAGGCAACAAGCTGTACTTCTTCGTCTCGCGCAGCGGCGAGATCGTCGAGAAGATCACGCAGGACGACAACGTGAACGTTTCCTACGCCAACCCCGACGACGACCGCTATGTGTCGGTCTCGGGCAAGGCGCTGGTCGTCGAGGACCTCGGCAAGAAGGAAGCCCTGTGGACGCCCATGGCCAAGGCCTGGTTTCCGGGCGGCCCGACCGACCCGGATGTCGCCCTGCTGGAAGTGCTCATCAGCCATGCCGAATACTGGGACGTGAAGCAGAGCAAGATGGTGCAGGTGGCGAAGATGCTGACCGCCGCCGTCACCGGCAACCCGCCGTCCCACATGGGCGAGCACAAGGAACTGAAGATGTAAGGCACGCCAGGCGACCTGGGGCGCCGGGCCTTTTGCACCAGCGCCAGCGCCATGAGAAAAGCCCCGCGGCTGCACGGCCGCGGGGCTTTTTTCATGGGATGTCGGCCCGGCTGCCTGGGGTTGTCCTGCAGCCGGGCGGACGGGCGTGTCGCCCTCAGGCAGGCAGGGCGTCGTTCTTGACGGTGTCGGCCATGTCCGTGTAGTCCTTGACCTGGTCGAAGTTCAGGTACTGGTAGACCTGGTCGCTGGCCACCGTCAGCACCTTCATGTCGGCCATGTACTCGGCCTTGGTCGGAATCCGGCCCAGCTTGGAGCAGATCGCGGCCAGCTCGGCCGAGCCCAGGTAGACGTTGGAGTTCTTGCCCAGGCGGTTCGGGAAATTGCGCGTCGAGGTCGAGAACACGGTCGCGCCCTCCTTCACCTGCGCCTGGTTGCCCATGCACAGCGAGCAGCCCGGCATTTCCATGCGCGCGCCGGCCGAGCCGAGCACGCCGTAGTGGCCCTCTTCGCTCAGCTGCTTGGCGTCCATCTTGGTCGGCGGCGCCATCCACAGCTTGACCGGGATGTCGCGCTTGTTCTCCAGCAGCTTGGAGGCGGCGCGGAAGTGGCCGATGTTGGTCATGCACGAGCCGATGAACACCTCGTCGATGGCCGCGCCGGCCACATCGCTCAGCGTCTTGACGTCGTCCGGGTCGTTCGGGCAGGCCACGATCGGCTCGTGGATGTCGGCCAAGTCGATTTCGATGACGGCGGCGTATTCGGCATCATCATCGGCCTTGAGCAGCTGCGGGTCGGCGAGCCATTTTTCCATCGCGGCGATGCGGCGCTTGATGGTGCGCACGTCCGAGTAGCCGGTGGCGATCATCCACTTGAGCATGGTGATGTTGCTGTTGATGTACTCGATGATCGGCTCCTTGTTCAGGTGCACCGTGCAGCCGCCGGCCGAGCGCTCGGCAGACGCATCGCTCAGCTCGAACGCCTGCTCGACCTTCAGGTCCGGCAAGCCTTCGATCTCCAGGATGCGGCCAGAGAAGATGTTCTTCTTGCCCTGCTTGGCCACGGTCAGCAAGCCCGACTTGATGGCGTAGAGCGGAATCGCGTTGACCAGGTCGCGCAGCGTGATGCCGGGCTGCATTTCGCCCTTGAAGCGCACCAGCACCGACTCGGGCATGTCCAGCGGCATGACGCCGGTGGCCGCGCCGAACGCGACCAGGCCGGAGCCGGCCGGAAAGCTGATGCCGATGGGGAAACGGGTGTGGCTGTCGCCGCCGGTGCCGACGGTGTCGGGCAGCAGCATGCGGTTGAGCCAGCTGTGGATGATGCCGTCGCCCGGGCGCAGCGGAATGCCGCCGCGGTCGCTCATGAACTCGGGCAGTTCGTGGTGCATCTTCACGTCCACCGGCTTGGGATAGGCGGCGGTGTGGCAGAACGATTGCATCACCAGATCAGCGCTGAAACCCAGGCAAGCCAGGTCTTTCAGCTCGTCGCGGGTCATCGGGCCGGTGGTGTCCTGCGAGCCGACCGAGGTCATCTTGGGTTCGCAGTAAGTGCCGGGACGAACGCCCTGCCCTTCGGGCAGGCCGCAGGCGCGGCCGACCATCTTTTGCGCCAGCGTGAAGCCGCGGCCGTTGTCCTCGGGGTTTTGCGGCAGGCGGAACAGCGTGGAGACCGGCAGGCCCAGCGCCCAGCGCGCCTTGGCCGTCAGGCCGCGGCCGACGATCAGCGGAATGCGGCCGCCGGCGCGCACTTCGTCGAACAGCACGTCGCTCTTGAGCTTGAACTCGGCGATCACTTCGCCATTTTTCAGCGCCTTGCCTTCGTAGGGGCGCAGCTCGATCACGTCGCCCATGGCCATGTTCGACACATCCAGCTCGATCGGCAGCGCGCCCGAGTCTTCCATGGTGTTGTAGAAGATCGGGGCGATCTTGCTGCCCAGGCAGACGCCGCCAAAGCGCTTGTTCGGCACGAAAGGAATGTCCTCGCCGGTGAACCACAGCACCGAGTTGGTGGCGGACTTGCGCGAGGAACCCGTGCCGACCACGTCGCCAACATAGGCGACCAAGTTGCCCTTGGCCTTGAGTTCCTCGATGAATTTCACCGGGCCGCGCTTGCCGTCTTCCTCGGGCGTGACGCCGGGGCGGGCGTTCTTGTGCATGGCCAGCGCATGCAGCGGAATGTCGGGACGGCTCCAGGCATCGGGCGCGGGCGAGAGGTCGTCGGTGTTGATCTCGCCGGCCACCTTGAAGACGGTGAGCTGGATCGACTCGGGCACTTCGGGGCGGCTGGTGAACCATTCGGCATCGGCCCAGCTCTGCAGCACGGCCTTGGCGTACTTGTTGCCCTTTTCGGCCTTTTCCTGCACGTCATGGAACTGGTCGAACATCAAGAGCGTGTTCTTCAGGCCGTTGGCCGCCTGCGTGGCGACGCTGTCCTCGGCGTCGTCGAGCAGCGCGATCATCGGGCTGATGTTGTAGCCGCCGAGCATGGTGCCCAGCAGGTAGGCCGCCTTCTCGCGCGAGATCAGCGGGCAGGCCTCGGTGCCGTGGGCCACGGCGGCCAGGTAGCTGGCCTTGACCTTGGCGGCGGCGTCCACGCCGGCTGGCACGCGGTGGGTGATCAGCTCCAGCAGGAAGGCCTCTTCGCCGGCGGGCGGGTTCTTGAGCAGTTCGATGACCTCGGCCGTCTGCTGGGCAGACAAGGGCAACGGTGGGATGCCCAAAACGGCACGCTCCGCCACATGGTTGCGGTAGGTTTGCAAGAACTGGGATGGCATGGCTAATCCTCTAATTGAAGTTATTGGAAAGAATCGTGAGAACTCAGGGGAAACGGGAAGACTTACTTGGAGACCGGCGCAGGCAGCGCGTCCAGGATGCTGGCGGGCGGGTTGAGCTTGAGGTTCTGGGCCACCTCCAGCTGCGCCGGGCTGGTGCACTCGTCGGCCAGGCGCACGCCCAGCTTCTGGTTCATCAGCATGGACTTGTTGGCCAGCTGCAGCCAGACGGCACCGGCCTTCTGGTCTTCCAGGCGGATCGCGCCGGTCGAGGTGGTGACCGGGAACATCCGGTAGGTGAAGTTCTTGCCGTGCATGTCGAAGTAGCCCGGGCTCTTGGGATCGGCAGTGAGCGTGACCGAGGCGCCGAGCTCGCAGGGCATCTTGCCGACCTGCACCCGCTCGGCAATGGCCAGCTCCGCCGGCGTCATGGCCGCCTCGGCCGCCTGGATGCCGGCGGCGACGTTGACGGCGGCGCTCTTGAGGTTGGTGCGGCTGGAGGTCGGCTTGGCCGAGGCGACCTTGACGGCCGGCTTGGCGGCGGCCTTGGTGACCGGCTTGTCCGCCTTGTTCGACTTGTTGGCAGCAGAGGGCTTGCTGGCGGCGGGTTTTTCCGCCTTCTTGTCGGCCTTCTTGTCGGTTTCGGCGTGCGCCATGGAAGCGGCGGCAAGCAAGGCGGTGGCGGCCAGTGCGCTCGCCAGCGTGGTGAAGGGGTGGGCTTTCATAAGGATTCCTTGGTCGTTGTGGCGGGGCTGAGGCGTGCAGCGCCCTGGAAATAAGCTTGTGCCTCGGGGGGCAGCGCGCGTCCGGTCTGGTGGGCGCGCTCCAGCACCTGCCAGAAGTAGCGGTAGCTCGCGCGGTCGTGCAGTTTTCCATCAAAACTGATGGGGGCCCAATCAGCACCTTGGCCGGCTGCTATTATTTTTGTAGCATCTTCGATGTCGTGCTCGCTCGGGGCGAAGGCCTGGAGGATGCAGCGTATCTGGTTCGGGTGGATGCTCCACATGCGGCTGTAGCCCAGCTCGCGCGCGGCGCGGCGCGCGGCCAGCGTCATGGCGGCCGCATCGTTGAACTCGGTGACCACGCAGTGCGACGGCACCTTGCCGTGGGCGTGGCAGGCCGAGGCCATGTCCAGCTTGGCGCGCACCACCAGCGGGTGCGTGAACTGGCCCTGGCTGCCCATGGCGTCGGCCGGAATCGCCCCGCCGTGGCTGGAGACGAAGTCCATCAGGCCGAAACTGAGCGACTGCACCCGCGGGTGGGCGGCAATGTCAAACGCGTTGTGAACGGCCAGGGGCGACTCGATCAGGACGTGCAGGGGCAGCTGCGGCGCCGCGGCGGCCAGCAAGGCCCGCTCCGCCCGGATCACGTCGTCCACGGAATCGACCTTGGGAACCATGATGTGCGAGAGCCGGTGCCCGAGCTGGCCGGCAATGGTGGCCATGTCGGCGTCAAACGCCGGGTGGTCGACGGCGTGCACGCGCACCGCGACGCGGGCCTTCTCGCCAGCCCCGGCCGCCAGCGCCACGACCATGGCGGCATGGTCGGCCTCGCCGCCGACGGGCGCGCCGTCCTCGCAGTCGAGCGTGACGTCAAAGACGCAGGCGCCAAACTCTTCGGTCATCTCGGCCTGCAGCTGCAGGCTCTTGCGCATCCGCGCTTCCACGCCGCTGTAATGGTCGCAGACCGGCAGAAAACCTGCGGCGGCCTGCGCGCCCAAGAGGACTTCGCGCGGATGTTTCATTGAATCAACCAAGTCTTTCGGACAATCTTGCGCAGGCCGGGCGCCAGGGGTGGAGGCAACTGGGGGCCATCCACCGCAAGGCGCCCGGGTCACTGCTGCAAATTATTACAGCAGGTGGGCAACGCCGGCCTGCTCGCCTTGCAGCTCTTCCAGGGTCTTGTTGATGCGTTCCTGGCTGAAGGCATCGATTTCCAGGCCTTCGACAACCTTGTATTCGCCGTTCTCGCAGGTCACGGGGAAGCCGAACATGGTGTCGGCGGGAATGCCGTACTGGCCGTCCGACGGGATGCCCATGGTGACCCACTTGCCATTGGTGCCCAGCGCCCAGTCGCGCATGTGGTCGATGGCGGCGTTGGCGGCGGAGGCGGCCGAGGAAGAACCGCGCGCCTCGATGATGGCCGCGCCGCGCTTGCCGACGGTGGGCAGGAACACGTTGGCGTTCCATTCCTGGTCGTTGATCATCTGGGCCACGCTCTCGCCGCCGATGGTGGCGAAGCGGTAGTCGGCGTACATCGTGGGCGAGTGGTTGCCCCAGACGGTGAGCTTTTCGATGTCGGCCACGGGCTTGCCGGTCTTGGCGGCGATCTGGCTGGCGGCGCGGTTGTGGTCCAGGCGCAGCATGGCGGTGAAGTTCTTGCGCGGCAGGTCAGGTGCCGACTTCATGGCGATGTAGGCGTTGGTGTTGGCCGGGTTGCCGACCACCAGCACCTTCACGTTGCGCGAGGCCACGGCGTTCAGGGCCTTGCCCTGTGCCGTGAAGATGGCGCCGTTGACGGCCAGCAGCTCGGCGCGCTCCATGCCGGGGCCGCGCGGACGCGAGCCGACGAGCAGCGCGTAGTCGGCATCCTTGAACGCGGTCATGGGGTCGCTGTGCGCGGTCATTTCGACCAGCAGCGGGAAGGCGCAGTCGTCGATTTCCATCATGACGCCCTTGAGCGCCTTTTGCGGGCCCTCCACCGGCACTTCGAGCAGTTGCAAGATGACCGGCTGGTCCTTGCCGAGCATCTCGCCAGAGGCAATGCGGAACAGCAGTGCATAGCCGATTTGACCAGCTGCGCCGGTGACGGCAACGCGGACAGGTGTTTTGCTCATGATGGACAACTCCAGGAAAGTTAAAAAATGATGGGAACGGAAAAATTGTTGTGAGTTCTTTGGCGCGGACGTTGATTTTTCGGCTCGCAAAGGCCAGGCCCTCACCCGCAAGAAAGCCAGATCACGCGCTGTGCTCAACCCGGCATTTTACGCCTGAAAACCCTGCCGGGTCAATTTGTCTTATGTCTTATATAAGATATGATTGAAGCCTGCGTTCAATTGCACACCGGGCGCCTTGCCTTGTGCGCGGCGCAGCGCCGTTTAAACCTGCTGTATGGCAAACACACCCTCCTTACTTCCCGAAGCTTCCCTGCCGCCCGGCGAGACGGAAAATGCAGCGCCTGCCGCGCCGCCCGCCCCGGCTTTCAGCCCGCTCTACCAGCAGATCAAGGTCCTGATCCTGAAAAGCCTGCAATCGGGCGAATGGAAACCCGGCGAACTCATTCCCAGCGAAATGGAGCTGGCCGGGCGCTTTCGCGTCAGCCAGGGAACCGTGCGCAAGGCCATTGACGAGCTAGCCGCCGACAACCTGGTGATGCGCCGCCAGGGCAAGGGCACGTTTGTCGCCACCCATGCCGAGCAACAGGTGCAGTACCGCTTCCTGCGGCTCATGCCCGACAACGGCGACTTGAGCAGCGAAGGCCCGGCCGAGCGCCAGATCATCGACTGCAGGCGCTTGCGCGCACCGGCCGACATTGCCCGCGCGCTGGCCCTGCGCACCGGCGAAGCCGTGCTGCAGCTGCGCCGCGTGCTGTCGTTCCAGGCAGCCCCGACCATTGTCGAAGAAGTCTGGCTTCCCGGTGGCCCGTTCAAGGGCCTGACGGCCGAGCGGCTGGCCGCCTACCGGGGGCCGATGTACGCCCTCTTCGAGACGGAATTTGGCGTGCACATGGTGCGGGCCGAGGAAAAAATACGCGCCATTGCGGCCGATGCGGCGTCCGCCGAGCTGCTTGGCGTGCCGCCGGGCGAGCCGCTTTTGAGCGTCGAGCGCACCGCCTACACCTACAACGACATCCCGATGGAGCTGCGCCGCGGGTTGTACCGCACCAACACGCACCACTACAAAAACTCCCTCAGCTAACCCCAGGCGTAACCCCAGGCGGGGGTGCCGGCGCAAAGCTTTGTAAATAAATTTGCTGCATTGCAATAGAATTAAAATGTTTGACTGACCGTCGATCCCCCTTCAAGTTACCAACCGGTTACCACCACGAAAGCCAAAAAAATGACAGAGATGGCATCCGCTCAGCGCGCCAAGCGACCTGAGTTTCGCAACATCAACGCCTTGACCGACCTGCCCAGCTACCGATTGCCTCTGGCGGGCATCGTCTCCATCCTTCACCGCATCAGTGGGTTTCTCATGTTCATCCTGATGCCGCTGATCATCTGGATGTTCGACACCTCGATCTCCTCGGAAATTTCTTACGCAAGGTTCACCTCCACGTTCAACGCCGGCATGCTGGGCCTGCCCGGTGTCTTGTGGAAACTGGTGGCGCTGGCACTGATCTGGGCCTATCTGCACCATTTCATCGCCGGGCTGCGCCACCTGTGGATGGACACGAGCCATGAATCGGTCAGCAAGAATTTTGGCAGGCAGTCGGCCGCCTTCACGCTCATCGTGAGCATCGCGCTGACGCTGGTGCTGGGCGCAAAGCTGTTCGGCCTTTATTAATCTAGTTCTTCCAGGATAAGCACACCATGTCTGTCAATTACGGCTCCAAGCGCATCGTTGTCGGCGCTCACTATGGCACGCGCGACTGGCTCAGCCAGCGCATCACCGCAGTCCTGATGGCGGTATTCACCGTGCTGCTGCTGGCCCAGATCATTTTCAGCAAAGGCCCGATCGGCTACGACCAGTGGGCCGGCATCTTCTCGCCGCAATGGATGAAAGTGCTGACCTTTGCCGTCATTGTCGGCATGCTGCAGCACGTGTGGGTTGGCATGCGCGACATCTGGATGGACTACATCAAGCCGGCCGGCCTGCGCCTGGCGCTTCAGGTGTTCACCATCATCTGGCTGATCGCTTGCGCAGGCTGGGGCATCCAGGTGCTGTGGCGCCTTTGATTCGACAAGCCCTCTTTCAGTCACCCACGGCCATCTCAGACCTCCACGATTTATAAAAACATGACCGCTACACACAAACTCCCCAAGCGCAAATTTGACGTTGTCATCGTCGGTGCCGGCGGCTCCGGCATGCGCGCTTCGCTGCAACTGGCC
>Ga0308157_10007973_pt1 | contig 12160 bp, 6 predicted proteins | sample PhyBR1_FD_201035 | JGI IMG/M metagenome (GOLD analysis project Ga0308157, IMG submission 201035) | Phyllosphere microbial communities from UC Gill Tract Community Farm, Albany, California, United States - DLSLB.R1 | ecosystem: Host-associated > Plants > Phyllosphere > Unclassified | place: USA...
CCGGCGCCAGCGTCACCAGATCCATCTTGAGCTTGATGCGGATCGCCGCCGAATGGAAGCTGGAGCCGGCCGGGCCGCAGACATACACCGGCGGCTCGATCGCCTGGGCGTACAGCTGCAGGCTGTTGACCACGCCGGCCTGGCCGAGCACGCCGCCGGAGATGCCGATCGGGGTCGGGGTGGTGAGCACGTTGCGGCGGTTGTACAGCTGCACCAGGCCGGTGAACATGTCGAGCGCGTTGACGGTGGTGGTGCCCAGGCTGCCGGTATCGGCGGTCAGTTGCAGCAGGTCGCCCAGACGCACGGTGGCGCCCACGCCGTTCAGCTGCGACGCCAGGCCGGACAGGGCCGATGCCAGCTGCGGCTTGGCTTCGGCCTGGGCTTCCAGCGCCAGCGCGTTGGCGATCTGGGCCAGGGTGACGTTGGCGCCCAGCGCCTGCGACGGGCTCGACAGATTGAGCTGGGTCTGCAGCAATTTCAGGGTGTTCAGCAGATTCAGGTCGCCGCCGGCCAGGGCGTTCCAGTCCACCGCGTTCAGGGACACGCCGCTGCCGAGCAGGCCGCCCAGCAGCGGGCCGAGCAGCGCGCTCTGATTGGTGTCGATGCTGGCCAGGCGCGGGCCGGCGGTAACGCAGGCGCCGGTCGCCGTGCAGGCAGCCTGGGCCGACGAGGCGCCGAACAGGCCGGCGGCCAGCAGCACCAGGGCGATCACGATATGGTTCAGCCAGACCAGGGGCGGGAGCAGATATTTCATGTCGAATCCTGTAGTTTCTTTATCGCGCTGGATTACTTCAGCAGGTTGCCGGACAGCAGGCCCTGCAGCGTGTTTTCGTCGAACTTCATGCGCACCCGGGCGAACAGGCCCTTGGCGGTGGCGTCGGCGCCGGCCAGGTCGCGTTCCTTGAAGCCCATGAAGTTGTAGCCGCCTGATACCCACATGTTCTTTTGCAGCTGGTAGCCCGCTTCGACGCCGGCGGCGTACTGGCGGCCGCGGGTGTCGCGGTCGAACAGGGCCTGGGCGGTGGCGCCGATGTCCCAGTCTTCGTTGATCTCGTAGGTGGCGCGGGCGGCCACCAGGTGAGTCACGGTGCGGGTCGACAGGCCGCCCGAGCGGTCCATCGCCAGCTTGGCGGCGTAGCGCGCGCTCAGCACGGTATCGCGGCGCAGCTGCCAGTTGGCGTTCACCGACACCGCGTGCACCGCGCGTTTCAGGGCGGCGATGCCGTCGTCGCGCTCGAGCTTGTATTCGTACTTGGCCAGGCCGTTGACGCCGATCGATTCCAGCGCGCGGTAGGCGACGCCGCTCTGCAGCAGTTCGGTCACGCGCATCGCCTTGGCAGCATTCGAACGGGTTGCGGCCAGGGTGTTCTTGCCGAGGAAAGTCCAGCTCTCGTCGATCTTGTAGGCCAGGCCCAGGGTGCTCAGCACGCCGTCGCTGTCTTCGCCGTGGCGCAGTTCCAGGCGCGCGTTGCCGCTCCAGCGCGGGTGGCGGTTGACTTCGATGGCGCCGGTGACGGCGATCGCTTCGTTGGCGGCGTTACCCGACAGCACCTTGACGCGCTCGAAGCTGGTGTTGGCGCGCACGCCCTGGCCCAGGGTCCACAGGTTGCGCAGGCCGAGGGCGGCCTCGGCCTGGCGCTCGCCGGCGCCGTTGCCAAATGCGGTGCCCGCTGGCGAGGTGCCGCCGGCGCGGTATTCGGAGAACACGCGGCCGTCCTGCATGTAGTCGGTGTCGACGCCGATCACGGTGGCCTGGCGTTCCTGGCCCTGGTTCAGGGCGTAGGTCGAACCCAGGCTGCTGATCAGCTCATGGCGGCCGTACACGCGGCTGCCGCCGGCGAAGCGGTAGTCGCCGCCCAGGGCCAGCATGCGGCGGCCGCTGTCCTTGATATCCTGCTCGGCTTCGACGAACACGCCGGCTTGCGGCAGGCCCGGGATCTGCATCGCGACCTTGGCGCGCACGCTGGTCAGGTCCGGGTTGGCCAGCACCGTGTTGGCGCCGGCTTCTTCTTTCGCGTGGCGCACGCCGGCTTCCACCTGCACGCCGTTGGCGAAGGTGTAGCCGCCGAATACCTGCACGCCGTTGCGCCTGGCATCGGTGGCCAGGTCGCCGGTGTGCAGCGCCTCGACGTTGACGCTGGTGCGCTCGTCGACACGGTAGCGCACGCGGGCGCCGCCTTCGGTGCGGCCCTTCGGCAGGGTGCTCGACTGGTTGTCGAAGTTGGCGTCGGCGCGGCCCATGAACAGGTGGCTCTCGAGCTTTCCATCATTACGGGTGGCGTCGATGCGGGCGGCGCGGCCGGTCTTTTCCAGCCGTTCCATCTGCGCCGCTTCCACGATCACGACCGTTTTCTCGTCCGGCTTGACGGTGGCGTTGACGCTGGCCAGGCGGCTCAGGGCGGCCGGGTTGCGGTCTTCGACCACGGCGCCGCCGACTTCGACGGCGTCGCCCATCTTGTACTGGACCGCGGCGCCGCCGACCCAGAAGCGCGGGTTGCCCTGGTCGACTTCATAGCTGATGCGCAGGCTGAGCGGGTTCAGGTCCGGGTCCAGGCTGGCGAGCGGGGCGCGCAGCAGGATGCGGCCGGTGAGCGGCTCGATGTCGTAGTCGGCGTAGCGCACCAGGGCGCGGCGCGACAGGATCAGGCCGGTCTGGTTGCGGTCGCGGATCACGATCTCGACGCGCTCGCTGTTGATGACCATCAGGCCGCCGCCGGTCTGGAACGGGCCCGAGGTGCCGTTGGCGGCGATTTCTTCCACCATCTGGCGGGTGCTGTCGTAGCTCAGGAACGAGTCGACCGTCAGGCCGCCAAGCTCGGCGTGCTGGCGCAGGCCGGTCAGGTTGCGGGTATAGGCGCCCAGGTTGCGCGCCGGGGTGGTGCTAGGCGGTACGAAGTCGCCGTACATGATCCACGAACGGTCGCGCTCGGCGCGCACGAACAGGCGGCTTGTCGACTGCGCCTCGACACCGCGGCGCGATTCGTCGCCGTAGGTCGGGTAATAGGCCAGCGGGTCGATGTCGCGGAACAGCTTCGGCTCGGTGTCCTTGTCGGTGTCGTACGACATGGTGAGCAGCGTGTTCTCGCCCACCTGGCCCTTGGCGAACATGGCGGCGCGGGTGCCTAGAGCCAGGCCCTGCTTGTCGTCCTTCTCGGCCATCTGGCGCAGGCGGTCTTCGAAACCGTTGAAGTCGCGGCGCGGATTGGCGGTGTTGCCACGCGCACGGTTGAAGCTGACGGCGCCTTCGAGCACGCCGGCGGCGACCAGCGGACGCAGGTCCGGCACGAAGCGCAGCACGCTGTCGGCCTTCAGTTCGCCACTGGCGGCCAGCAGGCGCGCTTCGGCGGCCTGGGCCGGGGCGCGCAGGGCGAAGTCGAAGCTGCCGCCCTCGATGAACACCTGCAGGCCCGGTTCGCGCGGATCCAGGTCGGCCTGTTCCCAGGCGCCGGCGCTGGCGTCCAGGGTCACGGCGGTGCGCTCGGCAACCGGCACGCCGGCGGCGTCTTCCAGGGTCACGCGCACCATCACCTGGCGCTGGCCGTCGGCCGGCGCGGTTTCGCTTTGCGGGGCGATGCGCAGGCGCGCCAGGGCGCCCGGAGCCACCACCTCGATCTTCTTGCTGCCGCGGGCGTTTCCGAAGGCGTCGCGCTGGGTCGCTTCGAGCACGTTGCGGCCCGGCTGCAGGGTGACGCCGACATAGTCGCGCACTTCGATCTGGCGCTCGGCCAGCACGGCGCGCTGGCCGAGATGGCTGTCCGCCACTTCGCGGCCGTTGACGCTCAGCACCACGGTCGATTCGGCGGTGCCTTTCACGCGCACCGTGGCCTGGGTCGAGCTCAGGATGGCGCCATCGACCAGGTCGACGAAGCCGAGGCTGTTGTCCATGGCGGCCAGGTCCGGCTTGGCGGCGGCTTTTGGTGCTTCCGGCGCTGCGCCGAACTCGGCGGCGGCCTTGGCGGCGGCGCGCAGGGTGGCGGCGCGGGCGGCGATGGTGCTGTTGATGGCATCGCTGCAGCCGATGGCGAAGTCGGCCTTGGCCAGTTCGCCGTCCTTCAGGTCGACGAAGCGGCTGCCGGCGTCGCCGGCGTTGCGGTTCGACAGGATCGCCAGCTCGGCGCCGGCCGGCAGGGTGTTGGTGTCGACCTTGGCCACGTGGGTGCGCGGGGTGACGTCGCTGAAGCTGTAGCGGCCATCGGCATCGGTCTGCGAGAAGCTGCCGTCTTCGAGCCAGATACGCACGTTCGGCACGCCCGGTTCGCCCTTGTCGCGCAGGCCGTTGGCGTTGCAGTCGGCAAACACGTTACCGATGATATAGCCCTTTTCGCTGAACACGCCGGCCGACACTTTCACCTTGGCCGCGGCCACGGTGCTGGTAAAGGCCAGTGGCGCGGCGCTGGTGGCCTGGGCGCGGTTGATGCCGTCGCCCTGCAGCGCGCCGGCGCCGATGCGCACGCGGTAGCGCAGCACGTTGACGCCCCTGGCGGCGACGCGGCCGACCGGGACGCGCAGCACCGGGCCGCGGTTCTGGAATTCGCCTACCGGCGCGCCGTCCAGACGCATGGTGCCCGGCACCAGGCTGAAGCCGGCCGGCAGGGTGTCTTCGACCTGCACGCCGACCAGCTCCTGCTCGGCGGTGTTGTGGACGCGGATGGTGTAGTCGAGCACGTCGCCGACTTCGACCTGGGCGCGCGAGGCGTTCTTTTCCAGGTACAGGGTGCCCGGAATCGGGTCCAGCGGGACGTCGATGGTGACCACGCCGGTGGCGGCGCTGACGGTGAATTCGCCGCCGTAGGAACCGTACAGATTGGTTTCGCGGCTGCCTGGCAGGTCGCCGGGCTTGACCTTGGACGGGAAGCCGTAGTTGGTGGTCGGGATCACCGCCAGGCGGTACAGGCTGGCGCCGACCAGCGGGAAGTGGTACATGCCGCCAGCATCGGTCTGGACCGTGCTCGGCATGCGGGTCACGCCGTCGACGTCGAACACGACGGCCGGGCCGCCCGGGTTGCCGCCGTTGCCGGCGCCGGTGACGTCGATCAGGGTCACGGTGGCGCCCGGGATCGGCTGGTTGGTCTTGCTGTCGTAGACGATACCGATCGGGTCGACCAGCACGGTGGTGGAGATCGGGCCGCTGCCGCAGCCATTGATGGCGGCGGTCAGGACGTCGTTGGGCAGCACTTCGACCTTGCCGTTGCCGCTGCCCAGGCTGGCGGCGCTGCTGGCGGTGCTGGTCGTGCGGACGGTATTGGGCTTGCCGTCGGTGTCCTCCGCGTCGATCGCAGCTTGTTCGGCGGCGGCTGCCGCTGCGGCAGCGGCTTGCCCGGCGCGGCGGTCTGCGGCGGTCGCGCTGATGCGGAAGGTGCCGGTGTCGATGCCGGTTTCGGTGGCGTTGTACTGCTCGCTGTCGCCGGTCAGTTTCGACATGATGGTCACGCTGATGGTTTCCACGGCGTCCGGGTTGACGGCACATTCGGCGGCTTCGATCTGCACGTACAGGTCGCCGCTGGTGCGCACCGCGCGCGCCACGCTGCTGAACGAGGCGCTGGTGTAGTAGGTGATGGTGTCGCGCAGGGTGGCGCGGACAGTGTTCGATTGCACGGTGGCGCTGGCGCCGGCCGGGTTGGCGAAGCTGGCGCTGGCCTGGTTGACGATGGCGGCTCCCGCGTTCAGGGACAGCAGCGCGACGGCGCTGATCAGGAACTGGATGACGAGTCGGAAGAGAGAGGTCATGGTACGCGGGAGTCTTGGTTGGTATTCGGGACCGCGTCTGCCGCCAGGGCAGGCGCGGATTTTTTACTGCGGTGCTGCGGGTGTTACGGGTTGATCTTCACGCCGAACTGCATCGCGTTCGACTGGCCCGGATTCAGGGCGCCGACGTTGGCGCTGACCGAACCGACCAGGCCGTTCAGCGGGGCCAGCACGCTGCCCAGCAGGGTCGAGGCGGCGGCGGCGTCGTGGTAGGTGGTGTTGGCCGGGATGTTGTCGGTCATGACCACCGCGGTGATCTGGGTCGCGCCCTTGTTGGTGGCGGTGATGCGGTAGCGGATGCACGCGCCCGGCACGGCGCCGACCGTGATCGGATCCTTGGTGAAGCTGCCTTCGATGGCGCCGTTGCAGTCGCTGTCCAGCGCCTGTTCCTTGACCAGTTCCAGCAGCGAGTTGGCGGCGGCGATGGTGACCGCTTCGCGGATCTTGTCGCTCACGCCGGTGGTGCCCGAGATGGCGCGGAAATAGATGTCGGTGGTGCCCACGGTGGCGCCGGCCGACGGGGTGACTTCGGCGTAGATCACCGGGTGCGCGCCGGCGGCCACGGTGGCGGCGGTGATCACCTGGTTGTTGGCGTCCTTGAACACCACGGTCCAGCCGTCCGGCAGGGTCTGGGTACCGAAGCTGCCGTCGGTGCTGGCCTGCAGGTTGAAGGTGTCCTGGGTGCCGCCGTTGTTGCTCAGGTAGATGGTGAAGCGGGTCATGGTGCCGGCGGTGGTGGTCTTGTTTTCCAGCGCGGCGCCGCCGTCGACATAGGCGCCGTAGCCCAGTGCGGTCGAGCCGAAGCCGTTGGCGGTCATGTCGAGCGCGGCGCCGGCGGCGACGGTGGTGTTGTCGATCGCGGTCTGGAAGGTGGCGGCGGTGAACACGCTGGCCGCCTTGACGGTCAGGGCGTTGGTGGCGCCGGTGGCGGCGCCGGCCGGCAGGGTGGCGACGGCCACGAATTTATAGGTGCCGCCCACGGCCACGCTCGGGGTCACGGTGATGGCGGCGGCGCCGGCGTCGGCGATACCGTCGCCGTCGGTGTCGGGGAAGAACTGCACGTTGGCCATCTGGAACACGCCGGCGTTGGTCTGCGACAGGGTGAAGGTGTCGGCGGCGTTACCGTTGTTGGTGATGGTGTGCGGGTACACGACGGTCGCACCGGCGGCGCCGTTCTTGCTGGTGCCGCTTGACAAGCTCAGGCTGGCGACCTGCTGCACGGTGGTGATCACGGTGTTCGACTGGACGGTCTTGGTACCGGTCGAGTCGGTGTACGTGGCGCTGGCGGTATTGCTGATCTGGGTGCCGGCGGCGGTGGCGGCGTAGGCGCCATTGGCGGCCATCAGGGTAGCGGCGGCGGCGACGAGCGTGAGACGGGTTTTCATGGTGGGTTCCTTCGTGAAAAGGGGTGGTTAATTATTAAAAACTCAAGTTTTGCGCGTGCTACGGGCGTGACGCGGCCCGCGGGTCAACACGCAGTAAAAAAATGAACAGCGGCGAATCGAGGGCCGCTACCGACTGGAGGTCAGGAGCGGGCGCCGGCCACGCGCATGCGCGAGGTCACGGTCGCGGCCTTGCCGGGGGCGAGGTCGCCCAGTTCCCAGCGCAGGAACCGGTATTCGGCAGGCGGCACGGTTTCGATCGTGCGCTTGCCGGCGCGCGTGACTTCGCGCGTCAGGGGAATCGGGGAAAACTGCTTGCCGTCGAGGCTGGCCTGGACCGCCTTCGGGGCGGCGCTGCCGTCGAGGTAAGCCATCGCGCCTTCGGGCACCGGCAGGGTGGCGGCCACCGCTTTCGCCGGCAGCTTGCCGTTGTTCTGGTACGTCACCTGGTATTCGATGGTGTCGCCCGGGTTGGCGACGGTGGCAGGGACCAGCTTCTCGGCGGCGTCCTTGGTGGCGGCGACCACCTGGTACGCCTGCAGGCGCACGTCGACCGGCTGGGCGGCGTCGGCGGCGAATGCCTTGGTGCCGGCCAGCACGGCGGCGAAGAACATGAAGATATTCAGGAAGCGGATGAACATGGAGTTCCTTTCTGGCGAGCGGTGGGTGGGCGGCGTCATCATGATGAGTTTCGTATTTGCTGGTTTGTCGATGGTTTGAATTGTAGCGAATTTATCGAATTTCTCAAGAAAAATATTTCGTATTTGCCGTTTTACTTGTTGTGTAGAAACCTCGCCGACGCTGCCGTTGCGTTCCTCGCCAGCTTTCTTTCGTATCAACTGGCGTCTGTCCTAGATGGGCGATAGGCATGATCGATTGACATTGTTGTCCGTCGACAACAACATGAGTTCATCTTATGCCTTCCGACTTTGCAGGATTTACTGTTTTCCGATTTTGCGGCATTATGCTGTTCTGTATCGAGTCGCGCCGAGTTGGCGCCCCCAACCACTACTCATCGGACTTATGGAAACGATCTATCTGGAATCGAGCAGCGACCTGCAAGACCTGCGCGCCATTTACAGCGCACTCGACAGCGCCCAAGCCATCATCGAATTTGATTTGAACGGCAACATCCTGCGCGCCAACGACAACTTCCTGGCCGTCACCGGCTACACGGATGAAGAACTGTCCGGCCGCCATCACTCGATGTTCTGCGAGCGCGCCCTGATCGATTCCCCGGTATATGCCCGTTTCTGGCAAGAGCTGGCCGCCGGCAAGGCCGAGCGCGCCGAATACAAGCGCATCGCCAAGGGCGGCCGCGAGTTCTGGATCAACGCTTCCTATAACCCGGTGCGCGACGACAGCGGCCGCGTGTGCAAGGTGATCAAGTTTGCCACCGACATCACCTGCGAAAAAATGCGCGCCGCCGAGACCAGCGGCCTGGTGGCTGCGATCGGCAAGGCGCAAGCCGTGGTCGAATTCGACATGAACGGCATGCTGCTCGATGCCAACGCCAATTTCCTCGACCTGCTCGACTACGCGCTGGAAGACGTGCGCGGCGAACACCACCGCGTGTTCTGCGACGACGAGTACGCCGCCAGCGCCGCCTACCGCCGCTTCTGGGGCAAGCTCAACCGTGGCGAATTCGACGCCGGCCGCTACAAGCGCCATGGCAACAACGGCAAGACGGTGTGGATCCAGGCCACCTACAACCCGATCTTCGACGCCGACGGCAAGCCGTTCAAGGTGGTCAAGTTCGCCACCGACATCACCGAGCAGGTGATGCTGGAAGAGGCGAGTGTGGCGCGTGCCGAGGCCGAGCGCCGCAAGGTCGACTGCCTGCTGGAACAAGTCGCACGCGCCGCGCGCGGCGACCTGACCGGTGCGATCGAGACTTCGGGCGACGAGCCGCTCGACCAGCTGGCGCGCGGCGTCATGAAAATGATCGGCGACCTGCGCGAAGTGATCGGCGACGCGGTCTCCGCCGCCGGCAAGCTGAACGATTCGTCGCGCACCATCGCCGACCGTTCCAATACCGTCGCCGCCAGCGCCCAGGCGCTGGGCGCCACGGTGGAACAGATGAACGCTTCGGTCGACGGCCTGACCGCCTCGATCAGCACCATCGCCCGCAGCACGCAGGACGCCAACGGCCTGGCGCAAGCCACCCGCAACGAAGCCGAGATCGGCGCCAAGGCGATCGCCCGTTCGATCGAAGCGATGGCCGCGATCAACCAGTCGTCGGAAGACATCGGCGAGATCGTCAAAGTGATCGGCGAGATCGCCGGCCAGACGAATATGCTGGCGTTCAACGCCGCGATCGAAGCGGCGCGCGCCGGCGAGCACGGCCTGGGCTTCTCGGTGGTGGCGGACGAAGTGCGCAAGCTGGCGGAACGCTCGTCGCAGGCGACCAAGGAAATCTCGAAGCTGATCAACGAATCGGTGCGCCGCGTGGCCCAGGGCAGCGAGATCTCGCGCCAGGCCAGCGAAGCGTTCGACCGCATCACGTCGGGCGTGGCCAAGACCTCTCTGGCGATCGCCGACATCTCGGCCAGCGCCAACGAACAGTCGCTCACCGCCAAGGAAGTATCGGCCGCGATCTCGTACATTGCCCAGGAAACCGAGCGTTCGGCCGGCTCGTGCGACAGCATCGCCCGTTCCACCGAAGGCCTGAACGAGCACGCCGAGCACCTCTCGAGCACCGTGGCCCGCTTCGTGGTCTAAGAGCAGGAAAGACGAATCATGGAACTGTGCGACGACAACCTCACTGCGATCATCGGCCTGGTGCGCAAGCACACCGGCATCGCGATGAACGAACACAAGCGCGTGCTGCTGCAGGGCCGCCTGCTGCCGCGCCTGCGCGCGCTGGGATTGACCTCCTACCGCGCCTACATCGAGCGCCTGGCGCTTGACCGCGTCGAAGTCGCATCGTTCATCAATTCGGTCACCACCAACGACACCGCCTTCTTCCGCACCCCGGCGGTGTGGCGCTGGCTGGAGCGCGACTTTCTGCCCAACTGGGTAGCGCAGGGCGAAGCGCGCCCGCTGCGCATCTGGTCGGCGGCGGCGGCCACCGGCGAAGAGTCGTACTCGATCGCCATGACCTGCCTCGAATTCGCCCAGCGCGCACCCGGCCTGCGCTTCGAGATCCACGCCACCGACATCTCGACCGATGCGCTGGCCACCGCGCGCGCCGCGCTGTACCGCGGCCGCAGTGTCGATCGTTTCGAGGCCGACTATCCGGCGCTGTTCCGCAAGTACCTGCGCCCGGTGGCCGGCGGCTTCGCCTTCGGCGCCGACGTTACCGGGCACGTGAGCTTCGGCGAGCACAACCTGTTGCTGCGCCCGCCGCGCGCCGGCTGGTTCGACCTGGTCATGCTGCGCAACGTCCTGATTTATTTCGACCATCAGAACCAGGAACAGGTGCTGGCCGGCGCGCGCGCCGCGATGCGCCCCGACGCCCGCCTGGTGCTGGGCGAACAGGAATCCATCACCCGTCTGCAGACCGCGTTCGCGTTCGAGCAGGCCCACGTTTATCGCATTGGCGGAGAAAAATAATGACTATCCAGAGCCTGAACCAGATGTCCTATGTGCTGAGCGGCCAGATGCAGGTCGGCCAGGGCGAGCAGGTCTTGACCGCCTTGCTCGGATCGTGCGTCGGCATCGGCATGATCTGGCGCGCTCAGCGCCGCTGCGGCCTGGCCCATTGCTTCCTGCCCGAGGGCGTCGAATTTGCGATGGACGGTACGGAAGATTCGGCGCGCTTCGTCAATGCCGCCATCCCGCGCCTGCTGGCCAGGCTCGGCGTGCGCCGCGAGCAGTACGAGGAAGTCGACGTCGTCATCGCCGGCGGCGCGCGCATGCTCAACCTGCGCGCGGCCGACGGCACGGTCGGCACCCGCAACATCGAAGCGGCGCGCAGCCAGCTGTCGTTGCGCGGCCTGCAGGTGATGTTCCAGGACGTCGGCGGTTCGCACGGCCGCCGCCTGTCGATCGATTGCGAGCGCCAGACCTTCAGCGTGGTGCGCATCCTGCGCGAGCAGGAAGCCGCGCGCGTGCCTCAGCCGTATCAGCAACCCTCGCAGTCGCCATACCTTCAGCGTCAGGCGGTGTTCGCATGAATCCACAATTCTCCTTGAGCGCCCCGGGCGGCAACGGCATGGTGCAGGCCGCCGTGGCCGAGCGCGAAGCCAGGCACCTTGAAGCGGCGCGCGTGCTGCGCGAAGCGGCCGGCATGGAAGTGGTCGGCACGTTCTTCTTGAACGGCCAGGAATTCGCGCTGCCGGCGGCCGGCGTGCGCGAGGTGGTGGGCATGGCCGAGCGCGTGACCCCGATCCCGCTGTCGCCGGCCTGCCTGGAAGGCATCTTTACCCTGCGCGGCGCCGCGATTCCGCTTTTGAACCTGGGCCGCATTTTCGACGCCGACGCGCCGGCCGCGCACAGTGGCCAGCGCATCGCCATCGTCGACCATGACGACATCCAGGTCGGCCTGGTGTTCGACGCCACCGGCGAAGTGCTGCGCGTGCGTCCCGAGCAGCGCGCCAGCCTGCAGTATCACGAAAAGCAGGTGAAGGGCGTGGTGGCGGGCACCATCACGCTGAACGACGGCGCGCGCATCGTGCAGATGCTCGACGCCGCCGCCCTGGTGAGGATCGACAACGTGCCGCAGGTGCGCGCCCACGCCAGCGTGGCGCGCGACGCCTGGCGCATGCGCTTCCTGCGTCAGGCGCAGGGCCGCAAGTGCATCTCGTTCAGCGTCGGCGGCCTGCGCTTCGCGCTGGCGATGGAAGCGATCCAGGAGATCATGCGCGTGCCCGAGCTGCTGCCGTCGGTGATGCTGGGCCGCCTGTGCAAGGGCTGGATCAACCTGCGCGGGGCGCCGGTCGGCGTGGTCGATTTCGGCGCCATGCTGCAATGCACGCCTGGCCTGGGGGAAGAGGAAGAGCGCCGCATCCTGGTGGTGCGCGTCGGCGGCGAGCAGCTTGGCCTGCTGGTCGATGCGGTGGACGACATCCGTCCTTACTTCGATACCGACA
>Ga0308157_10007974_pt1 | contig 12159 bp, 11 predicted proteins | sample PhyBR1_FD_201035 | JGI IMG/M metagenome (GOLD analysis project Ga0308157, IMG submission 201035) | Phyllosphere microbial communities from UC Gill Tract Community Farm, Albany, California, United States - DLSLB.R1 | ecosystem: Host-associated > Plants > Phyllosphere > Unclassified | place: USA...
TTGAATATGATCCATGGCTGTTTGCGCTCTCAATCCTGATTGCTATCAGCGCATCCGGCGCCGCCCTCTGGATCGCTTTCCGCTTGCGCCGCAACACTCCGAACGTCGGCCGTTTGCGCGCGATGGCGGCAATTGTGATGGGCACAGCAATTATCGGCATGCACTATACGGGCATGGCTGCCGCCAATTTCCCGCAAGGCAGTATCTGTAGCGCTGCAGTCGAAGGTGTCAGCCCCGGCTGGCTGGCAATCGTGGTCATCGTTACCACCCTCGCCGTACTGGCGATCGCATTGCTGACCTCGGTACTGGACGCCCGCCTTGATTCGCAAACCGGCAAACTGGTTCGCTCGCTGGCCCTTGCCAACCAGGAACTGACCAAGCAGGCCCTGCAGGACAGTCTGACCAAATTACCCAACCGCACGCTACTGGAAGATCGCCTGGATCAAATGGTGCACAAGGCAGTGCGTGAGCAAGGTCGCTTTGCCCTGATGTTTATCGACCTCGATGGTTTCAAGGCAATCAATGACTCGCTCGGCCATCATATCGGCGACTTATTGCTGATCGACGTCGCCCAACGCATACGCGACAGTATCCGAGCACAAGATACTGCAGCCCGCCTCGGCGGTGACGAATTCGTCATGCTGATCGAAGTCAAGGAACCGGAAGACGCGGCCTCAGTTGCAGACAAGCTATGCACCACACTGAACCAGCCCTTCTATATCGCGCAATACAATCTCGGCATCTCGGCCAGCATCGGTATCGCCGTGTATCCGGAAGACGGCAAATCACGCCACGATTTGCTGGTACATGCAGACGCCGCGATGTACCACACCAAGAGTACCGGACGTAACGGCTATCATTTCTTCGAATCTTCGATGAATATCAATGCGCATAACCAGCTGCAGGTGATACAGGATTTGCGCATGGCACTGGAACGCAAGGAATTCCGCTTGCACTATCAACCCAAGTTCAGCACCAGCGATGGCGTAGTGGTCGGAGCCGAAGCGCTGCTGCGGTGGCAACATCCGGTGCGCGGCATCATTGCACCAGCGGACTTCATCGGATTGGCGGAAAAAACCGGCCTGATCGTCCCGATTGGCGAATGGGTACTGGATGAGGCATGTCGACAAATGCGCAAGTGGTATGACGAGGGATACCAGCAATGGAAGATGGCGGTGAATCTATCGTCGGTTCAGTTCAGCAATGACAATCTGGTCCAGATGGTGAGGGAAACACTGGCACGCAATAACTTACCGGCCACCTCATTGATGCTGGAGGTCACTGAATCTACTGCCATGCACAATGTCGAAGCCAGCCTGACCATTCTGGAGCAACTGGTGAAACTCGGTGTGGAAATTTCTATCGATGATTTCGGTACCGGTTACTCCAGTCTGCTCTACCTGAAACGCCTGCCTGCAACCGAACTGAAGATAGACCGCGGCTTTATCCGTGATCTGGCACAAGGGACAGACGATGCATCTATCGTCTCTGCCATCGTAGCGCTGGGTCGCTCACTGAATCTGCGTATCGTGGCTGAAGGTGTCGAAACCGAGAAGCAGCAGGAATTCCTGACCACTCTGGGTTGCGACACATTGCAGGGCTATTTCATGGGACATCCGATGGCATCCGAGCAATTCATCGCCGCTATTGACGCACTAAAAACGATGCAAATGAGCTTGCATGTCCCTGGCACCATCAGCGGTGCGGGCCTACAAGTCCAGCATTAATTTTTATTTGGAACAGTAAGCCAGGGCCAACGGATCGTATAGAGAGGCGCTGTAGTGCCAGGATTGATGCCATCCGATATAGGGAGTCAAGGACTGGGCCTGTACCAGATCAACAGCGTATGCTTCCGGCACAGCCGATATCCACGCAACAATCATCGCAGCTGCGGCAACGGTAAATACAAGCAGTGTAAGAGCCGCGAGAAAAAGCCGGAACATAGGCGGATTATTTGCATGCACCATACAGCCTCCCCTTGCACAACTACCAGTGCGATCAAGCGATGTATAGGAGCTACGATTCTAAGTCCGGGATAGAAATATATTCTGTACGCTGTCGCACTTAAGCCGACAATCATTTTGCACAGCTGTAAACAAAAAGGCCTTGCTTGGTAGCAAGGCCTTTTGCATGGTCAAGGACACATGAATCACAATTGCGGGTTCAGTTTCTCTATCTTCGAATGCAGTTTATTCAATGCAGAAATGTAGGCTTTGGCCGAAGCAACCACGATATCCAGATCTGCGCCGACGCCATTGACGATACGTCCCGCCTTGGACAAGCGCATGGTTACCTCGCCTTGCGACTCGGTACCGGTGGTGATCGCATTCACTGAAAACAGCAGCAATTCAGCACCGCTCTGCACCTTGGACTCAATCGCATTAACGATCGCATCCACTGGCCCATTACCCTCGCCTTTACAGCTTTCTTCCTTGCCATCTATCGAGAATACGACGTTCGCGGCCGGCTTGGAACCGGTGGATGACTGCTGCGACAAGGAGACAAAACTGTAATATTCCTTCTCGTGTGATTGCTGCTCGTCTGATACCAGCGCCATGATGTCTTCATCGAAGATATCGGATTTACGGTCAGCCAATTCCTTGAAGCGCACAAACGCGGCATCCATCTCAGCGCCGGAGTCCAGTGTAATACCCAACTCTTCCAGGCGCTGCTTGAAGGCATTCCGGCCGGACAATTTACCCAACACGATCTTGTTGGTCGTCCAGCCCACATCTTCGGCCCGCATGATTTCATAGGTATCACGCGCTTTCAGCACGCCATCCTGATGGATGCCCGATGCATGCGCAAATGCATTTGCACCCACGACGGATTTATTCGGTTGCACTGCGAAGCCGGTGATCTGTGACACCAGCTTGGAAGTCGGTACGATTTGCGTGGTGTCGATGCCGACGTCCAGATTGAAGTGATCCTTACGCGTACGCACCGCCATGACGATTTCTTCCAGCGCGGTATTACCGGCACGCTCACCAAGACCATTGATCGTACATTCGACCTGACGTGCACCGCCTATCATCACACCGGCCAGCGAGTTCGCTACAGCCATGCCGAGATCGTTATGGCAATGTACCGACCAGACTGCCTTATCCGAGTTCGGGATACGTTCGCGCAAGGTCTTCAGCATATTGCCGTACAGGCCAGGAACACCGTAACCAACGGTATCTGCGAAGTTGATCGTGGTCGCACCTTCCTTGATCACTGCCTCGATCACGCGACACAGAAAATCGACATCGGAGCGGCTGCCATCTTCCGGGCTGAACTCGATGTCATCGGTGAAGTTACGCGCATAACGCACGGCCATCTTTGCTTGTTCAAATACCTGATCCGGCGTCATGCGCAGCTTTTTCTCCATGTGCAAAGGAGAAGTCGCGAGGAAGGTGTGGATACGTTTTCTTGCGGCCGGAGCCAAGGCTTCCGCAGCACGTGCAATATCCTTGTCGTTCGCGCGCGACAGCGAGCACACGGTAGCGTCCTTGATGATGCCGGAGATCGCATGGATGGATTCAAAATCACCTTGCGAAGCTGCCGCAAAACCTGCTTCGATAATGTCTACCTTCAAACGCTCCAATTGTCGTGCGATGCGAATTTTTTCATCCTTGGTCATCGAAGCGCCGGGAGATTGCTCACCATCACGCAGGGTGGTGTCAAATATGATGAGTTTGTTGGAAGACATGTTTATATCCTTGGGAAATGCGCCTTGGGAAAAGCTATCGATACTTTAAAAATCAGATTAATGATCGTCGTGCGGTTCCAGTTCGGTCTGCACTATGCTGCTGACCGGTTTGCCTTTGGCCAGACGCCAGAAATAAACGCAGTAACCGGACAAGCCATACAGGACAAACAAACCAAACAAAACCTTAGGTGGATCGCTGGACACTACTACGAATGCCAGCACGATCAGGAAGATCCCGATAAACGGGACTGACTTGCGGAAGTTGATGTCCTTGAAGCTATAAAACGGTACGTTGGTGACCATAGTCAAACCAGCATACAAAGTAATACCCCACGCAATCCAGCTCAGGTCAGGACCGGCAAAGCCCAGATCCTGCATCAGCCAGATGAAGCCTGCGACCAGTGCTGCCGCAGCCGGACTAGGCAAGCCCTGGAAGTAACGTTTGTCGACCACGGCAATATTCGTATTGAAACGTGCCAGGCGCAGAGCACCACCAGCGCAGTACACGAAAGCTGCGAGCCAGCCGAGCTTGCCCATGTCCTGCAGTGCCCAGACATATACCACCAGCGCCGGCGCTGCCCCAAAGGAAACCATATCGGCCAGGCTGTCGTACTGCGCGCCAAACTCACTCTGCGTATTCGTCAGGCGAGCGACACGACCGTCGATCGCATCCAGCACCATCGCCGCGAAAATCGCAATTGCAGCGTAGTCAAACTTCTGCCCCATCGCCATCACGATGGCGTAAAAACCGCAAAACAATCCGGCAGTAGTAAACGCATTTGGCAACAGATAAATACCACGGCGGCGCAGGGTTGGACGCGGCATCACTACCTCCTCCGTCTCAGCTGGCAAAATTTGATTGCCACGTGCAAGCCGGCCCAGCGGACGCGGCTTATTAAAAGGGCCTTTGCTATTTTTCGCTTTTCGACGATTGAAACTTGACATGCGAATCCTGTTTTCAGCTAGCGGTATGGATGGAGGATCAGGAGGCGTAGTGTATCAGACGGGCAATGTAACCGGCGCGCAGCGGCCAGAAACATCGCATAATTCTTGCCCTGCAACAGGGATAGAAAGGCCGTAAAACGACAATGACCGCTACCTAGGTAGCGGCCATTCATGGATTTTTGCTGCAATGCGATATCGGACGATTGCCGCTATCGCCCCGGTCTTAACGGAACTTGACCTTGCCTACTACGCGCATGTTCAGCGTTGTTTCACCAGGCTCAAAGCTAGGCTCCTCTACTGGTGCGGCATCCGCCGCCATCGACGCCCGCATCATCTTCGGTGCAGCAGCCATTTCTGCATAGTTACCAGAGCCCTCGAAATCTATGGTTTCCATCACTGCGTCGGCTGGGTTACGACCCATCGCACGCGCAATCGCTGCAGTGCGTTCCGTCAAGTTTTTATAGGTGGCATCAATACGCTCTGCATCAAGCTTTTTCGTGGTCGCTTCAGTCAAACCGAACTGCAAACCATTCAAAGCCAGAACACCCTGCGCGGCAGCAACTGTTTTCGGCAATGCAGTCAGATTGGTAGTTTTCACTTCCAGGTACTGGCCGACGCGCCATGCGGTAGGTTGACGCGCTTTATTGCTCTGGCGTGGCTGGTCTTCCGGATATACGGCATAAGTATAGTAACCACGCGTGGTCAGCGTCGCCTGTGGATCGGCTTTACGCACGATCTCTGTCCCTTGCTTCATTTTTTGATTGACGCGCGAAGCTGCTGCGGCCTTGTCTTTATCCTGTTCTTCCACCATCAGGGTCATGCGCGCTTCGTCGTTTGCGTGTTTGACTTCACCATAGGCGGGAACGATGACTAAAGTACCGCTCGTCTGTGCAGGTGTCTGCGCAAATGCTGCTGCACTTGCAGCAACGCAGCCAACAGCCACCAAAGTTTTTAATCGTGACATATAAATTCTCCCAAAAAAACATAAAAGAAAGGCAAGCTGCGGTTCGACAGCCAGCTTATGGCTTAAGTTCTTTCTGACCAGCAATCGTCACACTTTTTTACAAGATAGGGTAATTTGTTTTTAGCGATCCAAGGCACGTAAGGGCGAAAAAAAGCCACGCTAGTGCGCGGCTTTTCGTCCGAGCGCGGTCCGCGCTTGCAAGCGCGTACCGATGATGCCCAGCTTAGGTCAAATCAAACTTAGTTTTTAGTTTGATCAACCAGTTTGTTTTTAGCGATCCAAGGCACGTGAGGGCGAAAAAAAGCCACGCTAGTGCGCGGCTTTTCGTCCGAGCGCGGTGCGCGCTTGCAAGCGCGTACCGATGATGCCCAATGGTAGCAAAACTAAATTAGTTTTTAGTTTGGTCTACCAGTTTGTTTTTAGCGATCCAAGGCATCATCGCACGCAGTTTTGCACCAATTTCTTCGATTTGGTGTTCAGCTGTCAAACGACGACGGGAGATCAAGGTTGGTGCGCCTGCCTTGTTTTCCAGGATGAAGCTCTTCGCGTATTCGCCGGTTTGAATGTCTTTCAGGCACTGACGCATTGCATTTTTGGTGTCTTCGGTAACGACTTTAGGGCCGGTAACGTATTCGCCGTATTCTGCATTGTTCGAGATCGAGTAGTTCATGTTAGCGATACCGCCTTCATAGATCAGATCAACGATCAGTTTCAGTTCGTGCAAGCATTCGAAGTAAGCCATTTCCGGAGCGTAACCAGCTTCGGTCAGGGTTTCGAAACCAGCTTTGATCAGTTCAACCGCACCACCGCACAGAACAGCTTGTTCGCCGAACAAGTCGGTTTCTGTTTCTTCACGGAAGTTGGTTTCGATGATGCCAGCACGGCCACCGCCGTTAGCCATTGCGTACGACAAAGCGATGTCGCGTGCGACGCCCGATTTGTCTTGGTACACAGCGATCAGGTGAGGCACGCCGCCACCTTGCGAGTAGGTACCACGTACAGTGTGGCCTGGTGCTTTTGGCGCGATCATGATGACGTCGAGGTCAGCACGTGGCACAACTTGACCGTAGTGAACGTTGAAGCCGTGAGCAAATGCCAGAACTGCACCTTGCTTAGCGTAAGGAGCAACGTTTTCGTTGTAGACCTGAGCGATGTTTTCATCTGGCAGCAAGATCATGATGACGTCAGCTGCTTTAACTGCGTCGTTGACTTCTGCAACGTTCAGACCTGCGTTCTTCACTTTATCCCAGGATGCGCCGCCTTTACGCAGACCGACTGTCACTTTGACGCCGGAATCGTTCAAGTTTTGCGCGTGCGCGTGACCTTGCGAGCCGTAACCGATGATGGCAACGTTTTTACCTTTGATCAGCGACAGATCACAATCTTTATCGTAGAAAACTTTCATGATGTTCCTAAATGGTGTTGTTGGTGTGAATGAACTGCTAAATGCTTAAACTTTGAGTATGCGTTCGCCGCGACCGATGCCGGAGCCGCCCGTACGGACAGTTTCCAGAATCGCCGTGCGATCGATCGAATCGATAAACGCGTCGAGCTTGGTTTTGTTACCGGTCAACTCGATGGTGTAAGTCTTGTCCGTGACGTCAATGATACGACCGCGGAAGATATCTGCAGTACGTTTCATTTCTTCACGTTCCTTGCCGACTGCACGTATCTTGATGAGCATGAGCTCACGTTCGATAAACGCACCTTCGGTCAGGTCGACCACTTTCACCACTTCGATCAAACGGTTCAAATGCTTGGTGATTTGCTCAATCACATCGTCCGAGCCGCTGGTGACGATTGTCATCCGCGACAAGGTTGCATCTTCGGTTGGGGCCACGGTCAACGTTTCAATGTTGTAACCACGCGCAGAGAATAAGCCTACTACGCGCGACAAGGCACCCGCTTCATTTTCCAGCAAAACAGAAACGATATGGCGCATCACAGATCCTCCGAACCCAACAGCATTTCAGTCAAACCCTTACCTGTCTTGACCATAGGCCAGACGTTTTCGGTTTGATCTGTAATGAAATTCATGAATACCAAACGGTCTTTCATGCCGAACGCTTCTTTCAGTGCGCCATCGACATCAGCCGGATTTTCGATCTTCATACCGACGTGACCATAAGACTCAACCAGCTTGTTAAAGTCTGGCAGGGAATCCATGTAGGACTCGGAATAACGCGAACCGTATTCCAGTTGTTGCCACTGACGAACCATACCGAGGAAGCGGTTGTTCAACAGGATGATCTTTGGTGTCAGGTGATATTGTTTGCAGGTCGCCAGTTCCTGGATACACATCTGGATCGATGCTTCGCCAGTGATACAGGCAACGGTTGCATCCGGATTCGCCTTCTGTACACCCATCGCGTATGGCAAGCCGACACCCATGGTGCCCAAACCACCGGAGTTGATCCAGCGACGTGGCTTGTCAAACGGGTAGTACTGCGCTGCCCACATTTGATGCTGGCCAACGTCAGAAGTAATGAAAGCATCACCCTTGGTGACTTCCCAGACCTTCTGGATCACCGATTGCGGCTTGATGACCTCAGTCGATTCAGCAAACTTCAGGCAATCACGTTTACGCCATTCGTTGATCTGCTTCCACCATGCGGACAACGCAACGGTGTTTGGTTTGGCGTCTGCAGCATCCAGTTGCGCCAGCAATTCAACCAGCACTTCCTTGACGTTGCCGACGATAGGAATATCAACCTTGACGCGCTTCGAAATCGACGAAGGATCGATGTCAATATGGATGATCTTGCGCGGAGTGGCGGAAAAGTGTTTAGGGTTACCGATCACGCGGTCATCGAAACGCGCGCCAATCGCAATCATCACGTCCGAGTGCTGCATCGCCATGTTGGCTTCGTAGGTGCCATGCATACCAGGCATGCCGACGAATTTGTCGCTCGAGGCTTTGTATGCACCCAGGCCCATCAGGGTGTTGGTGCATGGATAGCCGAGACGATCAACCAGACGATTCAGTTCTTCCGAAGCATTGGCCAGGATCACACCGCCGCCGGTATAAATCATCGGACGTTCTGCTTGCAGCAAGAGCTGTACAGCTTTGCGGATTTGACCGGAATGACCTTTGTCTACCGGTTTGTACGAACGCATTTCGACTTCTTGCGGATACTCGAAAACGCACTTGTGCATCGTGATGTCTTTAGGGATGTCGATCAGCACCGGACCTGGACGGCCGGTGGTAGCGATGAAGAAAGCTTTCTTCATGGTCGCCGCCAGATCTTTGACATCCTTGACAAGGAAATTGTGTTTAACACATGGACGCGTAATACCGACGGTATCGCATTCCTGGAACGCGTCCAGACCGATCGCGTGCGAAGGCACCTGACCGGAAATGACGATCATCGGAATCGAATCCATGTAGGCAGTCGCCAAACCAGTAACGGCATTAGTTACGCCAGGACCAGAGGTCACCAGGCAAACGCCGACTTTATTGGAGCTGCGGGAATATGCGTCAGCAGCATGCACGGCGGCCTGTTCATGGCGCACCAGGATATGCTGGAATTTGCTGTGATTGAAAATCGCGTCGTAGATATACAGCACTGCGCCGCCAGGGTAGCCGAACACATGTTCAACACCTTCTTCAGCCAGGCAACGGACAACGATCTCGGCGCCAGTCAGTTCTTCGCCGATTTTATTAGTGCTGGTAGTACTTGTTTCAGTGGTCATGCTAACGTCCTTTCAAGGTCCATTGGAAATTGATCGGATGCTCTCTCCTGATGAAACCGCTTAATACTCCAGTGCTTAGGCATCCCTTTTTTGTGCGGTCACGCCGATTCGTCACACATGTGTGTATGTGTTTCAAAAAGACGCTTAACGCGACTCGTTCAGCCAGAGGTTCTGGGGTAATGACGGATTTCTCGCGCTTGTGGCGCGGGTTAGAGCAAACAGCTTTCAAATTTTTGAAGCGCGTCTCTCAACAAGATTGCATCATGCGCAATATGCGGAAAGACCATGGGTACCCTTTAAGATGGTAAGGGGAACGATACGTTACTGCGTTGCACAATATTGGTCAAGCTAAATCGCTGGAAAGCTGAGTGAAATCAACGATTTTGCGCAAAAAGCACCCACAAATGGGGCTTTTTTGCTAGCATGCCTGCAGTTTAAAAACGTGATTGTCAAATTGTTGAGACATCTCATCCCGAAACACCCTAGGCAGCGTTCAATCGAATGCGCTGCATCCAATGGCAACTGATAAAGAACTTTCCGACTTTCTCGAAGATGTCGAGCGCCGCGCTTTCAAACAGGCGGTGTACGCAGTTCGCAAGGAAGAGGCGGCACTGGACATCGTTCAGGACGCCATGATCAAGCTCGCAGAGAAATACGGCGACAAGCCCGCCCCTGAACTGCCCATGCTGTTCCAGCGTATCCTGCAAAATACCATCCGCGACTACTTCCGCCGTGAAAAGGTCCGCACCTCGTGGATTAGCCTGTTTTCCAGTTTTGGCAATAAACAGGAAGACCAGGAAAATTTCGATGCGATGGATATGATAGAAGCAGAGGAAGGTAGCTTCGGCTCCGAAACCGGCCTGGTTAAGCTGGAACGCAAGCAAATTCTCGAATTCATAGAGCACGAAGTACAAAATCTGCCATCGCGTCAACGAGAAGCCTTCCTGATGCGTTATTGGCAGGATCTGAACGTGGCAGAAACTGCCGCCGTAATGGGATGCTCTGAAGGAAGTGTAAAAACGCACTGTTCCCGTGCAACGCATGCCTTGGCTCAGGCGCTCAAAGCCAAAGGAATTTATCTATGAAAACCAAAGAACTGGATCTCGCTTACAAGTTGAGCCACGCGCTGGATGAAAGCGCCAACAAGGTTTCGGCAAATACTGCCGAACGCCTGGCATCTGCACGCAAAGTTGCATTATCCCGCAAGAAACAAGGCGTCGCAGCACCTGCTTTCGTGGCACAACCGGCACTCGCCTCCTACGGTAGCGCGCCCTCTTCATCGAACAGCCGCTGGGCGTGGCTGGGACGCATGGGCATGGCAGTACCGCTGGCCGCCCTGGTTTTCGGCCTGTTTGCCATCTATCAGTTTGAGCAACATCAGCAAATCATGGATTCCGCATCCATTGATGCAGAAGTGCTAACTGATGATTTGCCTATATCCGCCTATCTGGATCATGGTTTTGATGCATTTTTAGCAAAAGGGGACAAATAGGCATGAAGGCATGGATTTTTTCCCTAAATACATCTGCACTAGGGAAAATCACTAGTACCCTCTTCGCCTTGTCCCTTGCATATACCTGTGCAACGCAAGCAGCGCCGGCCAGCGCGCCGACGCCTGCACCTGCGCCCGCTCCAGTTGTAACTAAACCCGTAGTCAAAGCGGCACCTGCTTCCAAAGCCAGCACCAACAGCAAATCAGAATGGAACAAGCTCAGCCCTGCCCAAAAGCAGGCACTGGAGCCACTGGCTGGTGACTGGCACAAGCTGGACTCCTTCCGCAAAGAGAAGTGGCTGGAACTGGCGAATCGCTTTGCCACCATGACGCCACCTGAACAGGAGCGCATGCAGGAACGCATGCGTGACTGGGTCAAACTAACACCAGACCAAAGACGCCTGGCGCGCGAAAACTATAATCGTGCGAAAAAACTGAACGCCGAACAAAAGGCCAGGCAGTGGGAAGAGTATCAACAACTGCCTGATGAAAAGAAAAAGCAATTGGCTGATACCTCCCCACCGCCGAAACGCATCGTCAATCCGCCACGTCTCAGCAATGGGCAAAGTAACGGCCTGAGCAGCGTTCAAAATTCGTCGCAGGTAAAAACTGCGCCTAAGGTGGCAGTCCCGGCCAAACAACCAGTGCCGCGTCAGGAAGCCATACAACCTTCATTACCTCCGCCGACAGCAGTGCCGGCTACAGCGCCTGCGGTACAATCACAATAAAACTACCGCTCGCGCCTTATGTCATTGAATAGCTCTGATACGCCCACGATCAAACGCCGCCTGACTACAATGATTTACGAAGGCGTCCTGCTATTCGGTGTGATTGCCATAGCCGGCCTACTGTTCTCCATCATTTTCCAGCAACGTAATGCCCTCTATCTGCGCCATGCCCTGCAGTACTGGCTGTTCTTTGTCGTCGGTGCCTATTTCATCTGGTTCTGGATACACAGCGGTCAAACGCTGCCCATGAAAACATGGCGCATCCGTCTGGTGACAGTTGATAACCATACGCTGAGCTTCAAACATGCGGTCGCACGCTACTTCCTGGCTTGGCTATGGTTCCTGCCCGGCCTGGCGATTGCATGGGCGCTGGATGCCAAAGCATGGACTTCAGTCGCCATCGTCTGTGCCAACGTCGCAGCATGGGCACTCGCCGCTTATGTACACCCCAGCCGTCAATTCCTGCATGACCGCATCGCCGGTACCAAGCTGATCCAGCTCAGCAAAATCAAATAAATCCACTAACTGTCACCGCGCAGGCATGCCACTCTGCCCTCGCCCTTCTTCGCTATTTAGTGCTAAAAGTGAATCTTGTTGCTTCCTTATGGTCTATGCATAGGTAGAATGAGTCGTACCTTCAGTATTC
>Ga0308157_10007975_pt1 | contig 12158 bp, 9 predicted proteins | sample PhyBR1_FD_201035 | JGI IMG/M metagenome (GOLD analysis project Ga0308157, IMG submission 201035) | Phyllosphere microbial communities from UC Gill Tract Community Farm, Albany, California, United States - DLSLB.R1 | ecosystem: Host-associated > Plants > Phyllosphere > Unclassified | place: USA...
GCAGGTTGCCCGTAGCGCAGCGAAGGGACACGCACAGCAGGGTCGCCCTTTCTTTGATGACTTTCTTTCGGCGAGACGAAAGAAAGTTACTCGCCCGCCGGGGCGAAATCCCGGCCCCGGAAAGCCACCGCCCAGCACCCGCCAGCACCGCCCCTGCAGCAAGCCCAGCCTTCGACAAGCCCAGCCAGAACGGCCGGAGATACACGCGAAGTCCTGCACAACGCGCAAGAAAAGCACTCACCCACCCAGGCGACATCCCGCCCAAGGCAAGCAAGCGCACAGCAGCAACCAAAGCAGCCCCCACCGTCATCCCTTGAGCCGAAGCGCCACCCCCGCCACCACCAACGTCACCCGCTCACACACCTCCCCCACCCGCTGATTCAACCGCCCCAGCTCATCCACGAACGCCCTCACCTCCCGCCCCATCGGAATCACGCCCAAGCCGATCTCATTGCCCACCAGCACCACCGGCCCGGGCGCCTTCAACATCGCCACCAGAAAGAGAGCAACCTGCGCCTGGTAATCAAGCGCTGCAGCCCGATTGGGCGCAGGTTCCGCGCCACCAGCAACAGCAGCAGCATCGTCCGCCGGCATCAGCCAGTTCGTCAGCCACAGCGTCAGGCAATCCACCACGATCAACGTCCGCGCATCGGAATGCCGCGCCAGCGCGCCGGCCAGGTCGCGCGGCTCCTCCAGCGTGGCCAGGCCCGGCACGCGCTCGGCCCGGTCGCGCTGGTGGCGGGCGATGCGTTCGCGCATCTCGTCGTCCCAGGGCTGGCCGGTGGCGATCAGCAGCGCGCGGTGGTCGGGAGACGCCGCCAGCCAGTCGCGCGCGATCAGCTCGGCACGGCGCGACTTGCCGCTTTTCTGGCCGCCCAGGATGAATTCCGAGCGGGCCACGGACGATGGCGATGGCGATGGCGATGGCGATGGCGAAGGCGATCGCGGAGCCGACGGCGAGAAGTGGGAAGGCGGCAAGGAAGCAGCGGACATGGTGCGGGTCATTCAGCGCCGAAAAGCGCGGCCGTGGCACGCGGGTTCGAGGCGAACCAGGCGTGGAAGTAGCTGGCCTGCACGCTGCCGTGGCGGTAGAGCGCCTCGCCGGGCGCGCCGCCCTCGGGCGCGTGGGGCCGGGTGGTGCGGGCGCGCACGGCGGCAGGGCTGTCGCAGGTGGAATAGTGGAAGGTGTGGCCGCGCAGCACCTGGCCGTCCAGCACCTCGAGCTGCTGCGGTCCCAGCGCGGCCAGGCGGCGCTGCATGGTGACGTGGCCCGGCAGCAGGCCCCAGAGCGGCAGGCGGCGGCCGTCCTGCAGGGTGATCGATTCGAACAGCGCCATCATGCCGCCGCATTCTGCCCATACGGCCCGGCGGGCGGCGACATGCTCGCGCAGGCTCTGCTGCATGCCGGTGTTGGCGGCCAGCGCCTCGGCGTGCAGCTCGGGATAGCCACCCGGCAGCCAGACGGCGTCGCACGGCGGCAAGGCGGTGCCCTGCAGCGGCGAGAAGCGCACCACGCGCGCGCCCAGGCGCTCCAGCGTCTGCAGATTGGCGTCGTATACGAAGCAGAAGGCGGCATCGCCCCCGACCGCGACGGTGCGGCCGGCGAGCAGCGGCGGCGTCGGGGACGCGGGATCGGCGTCATCGGCACCATTACCGGGCGCAGCGAATTCGACACTCCAGCGCCGCAGCGCAGCCCCGTCCAGCTGGCCCAGCGGCGTGGCGGCGAGCGCATCGGCGGCGGCGTCCAGGCGCTGCAGGGCGTCGGGCAGCTCGTGCGCGGCCACCAGTCCCAGGTGGCGTTCGGGCAGCAGGCGCGGCCCGCCCTCGCCCGCCCCCGGGGCCACGCGGGGCAGCGCGCCCAGCCAGTCGGCCGGGTCGTTCAGACCCGCGCGCAGCAGGCTGGCATGGCGTTCGGTGGCCACGCGGTTGGCCAGCACGCCCGCCCAGGGCAGGCCGGCGCGGTAGTGGCGCAGGCCGTGCACGATGGCGCCCAGCGTGCCGCCCATGGCCGAGGCGTCGACCACCGCCAGCACCGGAATGCCGAAGTGCGTGGCCAGGTCGGCCACCGAGCGTTCGCCGTCGAACAAGCCCATCACGCCTTCGATGAGCAGCAGGTCGGCGTCCTGCGCGGCCTCGTGCAGCCGGCGGGCGCAGTCGGCCGCGCCGGTCATCCAGAGGTCGAGCTGGTGCACGGGCGCGCCGCTGGCCAGCTGGTGCCAGTGCGGGTCGAGAAAATCGGGCCCGCACTTGAAGACCCGCACGCGCCGCCCCTGGCGGGCATGCAGCCGGGCCAGCGCCGCGGTGACGGTGGTCTTGCCCTGGCCCGAAGCCGGGGCGGCGATGACGAGGGCCGGGCAGCGGACGCCGCCGCCCGTCGCGGGCCCCGCCCCGTTCCCGGGCATCGCGGGTGCTGATCCGGCCTGCATGGGATTCAGGCGCCCCGGCATGCGGCGGCCTTCACTGCGGCCATCACCGCAGCCATCACTGCGGCGCCCACTTCAGCCCCACGTAGAGCGTGCGGCCCTCGGTCGCGTAGGTGCGCGCCGTCTCATAGCGCTTGTCGCTCAGGTTGTCCACGCGCGCCAGCAAGGTGAAGTCGCGCGCCACGCGGGTGCTGGCGTAGAGGTTGACCAGCCCGTAGCCGCCGAGCACGTTTGTGTTGGCGGCTTCGTTGAATCGGCGGCCCGAGGCCTGCACTTCGGCGCCCCAGGTCCAGCCGGCCAGTTCGGTGTCGGCGCCCAGCGAGGTGTGCCGCTTGGCGCGGCGCGCCAGCTGGCGCCCGGTGTCGAGGTCGCGCGGATCCTGCCAGTCGATCGAGCCGCGCAGGTTCACGCCGGCCATGCGGTGCGAGCCCGACAGCGTGACGCCGCTGTATTCCGCCCGGCCGATGCTTTCGTAGCAGCCGAAGGTATTGGCACAGGTGCCGGGCGCGCCGAAGTTGATCAGGTTGCGCACGCGGTTGCGGTACGCCACCACGCCCACGCTGCTGTCGCCCTCTGTCCAGCGCAGGCCCGCCTCGATGTTGCGGCCCGACTCGGGCTGCAGCGTGGCCACGCCGTATTCGCTGAAGCGCTGATACAGCGTGGGCGCACGGAAGGAGGTGCCCGCCGAAACGGTGGCACGCCACTGCGGCGTGAGGGCCAGGCCATAGGCCAGGCTGCCGGTGCTCTTGCCGCCGAACTCGCTGTCGTCGTCGCGGCGCAGGTTGGCCTGGAACGAATGCGCTCCCAGGGCCACGCCATAGCCCAGCGCCAGCGCGTTCTGCGAGCGCTCGCCGCGCAGCTCGGCCGCGCTGGCGGAGGCCGCCGGGTTGCGCAGCTCGTCCTCGCGGCGCTCCAGCGCGGCCGTGAACAGGTGCGCGCCCAGGCGCCATTCGTTCTGGAAGAGGTAGTTGCGCAGCGTGGTTTCGGTTTCGTAGAAGCTGGGCGTGGTGCGGTATTCGCTGCGCGAGGTCGTGGCCTGCAGGCGCGTGGTGTAGCTGTCGCTCCAGCGCGCCGCCCACGACAGCCCGCCCGTGCGCAGCTGGTGGTGGTTGCGGTCGTCGACCTTCGCGTTGTTGTCGTACTGCGACTCGAGGTTGCTGGCCAGCAGCGTGCCTTCGATGCGGTGGCGCGGGTCGATCTGCAGGCCCACGCGGGCGTTGCCCGAGGTGCGGCGGTAGCCGTCGTCGTCCGGGTTGGCGGTGGGCGTGGTGCGGGCATTGAAGCCGTCGCTGCGCTCGTGCGAGATGCCCAGCGAATAGTCCACCATGCCGGCGCCGCCGCTCACGCCCGCCTGCGCGGTGCGCGTGCCGCGGCTGCCCAGGCCCACTTGTGCGTAGGGCGCGGGCTTGCCTTCGCCCTTCTTCGTGAAGAGCTGGATCACGCCGCCGATGGCGTCGGAGCCATACACCGCTGCGGCGGGCCCGCGCAGCACTTCGATGCGGTCGATCTGCGCCAGGGGAATCTGCTCCCACATCGCGCCGCCGGTGGTCTGCGAGTCGACCCGCACGCCGTCGATGTAGACGGCGGTGAAGCGCGACTCGGCGCCGCGCAGGAACACGCTGCTGCTGCTGCCCTGCCCGCCGTTGCGGGAGATCTCCGCACCGGGCAGGCGCGCCAGCAGGTCGGCCACGCCCACGGCGCCGCTGCGCTCGATGGTGTCGCGGTCCACGATGGACACGTCGGCCACCAGGTCGGCGAGGGGGCGTTCCACGCGGGTGGCGGTCACCACCGTGTCGCGCAGCTGGGGGGCGGTGGCGGCTTGCGCCAGCAGGGTCTGGGAAGCAGCGGGCCAGGCGGCGCCCACGGCGAGAGGCAGCGCGGCGAGGCGCAGAAGGCAAAGGCGGGTTGTCATGACGAGGTGTGCCGAGGAAAATTCACCCTGACCGGCCTCCCCGCCGGTCTGTGGGCATCACGGCCGCCGCGCCATCGAAGGCGTGGGCGGCCACCGTGTTGGCCGGTATCCGGGCTGGCGACACACCCTTCCATCGCCTTCCCAGGCGCTTGTTCAACGCGCCCAGTGGCATGTGGATGGAGAGAGGGAAGCACCGCCGGGATCCGTGCGGACACCCGGGGTGATTCGGTCGCTGACCGTTGCGGGGGCAGCGCAGGCTCGGCACGTACCCGGTGGGGGCGCCTCCCTGCTTCCCGTTGAACTGCGGCATGCGAACCATGCAGCGAGCACCAACCACATGATTTTACGGTGCGTTCGCAAACGCAACCCTACAATCCCACGCTCTATGGCAAACACCTCCTCCATCGATGAAATCGCCGAGCGGGTCGAGCGGCTGCTGACCAGGCATGCCGAACTCCAGCGCACCAACACCCTGCTGGCCCAGCAGGTGATGGACCTGACCCAGGAACGCGATTCGCTCAAGTCCCGCCTGAACGCGGCGCGGGCGCGCGTCGATGCCCTGCTCGACCGCCTGCCGGCCACGCCCGACCCGAAAGAAGACGCACCATGAAGCAGATCGAGGTTCGCATCCTGCAGCAGAGCTATCTGCTGACCTGCCCGCAGGGGCACGAACAGCGCCTGCTGGAAGCGGTGGAGCGCGTGGACAGCGCCATGACGCGCATCCGCGACGCTGGCAAGGTGCGGGCCCGCGAACGCATCGCCGTGCTGGCCGCGCTCAACCTGGCCTTCGAGGTCTCCGACCGCGAAGCGGCCCGCCAGGCGGCCGAGCTGGAGGCCTCGGCGAGCGGCGCCCATCCTGCCCCGTCGGCCGACGGGTCTGCCGATCCGACGTCGGCAGAAGAAACGGCCGCCCTGCCCGCCGCGGCATTCGCGGCCGAGGGTTCACCTGACACAAGCGCGGCACTGCCCGCGCCCGGCCTCTTCGACCAGGGCGCCTTGCCGCTGGAGGAGAGCGCCGAGCAGCTGGCCGAAAAGCAGCACACCCAGCAGCGCATCGACGCGCTGCTCCAGCGGCTGGACCACGCCCTGGACGGCGGCGCACGCGCGGCCTGACGAGGGCGGCCTGACGAGGGCGGCCTGACGAGGGCGGCGCGGGCAGGCCGTGGCGCGCGCGGGGGGCCTTATGCTCCCGATCGCGGCATCCGGCAAGTCCCCGCCCATCGCCAACACCGGCTGCGCGGGTTTTCCCTTCATGGCCCCGCAGCCGGGCCTACAATGGACTCGTCTGCGGTGCTGCTGGGCTTTATATTTCCTTGAACCAATGCTCTATGAGCAAGGGCTTGGTACATTGCCCGGTGAGCGTGATCATCTCGCGTCAGATGAACCCAACGCCTGGCTGCCCTCGCCCCCCTGAACCCCCGGTTCAGGATGACGGCTCGGTGGCATTCGCAGACACCCTCTTTTGCTGAACGGCGCCCGCCCGACGCCGGCCCGGGTCGCGCAGCCTCTCCCCTCCCCCTCTCTCCCCGCCCTGTCTTTCGCCCCTGTCAGGGCGGCGTTTTTTTCGCCGGCGCCGGCGACCAGGCCACGCTCTTGTGGCTGTCCACCAGCGCGCGCAGTTGCGCAGCCGGCAGCCCGGGGGCACACAGGAAGCCCTGGAAGTGCTGGCAACCCATCTGCTCCAGCGCCGCCCGCTGGGCCGCAGTTTCCACCCCTTCGGCGATCACCTCGATGTGCAGGGCACGGCCCATGCTGGTGATCGCGCTCACGATGGCCCGGTCCCCCTCGTCGTCCGGCAGGCCGCGCACGAACGACTGGTCGATCTTGAGCTTGTGGATGGCCAGCTTCTTCAGATAGGCCAGGCTCGAATAGCCGGTGCCGAAATCGTCGATGGCGAGGCCGATGCCCAGCCGGGCCAGGGTGATCAGCCGCTGTTCCGTCTCCTGGGCGTCCTGCAGCAGGATGGTTTCGGTCAGTTCCAGCTCCAGCAGGGTGGCAGGCAGCCGGTGCCGCTCCAGCAGGGCGACGAGGCGGTCGACGAAGTCCGGCTGACGGAACTCGAGCGCGGAGACGTTCACCGCCACCACCAGGGGCGTGCCCGAGCGCAGCCAGCCGGCCGCCTCTTCGATGGCCTGCTCCATCACCCAGGCGCCCAGGGTGACGATGAAGCCGGACTCTTCCGCCAGCGGGATGAAGACCCCGGGCGACACCGCGCCGAAGTCCGGACTGTTCCACCGCGCCAGCGCCTCGGCACCGACGATGCGCCCGGTGGCCATGGACACCTGCGGCTGGTAGTGCACCGCCATCTGGCCCAGGCCCAGGGCCTGGCGCATGCCGTGCTCCATCTTCATGCGCGCCAGCAGGTTGGCGTTCATCTGCGGCTGGTAGAAGCCGTAGCTGCCGCGCCCACGTTCCTTCACCCGGTACATGGCGGTGTCGGCCTGCTTGACGAGTTCGTCCAGCGTGCGCCCATCCTGCGGGTAGAGCGCCACGCCGATGCTGCACTGGATGGAGAACCCCATCGCGTCCAGCATGAACGGGCGCAGCATGTCGTCGAGAATGCGGCGCGCCACGTTCTCGGCCACGCGGGCGTCGCCACCGTGCAGGTAGATCACGAACTCGTCGCCACCCAGGCGGCAGAGCATGTCGGTATGGCGCAGGCACGACTGCAGGCGCTCGGCCACCAGCTTCAGCACGCGGTCGCCGAACGGGTGACCGAGCGAATCGTTGACGATCTTGAAGCGGTCCAGGTCGAGGAAAAGGATCGCAAAGCCCGTACCGGCGTCGCGTGGCGTCGATTCGATGGCCGCCTCCACGCGGCGCGACAGCAGCAGCCGGTTGGGCAGGCCGGTCAGCGCGTCGCTGAAGGCCAGCTCCTCGATGCGGCGCTGCGCCGCGCGCTCCGAGGTCAGGTCGCGCATGAAGCCGATGCTTTGCACCAGCGCACCCTGCTCGTCGCGCAGCGCCACCCAGGACAGGTGCACGGCGCAGGGTTCGCCCGTCGCGGTGGGCAGCGCCAGGTCGCCTTCCCAGAATCCCTCGCGTTCCCAGCCGGCAAGCACCTCGTTCATCAGGGCGTCGCCGCCCGCGTCGGTGCGAAAGAGCGCCGGCGCGGCTTCGCCAAGGCGTGAAAGCGGCCCCACGCCGATCAGGCGTTCGCAGCCGGGATTCATGCTCACCAGGATGTTCCGATGGTCGGCGATGAAGATCGCATCCGGGCTCGACTCGAACACGCGCGCCGCCAGCCGCAGGCCGGCCTGGGCCTCGGCCTGCCGTGTGATGTCGCGAAATGAAAACACGCGGCCGATCGGGCGCCCCTGCACCAGTTGCGGCACCGAGCGGCGCTCCATCAGCGCGCCGCTGCGCAGGCCGATGACGTCGATGGTCTCCTCCAGCGGCTCGCTGGCGATCGCCGCCAGGCGCGCCCGGTAGGCCGGCGCGTCGGCGACCTGGCTCTCCAGATGCGCATGGACGGCGGCATCGTCGCGCTGCACCAGCAGCTCGCGCGGCAGGTTCCAGAGCAGGGCCAGCCGCTGGTTGAAGGCGCGCACGCCGCCTTGCAGATCGCAGACCATCATGCCGTCGGCGGCGGAGTCGAGCGTGGCGCGCAGCTCGGCCAGCAGCGTTTCCAGTTCGTGCTCGGAAGAGCTCTCGCTGGCACGGTTGACCATCGTCAGCATCAGCAGCACGTCGCCCGCAGGCAGGGTCACGGCCGTCACGCGCCGGTCCACCGCAATCCAGCCCCGTCCCCGGGCGGCGACGCTGCTGCGGGAATCGATTCCCTGCACCAGCCCGTCGACGGGCTGCCCCCAGAAGAACAGGTCTTCCGGGGTCTCGGCGATCTGCTGGACCGGCTGGCCCAGCATGCTGGCCGCGGGCCGTCCGGTCAGGTCCACGGCGGCGCGGTTGGCGTGCAACACGCGCTGCGTGGCCGGCTCGACCAGCCACACGGCCTCCGCCAGGCCGTCCAGCACGGCGGTCCACCCCGCGAGGTCGCGCGGCAGGGCGGTCATGGCGCGCTCCCCTGCGGCCCGGCGTCCACGGCGCGCTCGAAGAAGTAGCAGATGCGCTGGCGCGGCGAGAGGTAGTCGAGCGCCTCCCGGGGCAGTTGCGCCGGCCGGAGGCTGCGGCGGATGCCGAGTTCGGGCACCTTTTCCAGGTCGAGCACCAGCGCTTCGTCCTTGGGCACGCGCGAGTCGTGCACCAGCACCTTGGGCCGCAGGGGCCGGGCCGAGTTGACGGAAATGACCAGCGCATACCGGTCGTTGACCAGCTGTACCACCGAGCCCGGCGGATAGACCCCCATCATGCGGATGAAGGCGCCCAGCACCACCGCATCGAAACGCGCCTTGTGCTGCGCGAAGATGACGGACAGCGCCTCGTGCGGCGTCAGGGCGGCAGCGCCGTGCAGGGGGTTGCACATGCGGTCGTAGTGGTTCACCAGCGCGACGATCTGGCCGGCCCGGCTCAGGTCCTCGGCGTGCAGCCCGAGGGGAAAACCGCTGCCGTCCGCCATCTCGTGGTGCTGGGCGATCGCCACGAGGGCCGGGCCGGGCAGGCCCATGCGGCGCGCCAGGGCCACCGATTCGGCCACATGGGCTTCGTAGCGCCTGCGGTCCGGGGGGGGCAGCGAGGCCGCCGGCTCGGCGATGTGGGCCGGCAGGCCCTGCTTGCCCAGGTCGTGCAGCAGGGCCGCGACGCCAATGCCATGCAGGCCCACGTCGGGGGTGCCGAGCGCCCGGCCCAGCAGCAGCGACAGCACCATCACGTTGACGGGGTGCAGGGCGGGCTGCACGCCCACGCCCTGCGACAGCAGGCGGATGGCCGAGTCGCCGTGGTCGAGCACCTCCGCCACACAGCCGGCCACCAGGGCGTCGGCCTGCTCGCGTGCCGTGCGGGGCTCGGCCGCCGCCTTGGCAGCCAGCCGCTGGTATTCACGCGTGGCTTCGTTGAAACGCTGGTCGCACCGGTCGAGCGACAGGCGCTGGGCCGTGAGCGCCGCCAGCGCCGCGCGGCGCCGGGCGCGAATGCCCGAAAGCCCGCCCGCAGAGGCGAGCGCCTGGCTTTCGCCGTCCAGGGCCAGCGCGTCCGGGCCGGCGGGCGGCTCCGGCGCAACAGGCTCGGGCGTGGCGGGCTGGGCGCCCGCATCCACGTCGCTCTTGGCTGGCACATACCGCACCTGCTTCAGACCCAGCGACCGCAATAGCTCGATCTGCCCCGAGTGGGCGACCTTGAAGCTGCTGGTCGGGAACGGGTGATGCATCCAGCCCACGTCGAGCTGGATATACATGCCGATCCGCAACTGGCTGATATCGATGGAAACGGTGTGGTTCACGAAGCGGGGGGTTCAAACGAAGGCGTTGAAACCGTCAAATCTTGTCAACGATTATCGCCAGTTCCGACGAGTCGTAACAAACGGCACAGCCTTCGCGCGAGTCACCCCAACGACACCAGGCCGCTTTCCGGCACGTGGACTTCAGGCGCACCAGAGCGCCAGGCCCCGCCCCTGGGCGTCCACCCATATCGCCCAGGCCGCAAAGCCGAACAACAGCAGCCCGGCCACTCTGGTGCCCCACCCTCCCCGGGCCCGATCGAGCCGGTCGCGCAGCTGGCTCCAGGCCCACCGGCCGCCCAGCAGCCAGACGGCGCCGCCTGCACCGAACAGCGCCATGCTGGCGGCCCCCTGCCATACGCTGCCGCTCAGTGCCGCCACCAGCAGGGCCGAGTAGAGCAGTCCGCAAGGCATCAACGCCCACGCAGCCCCGACGAGCAGCGTGCCGCCCGGCCGGTCCAGCCACGGGCGGACCCGCTGCCACGCGCCGCGGCCCAGCGCTTCGATCCACCGGGGCTGGCGCGCCTGCACCATCATGAGAACGGCCCAGGCCAGCACGGCGACATGCAGCAGCGTCCAGGCCGGTCGCAGCGCGGCGCTCTGCTGGCTCAGCCACGCCAGCCGGTCCATGGCCGCCGCCGCCATCCCGCCGGCCAGCGCATAGCCCGCCAGCCGGCCGGCGTGGAATGCCAGCAGCGGCCGCGCCGCAGGACTGCAGCGAGGCGGGCTGCCGGAACGCTCCAGGCGCCGCAGCGGCTGGCCTTCGCCGGCGCCCGCCCGCTGGGTGATGGCGCCACAGGACGCCGCGCACATCGCCAGGCAGTGGGGCCCGCCCATCAGGCCCATGGCCAGTGCCGTCCAGGCTGCCGTGGCGGGCATGGTCAGATGATGCGCGAGAAGCGCGCGCGGTTGCGGTCCACCTGCAGGTGCCGGTCGAACATCATGGCCACGCCGCGCACGAAGAACCATCCCATCGGCGTCACCGAAATGCCCTCGGGGCCCACGGTGAGCAGGCCCTGCGCGGCCAGTCCCTCCAGCTGCTCGATCTCGGCGGCGAAGTAGTGGCGAAAGTCGATCAGCCAGGCCTGCTCGAACGGCTCGAACAGGACCTCGCCCTGGCACATCAACGCCATGATCACCGCACGCCGCACCAGGTCGTCGCGCGTGAGCGCCAGGCCGCGCACCACCGGCAGCCGGCCCTGGTCGATGAAGTCGTAGTACTCGTCCAGCGTCTTGGCGTTCTGGCTGTAGGTCGCGCCCACCCGGCCGATGGCGGACACGCCCAGCCCGATCAGGTCGCAGTCCGGCTGGGTGCTGTAGCCCTGGAAGTTGCGGTGCAAGCGGCCCTGCCGCTTGGCCACCGCCAGCGCGTCCGTCGGCAGCGCGAAATGGTCCATGCCCACATACACGTAGCCGGCCTGCTCGAAGGCGTTCAGAGAGCGCGCCAGCATGGCCACCTTGGCCGATGCCGGCGGCAGCTCGGCGGACACGATGCGGCGCTGCGGCTTGAAGCGTTCGGGAAGATGGGCATAGGCGTAGAGCGCGATGCGGTCGGGCCGCAGCTCGGCCACCTGCGCCAGCGTGCGGTCGAACGACTCCGGCGTCTGGCGCGGCAGGCCGTAGATCAGGTCCACGTTCACCGACTCGAAGCCCAGGCGCCGTGCCGCCTCCATCAGCCCGAACACCTGCGCGGCCGGCTGCACCCGGTGCACGGCCTTCTGCACGGCCGGGTCGAAGTCCTGCACACCGAAGCTCAGGCGGTTGAAGCCCAGCTCGGCCAGCAGAGCCAGGCGCTCCGCAGTCACGGTGCGCGGGTCCACCTCGATGGAGCATTCGCCGCCCGGCACCCAGGTGAAGCTGCGCCGCAGCATGGCCATCAGCGACCGCAGGCCCTCGTCGCTGAGGAACGTGGGGGTGCCGCCGCCAAGGTGCAGCTGGCTCACCGGCTGGCCCACGCCGCAGTGCGCGGTGTGCAGATCGATCTCGCGGCTGAGGTAGCGCAGATAGACCTCCGCGCGTTCCGGGTGCCGCGTGATGATCTTGTTGCAGGCGCAGTAGTAGCAGAGCGCTTCGCAGAATGGAATGTGCACATACAGCGACAGCGGCAGCGCCTTGGCGGCCGACCCCACCCTGCGCTGCTCCAGCGCGAGCACGTACTCGTCCTGCCCGAACGCCTCGACGAACCGGTCCGCCGTGGGATAGGAGGTGTAGCGCGGCCCTGGCACGTCGAAGCGACGCAGAAGCTCGGGGGTAACAGCAGTCATGGCAAGAAGGTCCTCGTGTGCTGCGACCGAATGTGCCGCAGCCCCCACCCGCCGTCCTTGATCTCGATCAAGGGTTGCAGCGAAGTGCGCTGCCACAATGACAACCATCTCAGCAGCCTGGGCGCTGCTGCACGGAACGACGGCCCGGCCAGCGCAGGCGCTGCAGGCGCCACTCACAGGAAAGACCCCCTTGAACTTGAATCTCCAATCCATCAAGGTCGCCTGCT